>Ga0315272_10001370_pt1 | contig 12129 bp, 6 predicted proteins | sample C3_middle_MG_FD_203918 | JGI IMG/M metagenome (GOLD analysis project Ga0315272, IMG submission 203918) | Sediment microbial communities from Yellowstone Lake, YNP, Wyoming, USA - C3_middle | ecosystem: Environmental > Aquatic > Freshwater > Lake > Sediment | place: USA: Wyoming | collected...
CTCTTCGGGCGACCTGGCGTTCATGATGCGCATGATCGCGGCAATACGCCCTTCGCGGCCTGACTTCACGTTCCTGACCGGTTGGGAAGCGGTGCTCGCGCCGATGCTGATGATCGGCTGCGACGGGGGCACCAACGCCACCAGCAACGCCTTGCCGGAAGTGACGCGCAAGATCTACGAGCTGTGCCAGGCGGGCGACTACGCCGAGGCGATGAAGTGGCAGTTCCGGGTGCTGGAACTCTTCGACGCCATGCTGAACACGTTCGAATTCCCTGACGGCTTCCGCGCCGGGGCGGAATTGCGCGGGTTCCGCTTCGGCCACGGCCGCCAGCCTCTGAGCAGCGCCCAGGAGCAGGACCGGACGGCGCTGTCGTCCGTGCTGCATTGCATCCTTTCGGACTTCGGTGTAGTCGATCCACCCGCTGCCGGCTGCGCTCCGCGAACGCATGACATGGGCCAGGACAAGATCGCCCAGGTCGTACAGGAAGTGATGGCGGTTCTGGATCAGCGAGGGATACTCTGAGCGGGGCGTTGAACGGATCTTTGGTGCTGGTGGAAGTCGGTGGCTGGTCGCCGGCCATGGTCGTCCTTGACGCCATGGAGAAGATGGCGGGCGTGCGCGTCCTCCAGGCGGAGTTGAACGACCAGCCCGGCGTCTGCCTGAAGTTGACCGGTCCGCTGGCCGATATCGAAGCGGCCGCACAGGCGGCACAGCGGGCGGGCGAGACGATGGGCGTGGCCGTGCTGGTGCATGTAATTGCGGGGCCGGCGGAGGGCGCGCGGGCCGCCTATGAAGCGGCGACGGAATTCAGCCCTCTGATCGAGCAGTCGGCTGTGCATTTCCCGAGAGAGCAATCGAATTCGCAAGAGGGCACGATGAACGAACAGGCGAACTTCGCGGTAGGACTGATCGAAACGCAAGGCTTCACGGCTGTTTTCGAAGCGATCGACACGGCCGTCAAGACAGCAAATGTCGAAGTGCTGGCTCGCGAAAAGCTCGGCGGCGGCTATATCACTGTCGTGATCAAGGGCGACGTCGCGGCCGTGCGCTCGGCTGTTGAAGCGGGCAGCGCGAAGGTGGCGTCGCTGGGACGTCTGGTGGCCGCGCACGTGATCCCGAGCCCGAGTCAGGCGGTCCTGTCGCTGCTCCCGATCAAGTAACTGCCTCTACTCCCCTGCCCTTTTCCTGGGACGAGCCCTTGCGTTTATTCTGCCGGATCGCCGAGGGCATAAAGACCCAGGCGCGCGACGGTTTCCTGGCGCCGTGAACCCTGGTGCGGTGCGGCTTCGCACGCAAAGCGCCGCTTTGAGCACAGACGCCTACTCGACTGGCAAGAAGGGTCCATCGCTTGCCGGATAGCGAACCAGACGGGGCGGCTCGGCATCGGGTTCCAAAAGCCAGACGTGGCGATCCGCGTAGTATTGCCGCAATTTCCGATTCTCAACGGGACTGAGTTCCAGGGCCCAGACGATGCGCGCGTCGTCGATGCCGGCGGAGTTGTGGATCCATTCGTGGTAGCCGTGGGTGGAGGAATAGCGCACGAACACCAGATGGCGGCCGGGCTCCCCCGCCAGGCGCGCATCGATTGCCCGCCGGCCCTGGGGGTCGCCCGAGTTGATGCCATCGGCCGTTTCATAAGGCGCCAAGGCACGCAGAAGCGGCTCGTCGCCGAGCGCATGGATCCCATACCAGAAGAGGAAATGGGTTCCGCACAGCAGCAGGATGGCGCGGGCCGCGAGCGCGCCCGCAGCGCCTCCGCCAACGCGCCACCCGCTCAACCACCGCAATCCCAGCAGGGCAACGAGCAGCAGCAGGCAGGCAACCGCGGCGATGTAGTGCGGGAAGAAATAAGCGTAGAAGTTGGAACCGAGCGCGAAAATGAGCAGGGTCAGAGCGATCCAGGCGAAGCGGAAGCGCCGCAGCAGCGGCAGAAAGAAGGGCAGCGCCAGGCACAGCGGGGCCAGAAAGAAAAAGCGGTAAAAGCCGGCGCGGCTCACCAGGCGCGCGAGGTACGTGGCGAGCGTGTCGGCGGGGCCGTGAACCTCCGACTGGCCCTCGAAATAGAGACGTTGCGCAGCGGTGAGCGTGGCATGGGGCGTGGGAATCGGCTGGAAGGTCAGCGTGGTGGGCACACCGTACTGATAGCGGCTCAGGGCATACGGCAGCGTCGTCCAACTATGCGTGACGGCTTTGTTGTGCAGCAGCAGCAGGGCGACGGGCGGCAACAGGGCTAGGGCCGTGACGAGCGCGATGCGCAGGAGTCTGGGCCACTCCACCGGACGGCGCAGTTCGGGGAGAAAGAACAGCACGACGCTCAGATCCAGAAACAGCGACTCGAACGGGCGCGAGAGCATCTGCAGTCCGATGCCCAGGCCCAACACCACGGCATCGCGAGTACATGCGCGCTCGCGCAGACGGGGCAGCGCGCCGAACACGAGGCAGCCCGCAATGCCGGAGACGGCGCCGCCCCAATAACAGTTCATCCAACTGCACAACGGGCCGAATTCGCAGATCGCGAGGAGTCCTCCGGCAAGCGCCCAGCCGGGCGAGAGCCAGCCGCGCAGCATCCAGAAGCAGAGCGCGCAAAACAATGCCTCCGAGAGCAACACTCCCGCCCAGGGCAGGCCCAGCAGGAGCTGACCGAGAGCGAGGAAGAGGCCCTGGCCGATGGGGTAAATCGAACTGTAGCTGGGCTGTTGGAGGACGAAAGTCGTCTCGAAGAACTGGTGCAGTGGGTGCGTTGGATTGGTCAGCCGGAAATGAGCCAGCGTGTCAGCGGAGAGCAGGTAGCTGAAGTCGTCGGCGCCGGAAGGCGTGGGGACTGGATGCAGCGGCAGGAGCGCCAACCGGAGCAGCACCACAAGCGTTCCCAGCGCCAGCATGGACCATCCCGTACGCTGAGCCAGCCTTCGCGCGGCCGGCTCCAGCCGCGCGCGCGTCAACAACAGCGCGACGAGCAGCAGAGCGAAGCCGAATTCCACAAAATCGCTTGCGCCGAAACCAACCGGATTGTGAAGTGGCAGCAGCGAACGGAACAAGTGCGGCAAATCCATGGTCAGATTCATTCTCACAGACCCTCCTGGCCTCTTCAATCTCGCCAACGCGGGAAGTTCGGATCAAAGGAAGATCGGATCGAAGTTGGTCGACGCACGGCGTCCGCTGGTGCCGAGGTGGAAAGCTGCGTCCGCTTGCGTGAGAAGAGAGCCTGAGTCGCGCGGACGATCATTAACCTCCGTATCACCCCAGAGACGACCGGCTGGAAGCGAGGCCCGCAGGATGTTCGCAGGTCCACCGCCTGCCGGTGGCAATTGCCCCTCCGGCTCTCTTCATGTAAGCTGATACCGCGTTTCTGAACCCGTTCAGCAGCGATTCCAGAAGGTTGAAACCCCATGAAAGCACTCAGTCTTAGCCTCGTTCTTCTCTCTACGCTCGGCATCCTCAGCGCACAGGACACCAAGGTACGCCCCCAGGGCAGTCAATTCCCCGGGCCTGTCCAGAGCTGGAGCACGGAGGCGACGCAATCCCAGCAGGATTCCAGCGCGGCATTCGAGGCCTGGATCAAGGAACTGCGGGCGTGGCGCTACGAGCGTTTGACGCGCATGGGCTACGACGACGCCGAATACCGCCGGCCGGAATTGCTGTGGACGCAGCGCAATTTCGTGCAGCCCCAGAGCATGGTGGAAGAGCGCTACTTCTTCGACCCGGTGCGGAGCCAATACACCGTCGATCGCTTCCTCGACGACCTCGACGCGCGCTACGGTGGCATCGACAGCGTGCTGCTGTGGCCGGTCTATCCCAACATCGGCATCGACAACCGCAATCAGTGGGACCTGACCCGTGACCTGCCGGGCGGTATTCCCGCTCTGCGCAAGATGGTCGAGGACTTTCACAAGCGCGGCGTGCGCGTCTTCTTCCCCACGATGGCGTGGGACAACGGCACGCGCGATCCCGGCATGCCGCACTGGGAGATGACGGCGAAGCTGATGTCCGAGATCGGCGCCGACGGCGTGAACGGCGACACGTTCTCGGGCTTGCCGCTCGCTTACCGCAAAGCCTCCGACGCCTCCGGCCATCCGGTCGCATTTGAGCCGGAGGGCGCGCCGCAGGACGACGGGATGCTCGCCTGGAACAACCAGAGCTGGGGCTATTGGAACTACCCGTTCGTGCCCATGGCCAGCAAGTTGAAGTGGCTGGAGCCGCGCCACATGATCAACGTATGCGACCGTTGGGCGCGCAACCATACCGACAACCTGCAGGCCGCATTCTTCAATGGCGTCGGCTTCGAGAGTTGGGAGAACATCTGGGGCATCTGGAACCAGATGACGCCGCGCGACTCCGAAGCCCTGCGGCGCATCTCGAAGATCTATCGCGCGCTGCCCGGCTTGCTGGTGAGCAAGGACTGGACCCCGCATGTGCCCACACTGCGCTACGGCGTCTATGCGAGCATGTTCCCCGCAGGCGGGCGCACGCTGTGGACCATCGTCAACCGTAACGAATTTAACGTCGACGGCCGCATCATGACGGTCGAACACCGCGCTGGACGCCGCTATTACGACCTCTGGAATGGGGTCGAATTGAAGCCGCGCATCGACGGCACGCGGGCCTTGCTCGACCTGCCGCTCGAAGCGAACGGCTACGGCGCGGTACTGGCTGTCGATTCCGGCGCGACCGCCGAAGGGCTCGACGCCCTGCTCGCTCAAATGCACGCCTGGGCGGCGAAGCCGCTCATGTCCTATTCGAAGGAATGGAAGTTCCTGCCTCAGCAGCTTGTCGAGATCCCCGCGACGAGTGCGGCTGCGACAGTGCCCGCCGGCATGGTTCAAATCCCCGGCGGCGAGTTCGAGTTCAACGTCTCCGGCATTGAGATTGAGGGCGAGGATATGATCGGCCTGGACGTGCAGTATCCGTGGGAAGACTCGCCGCGCCGCGCCCATCGCCACACGTTGACGATCAAGCCGTTCTTCATCGACAAACACCCGGTGACCAACGCTGAGTTCAAACGCTTCCTCGACGCGTCGCACTACAAGCCCGCGGACGCTCACAACTTCCTGCGGCATTGGGCGAGTGGCGCTCCCCGGGCCGGCGACGAGAATCGCCCTGTCGTCTGGGTCTCGCTCGACGATGCGCGCGCCTATGCCAAATGGGCCGGCAAGCGCCTGCCGCACGAGTGGGAATGGCAGTATGCCGCGCAGGGCACGGACGGCCGCCTCTATCCCTGGGGAAGCGCTTGGGACGAAAGCGCGGTGCCCGCTCCGCACAAGGGGCGCGACCTGCCGCCCGCGCCCGTCGTCGGCGCGCACCCGAAGGGCGCGAGTCCGTTCGGCGTCGAAGACCTGACCGGCACGGTGTGGCAATGGACCGACGAATACGTGGACGAGCACACGCGCGCCGGCATCCTGCGCGGCGGCAGCTACTTCCAACCGCAGAATTCGATGTGGTATTTCCCACAAGCCTACAAGCTCACCGAGCACGGCAAGTACCTGCTCATGGCGCCATCCAAAGACCGCGCCGGAGCGCTGGGCTTCCGTTGCGTGGTGGATGCAAAATAGACGCGAAGTGATCGCGCGGCGCTCCCATTCGACGCCGGCCACCAGCCGAACGAAACGTGGGATGCGCCGTCTCAGGCCTTGACTCGTCACTGAGCGAACCCTGACGACGCCGCACCTGTTACATTGCGGACAATTTCAACGGGACTCGGAGAATTCCTAATCTTATTTCTTCGCCAAAAGGAGTAGGTTGGAATCATTGTCTGATTCTCCATCTATGCCACGTGTATACAGCTTCCATGTCTCGCCGTCTCTGCCGGCGCGTCTGCAATGTTTGAATGAGCTTTCGCTCAACCTGCGCTGGTCCTGGCACCATCCCACGATTGAGATGTTTCGAGGGATCGACCCCGATCTCTGGGAGGAGACGGGCCACAACCCGCGGTTGATGCTGGGACGCATCAGCCAGCGCCGCCTTACGGAGCTGGCTACCGACGAGGCATTCCTGGCTCAGATGGACCGTTGTGCGGACAGCCTGAAGGAGTATCTCTCGGGTGCTGGGTGGTTCCCTCGCGCGCACCCCGAGGCGCTTGGGCTCATCGTCGCTTACTTCTCGGCCGAGTTCGGGCTGACGGAGTGTGTCGCCAGTTATGCCGGCGGGCTGGGCCTGCTGGCCGGCGACCATATGAAGTCGGCCAGCGACCTGGGACTTCCGCTCACCGGCGTCGGCTTGCTGTACCAGGGCGGCTATTTCCGGCAGTATCTCAATGCCGACGGCTGGCAACAGGAAACCTATCCGGTCAACGACTTCCATACGCTGCCTATCCAGCCGGTCGAAGACAGCCAGGGCAGGCCGCTGGCGGTGCAGGTCGAGTTCCCTGGACGGCTCGTTTTCGCTCGCGTCTGGAAAGCGCAGGTCGGGCGCATTCCGCTGTACCTGCTCGACACCAACGTCGCTCAGAATTCCGTGGACGACCGCCGGATCACCGGTGCTCTCTACGGGGGCGACCGCGAACTCCGCATCCAGCAGGAGATCATCCTGGGCATCGGCGGCATGCGGGCGCTGAAGGCGCTGGGGATCCATCCGACTGTCTGCCACATGAATGAAGGCCACTCCGCCTTCCTCGGCCTGGAACGAACCCGCGGCCTGATGGCAGACATGAACCTCCCCTATTTCGACGCACGCCAGATCGGCGCCGCCGGCAACGTCTTCACCACACATACGCCTGTCGAGGCGGGATTCGACCGCTTCGACACGTGGCTGATGGAAAAGTACTTCCGCGACTACTGCGGCAAACTGGGCCTGAGTCTGGAACACTTACTCGAGTCCGGCCGCCAGAACCACCACGACACCAATGAGCCGTTCAACATGGCTTTTCTCGCGGCCCGCCTCAGTTCCTACACAAACGCGGTCAGCCGGCTGCATGGTGAGGTCACGCGCAAAATGGCGCAACCGATGTGGCCCGGCTACCCGCTCAACGAGGTGCCTATCGGTTATGTGACCAACGGCATTCATGCGCGGTCCTGGACTTCGATGGAAATGAGCGCGCTGCTGAGCCGCTATCTCGGTCCCCGCTGGGCCGACGATCCGACGGACACCGCGCTCTGGGAGCGAATCGACCGCATTCCCGACCAGGAATTGTGGAGGGTACACCAGATTCGCCGCGTCCGGCTGATCCACTATGCGCGAGTGCGCCTGGCGGCGCAGATTAAACAGCGCGGCGGGTCGGCGTCGGAGACCTCGGCCGCCGACAGCGTGCTGTCGCCGGACCGGTTGACGATCGGCTTCGCCCGCCGTTTCGCGACTTACAAGCGAGCCACGCTGCTGCTGCGCGACGTCGACCGGTTCAAGAGGATCTTGAACAACCCGAAGTGCGCCGTCCAGATGGTCTTCGCCGGCAAGGCGCATCCGCACGATAACGATGGCAAGGAACTGATCCGCCAGATCCAGCACTTTGCCCGGGATCCCGAGGTGCGCAATCACGTCGTCTTCCTTGAGAATTACGACATCTCGGTGGCGCGTTATCTGGTGCAGGGCGTGGACGTCTGGCTCAACACTCCGCGCCGCCCGAACGAGGCGAGCGGGACGAGCGGGATGAAACTGCTCCCCAACGGCGGTTTGAACCTCTCCATCCTCGACGGCTGGTGGGACGAGGGCTACCAGCCCGACGTCGGCTGGGCCATCGGCAATGGCGAACAGTACGCCGACGCCGATTACCAGGACCAGATCGAGTCTCAGGCGCTGTACAACCTGCTGGAGAACGACGTAGTGCCGCTCTTTTACGATCGCGATAGCGAGGGCATGCCGCGGGGCTGGATCGCCAAAATGAAGGCGTCGATGAAGAAACTGACACCCGTCTTCAGCACCAACCGCATGGTGGCGCAGTACGCCGAGGAGTTCTACATTCCGGCGCATGAACGCCATCAGAGGCTGGCCGCGGACAACGGTAAGCGGGCCCGGCCGATCGTCGAATGGCGGCTGCGCATCCGCGCCAGCAGCGCGTCAATGAAGGTGACAGACATCTCACCGGAGCAGCCTGGCGATCTCGTCGTCGGAGAGAAGCTGAAAGTCAGTGCCCGAGTCGCGCTGGGCGCCGTTCAGCCCAGCGATGTCCGCGTCCAACTCTATTACGGAAATGTAGACTCCGAGGGAAGAATCATCACCGGCCAAACCGCCGAGATGACGCTTCAGGGCACGGAAGGCTCCGAACACATCTACAGCGGCGAAGTAGAGTGCCGCGATAGCGGCTCGTGCGGTTACACGGTGCGCATCATCCCCTACCACGTGGATGCGATCCTGCCCTACGAGTTACCGTTTATCGTCTGGGCCGAATAGCGTTCGTCCGGCGTAACACGCGCAGTCGTGCGCGATGTCCGGGCGCCGGTGTCGACACGCGGTTCCACTTCCGGTAATGTGGATCGTCGTGACTCGATTCCTGTTTGCCCTGATCGCGCTCTCCTCGCTCGGATCCGCATCCGGAGAAGACTGGCTGCTCACCCGGACGCATCCGGCGTCCACGGTTACCGAAAGTGCGGGTGGCCGCGAGGTGTCGCTCTCGAACGGCCTCGTTCGTCGCACCTGGCGGCTGAAACCCGACTGTGCAACGGTGGCGTTCGACAACCTCGTCACTGGCGCCTCCATCATCCGCGGAGTGAAGCCCGAGGCGATGTTGACCGTCGATGGCTCGGACGTTCCGGTGGGCGGCCTGAAAGGCCAGCCCGAGTACGCCTATTTGCAGACGGCCTGGCTCGACACAATGAAGGCCGATGAGAAGGCGCTGCACTGCACAGGCTTCGAAAAGGTCTCCATCCAGCCTCGCGTCGCCTGGAAGCGCGTGCGCTACGCCGCCAACACAACGTGGCCGCCCGCCGGCGCGGGCCTCGTGTTCCACTACGCCGGCCGCGGTTTGCAGGTGGACGTCCACTATGAAATCTATGACGGCCTGCCCGTGATCGCGAAGTGGTTGGTGGTGCGGAACGCCTCCGCACAGGCCGTGCGGCTGAACAGATTCGCCAGTGAAATCCTCGCGGTGGTCGAGGAGAATTCGGCGGTCGACGCGGCCACTCCGCCGCCGTCGATGATCCGGCTCGAAAGCGATTACGCCTTCCACGGAATGGATGCGCGCACGGCCAACCGGACGGCGCATTGGGGCCCGGACCCGCAGTATGAAACGCAGGTGAACTACGAGCGGCTCTCACCCCTCCAGTTGGAATCGCGCCCGCCCATCGGGCCGGATCTCGGCATTCCGCCCGGCGGCTCATTCGAGAGCTTTCGCACCTACGCGCTGGCCTTCGACTCCACCGACCGCGAGCGCAACGGCCTCACCATGCGGCGCTTCTACCGGACGCTGGCCCCGTGGGCCACAGAGAACCCGATCCTGATGCACGTCCGCCAGGCCGATCCGGAGAGCGTGAAACGCGCCATCGACCAGTGCGCCGAAGCCGGTTTCGAAATGGTGATCCTCAGTTTCGGCAGCGGCTTCGACGCGGAACGGGACGATCCCGCTTATCTGAGCCAGTTGCGCGAACTGGCCGAATACGGCAAGCGGAAAGGTGTCGAGTTGGGCGGATATTCCCTGCTGGCGAGCCGCAAGATCTCGCCCGAAGATGACGTCATCAACCCGAAGACGGGCCACACCGGCGGAGCGATTTTCGGGGACTCGCCCTGCCTCGGAAGCCGCTGGGCGGCTGATTACTTCCGCAAGTTGCGACAGCTTTACGAGACCACGGGGCTCGCAGTGCTGGAACACGACGGCTCCTATCCGGGAGACGTGTGCGCCTCAACGAAGCACCCCGGCCACGAAGGGTTGGACGATTCGCAATGGCGCCAATGGGAGACCATCCGCGACTTCTATGGATGGGCGCGCGAGCGCGGCATCTACCTCAACGTCCCGGACTGGTACCTGCTCGACGGCTCGAACAAGACGGGCATGGGTTATCGCGAGACCGACTGGAGCCTGCCGCGCGAGCGCCAGTTCATTCTGGCGCGGCAGAACATCTATGACGGCACGTGGGACAAGGCGCCGAGCATGGGCTGGATGTTCGTGCCGCTCACCGAATACCAGGGCGGCGGAGCCGCGGCGACGCTTGAGCCGCTGAAGGATCACCTGGACGCGTATGAGCAGCACCTGGTCCAGAATCTCGGCTCGGGCGTGCAGGCCTGCTATCGCGGTCCTCGTCTGTTCGACTCGGAACAGACAGAGGCCATGGTGAAGCGTTGGGTGGCGTTCTACAAGGCTCACCGCGCGATCCTCGATTCGGATGTCATCCATTTGCGCCGCCCGGACGGACGCGATTGGGACGGACTGCTGCACGTCACCCCCGGTCTCAAGGAGAAGGGGCTGGCTTTCATCTTCAATCCGCTCGACCAGCCGATTCAGCGCAAGCTCAAGCTGCCGCTCTACTACACGGGCTTGAGCGAGAGTGCCGCAATTCGCGAAAAGGATGGCGCGCCAAAACGCGTTCGCCTGGCGCGTGATTACACCGCCGAGGTGGAACTGGTCATTCCAGCGCGCGGCTGGACGTGGCTCGTTATTGAGTAACGGAGCCTAGATGCCGACGCCGCGCCGAGGCCGCTCAATGCGCGTCTTTTCGTTATTCTGTGTCGGCACATCGGCGCATTCGATGGCGAAGCTCGTCATCGGATGGTCGGGCGCTTCGGCCGGAAGACCCGTCAGGCGCAGACGGAAATCGTCCTGATCGAACTTGACTGGCTTGCCCGTGGCCAGGTATTTCGCCGACAGGACCTTGGTCTGCAGGCCGCCGATGGCGAGCGTCTCTCCGGGCCAGTAATAAGCGTGCGCATGGAGCGTCTTCCCCTTGCGTGTGAAGGTGGCAAACACCGAACTGCGTGGCTGGCAGAGGTCTGAGCCAATCACCGAAGCGCCATTGCGATCCATCCACTGCCCGACTTCACTCAGGATCCGCACACTCTCCGGCGGGATCGACCCGTCCGCCATGGGCCCGATATTCAGCAGGTAATTGCCGCCATCGCGCGTGCATGTGACGAGGTTCCTGATCACGGTCTTGGGCGACTTCCAGTTGTCGTCTGTCGTCTGGTAGCCCCACGAATCGTTCATCGTCATGCAGGCTTCCCAGTTGCGGCCCTTCGAAGCCTGGATATGCTGCTCCGGCGTGTCGAAGTCCTCTGGAATGCCTGAACGGTTGTTGAGAATGATGTCGGGCTGCAGGCCGCGCACCATCTTATTCAACTGCGCCGACTCCCAGCCTTCGGCCGAGAGTGGCCAGTTGACGTCATACCACAACACGTCGATTTTGCCGTAATTCGTGCACAACTCGCGAGCCTGCGCATGAACGTAATCGACAAAGCGCCGCCGCGCGGCTTCGTCCGTCTTGCAGCGTGCGCCATCCGGGTGATGCCAGTCCATCAGTGAGAAGTAGAGGCCGGCACGCAGTCCCTCGGCGCGAGCGGCATCCAGGTACTCCTTCACCAGGTCGCGTCCCGGCCCGGTCTGGACGGCGTTGTAATTCGTTGTCTTCGTGTTGAAATTGCAGAAGCCCTCATGGTGTTTGCTGGTCATCACCATGTACTTCATCCCGGCCTTCCTGGCGAGTTGGGCCCACGCGCGCGCGGCGTTCGGCTTCGGCTTGAAGTTCCACGCCAGCTTCTCGTATTCGGCGACCGGGATGCCTTCCTCCTCCATGGCCCATTCGTGGCGTCCGAGCGTGGAGTAGAGCCCCCAGTGGATGAACATTCCAAACTTCGCCTCATGCCACCACTTCATGCGGCGTTCGCGGTCGGCATCGGCTTCCGGAGTCTGTGCGTTGACGAATGCGGGCGCGAGACCGGCGGCAACGCCACCGAGTTTCAGCGCATCGCGGCGAGAAAGGCGAGGAGTGGTCATAGCGTAGGAATCCTATCACGCTAAAACGGCCGCCGGGCAGCGTCCGCACGGCGCGCTTGCAGAGTTCGCGGCTCCATCTTCGGATTTCCCGTGGAACATACGTCGCCAGCGTTTCGTTGCTCAGACAAGTCTCTCGATCTGAACGACGGGACCGGCAACTTCCCCTGAGGCGCATCACGCCTGGGCGGGCCCGCGCGGATATGATGTTGGCGGCATAACTTATGGAACTCACGGTCACTCAACTCAGCAAGCAATACAGCAGAACGTTTTGGGGCCTGCG
>Ga0315272_10001372_pt1 | contig 12125 bp, 7 predicted proteins | sample C3_middle_MG_FD_203918 | JGI IMG/M metagenome (GOLD analysis project Ga0315272, IMG submission 203918) | Sediment microbial communities from Yellowstone Lake, YNP, Wyoming, USA - C3_middle | ecosystem: Environmental > Aquatic > Freshwater > Lake > Sediment | place: USA: Wyoming | collected...
CATCAACACAGGCATGGTTTTTGGCGACGCCCCGCCGGATTTCTGGGCGACAAATCAATTTCCGTATTATGTGGAAAACGTGGTCAATCGCGGCCTTTGCCTCAAGTTTAACTCCCGCGCAGCCGATTGGGACACATTGGTCACCGCATGGTCGCGCAGCCGCGGTACGGCCTCATTGCAGCGCGATCCTTCCCTCGACGATCCGGCATGGATCGATTGGTCCCGCAACCAGGTCCTCAACAACGCCCGTAAGAACCAGCCGTTCAAACCTTTGGCCTATGATTTGCGCGATGAAATTTCAGTGACGATCTCGGCGAATCCCTTCGATTACGATTTCTCTCCTCATGCGCTCAACGCCTTTCGTCAGTGGTTAAAAACTCAATATCCAACGTTGGACGCCTTGAACCACCAATGGCAGACTGAATTCGCCGCCTGGGATGATGTGCGGCCCTTCACCACGGATCAGATAAAAAACCGGCTGGTCAGCGGTGATGCCCTGCCTCGGGGCAACCCCGATTGGCAGGCGGTCCAGAAAATCCAGCTCGTTCTGTCCGAAGCCCGCAAACAACCCACCCGATGGAACTTCAGCCCTTGGGCCGATTTCAGAACCTACATGGACCTGAGCCTCGCGCGCGCTTTGGATCGTTTGCGCGCCTCCATTCACACCATTGATCCCGCGACTCCGGTAGGCATTGAAGGCACGCAAATGCCCTCGGCCTTTGGCGGTTACGATTTGTGGCGGCTGGCCAACGCGCTGGATTGGATCGAACCCTACGACATTGGCTCGGCGCGCGAAATATTGGGTTCATTCATGCCCGGCAAGCCAATTCTGACCACGGTTTTCGAAAGGGAAACCAATGCGGCCACGCGCCGCCTGTGGCATTTACTGCTTCAGGGCGACAAAGGCTGCATTGTCTGGTGGAGCGAGGATTGCATGGACTGGAAATCCCCGGACTACGCCCTGACTCCGCGCGCCAAGCCGCTGATTCCTGTGTTGAAGGAAATGACCGGACCTTTGGCCCGGCTTTTCATGAGCGCGCAAAGGCTGCACGATCCCGTGGCCATCCTTTACTCCCAACCCTCCATCCAGGCGGACTGGCTCGTGGAATCCTGTGTGGACGGCTCCACATGGCTCCGACGCTTCTCCAGTTTCGAGGCGGATCACAACCGGCAGGTGCGCGTGCGCGAGAGTTGGCTCAAACTCCTCCAGGACTCGGGCTACTCCCCCACATTCGTCGCTTCCGAGCAAGTGGAGAACGGCTACCTGGAAAATCAGGGCATCCGCGTATTGGTGCTGCCCGAAGCCCTGGCGTTGTCCGACATTGAAGGGGCGCGGATCGAAAAGTTCCTCACCAACGACCATCACACCGTGTTCTCCGACGGCACACCGGGAATTTTCGACCAACACGGGAGACTCCGGCAGGGCAGCCCGCTGGAAGCCCATTTCCCCGCATCCCTCTCATGGGAATGCGCCATTGCAGCGTGTGCCACCAATACCGCGCTCGCGCAACACCGACGCCACGAAGGCGATATCGCAGGTTACGCATCCGATCGACTGCGCGCCCAACCCAGCCCGGATTGGACTCGTTGGCTCCAATCGCAAATGCCGGTGTCACCCGAAATCGCGGTCAGCCCCGCGGATGACGGAACCTCAAACCCTCGTATCCTTGTCCATCGGTTCCAACTCGGCGCCACCCAACTCGTCGCACTCGAAAGAAATATCGCCTATCACATGAGCGAGTCCCTCAAACAGGCGGGCGGCAATGAGCAATTGGAAAAACCAGCGCGCGTTCGCGTCAGCTTGAAAAAAAGCGCCTATGTTTACGACCTGCGCGCCCAAACCCTGCAGGCTCATGGAAACCGCTTCACCGTGGAAATCGATCCCTGGCGTCCCACCCTGCTCGCATTGAGCGCGGATCCGCTGGCCGAAACCAACATCGTATCCCGTCTTTTGGAAACTGTGCGCTAACGGATATTCCAGATAAAAAAAACGGGCCGGTTTTTATTCCGGCCCGTCTGTGAAATAATCAGGGAGTCATGTCACTCTTTCTTCCAGGTCTTATGAATGATCAAAGTATCCGGTGACATCGTTTCAGGCTTGGTCTTGACCCTGCGCAACGTGGTGATCGTCTCCCAAAGCTGGTTGGCGAGCTTGCCCTTGCCGGGAATCTTTAGCTTTTCACACAGCCCGCTGAAGGTCAAAGGCGGAGCTGTGTTGAGGATGATCCGGCGCACCAGCAACGGTTGCGCGACATAGAACGCCTTGTCCATGTCCTTCCAATTCTTCAAGCCGTAATAACCGAAGCCATAATGCTTGACCCCCTCATGATGGCGGATCACCGCCGAGATGGTCGCGCGACCCACAGAGCGCTTGCGCCGCAGGTCTTTAAGAATTTCCGTGGCGGTCATCGGATGCCCGGCGGCCTTGAGGGCCTCGGGAATCAAGTCTTTGATGTGCTCGCGCTCGTGCAACCCCCACGTCTTGAGGGCAAACAGAAAACGGCCCAAATCGACAAACCGCTCGTCCTCGCGCAGGATGTGCGCGATTTCATGCACATTCGTCTGGCTGGCCCAGGCGAAACGGTTGCGCTTGAGCATCTCCCGCGTTGAGACCGGACGGTTTTCATCCTTCAACAGTTTAAAAACATCGTTGCGCATCCTGGCCCAAAGGTTTTCGGGAAGAAGAATGTGCTGACGCATGCCGAAAGCCCGGCGGTCCAGCAGATAAATCCCCTGCTCCGGCCGCAGCGAATTGCGCAATCCCCCAATCGAAATGGGCGGCACTTCGTGTCCAAACAATTTCTTGGCCTGGGCGATGATTTCCTCCGGCCGCAACGGCTGCGGGGATTGAGCCAGAACCCGCTGCACCCAGTCGCAGATGCGCAGGCTGGTCAGCCGCACCACCGGATGCTCCGGTTCGGGGAATTCCACTGTCAGGGAGCTGCACTGCTTGAGCGCCCGAAGAAACTCGCTCGGGTTAAGATTGGCGGGATGACCCGCGTCCTTAAGCCGCTTGTAAATGTCAGACAATTCCAGCGGGGAGATATTCCCCCGCAAAATGTCCGCCACTGGATGAATGATGTCCCGGGCGCGCTGATCCAGATTGGGATACGGCTTCTGTCCATCCGGCCAGGCCGGGATTTCAGGACGCAATTCGCCGACCAGTCGAACATAAAATGAGGCTGGATATTTGCCCGCCATCGATTTATTGGCAAGCAGACGCTCGAAAAGTTCCGGCGTGAGAGGAGAGGTCGCTTCCAGACATTTATCCGCCAGACGCCGCAGCATCGAGTCCACTGCGGGACCGCCGTGCTTGTAAATCCGATCATACAGCAGATCGACCACCTGGCGGACCCGTTCGCGGGTGAGATCGAATTCCGTGCCTATTTCCTCAAGGGTCATCGGCCGCTGGCCGGTGCCTCCCAGGCGCATCAGCAGCATCTCGCGCTCCCGTTGATCGATCTTGTCGATGGCGTCATCGGCCTGATGAACCAGCAGTTCCAATCCCAGCCCTTTGACCTTGCCAAAATCAAATTCACCCGCCCCAATACGGTCCACCAGCGTCTCCAGTTCGCGAATGCTGCGCTGGCCGCAGTTACGCATTGACAGCACCTGGTCATACAGGATGCCATGCAAATCCCCGACCACGCGAAAACCCATCTTTTGCAGGACTCCAGCGAGGCGGACCGATAGGGGCATCTGCACCAGGGGCCACTGCCGCACATGCGTGGGAATGGAAATTGGCGTCGTCTTCGCGACAACATTTTTTGTCTTGAGTATTGTTTTCACAGTGTTCCAACCATTTTGCTCGCGATCCCGGGCGCCCGGCGAACCCTCTAACCCATCGGGCCGTACCGATTCGCGCAAGCTGTATCGTTTTACTTGACTTCAAACTAAACCATCTCTGGCTGAATTGCAAAGAAAATTCATTTTAACCAGTTGTTTGTGAACCCCGCCCTTGTTGCGATGGCAACCAAAACCATCCAACAAAGCCAGTGGCAAGCCGCCCTCACGCAGGCTCCGCCGCCGCGCGCCGTTGCGGATTCCGTCCCATGCCCAAAAACCAACGCGGGAATGCTTGACCGCCTAGCCGCCGTTCGTTACGTTCCAAACGTGAATTGCTGTGTAATGCAAGCGGTAATGCCCGTAGTCGTTGTCGCATGCGCTGACACCGCGCGGATTCGTTAGACTTTTGATGAAATCCACGGCTGCCGGCGGTCGTGGTTTTTTTTCACGCTCCGTCCGTGCCGCCCGACCGAAGGCTGATATGAGTAAGATGACTGGAACTCAAGAACCGCAAAAAAATGCGGACGCCAACGCCAAAAGCACGATGCTCGGCAGCGAAATTCTCGTTGCCGCCCTGGAGCGCGAAGGCGTCGAGATCATTTTTGCGTATCCGGGCGGCGCCAGCATGGAAATCCACCAGGCGCTGACCAAATCCAAAAAAATTCGCACGGTTCTTCCCCGCCACGAACAGGGTGGTGTTTTCGCCGCGGAAGGATACGCCCGCGCCTCCGGCAAGGTGGGTGTTTGCATGGCCACCAGCGGGCCTGGCGCCACCAATCTGGTGACCGGGATCGCGGATGCCTACATGGACTCCATTCCACTCGTCGCCATCACCGGCCAGGTGGCGCAGGCCATGATTGGGAAAAACGCCTTTCAAGAAACCGACATCTTCGGAATGACGCTGCCCGTGGTCAAACACAGCTATCTGGTGACCGACGCCAGCGACCTGGCGCGCATCATCAAGGAAGCCTTTTACGTCGCCAGCAGCGGCCGCCCCGGCCCCGTGGTCATCGACATTCCCAAGAACATCCAGCAAACCCGCGTCACCCCGGTGTTTCCCGATGAAATCACCCTGCGCGGCTACAATCACAAACGCGAGGCCGGCGACTCCGCCCTCTTGGACCTTCTGGCATTGATCGCCAAATCCGAGCGTCCCGTCCTTTATGTGGGCGGCGGCATCATCAGCGCCGGCGCCAGCCAGGAACTGCGCAAATTCGCCGAAGCCACCCATATCCCGGTGACCAGCACGCTCATGGGCTGCGGCGCGTTCCCGGAAACCCACCCCCTCTCCCTCAAATGGCTGGGCATGCACGGCACGCCCTACGCCAATTGGGCGGTGGAGCAGGCGGACCTGCTCCTGGGCTTTGGGGTGCGTTTTGACGACCGCGTCACCGGCAACGTGAAAAAGTTTTGCGAGCATGGCACCATTGTCCATGTGGATGTCGATCCCTCGGAAATCAACAAAAACAAACCGGCCAACCTCCCCGTGGTCGGAGATGTTTTGCACGCCCTTCGACGGCTTAACGCCCTGTTGAAGGAGCATCCCGTGACCAGGGACTTTTCGGCGTGGAATAAACAAATCGCCGAGTGGAAAATCAAGGGCGCGCTGCGCTACCACGTCACCGAGGAGGTCCTCAAATCCCAGCATGTGCATGAGTTGATGGGGGGCGACGTTGCCCAGATCATCATGCCGCAAATGGTGATCGAAATGCTTTACGAGCTGACCGGCGGGGATGCCATCATCACGACCGGCGTGGGCCAGCACCAAATGTGGGCCGGCCAATATTATAAATTCGACAAGCCCCGCCGGTTCCTCACCAGCGCGGGCCTCGGCTCCATGGGTTTTGGCTACCCCGCGGCGCTGGGCGCCAAAGTGGCCTGCCCCGACAAACAGGTTGTCGATATCGATGGCGACGGCTCGTTCCTCATGAACATCCAGGAACTGGCCACGGCGCACATCGAAAAAATCAGCGCCAAGGCGATTATTCTCAACAACCAGCATTTGGGCATGGTGATGCAATGGGAGGATCGGTTTTATGCGGGTAACCGCGGCAATACCTACCTCGGAGATCCGCGCAAGAAAAGCCAGATCTACCCCGATTTTGTCACCATTGCCAGGGGCTTTAACGTCGATAGCGAAAGGGTCATTTTCCGAAAGGACCTCAGAGCCGCAATGCAGCGCATGCTGGATTGCAAAGGGCCCTTCCTCCTCGATGTGGCCACGCCTTACAGCGAACACGTCCTCCCGTTCATCAAGGCGGGCGGCACCGTGGCAGACATGATTTACGAGCAATGAACCGCATCCAGGAACGTTTCGGGCGGCTGGCCAAGGACGCGCGCAAAGGGTTGGTCGTCTATATCGGCGCCGGGGATCCCGACCTCGACCACACCCGCAAGCTCGCCATTGCCATGGACAAGGCGGGCGCGGACGTCCTCGAACTGGGCGTCCCTTTCAGCGATCCGCTTGCCGATGGCCTGGTCAACCAACTGGCCGCCCAGCGCGGCCTGGCCTCGGGCGCGACACCCGCCGGGATTCTCGATTGCGTGGCTCAAATCCGCGCCGAATCCCAAATCCCGATTGTCCTTTATGTCTATTATAATCTGATCCATCGCTTCGGCCCCCGGCAGTTCATCGAACGCGCCGCCAAGGCGGGTGTCGATGGTCTTTTGGTTCTCGACCTGCCGCCTGAAGAATCCTCCCAATACGTGGGTTGGATGGACGCTTCCGGGTTGTGCCCCATTTTCCTCATCGCCCCCACCACACCCGACTCGCGCATCGACACCATTGTCCGCCACGCGTCAGGTTTCATTTACTATGTCTCGCGCGAGGGCGTCACAGGAATGCAGACCAGTGTCTCCGCCGACATCGGCTCCATGATTTCCAGAATTCGCAGGCACACCTCCCTGCCCATTGCCGTGGGATTTGGCATTTCCTCGCCGGAACAGGCTCGCGCCGTCGCCGCCAAAGCCGATGCCGTCGTCGTCGGCAGTGCTGTCGTGAATCGGATTGCGCGGGCGGGCGCCGATCCGGCCATGGTGGAAAAAGTGGCCGGCTTTGTCGGCGAACTGTCCCGCGCCGTCAAATCCGTCTGATATTTCACCACGCTCCGCAGCCTCCGCCTTATGAACCAACCTCGGGAAATCCGCTGGGGAATCATGGGAGCGGGCCGGATGGCCGCAAAATTCGCCTCCGACCTCCCGCGGGTTCCCGGCGCGCGTCTGGCCGCTGTGGGATCCCTCTCCATGCGGCGGGCTGAAGCGGTGGTCCAACCGTATGCTGGCGCCAGGGCCCACAACTCCTACGAAGCCCTGGCCGCCGATCCGGATGTGGACATCATCTATGTCGCCACGCGCAATCCCCAACACTGCCCCTGCGCGCGCCTCAGCCTGGACGCGGGCAAGCCCGTGCTCTGCGAAAAACCCTTTTCCATGAACACCGCTGAGGCGCGTCAAATGATCGATTTGGCCCGCGAACGCAAGCTCTTTCTCATGGAGGCCCTGTGGACCCGCTTTTTCCCGGCGGTCAGGGAAATGATGCGTTTGATTGAGGACGGCGCGATCGGCCCGACCCGCATGATCAACGTGAATTTCGGTTATGCGGGCGATCCCGACCCCAAAGGCCGGCTGCTCAATCCCGCCCAAGGCGGCGGGACGCTCATGGATGTCGGCGTCTATGCCATCGCCCTGGCCAACATGCTTTTTGGACGGTCCCGCCGCGTAAGCAGTTTCGCCTCCATGGGCGCGACCGGTGTGGACGAGGCTCTGGCCATTCTCATGCAATTTGCCGGAGGCCAACTCGCCACCTGCAACTGCTCCATCACGCTCCACACCTTCAAGGAGGCTGACATCATCGGCGCCACAGGTCGCATCCGAATTCACGAGCCTTGCTGGAAACCCCACACCCTTTCCCTGGTTTACCACGGCAAAGAGCCGCGGGTCATTTCACATCCCTACCCCGGCCTGGGATACCAATTCGAAATTGCGGAAGTCATGCGCTGTCTGCGCGAAGGTCTCCTGGAATGTCCGCTTATGCCCCTGGACGACACCCTGGCCGTCATGGAAGTGGTCGATGCCTGTCGATCGCAGTGGAAACACATGTACCGACAACCTTGATTTTGCGCGAATTTTCGCAACACCGGCGGGCCTCGCCAGCGTCGTCCCGCCGGGGAATGAAATCACTTCGCCGCAGTTTTCTTCCCAGCGGTCTTCTTTTTTCCGGGAACCGTGGGCGCACTCGCGCGCGCGGGTTTGACCTTGGGAGCATCGCTCCACAAACTCTCCAGGTCGTAATGCCGCCGGATTTCCTCGCGCATTACGTGTACGATCACGGAGGCGTAATCGATCACAATCCAGGAGCTATTGGACGCCCCGTCCACCGCCAATGCGCGTGTATGGTGCGTTTCACGCAGCTTTTCGCTGATTTCATCCACGATGGCGCGCACATGGGGAACGCTGCCTCCTGTGGCAAAAACGAAATAATCCGTCACCTGCGTCAGCTTGCGGACATCGAGCACCACGACGTTTTCCGCCTTCTTATTCTCCGCAAATTCCCGGCATAGCCGGGCCAGTAATCTTGAATCCATCGCGTTAATAGTGCCTCATGCGGCCTCAAAGATAAAGCCCATTATTGCGGATATCCGCCGCCACTTCATACGGCGTCAGCATGTCGATTGGCAGGCCCGCCTTCACCCGGGCCCGCACTTCGGACGACGAAACCGCCATTGGAAACCCCTTCAACATCCTCCCTGAAAAGGGTGACGGCAACACGGCTGACCCCTGGCCGGGCCTCGGAATCACCACGAAATGAACCAGTTGCGCCAGGATTGCGGCATCGCGCCATTGGGGTAATTGCGTCAGATGATCCGCCCCGATCAGATAAAACAGCTCCGCCTGCGGAAACCGCCGCCGATAATCGCGCACCGTATCGATCGTGTAGGAAATCCCGCCACGCGTGATCTCCTGTGTGTCCACCTCCCATTCGGACCGTCCCGCCAACGCCAGCCGCAACCAGCGCAACCGGCAGGCGTCCGGCGCCGGAATCTGGTCCGGTTTGAACGGCGATCTCGCGGTGGGAATGAAATAAACCCGGTCCAATGACAGCTCTTCCATTGCCGCTTGAGCCACCAGCAAGTGCCCCGCGTGAACGGGATTAAACGATCCCCCGTATAACCCAATTCGTCGCAAAGAATCCACAATGTTTGAAAGCAAGCGCAATGGCCGACAACGTCAACAACACCGGTTGATACCTTGGAACCGGGACTCGGTCAATCGGACATACGCCTGGACGTCCCGGTTTCCGGGCGTTTTTACCGCAGCGTCCGTGTCGATAAGCCGCGCTGGCGCGTCAGCGTTCGCGGAGCCGTCCGAGGTTCGCGCCCGGGCCGGGGCGCATTCCAAGTCGTGGGCCGCAGCCTGCATTTGGTCCGCCTGCCGGGCGCGATCCAATTGAGCCTCACCGGATAATTCCCGCGATAACGCGATCAAAATGGCGCAGGCGCCCATCGCCGCGACCCCGGATCTGGAGCCGTTCGCCAGCACTCCGTCCGGCAGCCAGACCGCCGGCGTTTCGTGCAATACAGCCTGGCGACGGCGGGTCAGGAGCAGAATCCATTCGCGCGCGCTCAATAACAGAATCAGCGCGACCAGTGTCAGAAAAATTCCTGTCACAACCGCATCCAGGTTTTGATTGAAATGGAATGTCCGGTTAATCGTAACCGCCTTTTGCGCCGCCGCCAGGCCGACCGCATCACCGGATGTCTTCAGATCAGACACCTTCTTTTCCAGCGCGGGCAGTTGTTGATCCAGCACCCGGGCTTCCGCCAAAAAGCCGATGCGGGGATCGCTCGAAAAAATTTTATCCAGACCGGCAGTGGAGGTCACCGCCAGCAGGAAGATCAGCGGTCCCAGCACCACCCAGGCATAGGCCAGCCGCGGTTGCCCTTCCTGGGGTTTTGTTGCCTTGACCAATTGCATCTTGAGAATAATCGTTGCGGCCAGCGCCAGCGCCACCACGGATAGCAATTGATTGGCAATGCCAAAGAGCGGCCAGAGGGAGTTCACACCCCCCAGGGGATCCCGCACGCCCTGAATCAGGAAATACCCCCATGCCGAGACCACCAGCAGACTCGCAAACGTGTTCGCACTGATCTTGCGCGTGTCCCCCAGCGGTTTCCAGACATGCCCCAGCGCGTCCTGCAGCAGATAACGGCCCACCCTTGTGCCCGCGTCCAGCGTCGTCAAAATAAACAGGGCCTCGAACATGATGGCAAAGTGATACCACAAATCCAATCCGTACCCGCTGACAAAATTCGAAAACACCTTTGCCATTCCAACCGCCAGCGTGGCCGCGCCACCCGTCCTGCCAAAAAGCGTGTTTTCACCAAGTTCTCTCGCCAGTTGGCCCATCTGGTCCACCGTCACTGGAAATCCCAGTTGGTTGATCATGGCCACCGTGTCCTCAGGCGTACCCTTGACATTCATGCTGAGATAAATGCCCGGTTCGAGCGTGCAGGCCGCAATCAAGGCCATGATGGCCACCAGCGATTCGAAGATCATGGCTCCATAACCAATGAATCGCGAATAGGACTCCCTTGTGATGAGCTTGGGCGTGGTTCCACTGGCAATCAAGGTGTGAAAACCGGAGATGGCTCCGCAGGCAATCGTGATGAAACAAAATGGAAACAGCTTGCCCGCCACCACCGGCCCCGACCCGTCGATGAATTGGCTCAATGCCGGCATCTGAAGCCGGGGAAGCACCAGCAAAATTCCAACCACCAGCGCAAATATCGTCCCCAACTTCATGAACGTGCTCAAATAATCACGAGGTGCCAGCAACAGCCAGACCGGCAGCACGCTCGCCGCCAATCCGTATATGATGATCCCCCATGCCAGCGGCTCGGCCTGCACCGTGAAGATATTCGACCAGGCGGGATTCGTATAAGCCGTTTTGCCACCCCAGACCGCAAACAGGAGAAGCACCACGCCCACCACAGTCGCTTCCCGCACCTTGCCCACCCGTCCAAAACGCAGGTACCCCCCCATGATCATCGCAATGGGAATGGTTGCCCCAACGGTGAATACGCCCCAAGGACTCTCCGCCAACGCCTTGACCACCACCAGGGCCAAAACCGCCAGAAGGATCGTTAAAATGGCGAGAATGGCCACAAGCGCCACCACGCCGGCGCTGGAGCTCAATTCCTCCTTCACCATCCGGCCCAAGGACTTGCCATCGCGACGCATGGAACAAAACAGGACCACAAAATCCTGCACCGCCCCTCCCAACACCGCACCAATCATAATCCAGAGCATCCCCGGTAAATACCCAAATTGCGCCGCCAACACCGGCCCCACCAGCGGACCGGGACCGGCAATCGCCGCAAAATGGTGGCCAAAAACGATCCATTTATTCGTTCGAACGAAGTCCTTGCCATCGTCATGGACTTCGCAGGGCGTCGCCCGCCGATCATTCAATGTCAATACCTTGGCCGCCACCCAGTTGGAATAAAACCGATAACCAATCGCATAAGTGCAAATCGCTGCGATAAGAATATAGGCCGAACTCACCTGCTCGCCTCGTTGCAAGGCCAGCGTGGCGTACGCGCCAGCACCCAGTATTGCCACCGCAAGCCAGGCCAAACCTTTAAGAATGGGCTTCATACCACAAGCATTTACAAAAACCCGGTCGTAATGAAATAAAAAAAAAGAACCGCCCCGCGGCAGATGCATCACACGGATTTGTGAATAAGCATCCCCCAATGCGGGTCTATGTTACAGAGATGAGAGTGAACCGGTGGCAACACCAGATTGGCAGTCATATGGTTTGGCAATGCAAGTGTTCCCTGCTACATTCTTATTGCACAGTCCGTGAGCTAAAATAGCGGAGCCTGTTATGAAAAAACTATCTTCAATGCGGTTCCATTGTTCGACTCTGATCGCAGCTTCGATGGCCCTCTTGAGCTGCTCAAGCGACGCTCAAAAGACGAAGTCCGCCGATCCCGCCCCCGATACCAACGCGGTCAGTGCCGCCGCGTCCGTCACCAACGCCCCCGCAAAACCGGTGGTCCGCATCGAACCCGCCACCATGGTCACCTCCCCGGGATTGCAGGAGGTCATCCAACTTTGCCAGGCCAATGTGGAAGAATCGGTCATTCTGGCCTACATCGAACGCTCCCCCATCCCCTACAATCCATCCGTCGAGGAAATCCTCTATCTCAATGACATCGGAATCCCGCCGCAAGTGGTTGCGGCTTTGTTGAAACACGGTCGCGATTTAACAACTCAGGCTGCGGAAAACGCCGCTCCCGCCCAACCGGCACCCCTCCCAAATACCGTGCCGGACA
>Ga0315272_10001373_pt1 | contig 12121 bp, 10 predicted proteins | sample C3_middle_MG_FD_203918 | JGI IMG/M metagenome (GOLD analysis project Ga0315272, IMG submission 203918) | Sediment microbial communities from Yellowstone Lake, YNP, Wyoming, USA - C3_middle | ecosystem: Environmental > Aquatic > Freshwater > Lake > Sediment | place: USA: Wyoming | collected...
CAGGGGTGACATTCCAAACCACGTGGTAGCCGACAAAAATAGCCAAGACAAACACAGTGATATTTTGGACTGTGAGGATGCTTTGAAAAGCAGCGAGATCCATGATGTTTCCTTCGAAAGATTTCTATTAGTTTTTACGGACGGCTTGGCCATCACGACACATGAGGCAGGCAGTAACGATGTCATCATCCATTGGGATCACTAACTTTGCTTCTGGATCAACAATCAGTTTCATGAAATCGAGCAAGTTACGTGAGTACAAAGCAGAGGCGTCTGCAGCAACCATGCTGGCCAGGTTGGTGTAACCAATAATCTTCACACCATTTACCTCAACGATTTTGTCTGCTTGAGTCAGCGGGCAGTTGCCTGACCCGTTATCGCCACGACCAGCCGCTAAGTCGATCACGATTGAGCCGGGCTTCATATTGGAAACGGTATCGCTATGCAATAGGACTGGTGGCTTACGACCCGGAATCAAGGCAGTAGTAATCACGATGTCAGCTTGTAGGGCGCGTTCAGCAACGAGAGCTGCCTGACGTTTCATCCACGCTTCAGGCATTGGGCGGGCATAACCACCAATGCCTTGAGCAATTTCGCGTTCTTCATCAGATTCAAATGGGACATCTACAAACTTGCCGCCTAGTGATTCGATTTGTTCTTTTACAGCGGGACGAACATCCGAAGCTTCAATGACGGCACCCAGACGTTTAGCTGTTGCAATTGCTTGTAATCCAGCAACACCAACACCCAAAATGAGGACGCGGGCAGCTTTAACAGTACCGGCAGCAGTCATGAGCATGGGCATAAAGCGTTGGTACTCATTAGCAGCAACCATGACCGCTTTATAGCCGGCAATATTGGCTTGTGAGGACAGGACGTCCATGCTTTGTGCGCGGGTCGTGCGTGGGGCAGCCTCTAATGAGAATGCAGTCACACCTTGAGCAGCCATTGCAGCAATATTGTCGTTATCAAATGGATCAAGCATGCCAAGCAGTATGCTGCCGGATTTCATCTGTTTGAGCTCTGTAGCTTCCGGGGCACGGACTTTGAGAACGATCTCAGCGCCAAAGGCATCAGCTGCGCTACCAATAGTTGCGCCAACAGCTTCATAAGCAGAATCTGGTTGGCTAGCTGTCACGCCCGCATCTTTTTGAATAACAACCGTATGGCCTTGACCAATCAGCTTCTTAACGGTTTCCGGTGTGGCGGCAACTCGAGTTTCCCCGGGCCTAGTTTCCAGCGGTACTCCTATGCGCATGGCATGTCTCCAAATGCTAATTTTTTCGAAAAATCTATTTTAGTTAGATAGGTGAAGATTCACCTATCTATTTACCCTTAGCCATTTATTGGGTTTTGCTCCAAATCTCGTAAATTAGGAGCAAGACTTCTACAATGGGGTCTTTAGCTTATATTGAATTCTCGCATTTTTTGATGATCCACCTCAATTCTTCCGCAATACCAGCCTCTAACCCATCCAAAGTCGTTGTTGGAATGTCTGGAGGGGTAGATTCGTCTGTAGCAGCCTGGATGCTGAAGCAGCAGGGCTATGAGGTGATTGGGCTCTTCATGAAAAACTGGGAAGATGACGACAACGATGAATACTGCTCCGCGCGTCAGGATTGGTTAGATGTGGTGTCGGTGGCTGACTTAATCGGCATTGACGTTGAAGCGGTCAATTTTGCCGCCGAGTATCGTGAGCGTGTTTTTGCAGAGTTTTTAAGGGAATACGCTGCGGGAAGAACTCCAAATCCTGATGTTTTGTGCAATGCAGAAATTAAATTCAAAGCCTTTTTGGACCACGCTATAAGTTTGGGGGCTGATGCCATTGCAACTGGTCACTATGCGCGGGTTCGTCACCACGGTGGTCGCGTGCAGTTATTAAAAGCAGTAGATGCTAGCAAAGATCAAAGCTATTTCTTGCACCGCCTAACTCAGGCACAGTTAACGAATGTTCTTTTCCCTTTGGGGGAGATTCCAAAAACAGAAGTGCGCAAGATTGCCGAGCAAATTGGCTTGCACAATGCCCGTAAAAAAGACTCTACTGGGATTTGCTTTATTGGAGAGCGCCCCTTCCGCGAGTTCTTAAACCGCTACTTGCCTCGTACCCCGGGTCCGATTAAAACGCCTGAAGGTAAAACGGTGGGAGAGCATATGGGGCTTGCCTTCTTTACCTTGGGTCAGCGCAAAGGCATAGGTTTGGGTGGCAGTCAGGATGGCAATGGCGATGCTTGGTATGTGGCTCGCAAGGATATGGCCAATAACACGCTTTATGTCGCTCAAGGCCATGAGCATCCCTGGTTATTGGCTAATCAGCTCTCTGCAATCGATGCTAGTTGGGTTGATGGTGCTGCACCCACACCAGGACAGTACACAGCCAAAACCCGGTATCGTCAGGCGGATTCCGCCTGCTCATTGGCTACTGGAACCGCGGGACCTTTGAGTTTTGATTTGAGTTTCTCGGATGCCCAGTGGGCGGTGACTCCAGGCCAATCCGCGGTTTTATACGATGGCGATATTTGCTTGGGCGGTGGAATTATTTCCGCCTAAGTATTTTTAAATACCCATTCTCTGGTTTAGGCTGCTGGCGGTGCAGTTTCCGCAAAAGAAGGCCTCTGCATCAATTTTTGATACAAAGCATCTAGGTTGGGGTACTGCGCTTGCCAAGCAATATTAGGAAAGCGTAGTAATAGGAAGCCCAGGGCGCAACCTACGGCTATATCAGCTAAGGTCATTTGATTGCTATGACACCAAGTGTTTTCACCTAATTCTTTAGACATTTGGCTTAGACCTGTATTTATTTTGTCCATTTGACGCTCAAGCCAGGCGGGGCTTTGTTGCTCTACAGGGCGCAGAGTCGTCTCTAGGCGGGACAAAATACTGGCATCTTCAATGCCATCAGCCAGAGCTTCCCAGGTTTTAACAGTTGCTCGCTCGCGGCTACCTACCGGAATCAGCTTACCAACCGGGCTTAAGGTGTCAGCGTACTCCGCAATCACGCGGGAGTCGTAGAGAACTTCACCATCATCCAAAAGGAGGCAGGGAACCTTACCTAAGGGGTTGTTAAGGGCAATTTTTGTATCTGCAGCCCACACATTCTCAAGTTCTAGGTCGATATCAACCTTTTTTTCCAAGAAAACAATGCGCACCTTGCGTACGTAGGGGCTAGTGAGGGATCCAATAAGTTTCATGGGGCTAAGTATAGCCATGCTAGCCTTGAATGGCTTGAACTCAAGAACGATTAAAATCAGTCTTTATTGACATATTCAATGTAAAGGCAATATTCGTGAGCCAGCCGATTTCTACCCTCAATGCTCTTTCCCCTTTAGACGGCCGCTATGCCGGAAAACTTGATGCTTTAAGACCTTGGTTATCCGAAGCCGCATTTATGCGCCAGCGGGTCTATGTGGAGATTCATTGGCTCTTGGCCTTGGCTTCTGCTGGCTTGCCAGATGTGCCAAAAATTAGTGCAGCGGATGAAGCCTTTCTGTTGTCTTTACCAGAGAATTTCTCTGATGCCGATGCGCAACGTATCAAGGACATCGAGGCGGTAACCAACCATGACGTTAAGGCGGTGGAGTATTTCTTAAAAGAAAAAGTAGCTGGTCACCCTGATTTATTAAAAGCGAGCGAGTTCATTCACTTCGCTTGTACTTCTGAAGACATCAACAACACCTCTCATGGTTTGATGTTGCGCGGCGCGCGTGATGAAGTCTTATTGCCGCAACTCAGAAAAATCCTTTCTGTATTGACTGACTTGGCGATCGAGAATGCCAAAGTGCCCTTGTTATCCCGTACGCATGGTCAGCCTGCCTCTCCAAGTACCTTAGGTAAAGAGTTGGCTAATATTGCTAAACGCTTAGAGCGTGCGATTGCGACTATCGCAGCAGTTCCGCTCATGGGAAAAATGAATGGTGCAGTTGGTAATTACAATGCACACTTATCTGCTTACCCCGATTTTGATTGGGAAAACTTTTCTAAGAGTGTTGTTGAGAAACGTTTGGGCCTCACATTTAATCCTTACACCATTCAGATCGAGCCACATGATGGTATGGCTGAGTTGTTTGATGCGATCGCTCGTGCCAACACTATCTTGTTGGATATGGACCGCGATTTCTGGGCCTATATTTCAATTGGCTACTTTAAGCAACGCACTAAAGCCGGTGAGATTGGCTCATCAACGATGCCACATAAAGTGAATCCAATTGACTTCGAAAATTCTGAAGGTAACTTGGGTGTTGCAAACGCCTTGCTGCGTCACTTGGCTGAGAAGTTACCGATCTCTCGTTGGCAGCGCGACCTGACTGACTCTACAGTCTTGCGCAACCTAGGCCCAGCATTTGGCCATAGTGTATTGGCCTATGACAGCGCCTTACGTGGCCTGAGTAAGTTGGAAGTGAACCATGCTGTGATTGCCGCTGATTTAGATAACTGCTGGGAAGTGTTAGCCGAGCCAGTGCAAACGGTGATGCGTCGCTACGGTATTGAGAATCCCTACGAGCAACTTAAAGAGTTGACTCGTGGGAAAGGTATTAATCAGGCCGATTTACAAACCTTTATTCGTGGATTGAAGATTCCGGATGATGCAAAAACATTGTTGCTTGAGATGACCCCATCTTCATACTTAGGTAAGGCGGTCGAATTGACCGAACGTCTGAAAAAGTGAGTTTGACTCCAAGCCTTGGGCGCGTACCGCAAGATTCGCAATACGGTGCCCGCCCCAAGATCTGGTTTGCTGTTTATCAATTGCTTTGGCATCTGCTTTTGCCTTTTGCCTTCATTCGCCTAGCTTGGCGTACCCGCCATTCCGCTGAATATTTACATCACTTCTCTGAGCGCCTAGGCTTTGCTGATAGAAAGTCGATTGTGCAGGGATCAGTATGGATTCATGCGGTATCCGTTGGTGAGACAAGAGCTGCCCAACCCTTGATCGAAGCCTATCTCGCGCGTGGCGAAACTATTTTGCTAACTCACATGACGCTCAATGGCCGTCGTACTGGTGCCGCTTTATTTGCGCCAGCAATTGCTTCTGGCCAACTTCGTCAAGTCTATTTACCTTATGACCTGTGTTGGTCTGTTGCTAATTTCATTCGCACCTTTAAGCCCAAGCTGGGTTTGTTTATGGAAACCGAGGCTTGGCCAACTGTGGTGTTTTATTGCGCAGAAATTGGTTTGCCATTATTTTTGGTCAATGCCCGCTTATCCGAGCGCAGCGCTCGTCGCGTCAACCGGTTTGGTAAAGCAGGAAGATCTCTCTTTCAGGCCTTCGCCGGTATCTTGGCTCAAACGCAATTTGATGCCGAGCGTTATCGCAGTCTTGGCGTCAAAAAAGTAGAGATTGTTGGTAACCTCAAGTTTGATGTGCCGCTGGATCCCAGCTTAGTTCGGCATGGCAAAGCTTGGCAACAGGAGCTCCATGGCAATCAACGCCTCATGGTGTGTGCTGCGAGTACTCGTGATGGCGAAGAGGTGATCATCCTGAAGGCTTGGCGGGATTTACTTCTGAGCAACGCATTTGAGAATGCCCCATTGCTTTGTCTTGTGCCACGTCATCCCGAACGCTTTACTGAAGTTGCCAATCAAATTCATGAGGCGGGTTTGAAATTTCGCCGGCGTACTGAGTGGGAGGGCATACCCAAGGGTATTGCAGACCTAGATGTCATCTTGGGTGATTCGATGGGTGAGATGCCTATGTATTACAGTGCCGCTGATTTGGTGGTCATGGGCGGCAGCTTACTCCCCTTTGGAGGTCAGAATCTGATTGAAGCTTGCGCTGCTGGTTGTCCTGTTTTATTGGGTGAGCACACCTACAACTTTCAACAGGCAGCTTTAGACGCGATCAAGATTGGCGCAGCAAGACGTATCCAGGGCGAGCTCATCTTGAGTGAGTCAGTAGCTTTGATGGAAGCTTTAAAAGAATCGTTATTAAACACTGCCGAGTTGGCAAAGATGTCGAATGCCGCAAAGGCTTACTCGCTCGAACATCAAGGTGCGACTAAGAAAATATTAGCCGCTCTTGATCATCAGAATTTCACGCTAAATTAAACCTGTGCCCCGAAGTTGGGGTCATCATTGCGGGTAGCATCATCCGGCTTTTTATCACCCTTGACTAAATCTTCACGGGTTACGCCAAGCCACATGGCTAAGGCTGCTGCCACGAATACTGAAGAGTAAATACCAAACAAAATACCGATGGTGAGCGCAAGCGCAAAGTAGAAGAGGGTTGGGCCACCAAAGATCAACATTGCCAAGACCATCATCTCCGTGCTTCCGTGAGTAATCACAGTTCGACTAATTGTGCTGGTAATGGCGTTATCAATAATTTCTCGGGTGTTCATCTTGCGATATTTGCGGAAGTTCTCGCGAATACGGTCAAAGATTACTACGGACTCATTGACTGAGTAGCCAAGAACGGCAAGTACTGCCGCCAATACGGAGAGAGAGAACTCCCATTGGAAGAAGGCAAAGAAACCAAGAATGATGATGATGTCATGCAAGTTGGCAATGATGCCGGCCACTGCAAACTTCCACTCAAAGCGGAAGGAGAGGTAAACCACAATACCGATGATGACAAACAGCAATGCCATCAATCCGTCCATCGCCAGCTCTCGTCCAACCTGTGGGCCAACAAACTCAACGCGCTGTAATTTCACGCCCGAGATAGCTGGCTCAAGTGCTTTCATCACTGCCGCACTCTGATCTGCGGAGGAAATGATTTTTCCGTCAGCATCTTTTTGTAGCGGTAGACGAATCATCACATCGCGTGAACTACCAAAGTTCTGAATCTGAGTATCGGCGTAGCCTAACTTCTCTACATTCGATCTAATGGAATCTAAAGGGGCAGTTTGTGGGTAGGTGACTTCCATCACCGTACCGCCAGTGAATTCAATCGACAAGTGCAGGCCGTTATGCCAAAGGAAGAAAACAGCAGCTAAGAAAGTAATTAAAGAAACCGCATTGAGCGCCAATGCATGGCGCATAAAGGGAATATCTTTTTTGATCCGGAAAAATTCCATGACTTATTTCTCCTGTGGACGCCAGACTTGGCCAATAGCGAGTTTTTGAACTTTTTTACCTCTGCCGTACCAGAGGTTAACCAGGCCACGTGAGAAAAAGACTGCTGAAAACATTGAGGTCAAAATACCAAGGCAGTGAACTACCGCAAAGCCTTTGATTGGGCCAGAGCCAAATGCAAGTAATGCAAGGCCGGCAATTAAGGTGGTGACGTTTGAATCCAGAATTGTTGCCCAGGCCTTATCAAAGCCAACAGCGATTGCAGTTTGCGGCGCAGCGCCGTTACGCAATTCTTCACGAATGCGTTCGTTAATCAAGACGTTGGAGTCAATTGCCATACCTAGCGCCAGCGCCATCGCAGCGATACCAGGTAGGGTTAAGGTTGCCTGCAGCATCGATAGAACAGAAATCAACAGCAATAAATTTACGGCAAGAGCGACCACTGAGAACGTACCAAACAGTAGGTAGTAAGCGATCATGAAAATAGAGATTGCGGCGAAACCGATGATGAGAGATTTAAAGCCCTTCTCAATATTTTCTGCGCCAAGGCTTGGTCCAATCGTGCGTTCTTCAATAATTTCCATTGGTGCTGCCAATGAGCCTGCGCGTAGCAAGAGGGCTAAGTCATTAGCGCTCTCGGTCGTTGGTTGGCCAGTGATCTGGAACTTGGAACCAAATTCACCTTGAATGGTGGCGATGGTGAGGACTTCACCTTTGCCTTTTTCAAACAAGATCATGCCCATAGGCTTGCCAATATTTTCACGGGTCACTTCTTGCATGACTCGTCCGCCGGCAGCGTCTAAGGAGATGTTGACTGCAGGGCGTTGGTTTTGATCGAAGCCAGCGCTTGCATCGGTAATACGGTCACCGCTGAAAATCACTGATTTTTTGAATACACCTTGGCGGTTTTCACCAAAGCGGAAAACATCCATTCCTGGAGGAGGCGTTTCACCAATCGCAATAGTTGAAACAATTGGATCGGCTAATCTGGATTCCAGTGTTGCTGTACGACCAATAATATCTTTCGCGCGAGCAGTGTCTTGAACCCCTGGCAACTGAACAACAATACGCTCTGCACCTTGTTGTTGAATGACTGGCTCTTTAACGGCTAATTCATTTACGCGTTTATTGAGTGTGACGATATTTTGCTTTACTGCGTTATCTTGAATTTCTTTCAGGGCAGTGGGTTTGAATTCACCGACGAGTTTTGGGGATAGGCCAGTAGGTTTAATTTGCCAGATCAGTTCAGGCTGACTGGTCATTAATACTGAACGTGCTTTTTCAGCCTCTTCGGTGCTGCCGAAAGTCAGCGTAATGCTATCTTGCCCGCGCTCAATGCCCTGTTGACGTATGGATTTATCGCGCAACTGGCTACGAATATCCGTTGCTAAAGAAGTCACCTTCTTTTGAACGGCACCCTTCATATCAACTTGTAGCAAGAAGTAAACGCCGCCACGCAAGTCAAGTCCGAGGGGCATCGGTAATGCATTGAGTGCATTTAACCAGCTCGGAGTATTGGAGAGTAGATTTAATGCTACTGTGAAATTAGGTTCGTTTTGGTCGATGTTCAACTTCTGTTGCAATAGATCGCGGGCACGTAGTTGAATATCGGTATTGTTAAAACGAATTTTGATTGAACCCACATTACCTGTGGACTCAAAGAAGATGCCGGTGTTGCTAATGTTGTCCTCAGTCAGAATCTTTTCAACTCGAGACTGTGTCGCCAAATCAACCTTGATGGTTGGTTTGGCGGACGAGACTTGAACCGCTGGAGCCTCTCCGTAGAAATTGGGTAATGAATATAGTCCTCCGATCAATAAAGCAAACAGGATGACTATGTATTTCCAGAGAGGGTAGCGATTCATTTTGAGATACTTTTCAGCAAGCGTATTAAGCGGACTTCAGTGAGCCTTTTGGCAATACTGTTGTGATGGCGCCTTTTTGCATTTGCACTTCAGTGCCAGCAGAAATTTCAACCGTAACAACTTGATCTTTCAATGCTGTCACTTTGCCGATGATGCCGCCACTAGTGACAACTTCATCTCCAACTGACAAAGTCTCAAGCATTGATTTAGTTTCTTTTTGACGCTTCATTTGTGGGCGAATCATGATGAAGTACAGGACTGCAAACATCAACACTAGGGGAAGGAAGCTCATTAAGCCGCCGGAATCTGCACCCGCGGCTGGAGCCTGGGCAAAAGCGTTACTAATCCACATACAAAACCTCCATTAATGACCAATAGGAAACTGCTTCAGTTTTAGGCTTTTTATGCAAAGCCGTAAACCCGCAATTCTAAACTGTATAGGGCTTGTAGGACTGATTTACTGCCCTAGGGCTATTAATCTTGTCCGGGCTCTACGCCCCGCTGGCGGTTCCGATGAAATTCCTCACGATAGGCGCTAAAACGATCCTTAGCCAAGGACTCTCGAACCTCTTCCATTAGCTGGAGATAGTAGGAGAGGTTGTGGATGGTATTGAGCTGCGATCCGAGGATCTCATTCGCTTTTTGGAGGTGATTTAAGTAGGATCTGGTGAAGTTTTGGCAGGTATAGCAGGCGCAGGTGGGGTCAACGGGGCGGTCATCCTCCTTGTAGCCAGCATTGCGTAGCTTGAGGTCGCCAAAGCGGGTGAAGAGCCAGCCATTTCTGGCATTGCGGGTGGGCATGACGCAGTCAAACATGTCGATACCGAGGCTGACGCCCAGCATCAGGTCTTCAGGCGTCCCAACCCCCATCAAATAATGGGGCATATGCTCCGGCAGCTTGGGGGCAGTGAAATTCAAGATACGCTCAAACTCCGGCTTGGGCTCACCAACAGAGAGGCCGCCAATGGCGATGCCATCAAAACCTTGCTGGCTAACGGCATCTAGGGAGAATTCACGAAGGTTTTCAAACATCCCACCTTGGACGATTCCAAAGAGGCCATTACCAGTTTCTAGTTCCCGAAAGCGTTTTAAGGAGCGATCACCCCAGCGTAGGGACATTTCCAGTGAGGCACGAGCGGTTTTTTCTGAGGTTGCTTGTCCCTTGACCTCGTAAGGGGTGCATTCATCAAACTGCATGGCGATATCACTGTTCAGTACTGCCTGAATTTCCATTGACACTTCTGGAGACATAAATAACTTATCGCCATTAATTGGCGAAGCAAAAGTCACACCTTCTTCAGAAATTTTCCTAAGAGCGCCCAAGCTAAATACTTGGAAGCCACCAGAGTCAGTCAGGATGGGCTTATCCCAACCCATAAAGCGATGTAAGCCACCATGTTTCTTGATGACATTCAAGCCAGGTCTTAGCCACAAGTGAAAGGTGTTACCCAAAATAATTTGTGCTTTAGCTTCGTTCAAGTCTCGCGGGGTCATGGCTTTCACGGTGCCGTAGGTTCCTACTGGCATAAAGATCGGTGTTTGCACGCTGCCGTGAGGCAGGTCAAGCTGACCCAAGCGTGCGGGGCTTGCGGAGTCACGAGCCAAGATATTGAAGTGAACGGGTTTTGTCATGAGTTTGTCTGGTTAAGGCGGCTTAGGAACATCGCATCGCCGTAGCTGAAAAAGCGATATTCATTTTGAATGGCATGTTGATAGGCATTGCGGATATTGTCCACGCCAGCAAAGGCGCTGACTAACATTAATAAAGTAGATTTTGGCAGATGAAAGTTCGTTAGCAGGCAATCTACGGTTTTGAATACATATCCCGGCGTGATGAATAAATTGGTTTCACCACTATCTTGTTGAGTTTGCGCCTGGCTCTCTAGAGCACGCAGACTGGTTGTCCCAACCGCAATGACTCTACCACCTGCCTTGTGGGTAGCCTCAATTACTGCAAGCGTTTCTGCAGGAACTGAGAACCACTCGTAATGCATTTTGTGTTTACTGAGGTCCTCTTCTCGAACCGGAGTAAAGGTGCCCGCACCAACATGTAGGGTGACAGTGGCCTGCTTAATACCTAGCTCACGAAGTTGATTGAGAATCGCTTCATCAAAGTGCAGACCCGCGGTAGGAGCCGCCACAGCGCCGGGATTCTTGGCAACTACGGTTTGATAGCGATTAGCATCTTCTTGATTTGGCTGATGCTCAATGTAAGGGGGGAGTGGCAGTTCGCCGAAACGCTCCAACAGGGAGAAGACATTTTCCGGAAAACGCACTTCATAGAATCGGCCGTCATAGCCAATCATTTCGACGGGGAAGGTTTCACCTGCTTTGTTGTAGACATGAACGATCGTCCCAGTCTTTGGGACCTTAGAGGCTCTAATTTGAACCCAAGCCTGGTTTTCAGCGCTAATGCGTTCGATCAGGAGTTCGACATTGCCACCAGTCTCCTTTTTGCCATGCAGGCGAGCTGGAATGACTTTAGTGTCATTAAGGACTAGCAAATCCCCAGGCTTAATAAGGTTAAGAATGTCCCGAAATTGTCTATCAATCAATAGGGCGGCATGACTCCCTTCGGCCTTGACCTCTAGGAGGCGGCTATCCGTTCTATTGCCCAGCGGGTGCTGGGCAATTAGTTGGGGCGGGAGGTCGTAATTGAAGTCGGAAAGTTGCATGGCATTACCATCAGGTATTGGATTTTAACGATGACGACTAAGCGACCGCCAACTACACTCGAAAAGATGGGTTTAAACAGCCCTATGGCACTTGCTTTGCATCTGCCATCTCGCTATGAAGACGAGACTGAGCTTTTCACGATTGAGGAGGCTCTAGGGCTTGGAAGATTTCAATCTATCCAGACTCAGGGCGTCGTGATTCGGAATCAGGTCCTGTTTCGCCCTAGAAGACAGCTTTTAGTCACGATTGAGGACGACACCGCCTCACTTCAACTCCGTTTTCTGAATTTCTACCCTAGCCAGCAAAAGCAAATGGCAGTCGGCAGTCATGTCCGTGTCCGTGGCGAGGTGCGGGAGGGCTACCTTGGTGCGGAAATGGTGCATCCTACCGTTCGTGCCGTTACTCCAGATGCGCCGTTATCTGCCAGTTTGACCCCGGTGTACCCCGCCAGCGCTGGTATATCCCAAGCCATTATTCGGAAAGCAGTCCTGCAAGCTTTACGCGATGCCAGCTTGAAAGAAAGTTTGGCAGAATTTCTCCCGCCTAAATTAATGGCAGAAATTTTACCA
>Ga0315272_10001374_pt1 | contig 12120 bp, 11 predicted proteins | sample C3_middle_MG_FD_203918 | JGI IMG/M metagenome (GOLD analysis project Ga0315272, IMG submission 203918) | Sediment microbial communities from Yellowstone Lake, YNP, Wyoming, USA - C3_middle | ecosystem: Environmental > Aquatic > Freshwater > Lake > Sediment | place: USA: Wyoming | collected...
TCCACACGGTGAAACACAATGCCATGATTAACGGGCGCAGGACGCAAGGTCAGTGAGACCTTATCTCCTGTGTGCAAACCGACACCGGTTGCCTGTACCAGATTTTTCAATGTGCGCTGCTTAACCATTTCCCCAGTTTTCCATAAATACAGACTGCCTTATTAAAACGCACTACATTTTAACACAGCTTGCCTGCCATTTTTGCAAGTAATCCCAAACAGATTAATCACTTAAGAATCAATCTGCCTGTTTCCGCAGGAATGAAGGTATGTCCAGCGTTTCCACACCAGACTGCTTCATTGCCTCAACTGTGGCCTCACGATGGCGGTTGGTACGCATCACTGCAGGCATTTCCAGTTCACGATAGTCCACGCCAACAGCATCATTTGTGCCTGTACGCTGCTGCTGTTCATAGGCCAATACCGGCTTTTGCTGGGTGGCACGAGGCTTGCCCAGTCCGGTTGCAACAATGGTTACTCTTAACGCATCGCCCATATTTTCATCGAATACCTGGCCTACAATCACCGTTGCATCATCTGCGGCCACGCTGCGCACACAACCCATCACATCCTTGTATTCACGCATCGTAAAGTTGGCGCTGGCGGTAATATTCACCAATACACCGCGTGCGCCGGACAAATCCACATCTTCCAGCAAGGGGCTGGACATCGCGCTCTTGGCCGCTTTCTGTGCACGGTCTGTGCCTGTTGCGGTTGCAGACCCCATCATCGCCATGCCATTTTCCGACATTAAAGTTCTGACGTCGGCAAAGTCCACGTTGATCATGCCATCCACATTGATTACTTCGGCAATACCGGCTACCGCACCTTGCAATACGCCATTCGATGCGCGGTAAGCGTCAATCAAGGTGGTATCTTCACCCAGCACCGTCATCAGCTTTTCATTCGGCACGATAATCAGCGAATCGACAAATTCAGTCAGCGCTTCAATACCCGCCTGCGCCAGCTGCATACGCTTGCGTTCATGCTCAAATGGTTTAGTCACTACCGCCACTACCAGTATGCCCAGTTCTTTGGCAACCTGCGCCACCACCGGAGCTGCACCCGTGCCCGTGCCACCGCCCATACCGGCTGTAATAAAGACCATGTCAACGTTACTCAAAAGTTCAGCAATCCGCTCACGATCTTCCATCGCGGCCGCCTGGCCGACTTCCGGCTTCGCGCCCGCACCCAGACCTTTGGTCAGTGTTCTGCCAATCTGCAATTGCGTTACCGCTTTGTTCCCTCTGAGTGCCTGCGCGTCGGTATTTATCGCGACAAACTCTACGCCCTGCACTGACTGTTCGATCATGTGATTAATTGCATTGCCGCCGCAACCACCCACACCGATTACTTTAATCAGCGCGCCCTGCGGTTGTGTATCCATTATTTCAAACATAATCATTTCTCCCCATTAAAATAAAACGGCTAAATTTAAAAACTTCACCAGTACCCGATAAACCAATCATTAAAAATTTTTCTGCATCCATGTTTTCATTCTTGCCAATACATCCGTAAACGAAGCTGATTGCATGCGCGCATCAGCACTGCGCTGCTGCTGTTCCATACCGTATTGCAACAATCCAATCGCCGTCGCAAAGCGCGGCGTTTTGACCACATCAGCCAGGCCGCCCGCATAGCGCGGCAATCCAAGCCTGACCGGCAGATGAAATATTTCCTCCCCCAGTTCTACCATGCCCTGCATCGCACTACTGCCGCCGGTAATCACAATGCCGGAAGAAAGCAGCTCTTCAAATCCGCTGCGGCGCAGCTCCGCCTGCACCAGCGAATACAACTCTTCCACGCGCGGCTCGATCACTTCAGCCAGGGTCTGCCGCGACAGCATGCGAGCGCCACGTTCCCCCACACCGGGCACTTCAATTGGTGCGTCGTTGGCCAGCTGACGCAGCGCACAGCCGTATTTAATCTTGATATCTTCCGCATCCTTGGTTGGCGTACGCAATGCCATTGCAATATCGTTGGTGATCTGATCACCGGCAATCGGTATTACCGCGGTATGGCGTATCGCACCGCCGGTAAATATCGCCACATCGGTGGTACCGCCTCCGATATCCACCAGACACACGCCCAATTCTTTTTCATCTTCGGCCAACACCGCTTTGCTGGACGCCAGCGGCTGCAAAATCATCTCGCTTACTTCCAGCCCGCAACGATGCACACATTTCAAAATATTCTGCACGGCTGCCACTGCACCGATCACGATGTGAACCTCGACTTCCAGCTTCATACCGCTCATACCCAAGGGCTTTTTAATTCCCTCCTGGCCATCGATAGTGAATTCCTGTTCAATAATATGCAGGGTCTGCTGGTCGCTGGGCAAACTCAGCGAACTGGCCGTTTCCACCACTCGATCGATATCGGCCTGAGTAACTTCCTTGTCCTTGATTTTGATCATGCCCTTGCCGTTGGCACCCTTGATATGACTGCCGGCAATACCGGTAATGACCGTGCTTATTTTGCTATCGGCCATCAGCTCGGCCGTTTCCAGCGAACGTTGTATCGCCGATACCGTCGCATCAATATTCACCACCATGCCTTTTTTCATGCCGGATGAATCATGCATACCGACACCGATCACTTCCAGCGTACCCTCCGGCAGAACTTCTCCGACGATGGTTATGATCTTCGATGTGCCAATATCCATACCGACAATAATATTCTTGGCATCCCTGTTTATTCTCATCGCTTCACCCTTTACACCTTGCGTCCCGATTGACGCTTGGACTCTGATTTCATATTGCTTGCACTACTCATCTGACTCGCTGCAAACCCGTTCGGATAGCGCAAGTCCACATGGTTATATTTGCTCGTCATTGTTGCGAGACTGTAGGGATACACAGCAACGAATCTTTGCAGACGCTGTTTGACGTGCTCTCTGCCAAGCTCCACTTGCATGCCGTTATCCAGTTTTAACTGCCATGCAAAGCGCGGTGATAAACTTATCTCTTTAATGCTTCTGTTCACGCCCGCCAATTGCTCGTTGAAAATCGTGTACATCTCGGCAACCTGTCCTGAGGTGTCAGGCTCTCCGTTAAAATCCGGCAACGCCAACTTGCTCTGCCCCGCAAACACTTCACCATGGGTATTGACCAGCGCTGTGCCATTCCAGTGTGCGATCGGCACATGCTCTTCCAGCGTTACTTCCAGCCCCCACGGGAAGTGCCGGCGCAAACTGACTTTGCGCACCCAGGCCAGCTGTTCAAAAACGCGTCTTGTCTGCTCAAGATCTATCGTAAAGAAACTCCCACCCACAGTACGCTTTACCACTTGATTCAACTGGTTCATATCAATTTGCTGCGGCGCATAAGTCAATTGCACGCTGCGCAGCTTGAATATAGGCAACTGCGTTGCATAGCGCATCAGGCTGAAGGCTGCCAGTACAAGACTGATGCCAAACAGCACGGTTGCGATAATGCGCAGCAAGCGCGTTTTATCCCACATGGGCCAGCTCCAATATATCCATCACCAATTGATCAAAACTTTTACCCGCCACGCGCGCCGCCATCGGCACCAGACTATGGTCGGTCATACCGGGTGAGGTATTAATTTCAAGCAAATATAATTTTCCGTATTCGTCTTTCAAAAAATCCACGCGTCCCCAGCCTGTTCCGCCTATCACATCAAAGGCCTGTTGGGCCAGATGTCGCATCTCCGTTTCTTTCTCTGCCGACAAGTCACTCGGACACAAATAGGTTGTATCGTCGCGCAAATATTTTGCTTCGTAATCGTAAAACTCATTGGCCGGCACAATCTTGATTGTTGGTAACGCCTGTTTACCTAATATCGCAGCGGTATATTCACCGCCACCGACAAAACGCTCGGCTATCACCAGCGTGTCATGCCTGGCGGCCTCAGCGAAAGCTGCAGGCAAATCTTCAACCTTTTTAACTTTGCTGATACCCACACTGCTACCTTCATTTGCAGGCTTTACAAACAACGGCAAACCCAGCTGTTGCACTACTGCATCCCAGTCACTTTCTGCGGTCAGCAAGGCATAGTCCGGCACCGGCAATTTCATCGCCTGCCATACCAGCTTGGTACGGAATTTGTCCATCGCCAGCGCGCTCGCCATTACACCGCTGCCGGTATAAGGGATGCCCATCAGTTCCAGCGCACCCTGCACCGTTCCATCTTCGCCATAACGACCGTGCAACGCGATAAATACCCGTTTGAAACCTTGCTCCTGCAACTCATGCAAGCCGTGGCTGGCAGGGTCAAAGGCATGCGCATCCACTCCGCTGCGCTGCAACGCAGCCAGTACAGCAGCCCCGCTTTTCAGCGACACTTCACGCTCTGCGGAACGCCCGCCAAACAATACGGCTACTTTGCCGAATTCTTCAGGTTTCATTTTTTTATGGCTGACACTCATTTCGTTATTTGCTCATTTTCAGTTTTTCTCAAACTCATTGCCGGTCTACCGACGATGCGTACTTCCGGATGCAGATCAATGCCTGTTTTCTGCTTCACAACAGACCTTACCTCTTCAATCAGATTTTCAATATCAGTCGCCGTTGCCTGATCAATATTCACAATAAAATTGGCATGCTTTTCAGACACCTGCGCTCCGCCAATTGTTTTGCCTTTTAACCCGCAAGCTTCAATCAAGCGCGCAGCATGGTCACCCTGCGGATTGCGGAACACCGAGCCTGCATTGGGCAGGTTCAACGGTTGCGAATTAATGCGCTTATTCAGCAATTCCTTAATCTCTTTTCGCGACACATCACTATCGCCCTGCGGCAGCCTGAACCAGGCACCGACGAATATTTCTGCTGCATTTGCAGTATCAATTCTTTCAACTTTTCTGCGCAGATGGCGATAAGCAATTTCGTATTCTGCAGGACTCCGTTCATGTAACACACCCAGTCGGTCCACTGTCTGCACACGCTCAACCACAGCCCATGTTTCACCGCCATAACATCCAGCGTTCATGGTCAGCATGCCACCCACGGTGCCCGGGATACCGGCAAAAAATTCACCGCCGCGTAAGTTATTGTTTGCCGCAAATCTTGCCAGTTTGGCACCAGGTACACCTGCTTGCACGTAAATAGTACCGTCCCGCTCCAGCCGCAAATCCGTTAATGCAGCATGCAACAGCAAAACCGTTCCGCTTAATCCGCCGTCGCGCACCAGCAAATTGCTCCCCAGGCCAACGGCCAATACGGGTTCTTCTGCACCAATATTGCGCAAATACACCTGCAAATCTGCCAGGTCCGCAGGCTGATACATGTGCTCAACATTGCCGCCCGCACGCCAACTGGTATAACGACGCATAGCCACGTCGTTGCGCAGCGTGCCGCGCAAACCTTCCGTGCTTAAATGCTTCGCTTCTGTCATGTGCATAACTTCCCCATTGAAATACTCATACAATCAATTTTTTACCTGTGTCAAATTACTGACCAGGTTGGCTACCGTACCAATCGATCCGGCACCCATCGTCAGCACCACATCACCTGCCTGTGCAATTTGCAAAATGGACTGCGGCATATCCTGAATACTTTCGACAAACACCGCTTCGTTGTGACCCGACACTCGCAAGGCACGCATTAGCGAACGTCCATCGGCTGCCACAATTTGCGGCTCGCCTGCGGCGTATACTTCAGCCAGCAACAGGGTATCCACCGTGCTCAGTATTTTTACAAAATCTTCAAACAGATCGCGGGTGCGCGTGTAGCGATGCGGCTGAAATGCCAGCACCAGACGCCGGCCCGGAAACGCGCCGCGAACCGCAGAAAGGGTGGCTGCCATTTCCACCGGGTGATGTCCGTAGTCATCCAGCAGCGTAAAACTACCGCCACTCGCCAGCGGAATATCACCGTAACGCTGCATGCGACGTCCCACACCTTCAAACTCAGCCAGTGCCGCCACAATCGCCGGACCTTCAACACCCACCTCAAGCGCGACGGCAATCGCTGCCAGTGAGTTCAGCACGTTATGCATACCGGCCAGATTCAGCGTGATGTCCAGATCAAGTGGCACACTGTTGTGCCGGCATATTGCAGTGAAGCGCATCCTGCCTTCCTGATGCTGCACATTCACCGCGCGAATTTGCGCCTCCTCGGAAAATCCGTAAGTGGTGATCGGCTTGCTGATGCGCGGCATAATTTCACGCACATGCACATCGTCTACACACAGCATCGCCCTTCCGTAAAAAGGCAAGTGCTCGATAAAATCGACAAAGGCCTGCTGCAACTTGGCAAAATCATGACCGTAGGTTTCCATGTGGTCTGCATCAATATTGGTGACAACGGCCAGTATCGGATGCAGATGCAGGAATGAGGCATCGGATTCATCGGCTTCCGCCACCAGAAAATCTCCGCTGCCCAGCTTGGCATTGGTACCACTGCTGTTTAATTTTCCACCGATCACAAAGGTAGGGTCCAGACCGGCCTTTGCCAATATGCTCGCTGTCAGGCTGGTGGTAGTTGTTTTGCCATGCGTTCCGGCAATCGCGATCCCTTGCTTCAAGCGCATCAACTCAGCCAGCATCATCGCACGCGGCACCACCGGGATTTTTCTCTCGCGTGCCGCAACAACTTCCGGATTGTCACTGCTTACCGCTGTCGAAACCACTACCGCATCCGCATTCGTCAGATGATTTTCCTTGTGTCCGACATACACGGTTGCACCCAGCTTTTTCAAACGTTGAGTCGCCGCGTTATCGGCCAGATCGGAACCGCTTACCTGATAACCCTGATTGAGCAGAACCTCCGCAATACCGTTCATTCCCACGCCGCCGATTCCGACAAAGTGAATATGTTTTATTTTATGTTTCATCCTGGAAACCTCAATTGAACAGGTTGAAATGTGCTGTTTTTAGGGTGCAGGGCAAGGCATAACGACGCGGAATGGTTATTCCATTCCAAGGAGTTATAACGCAGCCATGTGCCATAAAAACTGTGCAGTTCGACCTGTAGTGATCGTACAGACCGAATCAATATTTCGAATTTAATTTTTCTATTTCTATTCATAAAATTTTGTCGTTTCAATAAACGTTCAATTGAGGTTTCCAGGATCAACCTGCCAACTCCTTGCAAACTTGTGCCACGCGCTGCGCTGCGGCTGGCTGTGCCAATGCCCGTGCTGCCATTGCCATGGTTAATGCTTTTTCGCGCGTCATTTCTTCTAGCACCTTGGCCAGTCCTCGCGCTGTTAATTCATCTTGTGGCAACAATATTGCCGCGCCTTTGTCGCTTAAAAATTTTGCGTTATATGTCTGGTGATCATCCACTGCATAGGGAAAAGGAACCAAAATACTGGCTACCCCTGCTGCTGCCAATTCGGCCACGGTAAGTGCGCCTGCCCGACATATCACTACATCCGCCCACGCATAATATTTCGCCATATCATCCAGGAATGGCATCACTTCCGCTGCAATCCCTGCACTGTGATAAAGCTCCTGCACATCGGCAAAGTGTTTCTTTCCGGTCTGGTGTATTACCTTCGGCTCGATCTCCTGTGGCATGCAGAACAACGCCTGCGGCAAACATTCATTCAACGCCTGCGCACCCAGACTGCCGCCAACAACCAGCACATTCAGCACTCCGCTGCGCGCGCGATATCTTTCTTTAGGATCAGCTAACGCAGCGATACTGTCACGCACCGGATTGCCGCACCACTCTGCCTTCTGCAGCACTTCCGGAAAACCGCTCAACACACGATCCGAAATTTTTGCCAATGCTTTATTACTCATCCCGGCCACTGAATTTTGCTCATGTATCACCAGCGGCTTGCGCAACAATGCTGCCATCGCACCACCCGGAAAGGTGATATATCCACCCATACCCAGCAACACATCCGGACGATAGCGGAATATCGCCACTGCGCTCTGCCATAGGGCGATCAGCAAATTAAATGGCAACATCAGTTTGCGTAACAGTCCATTCCCACGCAGGCCGGAAAAACGTACCCACGCTATATCGTATCCATGTTTTGGTACCAGTTCAGCTTCCATACTTTTGGGCGCACCCATCCAGGTAACTTTCCAGCCATCAGCACGCAACACATCCGCAACTGCAAGTGCAGGGAATATATGGCCACCAGTTCCTCCAGCCATGATCATGATGTTGCGGCTCATATTGTCTGACCTCGCATCATCTGACGATTTTGGCTACGGCCGTCCCTCTGGGACTTAAATTGCTGAAGCAAGTTAGCCTTCACCGAAACAGACGAGTTATTCAAGTTAAGTGTCATATCGGTAGTCCGCGCATAACTCGTCTGTTTTCCCAATCAATTCTTAGCAGCATGGCGATGGCAACACAATTCACCAGCACTCCGCTTCCACCGTAACTCATCAGCGGCAGGGTCAATCCTTTTGTTGGCAGCACGCCCATATTCACACCGATATTGATCATTGCCTGGATACCCAGCCACGCGGCAATGCCCTGCGCCACCAGCGCTGCAAACAATCGATCCAACATCGCCGCTTGACGTCCGATTACAAAGGCACGGCTAATCAGTCCTGCAAACAGCAGGATGATTGCCGTCACACCCACAAAGCCCATCTCCTCGGCAATTACCGCCATCAAAAAGTCCGTATGCGCTTCCGGCAGGTAAAATAATTTTTCCACACTCGCACCCAAGCCCACGCCAAACCATTCACCACGTCCAAACGCAATCAGCGCATGGCTCAACTGATAGCCCTTGCCAAACGGGTCCGCCCATGGATCCATGAAACTGGTTACCCTTTGCAAGCGATATGGCGAAAAAACAATCAGTGCGGTGAAGGCCGCAGGCAATGCCATTAACAAAGCTGCAAACACTTTTAGCTTATAACCGCCCAGCCACAGAGTGCACATAGCGATCGCGCAGATCACCACAAACGCACCCATATCCGGTTCGGTCAGCAACAGCACGCCCACGATCAGCATCACCACAAACATCGGTAAAAATGCCTTGCTGAAGCTGTTTTTTACAATACCTTTACGCACTGTGTAATCAGCCGCGTACAACACTACGATAAGCTTCATTAATTCAGACGGCTGCAGATTAAATACAAACAATGACAACCATCTGCGGCTGCCATTTACCTCGCGCCCCACACCGGGAATAACCACCAGAATCAGTAAAATTACACCCAGCATAAATAAATACGGCGCAATGCCCTGCCAGGTCTTTGATGGAATTTGAAAAGCCATCACTCCGGCAAGAACACCCAAAAATATATACATGCTATGCCGTATTAAATAATAACTTTGCTGGTAACCGGCTGCTTTAGATGCTTCGGCAGTGGCAATGGAAGACGAGTACACCATCACCAGTCCGAAAGATAATAAGGCAATGACAATCCAGGTCAGCACAGCATCATATTCAAATGACTGGGTATTTGAAGTTTTTACATTGAATAACTTCACCGCACTCTGAATCATGCGATCTCCTTTTCAAGGAGATGAACCGCGTTTATAAAAGCTTCTGCGCGGTGCACGTAATTGCGATACATATCAAAACTTGCACAAGCGGGGGACATCAACACTGCGTCACCCGGCTGCGCATGTGCAGCGCCAAGCCTTACCGCTTCGTTCATATCTTCTGCTGAAAAAATCGGCACATCACAGCTTTGCAGTACCGCTGCAATCTTTTCGGCATCGCGTCCTATCAATACAACCGCACGAGCATGCCTGGTCACGGCAGGTTCAAGCGGGGAAAAATCCTGTCCCTTTCCATCGCCACCCAAAATAACCACAGCGCGTCTGCCCAAGCCATTAAGAGCCGCCACCGTTGCTCCAACATTGGTACCCTTGGAGTCATCGTAGTAAATAACTTTTTTGATTTCTGCGACTTGCTCGACGCGATGCGGCAAACCTTTAAAATTTCGCAACGCATCCAGCAACGGCGGCAAAGGCAGGTCAATCGCACGGCACAATGCCAATGCGGACAACGCATTCGCCACGTTATGCAAACCTTCCACTTGTAATTCACTTGCCTTCATGACACGCTGTTTGCCTTGTACCAGCCAGGTATCTGTACCTTCAATCTCGACACCCCAGTCTTCTTCATTTGTGGGTGGTGTATTCACTCCGAATGTAATGTGTTTGCGTTCCAGCAAACCCATCACAGAGCAGTCTGCATCATCTCTATTGAGCACTTGCACTCCGCCAACGCCGCTGCCGCGGAAGACGCGCGCCTTGGCTGCAATGTATTCGCCCATATCACTGTAACGATCCATATGATCTTCACTGATATTCAAAACGGTTGCCGCGTCTGCATTCAGAGAAAATGTGGTCTCAAGCTGAAAGCTGGACAACTCCAGCACCCATACATCCGGATGCTTATTTTTTCGTTGCATCAGAACATCCAGCACGGCCGGTGAAATATTGCCCGCCACCAGCGTCTCTTTGCCCGCTGCACGACACATTTCCCCGACCATGCTGGTCACTGTCGTTTTGCCATTACTACCGGTAATAGCAATAACTTTGGGGCAGCTTTTTTGCGGAAGCGACAAAGCAAATAATTCGATATCGCCAACCACCTGCATGCCATGAGCAATTGCACGGGATACAAACTGGTCACGCAGCGGCACCCCGGGGCTAATCGCGATCAAATCTATTCCTTCGGCCAGTTCACTGCGGAATACGCCACAGCGAACATCCACTTTGGGGAATTGCTTTTGCAATGCTTCAAGGCCTGGCGGATTATCCCGGCTATCAGCTACACGTACGAACGCACCCTCTGCCGTCAACCAGCGCACAAGCGAGAGCCCGGTCTCACCCAGACCCAGCACCAGCACCGATTTTTTAGCCCATTGCTTCATTGTTTATCTTAGTTTTAAAGTTGCAAGACCAAGTAACACCAGCATCATCGTAATAATCCAGAAGCGCACGACTACTTGCGTTTCCTTCCAGCCTTTTTGTTCAAAGTGGTGATGCAAAGGTGCCATCAACAGAATTCGTTTGCCTGTTCCGAATTTCCATTTGGTGTATTTAAAATATGATACTTGCAACATCACCGAAACCGCTTCCAGAACAAATACTCCGCCCATAATGAACAGCACCAGTTCCTGCCTTACGATGATCGCCACTGTTCCCAATGCAGCACCCAAGGACAACGCACCCACGTCGCCCATAAATACTTCTGCCGGATAAGCGTTGAACCACAGGAAGGCCAAACCCGCACCGGCGATGGCGGCGCAGAATACCGCAAGCTCGCTGGCGCCTTGTATATAGGGAATACCCAGGTATTTTGAAAACACCACATGCCCTGCAACATAAGCAAATATCGCCAGCGCACTGCTCACCATCACCACCGGCATAATAGCCAGACCATCCAGACCATCGGTCAGATTCACTGCATTACTACTGCCAACGATGACCAGATAACACACCAGAATAAACACAAATCCACCCAGCGGTATCGCGACTGTCTTGAAGAACGGTACGATCAATTCTGTGTGCGCTGGAGTATTGGCATGTTGCAAAAGGTACACACCAACAATCAGTGCGAGGACTGACTGACCAGCCATCTTGGCCCGAGCGGACAACCCCTTGGGATTTCGATGTACAACCTTGCGGTAATCATCCACCCAGCCGATCGCACCGAATCCAAGTGTGCTCAACAACACCACCCAAATATACTGATTGTGCAAATCACCCCACAGTAAAGTGGTAATTCCTATCGCAACCAAAATCAACGCGCCGCCCATGGTGGGCGTTCCCGCTTTAACCAGGTGTGTTTGCGGGCCGTCGCTGCGAACTGACTGGCCAATTTTGTAGGCGGTCAATTTGCGTATCATGAACGGCCCGAGCATGAACGTAATAAACAATGCAGTCATCGCCGCCAACACTGCGCGCAGGGTGATGTAATTAAACACACTGAATGTGCGTACGTCCTGTGCCAGCCATTGTGTCAAAGCCAATAACATTTTTTCTCCCTGTCCTTAATGATGGGAAGAAGCAGCTGTCGCCGGCTCCCTCTCACCATTCACCAAATATTTCACTACCCGTTCCATCTGCATAAAACGCGAGCCTTTTACCAGCACCGTGCAGTCCTTTTTTAATTCCGGTTGCAGTGCTTCAAGCAGCGCTTCCAGGCTGGAAAAATGCCGCCCAGCCGCACCAAATTCTTTCACCGCATAACTGCTCAATTCACCCAGCGCGAACAATTTATT
>Ga0315272_10001375_pt1 | contig 12118 bp, 13 predicted proteins | sample C3_middle_MG_FD_203918 | JGI IMG/M metagenome (GOLD analysis project Ga0315272, IMG submission 203918) | Sediment microbial communities from Yellowstone Lake, YNP, Wyoming, USA - C3_middle | ecosystem: Environmental > Aquatic > Freshwater > Lake > Sediment | place: USA: Wyoming | collected...
CAGCCTGGTGGGCATCGGTGGCGGCACGTTGTCGGTGCCCTTCATGACCTGGTGCAACATAAAAATGCACCAGGCCATCGGCACCTCAGCCGCCATCGGCTTTCCCATCGCGGCGGCGGGGGCGTTGGGCTATACCGTCAATGGCCTGGGCGCCGCAGCCTTGCCGGAATACAGCCTCGGATTCATCTACCTGCCGGCCCTGGCAGGGCTGGTGTTTGCCAGCGTCCTGACCGCGCCCTTCGGCGCAAGAATGGCCCATCGCCTGCCGGTGCCGCAGCTCAAGAAAGTGTTCGCCGCGCTGCTGATCGTGCTAGGGACGCGCATGCTGGTCAGTCTGTTTTAGCGTTTCAGCGCAAAGCGTTTCCTCGTCCCCCTCGCCCTTTGGGAGAGGGCGGGGGTGAGGGAAACGATCATGGGGCCGCCTTCCCGCAGAGACGGCGAGCAAGTCCCAGCGGCGCGGGGTGAATACCGCAAAAAGCTGTCCGATGTCGGCAAACCCAGCGCCGAAATAGGGTGCCGGCATCTCGCCGCGTCCCAGCGCTTCCATTGTTCGCGCGGCCCGCGCCAGACTGGATTCCAGCGGTTCACCCACCTTTACATTCAGGATACGTTCATTCATTTTCCGGCTTCCTTTACATCGGCCATAAAATCCGCCATCAACTGTTGTGGGCTTACAAAGAAGCAACTTACGTGTTTCCTTGGTCTCCCTCGCCAGATTGTGAGGCATAAAATAAGGATTCAACAAATGCGCGGCAACTGTTCCCCGTTCAGCCAGTCCACGATGCGCTTGCCGCCGAATGAAGTTTCCATCTGCACGAAGGCGTGCGTGTCCTCGGTCACCTCGCCGATGATGGCCGCATGCTCGCCCAGCGGGTGGCTGCGCATCGCGGCCAGCAAGCGCTCAGCCGTTTCCGCCGGGCAGATCGCCAGCAGCTTGCCTTCGTTGGCGACGTAAAGCGGATCGAAGCCGAGGAATTCGCAGGTCGCGCGGACGGCCTCGCGGATCGGCAATTCGCTTTCGCGGATGGTCATGCCCACGCGCGACTGGCGCGCCAGCTCGTTGAGCGTGGCGGCCACGCCGCCCCGGGTGGGGTCGCGCAGGCAGTGAATGTCCGGCACTTCGGCCACCATCGCGGCGACCAGTTCATGCAGCGCAGCGGAGTCGGAGAGAATGGGCGTCTGGAATTTCAGGTTTTCGCGTTGCGACATGACGGCCATGCCATGGTCGCCGATGAAGCCGTTGATCAGGATCTTGTCGCCGGCGCGCGCGCGGCTGCCGGAGATGTCCACGCCTTCCGGCACCACTCCGACTCCAGTGGTGTTGATGAACACGCCGTCCGCCTTGCCGCGTTCCACCACCTTGGTGTCGCCGGTGACGACCGGCACGCCCGCCGCGCGGGCAGCGGCGGACATGGAATCGACGATGCGCTTGAGGTCGGCGAGGGGAAAACCTTCTTCCAGAATGAACCCGGCTGAGAGATAAAGCGGCCGCGCGCCGGCCATGGCGACATCGTTGATGGTGCCGTGCACGGACAAGCTGCCGATATCGCCGCCGGGGAAGAACAAGGGCGTGACGACATGGCTATCGGTCGCCATGACCAGGCGGCCGGGTGGCGGGGTAAAGCAGGCCTGGTCGTTCAGGGGGCGCAGGAATTCGTTGTCGAACGCCGCGACAAAAATCTCCTCGACCAGTTGCGCCATGGCGCGCCCGCCACTGCCGTGGGTCATGTCCACGCGGCCATGCCGCAAGTCCAGCGAACTGATGAAACGCCTGCGAATCCTGGTCATTTGATTGCCCTGAAAACCGAATTGCTCGAAGAATACCTGATTTTAGATCCTGCTTCACCCGCGCGGGTGATGGATAGCATGCAGCCGCTTCAGGCGCTCGCGCGCGACATGGGTATAAATCTGCGTGGTGGAAATATCGGTGTGCCCCAGCAGCATCTGCACTACCCGCAGATCGGCGCCATGATTGAGCAGATGGGTGGCAAAAGCGTGGCGCAGGGTATGAGGCGAAAGGGTCTGGGTCAATCCCGCGCGGGCCGCGTAGCGCTTGATGAGATACCAGAACGCCTGGCGCGTCATGGCTTCGCCGCGCTGGGTGACGAACACGGCGCTGCTGACCTTGCCGCCAAGCAGGGTGGCGCGCGCCTCGGAGAGATACTGCTTGAGCCAGTCCAGCGCATCCTCGCCAAGCGGCACCAGGCGTTCCTTGGAGCCCTTGCCCATCACGCGCACCACGCCGACTTCGAGATTCAGTCCCTGCAATGGCAGCGCGACCAGCTCCGAGACGCGCAGGCCGGTGGCGTAAAGCGTTTCCAGCATTGCCCGGTCGCGCAGGCCCAGCCGGTCGGTACTGTCCGGGGCGTTGAGCAAGGACTCCACCTCCGCCTCGCCCAGGGATTTCGGCAGGGAACGAGGCAGCTTGGGCATTTCAACCTGCAATGTGGGGTCAGCCCCGATTTTTCCCTGGCGCAAAAGATGGCGGTAGAAACGGCGCAGGCTGGAGAGTGCGCGACTGCTGGTGCGCGCCTTGGCGTGCTGGGCGAATCGGTAGGTGAGGTAATCCAGGATTTCCGGCCGTCCGGCCTGCAGCAGGTCGGCCTGGTGCCGCAGCTCAAGCCAGGCAGCAAACTGGCTTAAATCGCGGCGGTAGCTTTCGAGCGTGTTGTGCGCCAGGCCATCTTCCAGCCATAGCGCATCGCAAAACTCATCCAGCAGGCCGGCATTCGACATGCTCATGCTCCAGCAGCCAGCGCTTGATCTGCAACGGCCGGCCGTCACCGTGATTCATGAAGCCGCCGATACCCTGACGGCCCAACACGCGGTGACAGGGAATGATGAGGGGGATGGGATTGGCGCCGCAGGCCTGGCCTATGGCACGCGGCGCCGAGCCGAGCCGTCTGGCCAGCGCGCCATAGGTCGCGCACTGGCCTGCCGGGATATTCAGGAGGGCTCGCCAGACTTTTTGCTGATAGGGCGTGCCGCATGCTTGCAAGGGCAGGTCGAAATGGAATCGGGGATCGGCGAGGTATGCCTCTAATTGCCGACACACTTCTCGCGCCAAGGGGGTTTGTGGCGCCAGCGCGTCTGTCCCGGAGGGCAGGAAATCGAGCTCCGCGAGCTGTGCCTCATCCGTCACGATGCCGAGCACGGCAAAAGGCGTTATCAACCGTGCCTGGTAAAGCTTCATGGCCGACGCTCCTGCAGTTGGAACAGGTATTCCGCCGCCTGTTCAAATTCACCACGGCTCTCTGCCTGTGCCGCCAATCCAGAAATCACATCGCGTCGCAATGCCGTGTTATCGAGCCAGAACGCATCGTCCAGCAGTCTGAACACCAGGTCCGGCTGATCCCCGAACAGCCGGAAAACGGTGTGCACCAGCCCCGCATGCATCAGCGACGCAACCAGGCGGGTTTGGGCTGTCGTGCGGAGCGCCGCCTCTTGCGACTGACGCACCAAATGCGCAAACAAGGCACGCGCCGCCAGGGGATCGTCTTGCGCCAGTCGCCCGGCCAATTCCAGCCAGCTGGCATCGTCGCCCAGCAATAACTGATGCTGGTTGCCCAAGTCCAGGGCGTAGGCATCATAGCTTTGCCAGAGTTTTTCCGCGCTCGTTCGCAACACCTTGGGGAGATCTTCATTTTGGCCCGCCAGGAGATTTTCCAGCGCTTCCGCGTGGCCGGCCTTGTCCTGCAGCGATGCGGCGGCTTGAGCCAGCACCGCCCAATAGCCCGCAGTGCCTGGAATTCTCAGCGCTGTCCGGGCCTGTTCGCTCGCCATGGACGGCGTCACCCTCCCGCTGCTCAACCGGACAAACAGGTCGAGGGCGCCATCGCGCAGTTGCGGCAACCAGGCCATTGCCTCAGCAGCCTTGCCATGCGCGGCCAGCCCTTGCACAAAGTTCACGATTTCAGCCTGGCTCAAAGGCTGGAAGTCCTGCTGGTAGCGCAGGATGGAAAGGTAGGCGTCATCACCGCGATCCTGGGAAAAATAGGTATCGATGACCAGGCGCCGCGCCTCTCGTGCCTGGGCGGCATCCAACCCTCCTTGCCACAACAGCCGGGCAAGCGGCTCGCGCGCCTCGGCATCCCGATGCAATGCAGCCAGGGCTTGAGCGCGCCGCCACAAGGCTTGATCGCGCACCGCATCGGGCGCATCGGGCGGCACGTTGCGGACTTGAAGCAGCAGGTCGGGCCAGCGTTTGAGTCGATAGAGCAGATCCCAGCGCAGGATTTCCCAGGCAAACCACTCTGCACGGTCAGTGCTGGCAGTCTGGGCCTGCTGTGTCGTCGATAACGCAAGCTGCGGCGCACCCAGGCGGGCAAGATCCATGACTGCCTCTGGCGCAGGGCCGGGAGCGGCATGCAGACTCAAAACGGGGAAAATGAAAAGGGAAAGAGAAAAAACAAGATAGCGCATGGCGCTATTGTAATCGAACCGGCAGCCAGTCAAATATGAAACGCAAGAAGCCTGGATGTTCAGACGAGGATGTCAGCCATCAAGACCGCAAGCAGGGCCCCGCCCCCGGTTTTTGGGCGGGGCGGGGCCTTGCGGCAGAATTACGCCGCTGCTTGCGATTTGCGGTTAGGCAGCTTTTCCTTGATGCGCGCCGATTTGCCGGAGCGGTCACGCAAGTAGTAGAGCTTGGCGCGGCGCACATCGCCGCGGCGCTTCACTTCGATGCTGGCGACCAGCGGGGAGTATGTCTGGAAAGTACGTTCCACGCCTTCGCCGGAAGAAATCTTGCGCACGATGAAGGCAGAATTCAGGCCGCGGTTGCGCTTGGCAATCACCACGCCTTCATAGGCCTGCAGGCGTTCGCGCGTGCCTTCCTTCACTTTCACCTGCACCACGACCGTGTCGCCGGGAGCGAAGTCAGGGATGGTCTTTCCCAGACGGGCGATTTCTTCCTGTTCCAGCTGTTCGATGATATTCATGCTTCAATTTCCTTTTTTATGCGGAATCTTGTTCCTGCTGATACTCAGCCAGCAGCCGAGACTCCTCTTTGGTTAACTGGCGTTTCGCCAGCAAATCAGGACGGCGTTGCCAGGTGCGTCCCAGCGCCTGTTTCAGCCGCCATTTCTGTATCAGGGCGTGATTTCCGGACATCAACACTTCCGGCACGCTATCGCCCTGATAAACTTCGGGCCGGGTGTAGTGCGGGTAATCCAACAGGCCATTCACGAATGAATCCTGCTCGGCCGACTCCGCATCGCCCAGCACCCCCGGCAGTTGCCGGATTATGCTGTCCATCAGCACCATGGCGGGAAGTTCACCACCTGACAGCACATAGTCGCCAATGGAAATTTCCTCATCCACCTGGCGTTGCAACAGGCGCTCATCCACGCCTTCGTAGCGTCCGGCCAGCAATATCAGTCCACCCGTTACAACCAGTTCCATCACCAGGGCATGGTCAAGCAGGCGTCCCTGGGGGGAAAGATAAACCACTCTGGGTTTTTCTTCGCCTGCGGCCATTTGGGCCTGGCGCGCCGCTGCGATGGCTTTTTCCAGCGGTTCCGCCAGCATCACCATGCCGGGGCCGCCGCCATAGGGCCGGTCATCAACGGTGCGATAATTGTTGCTGGTGAAATCGCGCGGATTCCACAAGCGCAACTGGTAACTCTCCCGTTCCTGCGCCCGCCGCGTGATGCCGCTGGCGGTCAGCGCTTCGAACATCGGGGGAAACAGGGTAATGACGTCGAACTGGTAAGGGCTCAACTCAGTAATCCAGACCCCAGTCCACCCGGATCATCCCCGCGGCCTGGTCCACTTCCAGCACGACCTGGGCGACGAAGGGAATCAGGCGCTCGCGCTCTCCCCGCACCACCAGCACGTCATTGGCGCCGGTTTCCAGCAGTTCGGCAACGCGCCCCAGCTCCTGCTGCTCGGTGTTCACCACTTTCAGGCCGATCAGGTCGGCCCAGTAATATTCATTCGCGGCGACCGGAGGCAAATCTTTCCTGGGCACCGCGACTTCGCAGCCACGCAACGCGATTGCAGCCTCGCGGTCATTGCTGCCGGCCAGGTGCGCAACCAGCGCCTTGGAGTGAACTTCACACCCCAACACCACGTATTCCCGCCATTGACCGTTGCGCCCCAGCCACCACGCCGGATAGTCCAGCAGGCTGTCGCTGCGCTCGGTATGAACGTGCACTTTCACCCAGCCGCGCACACCGAACGGGACACCAACGTGCCCCATCACGGTCAGTTCATCAGACTGCAGCGGCACCTAAATAATTTAGGCAGCTGCAGCGCCCGCGCGCTTGACCAGCTTGGCCACGGCGTCGCTCAACTGGGCGCCCTTGCCTTGCCAGTAAGCGACGCGCTCGCTGTTGATGCGCATGGATTCCTGGCCTTCGGGAGCAACCGGGTTGTAGAAACCCACGCGCTCGATGAAGCGGCCGTCGCGACGCTCGCGCGAATCAGCCACCACCAGATTGAAGAAGGGGCGCTTTTTGGCGCCGCCACGTGCGAGTCGAATAATGACCATAGTTTTCAGCCTAACCGTTAAAACTCGAAAAAGAGCGCGATTTTACGACATTCCCGCACCACATTGCAAGAATGTTAGCGCATTCCCGGCATCAAGCCCTTCATGCTGCGCATCATTTTCGCCATGCCGCCGCCCTTGGAGAGCATTTTCATCATTTTCTGCGTCTGCTCGAACTGGCTGAGCAAGCGGTTAACTTCCTGCACCTGCACCCCGGCGCCCGCGGCAATGCGGCGCTTGCGCGAGGCCTTGAGGATTTCCGGCTTGCGGCGCTCCTGCGGCGTCATGGAATTGATGATGCCTTCCAGGCGGCTAATCGCCTTGTCGTCCACCTTGGACCCGGCTGCCGCCTGGCTCAACTGGCCGGGCAACTTGTCCATCAGGGCGCTGACGCCGCCCATTTTTTTCATCTGCTGCATCTGCTGCCTGAAATCTTCCAGGTCAAAGGATTTTCCCGACTTGAGTTTTTTCGCCAGTTTCTGTGCTTCATCCTGGTCCACGCCGCGCTGCGCGTCCTCGATCAGCGACAGCACGTCCCCCATGCCGAGCACGCGCGAAGCCATGCGGTCGGGATAAAAGGCCTCCAGGCCGGTGACTTTTTCTCCCATGCCGACGAACTTGATCGGCTTGCCGGTCACCTGCCGCACCGACAGCGCCGCGCCGCCGCGCGAATCGCCGTCCAGCTTGGTGAGGATCACGCCGGTGAGCGGCAGCGCATCGCTGAAAGCCTTGGCGGTATTGACCGCATCCTGCCCCTGCATCGCGTCAACCACGAACAGCGTCTCGATCGGATCGAGCGCGGCATGGAGACGCTTGATTTCGTCCATCATCGCCTCGTCCACACCCAGGCGTCCGGCGGTATCGACGATCACCACATCGTGGAAATGCTTGCGCGCGAAGTCCAGCGCGTCGAGCGCGATCTTTTCCGGCCGCTGCCCCACTTCTGCAGGAAAGAAATCCGTTTCCAGTTGCTGGGCCAGGGTTTTCAGTTGCTCGATCGCAGCCGGACGATAGACGTCGCAACTGGTCAGCAGGACTTTTTTCTTCATCTGCTCGCGCAGGAATTTCGCCAGCTTGGCGGCAGTCGTGGTTTTGCCCGCGCCCTGCAAGCCCGCCAGCAGGATCACCGCGGGTGGTCGCGCCGCCAGATTGAGCGTGGCGTTGTGCTCGCCCATCAGGCGGGTGAGTTCCTGGTACACCACCTGCACCACAGCCTGGCCTGGCGTGAGACTGGACATGACTTCCTGGCCCAGGGCGCGCTCCCTGACCTGGGCGATGAAGTCCTTCACCACCGGCAGCGCCACGTCGGCTTCCAGCAGGGCCATGCGCACTTCCCGCATGGCCTCCTGGACATTGGCCTCGGTTAGCCGCCCCTGGCCGCGCAGAGTCTTGATTACGCCGGAAAGACGCTGTGAAAGGTTATCGAACATGTGTAGTCCTAACGACGGTGAGGAGAGAAGAGTGAGGAGAAAAACCGTGGCAACTGCCGCTTTTGACTTTACTCCTAACGCCTCACCCCTAACTCCTCACCATCCAATAGTGTAGAATCGGAAAAGTCGAATTTTATCCCAAACCATGTCCGATTTATTACCTCTTTTCCTGACTGCCCTGCTATATGTCGGGCTAAGCGCCTATTTCTGGCGTATCTTGTGGCAAGGCGACAGCGCCCGTAGCCTGAACCCGGCTTTGGAAAAACTGGCCATCCTGGTGCCATTGGCGCTCCATGGCACGCTGCTGTACCACTCCATTTTCCAGCCCGAAGGCCTGAAGCTTGGCGTTGGCCATGCCATTTCTGCCGTTGCCTGGCTAACCGTTGCGGTCTACTGGTTGGCGAGCATGCGCAACAACCTGGAAGGGTTGCAGGGTTTCGTGCTGCCGTTCGCCGCTATCAGCCTTTTCGCCCCCCTGCTGCTGCCCGCCACGCATACGCTGCTGCATTCCGAGTTGCTGCTGTTCAAGATTCACCTGCATATCGCCATCCTGGCCTACAGCCTGTTCACCATCGCCACCTTGCATGCCTTGCTGATGGCGCTGGTGGAACGCCACCTCCATAAGCGGCCGCTGTCGACCCTGCTGCAACGCCTGCCGCCCCTGCTCACCATGGAGCACCTGTTGTTCCGCATCCTGTGGGCAGGCTTCATCCTGCTCACCTTGACGCTGGCAAGCGGCATGCTGTTTTCCGACGAAATTTTCGGCCAACCTTTGCAATTCAGCCACAAAACCCTGTTCGCCCTGATCTCCTGGGCCATTTACGCGGCACTGCTCGGCGGGCGTCATTTATATGGCTGGCGCGGGCGCACCGCCATTCGCTGGACACTGAGCGGATTCGCCGCGCTGCTGATGGCCTACATCGGCAGCAAGTTTGTGCTCGAGATCCTGCTGGGGCGCTGAGCAGCGCCAACACCATGCATACATCCCATAGCAAAAGGCGCTACGTTCCTTGAACGACATCCCCTTGGGCTTACTGATCGGTGCGCTGGCGGTTTTGCTGATCCTTTCGGGTTTCTTTGCCATTTCCGAAACCAGCATGATGGCGATCAACCGTTACCGCCTGAAACACCTGGTCAAACAAGGTAACCGCGGCGCAAAACTCACGGCTTACCTGCTCGACCACACCGACAAGCTGCTGGGCATTCTCCTGCTCGGCAACAATCTGCTCAACGCCGCCGCCGCTGCCCTGGTTACCGTCATTACCATCAAACTGTTCGGCGATAACCAGTGGTCACTGACCATCGGAACGCTGGCCGTGACCTTCCTGATCCTGATCTTCAGCGAGATCACGCCCAAGGTGCTGGGCGCAGCCTATCCGGAGCGCGTCGCGATTCCCGCCAGTTACGTGCTCACCCCGCTGCTCAGGCTTGCCTACCCGGTCGTGTGGTTCGTCAACCTGTTCGTCAAGCTGCTGCTTTGGCTGATGCGCCTCAAACCCAGCAGTGCCGGGACGCACGCTCTCGGGCCCGAGGAATTGCGCACCCTGGTTATGGAGGCTGGCCACTACATTCCGCAAAAACATCAAAGCATTCTGATCAATCTCTTCAGCCTGGAAAAGATCACCGTGGACGATGTCATGACGCCACGCAACCAGATCGAAGCCATCGACATCAATGCCCCGGCTGAAGAAATCCGTCATCGGCTCGCCACCAGCCACCACACCCGGCTGCCGGTTTACGAGGGACAACTGGACAACATCATCGGTCAGGTCCACATGCGCAAGGTGCTGCACCAGACCCAGAGCGGCGAACTGGATGCCGAAGCACTGCGGGAAGTGATGCGCGAACCATACTTCGTGCCCGCCGGCACCCCGCTGTTTACACAATTGCAGCACTTCCAGGAAACCCAGCGCCGTGCCGGGCTGGTGGTGGACGAATACGGCGAATTGCTCGGCCTGGTGAGCCTGGAAGACATCCTGGAGGAAATCGTCGGCGAATTCACCACCCACGCCCCGGCGCAGGGCGGCGCCTATCACCGCCAGGAAGACGGCAGCTGGCTGGTCGATGGCGGCAGCCTGCTGCGCGATCTGAACCGCAAACTGGGGCTGCAGTTTCCGCTGGATGGCCCGAAAACCCTGAACGGCCTGATTCTCGAACATCTCGAGGACATTCCGGAAGCCGGCATCAGCCTGAAGATCGCCAACGTCGCGCTGGAAATCATCCAGACCCAGGACCGCGCGGTAAAAGTGGTCAAAATCTTCCCGCCTTCCGCTGCCCCTGAATAACCAGCCACCCGGCTTTACAAAAAAACATGCAAGGGGCATCATTAAAATATTCATATACATTTGGAGCCTTCAATTAGATGGTCGCAGCCGCGCCTCCCACTAGCCTAAGCGGTCTGGCACGCTCACTGGTTCAACAGGGCCTGCTGCTTGACATTGATGCGGAAGCGATCGATGCCCAGGCCAAGGCCGCCAACATCGGCTTTGTCTCGCAGCTAATCCTGAGCAACAAGCTCGGGGCGGCGCAGGTAGCGGAATTCGCCTCGCGGAACTTCGGTTTCCCCCTGCTCGACCTCAACGCCATCTCCGTCGATCACCTGCCCAAGGGCATCATCGATTCCGCAACCATCCAGAGCCGCCGCGTGCTGCCCCTGCACCAGCGCGGCACGCATCTCTTCATTGCCACTTCCGATCCAACCAATCTGCAGACCATCAACGACCTGCGCTTCCAGACCAACCATACGGTGGAACAGGTGGTGGTCGAGGATGACAAACTCGGCAAGCTGATCGAGAAAGTCGTCGCATCCAGCGACACCTCGCTGAAGAGCATGTCGCTCGAAGACATGGGGGACCTGGAGTTCACCGACGATGAAACCCAGGAAAAAGAACGGCAGAACGAGAATGCCAGCATCGAGATCGATGATGCGCCGGTAGTCAAATACCTGCAGAAGATTCTGATGGACGCGATCAATGCGGGCGTATCCGACATCCATTTCGAGCCTTATGAAAAATTCTTCCGCATCCGTTACCGCCTGGACGGCAACCTGTATGAAGCCGCCCAGCCCCCGCTGGCGATCAAGGACAAGATATCCTCGCGCATCAAGGTGATCTCCAAGCTGGACATCGCCGAGCGGCGCGTGCCGCAGGATGGGCGCATGAAGCTGGTGCTGTCCCGGAACCGCGCCATCGATTTCCGCGTCAGCACCCTGCCCACGCTGTATGGCGAAAAGATCGTCATGCGTATTCTCGACCCCGCCAGCGCCACGCTGGGCATCGACGCCCTCGGCTACGAGCCGGACCAGAAAGAACTGCTGCTCGCCGCCGTGCAGCGGCCTTACGGCATGGTGCTGGTGACCGGCCCGACCGGCAGCGGCAAGACCGTGTCGCTCTATACCTGCCTCAACATTCTCAACAAGCCCGGCATCAATATCTCCACGGCGGAAGACCCGGCTGAAATCAACCTGCCCGGCGTCAACCAGGTCAACGTCAACGACAAGGCGGGGCTGACCTTTGCTACCGCGCTCAGATCCTTCCTGCGCCAGGACCCGGACGTGATCATGGTGGGCGAGATCCGCGACCTGGAAACCGCCGATATCGCCATCAAGGCGGCACAAACCGGCCACATGGTGCTCTCCACCCTGCACACCAACGATGCGCCCAGCACGCTGACCCGCCTCATGAACATGGGCGTGGCGCCCTTCAACATCGCGTCCTCGGTCATCATGATCACCGCGCAACGCCTGGCACGGCGTTTATGCAGTTGCAAAATCCCCATCAACATCCCGCGCGAAGCGCTGCTGCGGGCCGGCTTCAAGGAAGAGGACCTGGATGGCGGCTGGCAGCCCTACACCCACAGACCGGGCGGTTGTGACCTGTGCAAGCAAAAAGGCTACAAGGGGCGGCTCGGCATTTATCAGGTCATGCCCATTACCGACGAAATGAGCCGTATCATCATGAAAAACGGCTCGGCTCACGAGGTCGCCGACCAGGCACGGCGCGAAGGGGTGCGCGACCTGCGCTACTCCGGCCTGATGAAGGTAAAGGCCGGCCTGACCTCACTGGAAGAAATCGAAGCCGTGACCAACGAATAAGGATTGACAATGGCACTCGCGAAAAAAATAGCGGTTAAAGAGTACAACTTCAGTTGGCAAGCCAAGGACAAGAAAGGGAAAATCGTCAAGGGCGACATGGTGGCC
>Ga0315272_10001380_pt1 | contig 12102 bp, 10 predicted proteins | sample C3_middle_MG_FD_203918 | JGI IMG/M metagenome (GOLD analysis project Ga0315272, IMG submission 203918) | Sediment microbial communities from Yellowstone Lake, YNP, Wyoming, USA - C3_middle | ecosystem: Environmental > Aquatic > Freshwater > Lake > Sediment | place: USA: Wyoming | collected...
TGTTTGTACTGGACGAATGAAGCGTCGAAATTCCCGGTTTTGCGATATGCGTAGCCCAGGAGATTGTGCGCCTCGGAGTTGTTCGACACCGTCTGCATCGCCTTCGAGAGCAGGTCGATCGCCTTTTTCCATTCCTGCGACTCCACGGCTTTCTTGCCCGCAAGATAGTCAGGGTCGATGCTCTCGTTCGCTTCCTCGGCGCCCATATTCGCCATGGCCGTCGGCAGCATGATCAGGCTCAGGACGGCAAGCGCCAAGGGCATCAAAAATTTCCACGGTTTCTGCATATCCTCCTCCGTTCGGCCTGTTCGCCGCCTCATCTGGCGATTTGCGTTTCCATGCCTATTCGACCGTGACTGACTTCGCCAGGTTGCGCGGTTTGTCGACATCGGTGCCTTTGCCAAGCGCCGTATGATACGCGAGCAGCTGCAGTGGCACGGTGTGCAGGATGGGGCTGAGGAAACCTGCGTGTTCGTTCATGCGGATGATATGCAGCCCCTCCCCGGCCTGAATATGGGAGTCGGCATCCGCGAACACGTAGAGCTCGCCGCCGCGTGCGCGCACTTCCTGCAGGTTGGACTTGAGTTTCTCCAGCAATGCATCATTGGGCGCGATCGCGATTACCGGCATGTCCTTGTCCACCAGGGCCAGCGGCCCGTGCTTGAGTTCGCCGGCCGGGTAGGCTTCCGCGTGGATGTAGGAAATCTCCTTGAGCTTGAGCGCGCCTTCCATGGCGATCGGATAATGCATGCCACGACCGAGGAACAGTGCATGCTGCTTGCCGGAAAAACGTTTGGCCCACTCGGCAACCTCAGGCTCGAGCGTGAGCACTTTCTGCAAGGCTGAAGGCAGGTGCCGTAACGATTGCAGATGCTCTTGCTCGACGGAGACAGCCAGCCGACCGCGCGTTTTGGCCAGCACCAAGGTCAGCAAGAACAGAGCGGCGAGCTGCGTCGTGAACGCCTTGGTTGACGCCACGCCGATCTCGGGTCCGGCGCGCGTGAGAAACTTCATGCCGGCGTGTCGGATCAAAGAGCTTTCCGCCACATTGCATATTGCCAGTGTGAGGTTCTGCCCAAGCGATTTGGCGAATTGCAGTGCGGCTATCGTATCCGCAGTTTCTCCGGATTGGGATATGGCTATGATCAGCGCATCGGGATTGGGTACACTGTCCCGATAGCGGAACTCACTGGCGATCTCGACAGAGCAGGCAATGCCCGCGATTGCCTCGATCCAATAGCGCGCAACAAGTCCGGCGTGATAGCTGGTGCCGCAGGCGAGCACGGTCACTGCGTTAATACGTTTCATCGTGCTTTCGGCCTCGACGCCGAACAACTGCGGCACGATCGATTGGGCGCCGATGACCATCTCCAGCGTATTGGCCACCGCCCCCGGCTGCTCGAAGATTTCCTTCTGCATGTAGTGGCGGTACGGCCCGAGTTCCACCGCGTCTGCGGACAATTTGCTTTCGTGCACGGTGCGAGTCACTTCGCCGCCCGTGCTGTCGCAGATGTGCACGCCGCCCGGTCCGATTTCGGCGACATCACCTTCTTCGAGATAGATGATTCTCCTGGTGACCTGCAGCAGCGCAGAAGCGTCGGATGCGGCGAAGTTCTCGCCTTTTCCCAGTCCGAGCAGCAGCGGCGCGCCCTTGCGCGAAACGACCAGCATTTCAGGACTTTTCTCCGAAAGCACCGCGATCGCATATGCGCCGCGCAGCTCGGCGACGGCCTTGCGAACGGCGACGAACAGATTGCCATCCTGCTTCCAGTACAGGTGAATCAGGTGGGCGACGACTTCCGTGTCGGTATCGGAGGCGAAGCGATAGCCGGCAGCCACCAGCCGTTCGCGCATCTCTTCGTGATTTTCGATGATGCCGTTGTGAACGACCGCAAGGCCGTCGTCACTGATATGGGGATGGGCGTTACGCTCCGAAGGAACGCCGTGCGTGGCCCACCGGGTATGAGCGATACCGAGAGTGCCGTGCACCTTCGCTTGATCCGCCATCTCGGCGAGCGAGGCTACGCGACCGATGCTTCGCAGGCGATGCAGACCGCCATTGACCACCGCAAGGCCCGCAGAGTCATACCCACGGTATTCGAGTTTGCGCAAGCCCTCCAGCAGCACGGGAACAATGTCACGACGGGCGACCGCGCCGACTATTCCGCACATAAGGTCAATGGGCGCTCATGAGGGGGGCGCCAAACATGACGCATTCGATATTCGTCACTTCGTATTCTTTCGCACCGGACGTTTCCATCCGGGCACCGAGATCTGCTTCGCCCGCGATAGCGTCAGTTCATCCGCGGGCGCATCCCTGGTGACCGTGCTCCCGGCGCCGATGGTTGCGCCTCGACCGATCGTCACCGGCGCGACCAGTTGAGTATCGGAGCCGATGAAAGCATCGTCGCCAATGACCGTGCGGTGTTTATTGACGCCGTCGTAGTTGCAGACGATGGTGCCTGCGCCGATGTTGACGCCGCTGCCGATGGTCGTATCGCCGAGATAGCTCAGGTGATTGGCCTTGGATCTCTTGCCGAGTTCTGTCGCCTTCGTTTCGACGAAGTTGCCGATGTGCACTTCGTCGGCAAGACTGGTGCCCGGACGCAGCCGGGCGTATGGACCGATCCTGCAGTTTGCACCGACGACCGCGTCATCGAGATGAGAATAAGGCGCGACCTCGCTGCCTGCGCCGATGCTGACATTGCGCAGCACGCAACCGGCGCCGACCTTTACATCATCAGCCAATCGAACCCTGCCTTCGAATATGCAATTCACGTCGATGAATACATCATTGCCGCAATCGAGTTCGCCGCGCATATCGAAACGCCATGGATCGGCCAGCGTCACGCCGCGCGTCATCAGGCTACGGGCATTCTGCAACTGAAGAACGCGTTCAAGGTAGGCTAGCTGGTCTTTGCTGTTCACGCCCAGTATCTCCCAGTTGTCCGCTGCTTGCGCCGAGGTCACTGCGGTTTTCGAGTCGATTGCAAGAGGCACTATGTCGGTCAGGTAGTACTCTTTTTGCGCATTGCGGTTGGTCAGCTTCGACAGCCAGCCGTGCAAGGCGTCGGTGGGCGCGCATACAATGCCGGTATTGATCTCGTGGATGTCTTTTTCGCGGACACTCGCGTCCTTTTCTTCGACGATGCGCACGATGTGGTCGCTTCTATCGCGCACGATGCGGCCGTATCCCGCTGGATCGCCGAGCATCGCCGTAAGTAATCTCAGGCCGGGTTTGGAGATGAGATTCTCGAGCGTGGCATGGCGTGTAAGGGGTACGTCCCCGTACAGCACCAGCGTAGATCCACCGGCCAGGAGGTGGGGCAGGGCCTGCTGGACCGCATGACCGGTGCCGAGCTGCGGTTCCTGGCGCACGAATTTAACCGCTGCAGTTGCGCATGTGGATGGAACCGTCTCGCCGCCGTAGCCGTAGACGACGACGGTGCAGTCGGCCCGTAGTGCCGAGGCTCGCTCAAGCACGTGAGCCAGCATCGGCTTGCCGCCGATTGCGTGCAAGACCTTGGGAAGTCTCGAGTACATGCGCGTACCCTTGCCCGCGGCAAGGATCACGATATTGAGTGGGGCTTTTTTCACTGGGGAAAGCGAAGATAACGCCGGGAATTATCGCACAAGCACTCCATTTGGTTAATGCGCATAGCGGTCCTGCAGATCAGCGCTTGCATCAGCTCATGGCTCCAGGGTCTCGCAGGTAGCGACGACGAGCATCTTCCATGTAGCGTGGATCCGCGAGTTGGCATGCCCGAAAAGATTGACCCACCGGGAACTGATCGCGTAGAGGTCGCGGTTGCCATCGAAGCCATAAAGCCACATCTCGTCGCCTCATTGCCGCGCGCAGTAGGACATTTTTTGCGAAAGCAATCAAACGCGGGTATTAACGGCATCCGGCCGGTGCCGTTATGGAATCAGGCATCGTTGATGCTTCAATATTTGCCGGTGCGCACATTCCGATGGAAAGGAGTTGTTGCATGGACCTGCTGGAAACCATTAACGAGCATATGGCAGCCAAACCCCTGCCTTTGGTGGCGATCACGGTTGCGGCCGTGCCATGCCCCGACACGCCGGTTATTTTGACGTTGCACTGGCATGGCTTCGTCGAGGAAAAAATCATCGAACTGGAAGAGGCCGAAACGGTCGCTTACAAGCCGATCCCAAGCTCCGCACTTCAGGTCAATCATCGCTGGAGCGACTTGGCGACGCTGGATCGGGCGGCAATGGAGGCGGGTTGGGAACTCGGTGCCTGGGACGTGGCGCGGGCCGAGCGCGCCGGGTGTGCTCGCCCAGGGGCACAATCGAGTGAAGCGCTGGAGTGTCTGCAGGCTTTCGGGTCATTTCCCTACGGACTCCATGATTTCCAGGTTGTGGTCGCGCAAGCACCGGATGCCGCGGACCTGCTCAATATGGCGGCTCGCCGCGGCTATCTGATGTGGATGTTCCGCCCTGTTTATCGGGGCATTTGGGCAGAGTTTGCCGATGACGCTACGTTGTGTGCCGACGGCACGCGGACTCCGCTGTGCCCGATCGAGTCGTGTCCGATCGCATCGGCGCCACCAGCAGGCTACGTCCCGAGAAAAACGGTGTATCGCTTTGGCGTACCGGGTTCATCCTCTCCGGTCAACTGAAACTGCGATCTCATTGGCACCAGAAGGTCGAATTAAAGCGAAGACCTGATAATCCTCTTAGGTAAGCGCCCGCTTACATTGCGTTTGGCTTGATCCCGACGTCGGGAATAATCAAAGCCCTTGAATTCTCGTCCCCCCGCCCTTATTATTAGCACTCTCAAGCATTGAGTGCTAACGAGAGCCTGCTCTCGATTTTGTCCATAACTGAGGAGAGTTGAAATGAAAATCCGTCCTTTGCACGACCGCGTCATCGTCAAGCGCCTCGAGGAAGAGCGCAAGACGGCCTCTGGCATCGTGATTCCCGACACCGCCGCCGAAAAGCCCGACCAGGGTGAAGTGATTGCGGTTGGCAATGGCAAGGTGCTGGAAGACGGCAAGGTCCGTCCGCTGGATGTCAAGAAGGGTGACAAGATCCTGTTCGGCAAATATTCCGGCCAGACCGTCAAAGTCCACGGCGAAGAACTGCTCGTGATGCGCGAAGAAGACATCATGGGCGTCGTCGAAGCGGCCTAAAGCAATCATCAAGTTCCATCCCTATTACAGGAGCAAATTCTCATGGCAGCAAAAGACGTCAAATTTCATGACTCAGCCCGTGCCCGCATCGTGGCTGGAGTCAACATCCTGGCCGATGCGGTCAAGGTGACCTTGGGCCCGAAGGGCCGCAATGTGGTGCTGGAGCGCTCCTTTGGCGCCCCCACCATCACCAAAGACGGCGTTTCGGTCGCCAAGGAGATCGAACTCAAGGACAGGTTCGAAAACATGGGTGCCCAGATGCTCAAGGAAGTGGCTTCCAAGACCTCGGATGTCGCCGGTGACGGTACCACCACTGCCACCGTGCTGGCACAGGCGATCGTGCAGGAAGGCATGAAGTTCGTGGCCGCCGGCATGAATCCGATGGATCTGAAGCGTGGCATCGACAAGGCCGTCATCGCCGTCGTGGAAGAACTGAAGAAGATCTCCAAGCCCTGCACCACCAGCAAGGAAATCGCCCAGGTCGGCTCGATCTCCGCCAACTCCGATACCGTGATCGGACAGAAAATTGCCGAAGCCATGGAAAAAGTCGGCAAGGAAGGCGTGATCACCGTCGAAGACGGTCAGGGCCTGCAAGATGAACTGGAAGTCGTGGAAGGCATGCAATTCGACCGCGGCTATCTGTCGCCTTACTTCATCAACAATCCGGATCGCCAGATTTCGATTCTGGACAATCCCTACGTCCTTCTGCACGACAAGAAGATCTCCAACATTCGCGAATTGCTGCCGATTCTGGAACAGGTCGCCAAGGCCGGACGTCCGTTGCTGATCGTTGCCGAAGATGTCGACGGCGAAGCACTGGCAACCCTGGTGGTCAACAATATTCGCGGTATCCTCAAGACCTGCGCCGTGAAAGCCCCGGGTTTCGGCGATCGCCGCAAGGCCATGCTGGAAGATATCGCCATTCTGACCGGCGGTACCGTGATCGCGGAAGAGGTTGGGCTTTCACTCGAGAAGGCTGCCCTGAAAGACCTTGGCCAGGCCAAGCGCATCGAAATCGGCAAGGAAGAGACCACCATCATCGACGGCGCCGGCGACGGCAAGACCATCGAAGGCCGCGTCAAGTCGATCCGCAAACAGATCGACGAGGCGACCAGCGATTACGACAAGGAAAAGCTGCAGGAGCGCGTGGCGAAACTAGCCGGCGGTGTGGCGTTGATCAAGGTGGGTGCCGCAACTGAAGTCGAGATGAAAGAGAAGAAGGCCCGCGTTGAGGATGCGCTGCATGCAACCCGCGCGGCAGTCGAGGAAGGCATTGTCGCAGGCGGTGGCGTTGCGCTGATCCGTGCCCGTGCCGCAATCGTCACGCTCAAGGGCGACAACCACGATCAGGACGCCGGCATCAAGATCGTAATGCGCGCATTGGAAGAGCCGCTGCGCTGGATCGTCGCCAACGCCGGCGATGAGCCGTCCGTGGTGCTCAACAAAATCGCCGAAGGCGTGGGCAATTTCGGTTTCAACGCGGCGACCGGTGAGTACGGGGACATGGTGGAGATGGGCGTGCTCGATCCTACCAAGGTCACCCGCTACGCGCTGCAGAATGCGGCCTCCGTGGCTGGCCTGATCCTGACCACGGCTGCGATGGTGGCCGAGGCGCCGAAGGAGGACCATTCCCATGGCGGCGGTGGCGGCGGCATGGGCGGGATGGGTGGCATGGGCGGGATGGATATGTAAGAGCTTTAGTCCCACCGGAAGGTCGAAAAGCCCCGCTTCCGCGGGGTTTTTCTTTTTGATGCCGGGCACGGCGGACGACACTCCCTTGGCCGGTCCTGCGGGTTTGCTGCAGCCGCGACATAGCACGACATTGACAATTGCCCGGTCCCGGCAATTAAACTGTCGGTCAGACTGCGTCGGCGCCCGACTGACGCAGCAACAATCAACCGGGGGGAGAGAACATGACTGGCACTGCAACCAGCATCCACGACAAGAATCATCCGGATTTCAAGCCCGAAGAGAAGCGGGTCATTTTCGCTTCCTCACTTGGCACGGTTTTCGAATGGTATGACTTCTATCTGTACGCAACGCTGGCGCCGTTTTTCGCGGCGCTGTTCTTTCCAAAAGGCAACGAAACCGCTGCCCTGCTGTCGGCGTTTGCGACTTACGCCGCCGGCTTTCTGGTCCGTCCATTCGGGGCGCTGGTGTTCGGTCGTATCGGCGACCTCGTGGGGCGCAAATACACGTTCCTGATCACGATCGTCGTCATGGGCGGCGCGACCTTTGCCGTCGGCTTGTTGCCGACATACGAAGCCATCGGCTGGGGTGCCCCGATTCTGTTGGTGTCATTGCGGCTGCTGCAGGGGCTTGCGCTTGGCGGTGAATATGGCGGTGCGGCGACCTATGTGGCCGAGCACGCGCCAAATCATCGGCGCGGCTACGATACCAGTTGGATCCAGACCACCGCCACGCTGGGCTTCTTCCTCGCGCTGCTGGTGATTGGAATGTGCCGCGTCCAGATGGACGCCAAGGTCTTCGCCGATTGGGGCTGGAGGATTCCGTTCTGGTTCTCGGTGATCCTTCTGGCATTTTCGGTTTATATCCGGCTGAAACTGGAAGAGTCGCCGGTATTCACGAAAATGAAGTCGGAAGGCAAGGGATCCAAGGCGCCGTTGACGGATAGCTTTCTGCGCTACCCCAATAACAAATTTGTTTTGCTGGCGCTGCTCGGCGCGACTGCAGGTCAGGGCGTGGTTTGGTACACCGGCCAGTTCTACGCGCTGTTTTTCCTGATCATCACACTGAAGCTGGAGTTCGTGACGGCTTATATGCTCATCGGAGCGTCGTTGCTGATCGGCACGCCGTTCTTCATATTCTTCGGCTGGCTGTCCGACAAGATCGGTCGTCTCAAGATCATCCTGGCCGGTTGCCTGATCGCGGCGCTGACTTATTTCCCGCTGTTCCAGGGGCTGACCCATTACGTCAACCCGGCACTCGAGCAGTTTCAGCAGACCACCAAGATCTCGGTAGCGGCAACCGACTGCAGCTTCCATATATTTGTCGGCCCGTGGAGCAAGTTTACCGATTGCGATCGAACCAAGGACTACCTGACTAAACAGGGTCTGAGTTTCAGTTCGATACCCGAGATTCCCGGCAAGAGCGTCATCACCAAAGTGGGTGATGTCGAGATCGAAGGCTGGGATGAAAAGAAGCTGTCGGAAACGCTGAAAACATCCGGGTATCCCGGGCCGGCGGACAAGACCAAGGTGAACTACGGCATGACCCTGTTGATACTGGTCATCATGCTGCTCTATGTGACGATGGTATATGGACCAATTGCAGCTTTCCTGGTTGAGTTGTTCCCCACGCGGATCCGCTATACCTCGATGTCACTGCCTTATCACATCGGCAACGGCTGGTTCGGCGGCATGCTGCCGCTCACCGCGACGGCGATGGTGGCGGCCACGGGCGATATCTATTACGGGCTGTGGTATCCGATCGTGGTGGCCGTGATGACCGTGGTGATCGGGATATTGTTCCTCAGGGAAACCAAGGACAGGGACATTCATCAGAACTGAAGCAGGCCCATGCAAACGAAAAGCCCGCGTCAGCGGGCTTTTCTGTTTTTCAGCAGGTAATCCGGATTGACCGGGCGCAGGTGTTTTCGGGTAAAATGCCGCGCGTTCCAAACGGCGGTTCTCGCCGCGAGGAGCGGGGCCAAGTAGCTCAGTCGGTAGAGCAGAGGACTGAAAATCCTTGTGTCGGTGGTTCGATTCCGCCCTTGGCCACCATCGATTTCGAACGCTCGCAGCGTGCCGCAAAATCGATCAAGGGTGATTCCGCCCTTGGCTACCATCTCTCTTTCTACTCGACATTCAGTTATATCTCCTTCCCATCGCCCGCGGAGCAGCTTGACAGCGATGCATGTGTGCACTGATAGTTCAGCAGCTTGAGAATGACCGGCAGGCTGCGGCCCGCCGGATAAAAACCAGAAATGCTCCCGGGGGAGAAACATGAAGCTCTGTATTTCTGCTGTGCTGGCGCTGCTGTTCACTGCGACAGCATCTGTCAATCAGGCGGCGGATCTGACCTTGCGTTTCGGCACACCGTTCGTGACCAACAGCAATCTACACAAGGCGATGGAGAAGTTCGCCGAGGTGGTCGACAAGGACAGCGGTGGCAAGATCCGCGTGCAGGTCTATGCCGACAGTCAGATTGGCGACATCCAGCAGCTCATCGCCGGCATGCAACTCGGCACGGTCGACATGGCCTATCTCGGTGTCGGAAATTCGGCCCAGCTCAAGGGATGCGGGCCGCTGAACGTTTCCTACCTTCCGTATCTGTTCAAGAGCAAGCGGGCGGCCGAGGACGCGCTCAACGGCCCGATCTTCCAGGAACTCTACGAGCAATGCGCCCAATCCGCGGGCGTGCGCATATTCGCGGTCGGCGGTGACCGTAGTGCGCGGGCCATCGTCACGACGAAAGGACCGATTCGCAATCCCGAGGATCTCAACGGAATGCGGCTGCGCATTCCACCGGTTCCGATTTTTCGCGACACATTCGAGGCCGTCGGCGTCAAGGTGGTGCCGCTCGGACTCAACGAAGTTTACATGGCGTTATCCCGGGGCCAGGTGGACGGGCAGGACAACGGCTTTGACCTGACGCTTTCGTTCCGTTTCCACGAGGTGTCGAAGTTCTGGTCCGCCACCGACCACGTCTACGACGTGGGTGCGTTCTACGTGTCCGAGCGCAAGTGGAAGACCTTCACGCCCGAGCAGAAGGCCCTATTCAAGCGTGCTGCCGTCGAGGGCGGCAGGCTCGCTACTCAGCTTGGCGAAGAGCTGGACAAGCGCGGATTGGAAGAGCTCAAGAAGGCCGGTGTCACCTATGTGGTGCCGGACAAGGCGGCTTTCGAGAAGGCCTGGTCGAACGTCTATAAAAACTACGAAGGCAAGGTCTGGCCCGAGGGGTTGGTGCAGCGGATCAAGGCCGCGCAGAAGTAATCGTGGTCGATTTCCTGGACAAGGCGCTGCGCCTGGTCGAACGCGCCCTCGAGTGGCTTGTCGCCCTGCTGGTGGCGGCGTTGCTCATCATCGTGGCGTCCACGTTCATCGACCGACATTTCGTCACACTGCCCATGGCGGCGCCGGATGCGTACGCCCGGGTTATTCTCGTCTGGCTGACGTTCATCGGCTTTGCGCTGGCGGTAAAAGGCGGCCTCAACATCCGGGTCGATCTCATCGATGCACGCCTGCCTGCAAAGGCACGACGGGCACTCGAATACATTTTTGACGTCGTCATGCTTGCGCTCACCGTGATGCTCGGCGTGAACGGCTGGCGACTGGTGGTCATCGGCAATGATCAGGAGCGCCTGGGCACGATGATGTCCGAGGCCTGGCCGTCGGCTGCGCTGTTTTTTTCCTGCATCATCCTCGTATTGTTCCTGATGCTGCGCATCGCATTGCGATTTTCCGGCCGGGAACTGCCGCGCCACATGCCGCTGGAAGTCGAGTAGGCGATGCTGCTGCTCCTGTTCATCGCTTTCATGCTGGCCCTGATCGTCGGCTTCGACGTGGGCTACTCGATGATCCTGTCGGCGTGGCTGGGCGTGGAATATCGTGGTGATGCCGTCGATCCGGCGATGATGCCCCTGTCGATGATTGCGGGAGTGGACACCTATGCGCTCGTGCAGGTGCCGCTGTTTATTCTTGCCGGTGAACTGATGAACCGCGGCGGACTGACGATGCGCCTGATCGACTGGGCGCAGGCGATGGTGGGGCGCGTGAAGGGCAGTCTCGGCCACGTGTCGATCCTCACCAACCTGATCATGGCGGGCGTTTCCGGGTCGGCGGTCGCGGATGCGGTGGCGACGGGCAAACCGCTGATTCCCGCCATGCGCAAGGAAGGCTACGGCGACGGCTTTGCCGGTGCGGTGATTGCGGCCGGCGCATTGCTCGGGCCGATCATTCCGCCGTCCATCCCGATGGTGGTCTACGCGCAACTTGCCAGCCAATCGGTGGTGAAGCTGTTCATGGCGGGGGTCGTACCCGGACTGCTGCTCGCGGCGGGTTTCATGGTGGTTTGTTCCATCGTAGCCCGATTGCGCAACTACCCGAGCCGCCCGCCGGTGCCCTGGGGCGACAAAGCGAAGGCCACCGGTCGTGCCGGATGGGCCTTGCTGATGCCGGTGATCATCATCGGCGGAATTCGTTTCGGCTTGCTTACCGATACCGAAGCTGCCGCCATGGCGGTGGTCTATTCGCTGTTCGTCAGCCTGCTCATCTATCGCGGGCTGAAACTGAAGGAGTTGCCCAAGCTGCTTTACGAAGCGGGGCGCTCGACAGCAGTCATCCTGTTCCTGCTTGCTGCCGCGGGGCCATTCAGCTGGCTGGTTGCGGAAAGCCAGGTCAGCCAGACAGTGGTCGCTACGATCCAGAGCTGGTCGACCAATCCCGTCATCGTGTTGCTGATCATCAATGTCTTCCTGCTGCTCATCGGCTGCATCGTCGAACCACTGCCCGCGATGATCATTTTCCTGCCGGTGCTGATTCCTCTGGGTGCGGAGCTGGGCATTGATCCGATCCAGTTCGGCGCGGTTGTGGTGCTGAACCTGATGATCGGGCTGATGCACCCGCCGATCGGGCTGCTGCTGTTCGTGGTCTCCAGTGTGGGTAAAATCCGTATTGGGCCGGTCATGTGGGAAGTATTGCCCTTCCTCGCCTGGGCCATCATCGTCCTCGGGCTGACCATCGTCTTCCCGCCGATCACCACCTGGCTGCCGGCCCAGCTCAAATAAGCGGCCGAAGGCCGGCGCCAAATCCCTGAATCGAAGGGAAAGCAGGCCTTTTGGCCTATAATCAGAGGCCTTGATCGGGGTTTGTTGCCCGCGTCAATTCCGGACTTCGATGCAGCTCTTCGCTTTCGGCATGAATCACCATACGGCCCCGCTCGCGGTTCGCGAGCAGGTGACCTTTCACGCCGAGAATCTGGAAGC
>Ga0315272_10001381_pt1 | contig 12097 bp, 16 predicted proteins | sample C3_middle_MG_FD_203918 | JGI IMG/M metagenome (GOLD analysis project Ga0315272, IMG submission 203918) | Sediment microbial communities from Yellowstone Lake, YNP, Wyoming, USA - C3_middle | ecosystem: Environmental > Aquatic > Freshwater > Lake > Sediment | place: USA: Wyoming | collected...
AGGACTGGCCCATGCTCTATGTCTTCAGGCTTGGGGCTAGGCTGAGGGTAGTGCGGTCCCCTGAGCACCTGCAGCCCCTGAGGCCCCCCTTCAGGGTCATCGTCAGGAGAGGCGATGACCTTGAGGCCGTGGGGGAGGCCGTGGTAAAGGACAACCTCAGCCTTGAGCCCCAGCTCCCCCTACCAGGCACCTGGGCCCTGGCGGACCCCCTCACGCCCATGGGGGTTGACGTTGAGGGGGCCCTGGCGGACCTGACGCTGAGGCTCTCGCCGTTCCTGGTCATACTGGTCAGGGGCTATACGTCGCCCCTCTCAGCCGAGATGGTTCCCCCCTTCTGGGCCCCAAGGGCGCCGGTCCTTATGGCTGAGCTTGAGGGCTTCAGGCCGCCCCCTGTGCGCGGGAGGGCCATAGCGGTGAGGCTGGGCCCTGGCGTTGACCCGAGGCCGGCCCTTGAGGAGGCCGAGGAGGAGCTGAGGGGGCTTCGGGGCAGGGGGTGTTAGTCCTTAATGGTCTCAAGCATGCTTAGGACCTGCCATATCTTGGTCCTCGCGTGCAGCGGCATGTTGGGGTCCTGGCTGACCTCGTCAAGGGCCCCTATGGCGTTAGCTGCCCTGACGCCGGGCGAGAGGCGCGTGTCACGGAGGTAAGTCAGGGCCGTGGCGGCCGCCCTCCTTATGTTCCTCGGCACGGCGGCGTCGTTCACTATCGTGGTGAGGATGGTCATGGCGAACTTTATCTTGTCCTCCGCGCTTACCTTGGCGGACGCCATATTTCGTCCCCCTCCTTTATCTGGTTAAGCTTACAAGTTAAAAGTTAAAAAGCTCATATAAAGATAGCATGACTTTAAAACCCTCTAAACGCTAGGCCCTCGGGTGAACCTCAATGGGGAAGGTAAAGAAGGTCGTGCTGGACACGGCTGAGTTCCACCCGCTTCACAGGAACTGGGTCAACCTGGCCCAGACCATAGCCAAGGAGCTTGGCGTGGACCTCGAGGTCAAGCAGGAGGACTACGTTTACGCCATATCCTACGGTGACAAGGACGACTTCGGCATGGCCTGGCTCCCCCAGCTCTTCCTGGAGATGGAGGACGGCAGCGTCAAGCTCGTCATGAGCCAGTACCCCTTCGACCCAGCCACTACGAAGCCAAGCGACGAGATGGCCCTGGCCGAGGCCAGGAGGAAGGTCCAGGAGATCCTCAAGGACCCCTGAGGGCTAGCCATGGGGCAGGCCAAGGGGTTGCCCAGGGAGACCTTTGAGGCCAGCCTCACAGCAGTTGAGGCCATAATAGCGGCCGTCATAGTCGTCGTTATAGTGCTCGCGCTATACGCCACGGCCCTGGAGATTTCCTCAGCCGTCACCTCAGGCAGCGTAAGCGCTGTGCACGAGTCTGTGCTGAGCATAGTGGACCTCGTGATCATAATGCTGCTCGCGGCTGACCTCCTGAGGACCATAGTGATTAGTGTGAGGGAGAGCAGGATGCCGGCCAGGAGCATAGTTGAGATAGCCCTGTTAGTGATCGTTAGGGAGATGGTGGCGACGTCGCTTGAGGGCTTCAACTACGTGACTATGCTTGCGCTCTCTGCCTCATTCCTGGCGGTCTCCAGCTCCTATATTATAATAATGAAGTATGCAGAGAGACGACATGATGTAGTCGCGGCCTGACATTGGCCGCCTGCGCTAGGGGCGCTTCCCTATAGGCAGTGTCCTGTGATGACCTGCGGTACAGCGGCGTAGCTATGCCTCATACTGGATCGTCGGCCTCACTTGCACGTCATGGGCGCCTGTCAAGCCCAAAGCCACAGCGCTCCCACTCAAAAGGTGATCAGTAGAAGATAACCTCATCGCCCAGCGGGCCTAGGGCCCAGATCGCGTTTGCGTTAACGGACACTTAATCTCTTCGTAGGTCCGATAACAGTCTCGCCAGGTCGCTCACCCTCTTGGCTATCTCGTTGACCACCTCCTCAAGCCACTCCCTGCCCTTGTCTGCCGAGGCCTTAGTTGGGTCGCCGAGGACGGCGGCCGGGTAGAGCGCTTCGTCAATGACCGGGGACTCCACCGAGAGCCCCTGTACGTAGATGAGGACGTTCCTGGGCCCCTTGGAGCCCTCAGCCCTTTCCTCGCCTGAGGGGGACCAGCCGGTTACGTTAGGCTTAGCTGAGCTCATGTCCACGTGGGCCCCGTCTATGTAAAGCATGGCGCTGGTCTCGTCCTCCCCCGCGTGGCCAGGGGCCGTGAAGAGCCTCCTCAGGGCCTCCCTGCCGGCGTCCCTCCACCAGTCGAACATGACTATGGTAGCCCCGGTCCCGTAGGCTGCGTCCTTCATCGCGGCCCTTATGGCCGTTGAGTTCCCGCCGTGGCCGTTTATTATCACTATCAGCTTGTACCCGTTCCTCACGATCTCCTTCAGCACGCTCCTGACGTACGCTATGAAGGCGTCCATCTCGACGTTCACCGTGCCGGGGAACCTGGCGAGGCCGGGCGAGACCCCATACCATATAGGGGGGAAGAGGTGAGCGCCCAGCCTCTCGGCGACCCGCTGGGCCACCCAGATGGCCTCGATTGCGTCAGTGCCCAGGGGCAGGTGGTCGCCGTGCCTCTCCAGGGACCCTATGGGGAGGACCGCTATGAGCTTACTTTCCCTGTCATAGTGGGAGCCAGGGAGCTCCCAGACCTCCTTCGCCAAGGCCGGCACCCGCGTTATTACCGCTGGGCGGCCTGAAAATAAAGGTGCAGGACCTTGAGGCTCCGCGAGCCGCCAAGGATAAAGGTCCTTGAGGCGGCCGGCGCCATAGCTGACGGCAGGGTCCACCTCGTTAAGGGCCTCACGCCCGACAGGCTTGAGGCGACCGTCATAAGCAGCGAGGGGGACAGGAGGTACAGGGTCGTCGTAGTCAAGGAGGGGGGAGGGTTCAGGGTCTACAGCGACGACAATGGGACCAGGCTGAGGGGCTACGTGGGCTACCCAATAATATCTGTGCTCATGCTCGCCGGCGCGCTACCCAGGGACGAGCAGGTTGAGGTCGCCCTCAAGGGAATAGACTGGAGGAAGCTCAACGAGACCTACAAGAAGTACTCAGTAGTGGAGGAGATAGTCCTCAAGAAGGCAAGTGAACAGGTGCCAAGGGAGAGGGTTGAGGCCTTCAGGGAGAAGGTCATGGATGAGCTCAGGAAGGTCCCCTTCACCTATGATGAGACGCTGGCCAAGGGCTAACAGCCCTCCTCGCCTGAAGAGAGGCTTTTGTAACAGCCTTTGAAAGGTCCCCATGGGTTAACTTAACGCCTTACACGGACAAGCACCCCATGTCAGCTAAGTCAGGCTTTTTTCCTGAGGCCGCCCTCTCGTAACAGGGAAGATGGGGCTCATAGAGGAGTGCGCCGAGGAGCTGGAGAGGCTCTACGCGGCCTCCAGGGTCTACCAGGTGAGCACAGAGATAGTGGGGGAGCCCCAGGCCTCCCCGGTCGAGAAGGAGATCTCCCTTATCGTCAAGAGCGTCCACGAGCCGAGCATTGACGAGATCCCCCTCCTAGGCGCCCTGCTCGAAGCCTTCGACTTCTCTGAGATCTACGAGTACGAGAGGGTCGTCGAGGCGCCGGGCGGCAGCAGGGCTGAGCACCTGGCCAGGTTCCTCCAGGAGGCCCTCTCAACGGGGCGGGCCGTCATAATGGTGGCCCCGAGCCTCCTCGGGGTCTCCCTGGCCGGGAGGATACCTGACGAGCTGATTGAAGAGCTTGACCAGAGCGCGATGGCCCAGGTCAGCGTCAGGTCAGACGGGCTGCTTTACCTGCCGCTCAAGGAGGCCGTGGATGAGCAGGCCATCGAGATAGTGGGCAAGAGCAACAGCGAGAGCAGCGGGGAGAGGGCCCGCTGGCTTATCGAGGAGGCCAGGAGGAGGGGGATAAGGACGAGGGGGCCCGTCTTCCTGCCTGACAACAGGGCCGTGGCCGAGTACGTCACCTCCATAGGCTCAAGGGGCTACCTGTACAGGGTGCCCGTTACAAAGCTGGCCGCGGTGTTGCTTGCCATAGACCACTGCCTCGACAGGGATGACCTTGAGGAGATGAGGAGGCCTGAGGTCAGCTCCCACACCGTTTACGCCCTCAGGCTCTCCGAGGGCCAGCTGAAGTCCCTGACGTCGACCCTGATAGGGCTCCAGGGCGTGAGGGGCTCCCTGCTGGCCAGGCTGCCCCAGAAGCTGGAGCCCTTCTTTGAGCGCGGCTCAAGGGAGACCGTGGCGGAGGTCCTCAGGAAGATGGCGGTCCTCTAGCTCATCTCAGCAGGAGGTCCTTGTACTTCTCTACGTAATCTATGCTCGTCCTGAGGTCAGCGAAGATCTTTGACACGTACTCCACGTCAGGGACCTCGACCTTGCCTGACCCCCTCCTCTCGGCCACGACCTTGGCGGGCTGGAGCAGCTGGACCGCATACCTAAGGCTGCGCTCCTTCCCTATCTTGGTCAGCAGGGCCAGGGCGTCCTCGGAGAGCTCAACGTCCTCCTCGGCGGCCCTCAGCTTCAGTATCTCCCTGATCTCGTCCTCCGTGTAGGGCTTCGTCGTTATTATGAGGAGCCTGTCGAGCAGGTCCCTCGGCATGCCGTGGGGAGCGACTTCGTCCGTGCCCCTCACCGTCGTCATGCCCCTGTTCGTGGCGAGCACTATGATTGGGGCGAACTCGCTCTCCATGGCCTTGGTCAGGAAGCTGTAGGCCTCTATGTCAAGCATGTGGGCGTCGTCTATGAACAGTATACCCGGGACCAGCTCTGCCTTGCCTTCGTCCCTCAGCTTCTTGACAAGCTCGTCTGTCTTGGCCCTGACCTCGTCAGTTATGGTGGCCTCCTCCCTCAGGAAGCCGAAGAGCGTGAAGGCCACCCTCTGGGCCGCCAGCGAGGCGTCTATGTCATGGAAAGTCAGGGTCCTGACTATGTCCCTCCTAGACCTCACCTTCCCCGAGGGCACCTCTACCTCCTGAGTCACGTCGATGTCGAAGACCTTCTCCGCCTTCTCCCTGACGCGGCCGAGCCTCCTCACGTCGCCGGTCTCAACGTCTATCATTATCACGTCCCCCTTCCTAACCCCAAGCGCCTGGAGCTGCTGGGCCACCTCGGGGCCGACCGTGAAGGTGGCCGAGTCATCCTTGGTCTCCAGGGATATCCTGGCGCCTCCGAGGACTGGATATGGGTAGAAGGGCGAGGTCTTCTTGATGTACTTCAGCTCTGTGACAACGCCGGTGACGACCTCCCTGGTCTCCCTGATCCTTATCCCGACGGCCCTCCTGAACGCCTGCATCAGGAAGGCCGTCTTGTTCTCGGCCGCCAGTACCTCGGCCCCGTTGACAGCTACGAAGGGCGTGTCCTCGCCCAGCTCCCTCGCCATCGCGACCGCTATGGCGGTCTTGCCGGTCCCGCTGGGCCCAACTATGAGGACTCCCTTCCCGCCAAGCCTCCCCTGCCTGACGAGCTCTACTATGATGCCGGCCGCTTCCCTGGCCTCCACCTGCCCTATCATGCCGTCAGCGACAGGCTTTGCCTTGCCCTTGGAGTCAAGACCCAGCCCCCTTATGTGGCTGTGGACTGATGACCACTTGGGCTGCCTGATGGGAGTTACCTGTATCTCAGACATGTGCTTCACCGCACACTATGGGCGCCCCTGGGCTTTAAGGTTTGATTTAAAGCCCTCAGCTCAGGCTTAATCGTCGTGGTGACGCCGGCTGGCCGTGCCCAAGCAGGTGTATGAAGACGCGATAAACGCCGCCAGCTCCCTCCTCTCGGCATGTAGCCAGCTGGGGCTACGCTGCAGGGACCCGCCCTTCGCCACTTCAAGGCTCCTTCAGCACATAGGGCTCGGCCAGTACAGGCTGAGGTCGTTCTGGGACCACATGGCCGAGCTGTCAAGGGGGCGCTACGTCCTCTACAAGGCCCCCAACGCCGTCTTTGAGCTCCGCCTGAGCCTTGAGAGGAGGAAGCTGATGCACATTGACAGCTGGGTTCCCGTGGACTACTTCGACTGCAGGGCCCTAAGCGGGAGGTGCTCCATCTCCCCCCAGGGCCTAGGGGCCTTCATATACGTCGAGGGCCGAGTCGAGGGCTCTGAGATCAGGGTCAACGCCATTAACCTCCTGAGGATGATCGACCTGGTCAGGCTCTCGACCTCAGCGGAGCTCCTGGGCGCCCTGAGGGACTTGTTGTGGGGGAGGGACGTTGAGAGAGTGCTCGACCTCCTTCTCAGGCTGACAAACGTTGACGTTGTGAGGCTGGTCCTGCCGAGGGCCCCGGCCACCGTAAAGGACCTCCTGACGGTGTCCCCAGCCCTCAGGCAGGCCCTGGCTGACCTGTGAGCCTCCCAGGTCTGAGGTGCAGCTCGCCTGAGGCGGACTCAAGCCTGGTGAGCCTCAGGTCGTACCCGTGCCCTGACCACCAGGCGGCCGGGACGTAGCCTACGAACCACATGAAGAGGTTCAGCAGGAGGAACTGCCACAGGCTGAACGAGGAAGTGATGTAGGTGAGCGCTGAGTAGAGGGCTATCGGGGCGACCCTCACGAGGCCTATCATGGTGGCCCTTGTGTTCGTCGGAAACAGCGTCGGCTCGAGGACGGTCCTCACGGCCCAGGCGAACTCGCTGAACGCTATGTTGACGAAGAGCAGCGCGTAGAAGAGGGCCATGTTGTTAGGCGCCAGAGCAAGCCAAAGCATTATTGGGACCATCGAGAGGTAGCCGCCGCCGTAGGCCAGCACTGCAAACGACCTTATGTCAAGTCTCCTCACGAGCCAGGCGGCCAGGAGGCCTGCCACCGACGCCCCCAGGTTGGCGTACATTATCACGTAGTTGTAGGTCAGGGGCGAGCTAGAGAAGTAGTAGGCCCCCACCACGTAGGCCATCAGGCCATAGGTTATGTGCTGTGAGACCCCGAGGACGGCGAGCATCGCGAACTTGGGCCAGAGCCCTATGAGCCTGTCCACGCCCCTGACCCTCACGTCTGAGGGGGTCGCTGAGAGTCTCTTGAGCTCCTTGACTGCCTCGTCCTCCCTGCCCTTGGCCGTGAGCCACCTTATGGACTCGGGCATCAGCCCCCTGACTATGATGGCCGCGGCCAGGGCCACGCCCGCCGCTGTCAGGACCGCTATGGACTCGAGGAGCAGGGAGTCGGTGAGAGAGTAGGTCAGCGCAGCTATGGCGGCCGCCACCGTCGCCCCTATGTTGTCAAAGTTGGGCGAGAGCACCAGGACCTCCTCCCTGTACGCGGCCGGGGTGAGCTCGGCGAGGAGCGTTAAGCGCTACCGGGACCTCGCCCTCAACGCCTACATCCGCCATGGCGTAGCCTAGCAGCATAAGCGCTGCCTTCTCAAGGTAGGCCTTGACGTACAACATGTCAACGGTTATCAGGGCCACGCCCACGCCTATGAGCGTCATGGTCAGGAAGAACGTCCCCTTCCTGCCCAGGCTTAGGTCAGATACTCTCGCTATCACCAAGTCCCCCAACGATGGGGATGAGCGTGACAGCCACCAGGTAGTAGACGCTGTGGAACTGAGGATAGGCCAGGAAGCCCAGCGTCGTGACGAGGCCCCATATGAAGTAGCCTATGGACGTTGAGGCAAATATCAGCCAGTGGGCCCTGCCCCACTTGGCCCTCTCAACCAGCTCCAGCAGCTCAGCCAAGCCGGACCCTGACCAAGTTACTACTCAGAGTAGTAAAACCTTACTCCTGTTCCTCCTTCTCTTCCTCCTCTCCTCCCTTCTTGGCCTCAGCCTGGGGCAGGGGGGCCCTCTGGGCCCTGACCTTCTCAGCCCTCTCCATCCTGAGCCTCATGACCCTCTCCGCAGCCTCCATGACGTTAAGGAGGTCGCTGACCTGGTCGACCTCGCCCTGCCTCAGGTACTCCCTTATCTTAACAGCCGCCATGTACTCGACCTGCCTAAGGGTCTCGTCGATCTCCACCTCCCTCGCCTCCTCGTCACTGCTCACCAGGTAGACCTTGCCGTGGACGGGGCAGACAACGTCGCCGTTCTTCAGCCTGAAGAGCGGGAGGCCGCATATGGGGCATGTCTGCTCGAGCATCACGGCGCCCTGAGCCATGAGGTTAGCCATGAGCCTGATTACCTTGGGGTCCTTCCTCAGGTCCTGGCCCTCCCTCTCGGACAAGCCCTGCACCTGCCTAGCCAAAGACGCTCTTGTTAACGATCTTTATCAGCCTTACGTAGTTATCGCACCTGGCCTGGGCCCCTGAGCATGAGACCTCGTAGGTCAGCTGGCCGCCGAAGTGGAGCAGCGACCCGGCCACCCTGTACCAGTCTATGACCCCAGTCATTGGGGGCAGGTGAAGGTCTGAGTACCCGTCGTTGTCGTGGGCGTGCACCTCAGCAGCGACGCCGACCAGCTTCTGAATGTCGTCATAGAGGCTCTTGGAGTTCACGTTCAGGTGGCCCAGGTCAATGCAGGCCCTCAGGCCCTCGACCTTCGTCGTGAGCTCAAGTATTTCGTCAACCGTGGAGCCGAAGAGGTCGGCCTCGAGCCTGTTCTCAACTGCTAGCGTGAGGCCCAGGTTCGCCGCCTCCTTGGCGAGCCTTGCCAGCGCCTGCTCGTTGACCGCCGAGGCCTTCTCGCGGGGCTTGGCGGGAAGGGTGTGGATGACTGCTATCCTTGCCCCCATGTCCGCCGAGGCCCTGAGCCACCTTATGACCCTAGTGAAGGCGCCCTCCTTGCCCTGGGCCAGCTGCTCCAGCGTCTGCCTGTCGTAGGGCAGGTGGACGCTGGCCACCCTGTAGCCTGACCTCTTCACCGCGGAGACCACGTCCTCCAGGAGGGAGTCCTCCTGGCCGCGGCGGGCGGTGAAGTTGTCGTAGCTCAGCTCGTACTCCTCCACGCCCATGTCGTGAAGCCTCCTCAGGGCGTCGACGGGGAGGAGGTCCCTGTAGATCATGGTGGCGTAGACCACCCTCACGCCCATCAGCCCACCGTAGGCGTCACGGCCAAGATATTAGACTTATAAGCTTTTTAAACAGCTTTCTAGGAAAATGTATTTTATCTTTAGCAGCCCTAAGCGATTGCGATAGACCTTGAGGGACTTTACAAGGCCTTTAAGGGTCACTGATGACGTCTACTGGGTCGGCGTCAATGACAGGAGGAAGGTGAGATTTGAGAACATGTGGCCCATACCTGAGGGCATATCCTATAACGCCTACGTCATAGAAGCGGGCGCTGGCTTCATAGCGGTCGACGGCGTTGAGGAGGAGTACTCCGACGAGTACTTCTCCAAGCTGACCGAGGTCGTCGGGGACCTGTCCAGGATCAGGCTGATAGTGGTCAACCACCTCGAGCCGGACCACCAGGGGACCCTTGAGGAGCTCGTCAGGAGGACCAGGGCCCCCGTGGCCATATCTGGCATAGGGGCCAAGATGATCAACGACTTCTACGACGTGCCGAGGGACAGGCTGAGGCCCGTCAGCGACGGGGAGGTCCTGGAGGTGGGCAACAAGAGGCTCAGGTTCATCTTCATGCCTTGGCTCCACTGGCCCGAGACCATGATGACCCTTGACGAGACTGACGGCGTCCTCTTCACCTGTGACGCCTTCGGCTCCTACAGGGCGCTGGGCGAGGGGCTATTCGACGACGAGGCGCCCCTTGACGAGTACATACGTGAGGCGAAGAGGTACTACGTGAACATCGTCGGCAAGTACGCCAAGAACACGCTCGACGCAGTGAGGAAGCTGAGGCCCCTCATGAGCTCAGTCAAGGTAGTAGCGCCGGCCCACGGAATCCTCTACAGGTCTAACCCCCTCCTCCCGCTCGACCTCAGCGAGGAGTGGGCCCTCCCGAGGCTCGAGAGGGAGGTCACGATAGTCTACATCAGCATGTACGGCCACACTGTTAAGGCGCTTGAGAGGCTTAAGGAGGGCCTGAGGTCAAGGGGGCTTAACGTAAAGGCCCTCGACGCGGCTGAGGTCCACACGTCCTACATACTGAGCGAGGCCAACAACTCAGCCGGCGTCATATTTATGTTCCCAACCTACGACGCCTCGATACCTATGCCGCTCTTCGAGGTCCTATACACGTTCCAGGTCAAGCTCTTCGGCAGGGGGAGGCCGGCCGGGGTCGTGACGTCCTACGGCTGGGGACCCATCGCGAAGATAGCGGCTGAGCAGGTCCAGAGGTCGGGCTTCAAGGTAGTTGAGCCCCTGGTCACCTTGAGGACCAGGCCAAGGCCTGAGGAGTTAGAGAAGATGGAGGAGCTCGCCTCATCAATGGCTAAGGCGGTTGATGAAGTGATGGCCTCTCAGCGAACCGCCTGAGGCCCAGGTGACCTGGGCAGCCCCCTTAGGCCCGCCAAGGCCATGAGCGTGGCCCACCTGACCAGGTCCTTCCTGACAACCCTTCCCCCTGTCATGAGGCTTATCACTCCCTGGGCCGAGCCCACGTCCTTTATGCCGTACCTGACCTCAACGGCCCTGTCAAGCTCTGAGCTCATGGCGTCCCTGGCGAGGTCCTCAGGTATCTCGAAGGCCGGGGAGGTGCCGCAGACGCTGAGGCCGCCGGCAACTATACATGAGAAAGTTATAACGTACCAGTAGCCCGCCACGCTGAACATGCCTGACTCCACCCCGACCCCGTGCTCAGCCGCCTGGGCTGCCCTTGAAGCCCTTAACATGGCCAGCTGCCTCGTGAGCTCAAGGCCTACGGGCTGAGGTGGGAGCCCTGTGACCTCGACGGGCACAACCTTAGCGCAGCCGTAGAAGGCCTCATAGGCCTCCCTGACCCCGTCAAGCTTGACCGGGTTAACGCTGCCCACGGCCACAGTTGGACAGGCCATATGACCCCGTGAGCGTAAGGGGCTGGACAGGTGAAAATCGGTTACCCTGGCCTTACCGCTGGTCGTAGATGATCATAGCCTTGAGCGGGGCTGACCGCGTTAGGGCTGAAGCCAGTTTCCTTAACGACAGGGCCCCTCAGGCAAATGCCTTTACCTCACCGCCTCAGTGCCGGAGGTAACACATCACAGAGGCCTGCTGAAGCGCTGTAGGCGGGGCTAATTTGCCTAGCCACGTCGTGGGCAGCTCGCGAACTGCTTAAAACTCTGTGCCTAACCTAATCTATTGGCGCCGCGGTCGCCTAGCCCGGTAGGGCGCCGGCCTGCTAAGCCGGTGGGGGAAACCCCGCGCGGGTTCAAATCCCGCCCGCGGCGCTACTCCTCAGCAGAGGGCCAGCACCCTTGCCATGGCTGCCTCCGCGCCCCTGACCTTCAGCGGCGCTATGACGAGCAGAGGCTCCTCACAGCCGACGAGCTCACCCAGGTTACAGGCCCCCTCCACTATTATGACGCCTGCCCTCAGGAGCCTCTCGTGGACGTAGGCCACGTCCTCCTCGCTGACCAGGGGAGGCCACGGGAACCCCTTGGCCCCAGGCCAGCCGGCCACGCTCATGCCCTCAGTAACGACGGCAGCGACGCCTATGTCAGCTAGGTAGTCTGCGGCGCCCCTGTCAAGGTAGGGCCAGGCGTGAAGGTATTCCTCGGAGCCGCGAAGGGCCGAGAAGCCAGTGTACAGGACCACTGCCCTCCCTGGCCTCACTCTGCCCACCAGGTCGTCCCTAGTTATGGGCTGCCCAGGGCCCTTGCTGGTCAGGTCAACGAGGTCGGCCGAGACGACCAGCTTCGCGGGGCTGACCCTGTCAACGCTGTCGCCTCCAGGAATGAAGTGAAGGGGCGCGTCCACATGGGTGCCCGAATGAAGCCCTGACTCAACTTTGGAGAGGGTTACCTCGCCATCGCTTGAGCCCCTTATCACGAACTGGTGCCTGAAGGGCGGGTCGCCAGGGTATGTAGGCATCCCGTCGAAGAGGTCGCACGTCAGGTCAACAACTCTAGCCGGCGCCCTCAAGGCGAGCCCTGAAGAACGTGAGTTGGTCTAGTAAAAAAGTAAGAACAAATTAAAAGGACTAAGAAGGCAGGCCCTGGGTTGCGTTCTCTAATGTAACTGCGTACGCCTCAACCAGGTAGAGGCCCTGGACCCTGGCCTTGACTAGCCCTACCACTATTGCCTTGACCGGCAGCTGGGCCGAGGTCAGGTTGCCTGAGACCTTAGTGGTGTTCGTTATCTCTATCAGCACGA
>Ga0315272_10001382_pt1 | contig 12096 bp, 9 predicted proteins | sample C3_middle_MG_FD_203918 | JGI IMG/M metagenome (GOLD analysis project Ga0315272, IMG submission 203918) | Sediment microbial communities from Yellowstone Lake, YNP, Wyoming, USA - C3_middle | ecosystem: Environmental > Aquatic > Freshwater > Lake > Sediment | place: USA: Wyoming | collected...
TTCCTTCCTTAGCCCACCTAACAGCATCATCTGGGTGGAACACTACTTGACCGCTTACAGCACCTGGTGATGCAGGCAAACCTTTAGCTATTGGTGTTGCCTTGGCCTTAGGATCAATTCTTGGATAGAGCAACTGTACAACATGCTCTGGCGAGACCTTTAATATCGCCTCCTCCTTTGTTAGAATACCCTCCTTAGCCATATCAACAGCTGTCTTTACTCTAGCTAGTGGAGTCATCTTAGCATCTCTGCACTGCAGGAAGTAAAGCTTTCCTCTCTCAATAGTAAACTCTATGTCCTGCACATCCTTGTTCACTCTCTCTAACAACTTAGCGGCCTTGTAGAGCTGGTCATAGAGCTCTGGGAACAGCTTCTGAAGCTCAGATACTGGTAGTGGTGTTCTAATGCCTGCTACTACATCCTCTCCTTGTGCATTAGGTAGGAACTCGCCGTAGAGAACATTTTCACCTGTAGCAACATCTCTACTAAATGCTACACCAGTTCCGCTATCCCAGCCCATGTTACCAAAGACCATAGTAACAATGTTAACAGCTGTGCAGTGAGCAATCTCGGGGGTTATCTTGTTAATAATTCTGTAGAATATTGCCCTTGGATTCATCCAGGACCTAAACACAGCCTTGATAGCAAGCTCAAGTTGCTTCCATGGATCCTGTGGGAACTCACCCCAATGCTGTTTTACAATCTCCTTGTACTTCTCTACAAGGATCTTGAGGTACTCAACTGATCTCTGCCAAAGTCTTGGCGCAATCTCTCTTGGTGGCTGTGCATCAAGTCTCGGTGTATAGATTGGAATCTTCTCCCTTATCCTTGCAAGTTCATCGGCAAACCGTTCCTCTGCTTCCTTCCTGAACTTCTCGCTAAGCTCTTCAAATACAGCATTAAAGTACTTATCATCAATGCCTAGGACTATCTTTCCAAACATGTTTATAAATCTTCTATAAGCATCATAGGCAAACCACTCATTACCAGAAAGTTTGGCGAGTCCGACAACTGTTTGATCGTTTAAACCTAGGTTCAGTACAGTATCCATCATTCCCGGCATTGAGATTGGGGCTCCACTTCTTACTGAAACCAGTAGTGGATTCTCAGGATCGCCAAACTTTTTACCAGTCTTCTTCTCTAAGATCCTCATGTGCTCAACTACTTGCTCCCATAGTCCTGGAGGTAGCTGGAGAGTATCGATAATGCTCCAAATCTTTCTAATGATCTCATCTCTTACCTCTGGTGGCGGGTTCTTAGCAAGCTCAGCCTCATAAGCATCTATCTCTGCTTTTCTAGGTCCGTAGAAGTCTACACAGGCTTCAGTAGTTATTATGAAGCCTGGAGGCACTGGCAAACCTAGTTTTGACATCTGTATTAAGCTAACGCCTTTACCTCCAAACAGTCGCTTATTCTTTTCATCTGCTTCCTCAAACTGATATACGTACTTAACCGCAGGCATGACCTTCACTTCACCTAGTACACAAACCATTTATTATTCAAAGCAGTGTGCAAAAGTTTTAAAGATAACCTATTAAATAGGCTTACACCAGTGTATAGAGCCCTTAACCTAAGCAATTGTGGTGCTCATCTATGAAAGGCAGTAATTTTGTAAGTAGCAGGTCAATAATTGGGAAAGGTGTGGTACTCGGTAAGGAGGTCTTTATCTACGGCGCTACAAGGATAGGTGCTAACACTCTAATAGATTCCGGTGTAACATTAGGATATCCTACAAGACAAAAAGTGTTAAAGCTCTTGAGCGATGAGACGGAGGTATCGATACAGAACACCGATTTTCATGAGTTGCTGGATAGGATAAGTGATGGTGTAGAGATAGGGCAAAACTGCATTATTAGGCGGGGCACAATCATATATGAGAATGTTAAGCTTGGAAACAATTGTGAAACGGGTCATAATGTTCTTGTACGAGAGCATGTATCTATAGGTGATGGGTGTAGGATAGGATCCTACACCATTATAGATGGTTATGTGTCAATAGGTAGTAGCACTGTTATACAGTCTGCTGTTTATATACCTCCCAAGGTGATTATAGGCTCAGGAGTTTTTATAGCTCCTAGAGTAGTTTTCACAAATGACAGATACCCACCCAGTAGTAGGCTCATAGAGACAGTTATTGAAGATGATGCAGTTATTGGCGCTAATGCCACTATTGTTGCAGGAATTAGGATAGGTAAAGGAGCTGTAATAGCAGCGGGATCCGTAGTCACAAAGAGCGTTGAACCATATACTGTTGTGGCAGGGATACCTGCAAAACCTATTATGACCCGTGACGAATATGAAAGAAGGAAGAAGGAATACGAGAAAGCAGTGTCCATATTTCCATGGCGTTAGCATTGAAAGAAACTTGTAGCTATGTGTAGAGGTTCAAAACTTGAAGATTTTTACGTGAGCTAAGGTATGTATACTTATAAACTTTGATTGCTAAAAATAATCCTAGAGATAGGAACTCAGCGTTTTCTACGGCTTTGGTGCATGGGTTATTGTGCTACTCGAGGGTAGTGTGATGAAGAAGGGAGGCAAAAATAAAACACTTATGGACTTCATCAAGCGTGGTGATGCTCAATCAAAGGTTGCTGAGAGCAATAGCGCACGCGCCGTGCAAGCTTCTAAAACCTCTGTAAGTGCTCAGGCGAATGTGGAGGAAGTTAGAAAGGTTTTGACCAAATCAAAACAGGGTAAGGAGCAGGAACAAGCGGTTAGAGAGAATGGGAAAGAGATGAATATACTGGCACCCAGCTCAGCATCAACCTCTTCTAGTCCTAGTATTACTTCTGCAAAAGAGTCAATGACGTTGCCCAGTGAAGTTGGCAAAATAATGGATGTAAATAGAAAAGTTCAAGAAGATGTTCAAGGCAGGATTCTAAGTGTAGATTCAGTAAGGGTTATTGTTCCAAATAATGCAAGTTTAGAGCCCTTATCAAAGCCTTTCCTAAGACCTAGAAAAGTTGTTGATAGTGTTAAAGAGGCTTTCCTGTTACAAGTTGATTATGATGGTGATGCAAAGAAGGCTTTACTCGTTTTCTACGACCCTAACTCGCATGAGCTTCTATTTCTCTACGATAAGACAGGGCATAAGCCTTACTTCCTGACAGACATACCGGAAGAAAAGTTTAGAAATTCCCAGGATCCAGTGATAAGAAAAATTGTGATGCATCAGTCATTTGATCATGTTGAGATTGTCAAAAAATTCGATTTGCTATACAATATTGAGAGGGTTATGACAAAAATAGTGGTTAAGGATCCACTTGCTGTAAGATACTTGAGAACAAAGGTTGCTAAGGCGTGGGAAGCCGACATAAGGTATCACGTAAACTATATATACGATAACCAGCTCATACCAGGGATAGCATACTCAGTGTCAGGAACCAACTTTATTGAACATACATATGTTGATGAGAAGAAGTTAAGGGAAGAGATTATAAAGAACCTTGATCTACCAACGCATGAACACGTTGATGTTGCGCTACATCTGGCAAAGATCTTTGAAGCCAAATGGTTCTCACCAAAAAGGATTGCAATAGATATCGAAGTCTATACACCGATTGAAGGAAGGGTTCCATCACCTGATACAGCAGAGTATCCTGTGATATCAATAGCGCTTGCATCGACTGATGGGTTAAATAAGGTTCTTGTGCTTTATAGGAATGGACTGAAGCTTGATGATAAGCTTCCAGAGGATGTAGAGGTTGAGATCTATGATAGTGAGAGAGCATTGATACTAGACTTCTTAAATGTTCTTCAAATGTATCCTATTGTTATATCATTTAATGGTGACAATTTTGACTTTAGATACATCTATGTAAGAGCCTTGAGGCTAGGGTTAGATAAAGAAGCTTTGGGCATAGAAGTGAGAAGGGTTGTTAAAGGTAATAGAGTGGAGTTTGAAGCTAAGCTAAGGAACTCAATCCATATAGACCTATACAAGTTCTTCAGCAACAAGGCTATCCAGAACTATGCATTTGAAGGAAGGTATAAGGAGGTAAACTTAGACTCTGTTGCTCAAGCACTGCTTGGCATCGGTAAAGTACGGCTAGAGACCGATATCAGCAGGGCCAGCCTTAATGAATTAGTGAGGTACAATATTAGGGATGCTCAAATAACTCTTGAACTCACCACATACGCCAATGAGCTTGTATGGAAGCTAATACTACTGCTAATGCGTGTAAGTAAGCTTGGCTTAGAGGATCTAACAAGATCCACAGTCTCTGTTTGGATCAAGAACCTGTTTTATTGGGAGCATAGGAGGCGAGGCTATTTAATACCTAGGAAAGATGACATAGCAAATCTTAAGGGTAAAAAAGTTACAGAGGCTACTATAAAGGGTAAGAAGTATGCAGGAGCAATAGTAATGGAGCCTCCTCAAGGCCTATTCTTCAATGTCACAGTGCTCGACTTTGCCTCGCTATATCCATCAATTATGAAGAGGTGGAACATAAGTTACGAAACTATTGACCCTGATCCAAGTAAGTGCAACAAAATTGCTGATATTGTTGATGAGCAGAACAGAGTTATTCATAAGGTCTGCATGGACAGACCAGGTATTACGGCACTGATTGTAGGTTTGCTAAGAGATTTTAGAGTTAGGTTATACAAGAAAAAGGCTAAGGACAAGAGCCTTAATGAGGTTACTAGAAGCTGGTATGATGTTGTTCAACGTGCTATGAAGGTATTCATTAATGCTGCCTATGGTGTGTTTGGAGCTGAAACATTCCAGCTATATGCACCATCAGTTGCAGAAAGCGTTACAGCTCTTGGTAGAAGGGTTATAACAGCGACTAAGAACAAAGCACTTGAAATGGGCTTAATCGTACTGTATGGAGATACAGACTCCTTGTTTATTTGGAATCCTGAAGAATCTAAGCTGAATGAGCTTAGGAAGTGGGTTGAAGAAACGTTTGGTTTAGAACTAGAAGTTGACAAAACGTACAAGTTTGTTGCGTTCTCCTCATTGAAGAAGAACTATGTTGGTGTACTATCAACAGGGGAGATAGATGTTAAAGGTATGGTAGGCAAAAAGAGGAACACCCCCGACTTCATAAAGAATCTATTCATATACATACTCAAAGAGCTTGCAACAATTTCAGAACCCGAAGACGCGTTCAAGGTTATAGATAGGATAAGAGAGGAGCTTGAGAAACACTATAAGTTGCTCAAGTTCAAGATATTCTCACTAGATGAAGTAGCCTTCAGAGCAACTCTTTCAAAACCTTTATCTGAGTATAAGAAGAGCACGCCACAACATGTGAAAGCAGCGCTAATGCTAAGCAAATACGGGATGCAGATAATGGCAGGGGATGTAATAGCGTACATAAAAGTTAAGAGTAAAGAAGGTGTGAAGCCTATACAGCTGGCTAAGGTTTCAGAAATAGATGTTCAGAAGTATATAGATGCTATGAGAACCTCACTTGAGCAACTCTTTACAGCTTTAGGGATCTCTTGGGAGGATATAGCAGGCTCAGCAAAAATTGTGTAAGAGATCAGCCCATGGGCCTTCATCACAAGCCTCAGCGCTTTTAACCTTCATCACTCAAGCTCAAGAGGTTCACTCTTTTTAGATACTTTATTCACAACATAAAGTTTCTGGTGCAATTAAGTATGGGTGTGCAAACACTATACGACGTTTTGACACATATATGGCGCGGGTTAAGCCCTTTAAGTAGCGCATCACAAGTACTTGCATGGATAGGAATAGCCTTGATTGCAATAGTCGTTCTATACTACTTAATGCTAGGCATTGTAAAGCTATTAAAGATGTTCTGGAGAATGAATATTAAGTACCTTGGACCTGTACTACTAATGCTAGGGCTAATACTAATAGTATTAGCTGTTATCATACCAGTATAAAGCAGTAAAACTAAGGAGGATCTCAACGTGATTACCTCACTACAGTTTTTAAGTAGTGATGCAAAACAAGGTTAATGTGCTCTGCTGAATGCTATGAAATAGTTGTAGGAGCGTGAAAGCTTGAAGATACTGATTTTAAGGGCTGAATTAGGTGTTGTGAAGGAGAAAAACATTATAGAAGGCGAGCTTGAGAAAGCACTTAAGGACACAGTGATCAAAGCACTTGAGCTTTGGGATCCACGTAAATCAGACTTGATAGTAATGAGACATAAGCAAGAGATAAAGGTTAAGCTACCAATAACTAAAGAACAGTACGAGAAGTACTCGCAATTCAATCTTAAGAGAAAAGGAGATTATGCTTCGTTTGACCTACCACTATTTCTGATAAGCTATGATAACGAGTGGAGAGAGGAAAACATTGTTGATTCTGGAATATTTATAGTAGCTCCATACATAGATGATTACTGCGCTTCTGAAGTTGAGGAACTAGCAAAAAGAATTACCTCTCCCGAGAAGGTAGCCGAAGAAGAGGAAGAGGAAGAACTGGAAGAAGAATAAAATTAAAATGTATTGCTGTAATACATTACCTTACTTTTGAATCCCTAAAGCTGTTAATACTTGCTGACGAGCTTTCTCCATATCGTAGTCCAGGGTTTTTTCATTTATTGGAAACCTTGTTAGCACAGGCTTTATCTCACCATCAACTTCTGCAAATAGTTGCGGTAACCACGCCATTCCAAATTCATCTTTCTCTCCATATGTGTTAACGAATACATAGTCCTCTTCAAGGACTTGTAGTGGGATATTGAGCTCTTTAGCTAGCTCATTAGCTAGTTGCATAAAGTATTTATGTTGCGGTAAATGTGTGGCAGTGACAAGAATGAGTCTCTTTATCGCCATACAGATTTCACACCTTTATGAAACATGTTGTACTTGGGTGAGTATTTAAGCTAAACTGATTTCATTGCACCTCCTACTTCTTAAGTACGATTTCAATTATGTCGCCATCCTCAAGTACATGTTCTAGACCAACTCGTTGACCCGGAAACTTGGCTGATTTACCCCAAATCTTTGCATATGCAAACCTCTTTACGAAGTCTTCATGTATTGATTTTGCAACATCGTATACTGTTGACCCTCGTTTCAGTATTAATGGCTTCTTAGAGGGTTCACCACCAGGGGGTTTTGTGTAGACCCTTATTATATTAAGCATGTTAAATAGTGTCTTGCCCAGCAAATACTTATTGAATCCCCTAATGGCTGAGACAGGTATGGCGGGTATAGACATCTTATTGATGAAGCTCTTTACGCTTTCAATGTCTGCAAGATCAATTTTATTTATGAGAACAAGACTTGGTTTATAGATTACCTGTTCAAAGAGCGCTTTTTCAACGTCGTCTAAGTCTGCTTCGCCGAACACTTTAACAACTGCGTTTCGAATACCATAGCTGGTAAGAAGCTTTATTACATCGATTTCGTTGCACTTAAGTTTTCCAATATTAACTATCCTTATACCCCCAGAGTGAAGTCTTTCAATCTCTATATATCCGCGAGGCTTGCTCAATGTAATACCATAGCTCTCTAGAAAGCTTAACAAGCCATTGAACTGTGACTCTAGATCTCCTGATGCATCTAGCACTAGTATGATACCATCACTATTTTTTGCTAGACCCGCTACTTTGCCATTCCATCCACCACCTTCAGGAATAACCGATGGAGCTTCAACAAGCTGGAACTGTATATCCTCAAAAGGCATCATACCTACAGCAGGAAACTTTGTTGCGTACGGAACATCGGATACCTCTACTCGAGCATCCGTTAAGTACTTAAGTATTGTGCTTTTTCCTGATTTCGTATAGCCTAGTAGCACTATTTGTGCAGCCCCCTCCTTTTCAATAAAGAATGAGGGTTTGCCACCCCCTCCTTTCTTATGTTGCCTCTCTTCAAGCTCCTCCCTAAGCTCAGCCATCCGCTTTCGAATCCACCTAACAAGATTCTCCGTTCCTTTATGCTTAGGGACGGCAGCTAGAAACTCTTCTAAGGCACGCAGCTTCTCCTCCGGCGTTCTAGCCTCCATATACTTAACAAACTTAGCCTTTGCTTCTGCAGGCAAGTTTGTGACCATGTCCCTAGCGCCCTCCGCTAAGCAAGCCCTAAGTAATAGTGCAAGAGCTTCACTACTAAGTATTGTAAGTGCAGCGCTAAAGCTTTATATATCTTGAGAGTGGAGTGAGATAAGAGGATCGAGCTATCTGTTGTGATGATGCCCGAGGCGCTGCTGAAACAGTGATGAGGAACCCGTATCTGAATCAAATCCATAAAAAGATGCTTGGTTAAGGTCTACGCCTAGAGTTGAAGTATCTTTCCTGCATATACGGCGTCTCCACCTAGGAACTTCTCAATTCTTAAGAGCTCGTTGTACTTAGCTGTTCTTTCACCTCTTGCAGGAGCACCTGTCTTGATGAATGGTCCTCCAACAGCTACAGCTATGTGTGCTATTGTGTTGTCTTCGCTTTCACCGCTTCTATGGCTAATAATAGTGTAGATCTTGTGCGCCTTTGCAAGGTTTATAAAGTCGAAGGTTTCGCTGAGAGTTCCAATCTGATTAGGCTTAACTATAACTCCGCTCACAGCGTTCTGTTCGATGGCCTTACGCAATCTATCAACATTTGTTACAGTGATATCATCACCAATAACTATTGTACTATCTTTCAATTCTTTTCGCAGGGAAGCGAAGTAATCAAAGCTTTCTTCATGGAAGGGATCCTCGATGCTGAACAACTTGTACTCTGTTGCAATATTCTTCCAGTACTCGAGAAGTTTATCGGCAGATAGTTCCATACCATCAATTCTATACACCTTTCTCTCCTCATCGTAGAACTGCGAGGCTGCTGCATCGAGAGAGATTCTAACCTGCTTCTCTAGATCATAGCCACAGCTCTTTATAGCAGTTACAAGAGCTTCAATAGCCTCCCTAACAAGCTTCATTGGTGGCGCATAACCACCCTCATCACCTACATTAATTGCTGAAGCGCCGTATTTGTTCTTCAGTATCGACTTTAATTCCTTGTATATCTCAACAGCAGCTCTGATTGCGTCAGAAAATGTGTCGAAGCCTATGGGCACTATCATGAATTCCTGTATCGCTAACTCGTTTCCTGCGTGTACGCCTCCATTAATAATATTTAGCATAGGTATAGGCAAGATCTTTGCATTTACACCACCTAGGTACTGGAATAGGGGGAGGCCAGCAGTGTCTGCTGCAGCCTTTGCCACAGCTAGGCTTGTAGCAATGATTGCGTTTGCGCCTAGCCTAGACTTGTTTGGAGTTCCATCAACCTGTATCATCACCCTATCTATATCTCTCTGCTTCCTAGAATCCATACCCTGTATTGCTGGTGCAATGTAGTTCACAACATTTGAAACAGCTCTAAGCACACTTCTACCCTTAAATTTTGCAAGATCACCATCTCTTATTTCAACAGCTTCATATCTTCCTCTGGAGGCACCGGCAGGCGCTATAGCTCTTCCAATTCCGCCACCAACAGTTTCTACAACCACCTCAACTGTTGGGTCGCCACGAGAATCCAGAACTTGTAATGCGTCAACACTCTTTATAATGAACGGATTTGTCACGCTTCCATCACCCAAGTTTGTACTATACCTCAATCATTTCACCAAAGTGTTTACTTTATATACTGATATATTGAGATTAAGATGATAAAGTAAATTTTTATTTCACTCTTTGCATTAATAGAGCCATGAAGCGGGGGTGCGAGAAACAATGCCTAGAAAGTCAGAAAAAGCGCCAAATGTTTGCCCAAAGTGCGGTACTGTAGTAAAGGAACCTGCTAAAACATGGCAACTGGTGTCCCCTCTTCCTGATGCAGAGGGCAGGATTACAATTACAGTTATGGCGCTGTTTGTGTGCCCCAACTGTGGCTTTAAGTGGCGTGCAGCGCTGTCGAAGATGAAGGTTGGTGGCGAAGGTATAGAGATTGAGGGTGCTAAGAAAGGTGCTACGAAGATGATCAAAGAAGAAGGGGAAAAGTCTGAAAGGAGAGAAAATGTGATTGAGCTAGATCTATCCGAAATTATGGAGGAAGAGTAATCAATGAGGGGAATTCTTGGCTTAGTGGAGCTAGCTATCCTAGCACTGCTAATAGCTCTACTTGTTTTTGTCAATATTGCACATTACCTGCTGGGCTGGGCTTTTCTAGCCGTTGTTGAAGGGCAGAGTATGGAGCCTCTTTTACTTGGTGGAGATGTTGTTATAGTTATTCCAAATGCTAAAAGCATCGGCTTAGGCGATGTAATCATATTTAAGAATGATCGCGATGAGTATGTTATACACAGGGTTGTTGGAATTATAAACTGTACAAATGCTGGCAAATTATTGTATATGACTAAAGGCGACAACAATCAGTTCATAGATCAAGCAACGTTTATCGCTATCAAGACGAGCATTCCATGCCCCACAGGCAATCTCACACTACTTAAAACAGGCTCTACCGCCTTTGATTATGGTGTTATAAGTGCCGTATCCGATGTAAAACGAGGCATAGATTCATCCAGAATAGTTGGCAAGGTTCTTCAGATAGGTAAGGTAATAATTAAAATAACAGGGCTCTTAGTACACTAAACTTTTTCTTTTAGCAGCATCTCCGCAACTTCTCTAACGTATTGACCTGTAGACCTTAGCTTCACAAGTTTTTGGAGATAGGTAGGCCAGCTATACCCAAAAGCCTTCCATCTTTCATAAGACTTCACTATGTTTTCATAGGCAACTTTATGGAATATGCATAGATCGCCGGCCTCAGTTACTCTTCCACAAACTTTGCATTTCTTATGCGAAACACCTATATCTTGATTCTGGGGTTGCACAACTTTGAAAACCTCGTCGCTCAGCCTATGGCTCTCCTTCAAGGCGTTGTTGATTTGCGTCACAAGAACTTTTTTAGCTTCTTCTACAATGTCATTGCATCTCGCTTTTCCGTAAATTATCAACTTTAGCTTCTCTTCAAATCTTCTGGTAAGCTCTACGCTTAGAAGGTCTTCTGCAAACTTCTTAAGCAGGAACACTATTAAAAGACCCAAATCAGTCACATCAACAGATCTGGACCTGGACTTTAGGTATCCTCTCCTAAACAGGACCTCAATTATCTCAGCTCTTGTAGCTTCTGTACCTATGTTTACGCTTTCCATCCACTTAAGCAGTGAGATCCTCGATGGTGGTGGCTCTGGTTTTGTGTACTTTGTACGCACTTTATAGTTCTTTATTTGTAGCTTCATACCTTCCCTAATATCGTAGTCTACGAGATTTGCGTTTTCTGATACTGAATAGAATGGGTAGTACTTTAGCCAGCCTGGATCAAGTATCTTAACTCCTGATAAAGAGTATTGTAGTCCATGTACATTGAGTGTAACCTTAAGTTCTAGTAACCTTAAAGGTTTAGCAAATGTTGCAAGATATCTTCTCACTATTAAGTCATAGATTTTTTCATGTAGGGGCTTGAGTCTAGTTCTAGGGGCTTCGCCCGTTGGATATATAGCTGGGTGTGCAGGGTCGTCTGCAGGTCCATTGTTCGGTTTTAGGAATCCTTTAGTCTCTGTAAACAGCTTTTTCACAAGTTCACTATATTTAGGATTCTTAGCCAGAGCTTCCAACACCTCTTGGTTATTGAGCGTAGATGGAAGTTTTTGGCTGTTTGTCCTAGGATAGCTTATGAGCGCCTCTAGGTAGAGATCTTCAGCTATATGTTGAGTTGTATAAGGCGAGATCTTGTAAATTCTGTACGCCTCACTTTGAAGGTCAGGCAGATTAAATGGGTGTGGGGATTCTATAATCTTGTACTCTTTCTTAATGCTTTCAACAACAGCGTATGGAACTCTCTTGATTTTCTCTATGTAGTTCTTAACATCGTTTAATGATGTAAGGGGTTCTCCTACATAATCCAGTTTTACTAGGTTTCCGTCTAAATCAACAAAGATGTCTATAGTTGCGTAAGGTATTGGTACGTGCCAGCGCCTAGAAAGTATAATGTCTACAGCATGTGCTAGTGTAGGGCTTTGAACTCTTCCTGCGCTCAGTACAATTCTTTTCGTGAAAACTCTTTCGTAGAAGTCCATAAGCATTCTAGATATGTTTATGCCCCAGAGCCAATCAAGTATATGTCTGCAGTAGCCAGCTTCAACCATGTTAAGGTCTAGTTCATTTAAGTTACTGAAAGC
>Ga0315272_10001383_pt1 | contig 12090 bp, 13 predicted proteins | sample C3_middle_MG_FD_203918 | JGI IMG/M metagenome (GOLD analysis project Ga0315272, IMG submission 203918) | Sediment microbial communities from Yellowstone Lake, YNP, Wyoming, USA - C3_middle | ecosystem: Environmental > Aquatic > Freshwater > Lake > Sediment | place: USA: Wyoming | collected...
TGGCGCCCTTCTTCGCCGTGATAGAGCCGATATTCACGAGCGTCGTCATAGTGATAGGCTTCATAATAGGGGCCGCCATAGCGTTCTTCAAGTGAGGCCTAGCTCCAGGTCTTTTTGTGGAAGGCCTAGATGCCCTTCCTGATGGCAGTGGCCCTTATTTGAGGTATCTTCACGTGGAAGGCCTTCATCAGGTGGCTGATGGCGTAAAGGCCTCCCCTGGTCACTACTAGCTCCTCCCCTGTCCCTGAGGAGCCCGAGCGCCAGCCCAGCCATGACCTCGCGGGACATACCAGGTAAACTGGCTTCCCGAACCTCCTGAAGTCCCCTTGGGGACCTCAGGCCGTAGGGCGCTTAGCTATGGAGGTTAAGCGCTACCGGTTAGCCCTGGCCTGACAGGGCCCCTTGCTTAGCAGCCCTCGCTACAGACCTCCAGAAGGCCAGCTCGTAGTGCTGGGCCACAAGGGCGACGTGCCTGTACATAGGCATGTTAACGTGCCTCTCAGCTATGGTCTCCGCCAGCCTCTCCCTCTCCTCGTCAAGGCCTACGCACCTGAGGAAGCCAGCTGACCTGACGCCAAGGCCCTCGGCCCACTCAGCTAACCTTGTAGAGTTGACGCAGAAGGTGCGGAAGTTCACGCCGACCAGGACGGCCAGCTCGCCGACGCCGCCGTTTAAGGCGAGCCAGCTCAGGAAGTGGGTGTAGCCTACTGCCTCAGGGCTGACCAGGTCAGGGCTGTAGCTGACGCCAAGCTCTGACGCCAGCTCCCTGAGCCCCCTAAGCCACCTCGGCCCTCCCTGAAGGAGCCCCATGACGAACTCTAGCTCGTCGTCCTCGGAGGCCTTCTGTAAGAAGAGGGCGAAGGCCTTAAGGTCGTAAGGCGCTATGTAGAGCTCGTTGAGCGTGAAGGCCCTCAGGGCGCCGAGGCTGGGCCCCAGGCCGCTCAGCGCGGACTCAACCTCCTTAGTTACGTCAGCTACGTAAGTCCTTAGCTCATCAAGCAGCCTGCCCGCAGGCCCTCACCCCCCTCAGCATGACGTCCGGAGTAAAAGCGTTGAGGTGCGCGGCAAGCTCGACAGGCTTTTGTAGTTCCCTTTCGGGGCGGGGAGCCGTTATCTCAGCAGCGGGAGGAGGGCCAGGTAAGAGACAAAGCACACCAGGCCGGCCGCGACCTGCGCCTTATCTAGGCTCCCCCTTAAGGCGCCCAGGGCCAGGCCAGCCGCAGCGACCTCAGTTATCAGCACGGCGATCATCGCGTCAGCCGTGAGAGCCCATGGAACCGCGAGGACAGCTACTGCTGGGTATATCGTAGCGTAGACCACCTGCTCCCCTACAAGGGACGAGGCCGCGAGCGTGCCCAGGCCCCTCCTGGCCCACACCAGGGCGGCCCCCACCTCGGGCAACGTTGTGACGGCCGGGACGGCAAGGGTCGAGACAGCCAGCGGCGTCAGGCCCAGGGCCCCTGAGGCCCATATGACGCCCTTGACGAGGTAATGGGAGCCGAAGTAGAAGGCGGTCACGGAGACCACGAGCACAACTATGGAGGCCCTCAGCCCCAGCTCGCCGGGCTCCACGGCCTCCCCTGACCTTGCCGTCGCCGCGAAGGCCACATATGAGGCCAGGAGGGCCAGAGCAGCCCCAACCCTGGCCAGGGGGTGGTTGGCCAGGAGCGGGGGAAGGAGGACCGAGGGGAAGACCGCCACGAAGACCAGGTAGGGCCTGGCCAGCGACCTGTCCACCTTCAGCCCCCTAGAGGCAGCTACCACAAGGGGCGTCATGAGCGTTGACAACATGAGGGGCTCCCCTATGACGGTCCCCATGCCGACCTCCGCCCCAGCCCTTCCGCCAACGCTGACTACAGCGGTGACGAACACCACGAGCTCAGGGAGGGACGTGAAGAGGGGGCTCACGACCGCCCCTGCCAGGCCCTGGCCGAGGCCGAGGCGGGATGCAAGGGACTCAAAGGAGTGAGCGTAGGCTATGGACCCAACTAGCACCACGACAAGCCCTAGCGTCAGCTCAAGGGGTCCGCCCAGGCCTGACACGCCCTATACTCCTGGCCAGGCTGTGTCAGGAGGGGAAAAAAGAGGAAGATGGCTTAGGTGCTCAGATGTAGAGCACTACGTCGGAGGTCGCGGCCTCTGCCAGGAACGTCGCGACCCCAGCCACGTCATCAACTAGCGTTGGGTCGAAGTCGTCCTTCTTGAGGCCGACCATATCAGCGACAAGGCTGCACGCCACTATCCTGACCTTGCCCATCTTCTTGGCCTCCCTCAGCATGGAGTACCAGGTGACGTTCTTCGAAGCCAGGTACTTCATGGCGACGTCCTTGTACTCCTCGTAGTCCTTGCCGAGCTTTAAGAACTTCTCCACCTCGCCCTTCCTGAAGGCGACCTGGGCGAAGCTGGCGAATATGAAGACCTCCATGCCCTGGGCCACGGCGCCCTGGGTTATGACGGCGGTCGAGAGGAGCTTCTCGTAGGTCGGCGAGATCAAGAATATCGAGACCTTGCCCGCCATCCCTTTTCCCGATATTCTCTCTATAAAGAACTTGGCTTTAAGCTTTCCTATGTAGAGAATATGTGCGACCGAGGCCGCCTTGGCCTGGCTCCCGCTTAGCTTCGCTTAGGCCTTAACCAGGAGGGCTGCCGCCCCCCTTGGAGGCATGTTAAGCCTTACCGGCCTGGCCTCCCTCAGGGCGGCGTTGCCAGCCACCAGTGAGGCCTCCCTGACCGGGAGCTCGACGCTGAGCTCGCCTGGCCAGTGGCTGACGGCTATTATGAGGGACTGCCCCTCACCCCTCAGCTCCTGGACCTCAACCCTTGGGTCACTCGGCCTCAAAGTGTCAACGCCCGCCTCCGAGGCAATGGCGTGGTAGAGGTCAGCGTAGGGCCTCCAGTCGCCCACGGAGTCAGCGTAGGCCAGGGCGGCCTCGAGCGGGACCGTGGACAGCAATGCCCTCCCCTTCCCCCTCCTTGCCATGAAGATTACTGGCTCTCCATCAACGGAGGCGAGGACCTCGGCGTCAACTGGCCTCACTGAGTAGGCGTAGAGCGGCACCTGAAGGTCAACGCTTACCGACCAGCCCCTCCTGAGACCCCCCAGGTCCCTCTCAAGGGTGAGCGTCCTCCTTCCGCTCAGCCTGACCCCAAAGGAGCCTACCCTCAGCGCCTCCTCGACGCCAAAGAGCTCCTGCCAGAGCTGCGTGCCCGATTCGTGTGGGAACCTGGCGCCCCCTACGCCCCTCAGGAGGGAGGCGTAAAGGGTGCCGCCGTCCTCGACGTAGTTGAGGAGCTTCCTCCACGTTGTGGCCAGGCCTGAGACGGCCGAGGGGACAACGACTAGTCTCCTGCCCTCGCTGTCCTTGAACTCAGACTCATGCCTTATCGAGGCCTGGGCCCCGGCCATGGTTAGCAGCTGGTGGGCCACGAGCACGGGCTTGACGGCCGCTTCAAAGCCTCCCAGCCACTGCCTGTAGCCCGCGAACTCGTAATCGCCCAGCACGTAATATGGAGACAGGACGAGGACCTTGCTCACCCTCCTAAGCCTTACGTGAGCGCCGAGGGCCTCAAGCCTCCCCAGCTCCTCCGAGAACCTCCTGAAGGACTCAGCTGAGGGCTTAGGCCTCCCGTCCCTGTCGACGAGGCCGAAGCCGAGCTCCAGGGCCCTCCACTCATAGGGGGGCTCCCCCTCGGCCGGGAAGTCGGAGAAGCACCAGACGAAAGCGCCTGAGGCGCCGTGCGCGAAGGCCGAGTAAAGCACCTCGTATATGAAGGCGGCCCTGTCAGCCTCAGAGAACTGGAGGCTGCTGAAGCCGAACTCCTCAAGGACCACGGGGACCTGGCCGTCGTCTGAGAACAGCTCCAACATGCCGGAGTAGCTGAAGCCGTGCCTGACGGGGTCATCGTCGTAGAGGTATAGGTGAGGGCCCACGTAGTCAACGACCCCCCTTACCAGGTTTGGCCTCTGGGCGTAGCCGCTCGGCACGTCGCCAGAGCTGAAAACGTGCTCCCCGTCAGCTGACCTGAGCGACTGGGCCACGGCCCTCAGGAGGGCCAGCTGGGCCTCGGAGGAGGGAGGCTGCCTGAGTAGGCTCATCTCGTTGCTCAGCACCCAGCCCCCTAGGCCCCTTGAGCCCCTTACGGCCGAGGCCACGGCCGAGGCGAACCTGGCGGTCCCCTCAATGCCCTTAGCGGAGTATATGTCGTTGTCAGGCGCCCATGGGACTGCCCAGTTCCTGCCGCTCATGTGGCCCACGAGGAGGGTCACGAAGGCAACTATGCCGGAGTCGCCGAGCCTGTCGAGGAGCCACCTCAGCCTCTGCAGCTGGACCCCGTTGAGGTCACCTGACGGAGTAACCCAGTCCTGGTCAAGCAGGAAGAGCCTTACAGCCCTGACGCCGAGGGACCTCATGACCTCTATGTCCTCTTTCAGGGCCTCCTCGTCTCAGTCCCTCCACATCCTTATGTTGAGCTTCCTGGGCCAGTAGTTTACGCCCAGCAGGAACCTGAAGGAGCCGTCCGTCAGGACCAGCGATTCCCTGGTCTCGGTGCGCAAAGGCCTCGTCGCCCAGTTATAGTTGAGCTACCTGATTTTAAGGACTGAGCAAGCACAACGTCAGGCAGCGGCCAAGGGCTTCCTGGGCGTGTTAAAAATAATAGGGGACGCAGGGGGCGCACAGTTTTGGGACCAAGGCTTGCCGACTGAGGAGGGCAGGGGCCTGATACTGGCGTCCTCCGTCCTCGCCATAATTGGGGGCCTGGTCGGGATAGCCGGAGGTGCGTCAATGCTGTACCTGGCGTCGCTGGGGCCAACAGCCTTAAACGAGACCATAACCAGCGCAGTGGAGACTTACTACCCCTTCCTGGCGGCCAACGTCACGGGGCTCATGCCCCTGCTCTACACTGTCCTGAGGGTCCTCGGGGGCCTCTTCCTCGCCACGGGCTTAGTCGGCGTGGTCGCGGCCGCGCTCGCCCTGGTGCTGACCTCAAGGGCTGTGAGGGAGGGGAACTACATGCTGGCCTCCTCCTACTGTACGTCAATAGGGGTGCTGCTGATAGTCCTCGGCCTGATATCAATTGTTGACTTCTTCCAGCTAGTCCTTTACGTGGTGGCGGGCGCCCTGCTCCTCGTGGCCAGGCGCAGACTGAGGAGGGCAGCGGCCGAGAGCCTGGCCAGGCTAAGCCCCGTTAACCCGACAGCCTGAGGAGCCGCCGCCGGGACTTGAACCCGGGACCTCCGCCTTACCAGGGCGGCGCTCTACCGGCTGAGCTACGGCGGCGCGGGGCCCAAAGCCCTTCACGTCCTTTCAGGCCTTCCTTTTAACCCTTGTTGAAGCGCGCCGCCCGAACAAGGGCTTATTAGCTCTTGTGCACAGCTTCCTTAAAGAAATATGGAGGGTGTGCACAAGTGAGTGCCTAGAGCCGAGTCTACTGGCTGTTCAACCCGCCGCACGGGCTGTCGCTAGGGCTCATACTGTTTATGTCGTTCATACTCGGCCTCCTTCACAGCGCGACGCCCGACGAGCACACGTGGCCTATAACCTTCAGCTACGCCGTGGGCGCCTACAGCACGGGGAGGTGCATGAAGGCCGGCTTCCTGTTCTCGCTGGGTTTCACAGTCAAGAGGGCTCTGCTCACGACTCTTGGCTACCTGGGCCTCGCCTACTTCTACATGAAGTACAACCTTGACGGCGGGCCCGTCTACGTAATTGTGGGCGTTGTCATGGCCATAGCTGGCGCGTACATACTCAGGGGAAAGTACATGCACCTCGAGGTGGACAGGCTCCTCAGGAGCAGGACCCACGCCAGGGAGGCGGAGAGGACGAACATATACGAGAGGCTCGGCGACGTCCCGCTTTGGATGACCGTGGTCCACGGCCTGATAGCGGGCTTCGGCTTCGGGGCCTACGCCACGATCATAACGTTCGTGCTGGCCCCCAGGTGGGCTCCCTCATCTACGCCCCCCTGCCCGGCCTGATGTTCGGCCTGGGCACCATGGCCATGCAGATAATATTTGGGGCTGCCTTCGCGGCCCTCGTCAAGCTGTACGGGCTCGGGGAGGACGCAGTGAGGAAGCTGGGGGCGGCCACGGCAGGCAGGACCCTCTACTACGGCGGCCTGGCCTTCGTCCTAATAGGGGCCCTGGTAATCGCGTTGCCCTACGTAGCTGTTTCAACTTTCACATAGGTTTATAGAGAATAACGTCACTCCTCCGCTATTATTATCACGTGCACCTTCCTGCCGTGCAGAGGCTTCACCTCAGGCTGGTACTTAGCCAGCGGGTAAAGGACCACGGTCCCGCCCCTGTACTTTATCACCGTGCTCTCGACGTATATGAACTTAGCCATGCTATCACCCAAAGCTAGAGTTGATAGAAAAGCTTATAAGTTTTTCTATCATATGGTTATGTGGGTGAGCTGCCCAGTGAGGGGTGAAGGGCCCGCACTCGTCGAGACCTTGAGAATGAGGGCCCTTCCCGAGGGCGGCGGTGATGACCTCCTTGAGTTCCTGAGGCTGTACCGTGATGCTGTCCAGGTGATAGTGGACAGGACCTGGAACGTTGAAGGCAGGCTGTCCATAAACACGCTGCACAAGCTGTTCTACAAAGACCTCGTCTCCATGGGCTTCAGGGCGCACCACGCCAAGGAGATATACGTTTACGCTAAGAGCATCGTGAAGTCAGCTAAAGGCAACGGCGGCAGGAGGCCAACTCTTAGGAGGCTAACGGCCAGGTTGGACAGGTACGACTACAGGCTGGACTTGGATGATATGACCTTGACGCTGAAGCTTCATAAAGGACGTGAGGCCAGGCTAAGGCTAATAGCGCCTAAGGAGAGGGCTGAGAAGTTCAGGGGCTGGGAGAACTACGAGCTGGCAGTAAGGTATGATGGAAGCGGGCTCTGGGTCTCAGTATACTTCAGGAGGGACGTTAAGCCAACGGAGCCCAGAACCGTTACGTCCGTTGACCTGAACTTTGACAACATAACTCTTGCCGTGTTCACACTTAACGGCAAGCTGATTAGGTTGAAGAGGCTCAGGACGTCTCTCAGGAAGGCTTTGACCCACAGGATATGGGCTGAGAGGATACAGAGAAGGTACCCTAGGTCGTGGAGGTTCGTCAAGGGCGTCAGGAGAGCTGTCAAGAGGCACGGCGAGAGAATTAAGAACATCGCGTGGGACTACGCCCACAAGGCGGGGGACTTAATTGCTGAGCTGGCGTTGAGATACCGCTCTGCGGTAGTCCTCGAGGACCTGAACGGCCTGAGGGAGGACAAGAAGGGGGGCAGCAAGTTCAACAAGAGGCTTACTCTGTGGTTCTACAGGAGGGCCCAGTTCTGCATAGAATATGAGGCAAAGGAGAGAGGCCTGCGGGTCGCTAAGGTAGACCCCCGAGGGACGTCCTCGAGGTGCCCAAGGTGCGGCGCTAAGCTTGTGGAGGTCGCCCACAGGAGGCTGAGGTGCCCAAGGTGCGGCCTTGAAGGCGACAGGGACGTCATTGCTACGATAAACATATACAGGAGGTACGTAACCGAGCACTCAAGATGTGGGGCCCCTGGGGTGGCCCTGAACGCCCCCAAGCCCGATGAAGGCCCGAGCGGGGTGCGGGGGAACAGGGATGAGGCGATGACCATAAGGCAACATGAACCTATATGAGAGCTGAACCCCATATCGACGGGCATACCGATACCAAACCTGGACGCCTTTGACCTAGGCCTCATACTGGTGCTGATAGTTGTGGGAGGCATAGGTGTCGGCAGCAATGATAAAGTCCTACCTTGACCTGAAGGCGCTGGCGAGGGGCAACAGCCGCCGGGCTTGAAGCGCTCTTCGTCCTATTTAGTAATACCTTGGGCGACCAGCCCGAGGAGGTCAGCTAGCGCCAGGGTTATGGCCTGGACCAGGAGCTTTCCGTATAATTTATATATTTGAGCATCATAATAAATATGTTGGGTGACGGCCGTGCCCAGGCTTAGCTCAGGCCTAGTTATAGCAGGGGCCTACGCGAACAAGGTCAGGAGGACCCTCTTCGCCCAGCTCAGGGACAGGACCAGGGCTGACAAGGAGTGGGCCCAGAAGGTCGCCTTCGCCTCGGCCCAGCTGAACAGGGTCCTCTTCGAGATCTTTGTCAACAGGCTTAAGCTAGACAAGGGGGACGTGGTGAGGGTGCGAATAGACTACGACATAGATGAGGAGAAGAAGGAGATAGTCTGGAGGTGGGACACCCTGACAGTCGAGGCCTTCAGGAGGCTGGCAAATGAGCAGGTGACCGAGGCCGTCAAGGAGGTGGCCTCAAAGGTCTCTGAGCTGCTCGCCGTGGGGGTGAGGTATGAGCTGGAGAAGCTGGGTGAGACGGAGGACGGCGACGTAGTGTACTCAGTCAGGACCGCCGGCAGAGAGGTAGGGGCGGTCATAGTGACCCCCCTGGACGGCGAGGTGCTAGTCAAGACCGGCGCAATACTCGAGCCCTTCCCCATGACCATAGGCAGGTCCAGGCTGCCGCTGGGAGGGAGGTCTGCCGAGGAGGCGATAGCTGAGTACGTCTCGAAGGCCACAACGATGGGGAGGCAGGTGGAGGAGGAGACAGCCCTTAAGCTGATAAACGACCTGAGGTCGAGGGTCTCGGCCAAGCCCCTTGAGGGCGTGGCCGAGGAGGAGGGCGGAGGGGAGGGCGCCTAGGCCGAAGGCAGGGCCTTTGGGCCTCAACGCGTGTAAATATCCTTTGGCACGCGCTAGCGCGTGGGGCCCGTAGCCCAGCCAGGATCAGGGCGCCGGCCTCCGGAGCCGGAGGACCCGGGTTCAAGTCCCGGCGGGCCCGCCACTAAGGAGCGCCTAGGCGTCATGGTCTGCGGCGCCCTCAGCTTAACTTATTACAACTTTCTCTGTCTAACAGCAACTAGGGTAAGGCTTGCCCCACAGGGTCTACGTTGAGGAGAGCTCCTTAGTGGTCGAGTTCAGGGACCCCGAGCTGCTTGAGCTGCTCAAGAGGAAGGTCAAGGTCCCCTTAGCTGACGTAACCTCTGTCGAGGCCGGGCTCACGTGGGACGACATAAGGTCCCAGGTCCTCCTCAGGCTGCTCGGCTTCTACGTGCCTGGCAAGGTCATAGAGGGGGTCTTCATGCTGAGGGACAGGACTAGGGCCCTGTTCGCTGTCAGGGACCCCTCAAAGGCCCTCCTCATCAGGCTCAGGGGAGGGCCCTACGCGAGGATCTACGTAGAGGTCCCTGACCCCCACAGCGCCCTGACAGAGCTCAGGGCCAACATAGCAAAGGTTGGGAATAGGTAATCATGGCGTCGAGGCCAATATAGTCTTCCCTCTAAGACCTTGATTGTAATCAGCTTACGAGACGCCTAGGTACCCCCTTACCGCCCTCTCCGCGGCCTCCATGTCGTCCAGGTTCACGCTGACGCGCCTCGACGGCACAGGTATCGCCAGGTAGTCGTCCTCAAGGAGCCTGGTCCAGCTCGAGGATATCCTCTTACTGAATACCTCAAGCACTTCCCTCATTATTGACGAGTTGAGCCAGGCCGCTATCAGCGGGTTGTCAGTCCTTATAATGTAGAAGTTCTTGGAGGCGCACAGGGGCCTATCGCTGTAGTTCGCCAGGACCCTGTTCCTCGTGAGGTCCACCTTGTCATGTATGAATATGTGACCGTAAGGCCTCTTCGTCTGCAGCTGCCTCCATATGTGCTGGTACCACCTGTCGCCAAGCCTGAGCGCTGGCACCCCCTCCCTCTCGCCCCACTCCACGTACTTCCTCAGGTCGCCCTGGGGCTCATCGCCTATAGCCAGGACGTAGAAGCCGGGGTCCCTGATCACCGCCCTCTCGCTGTAGTGCTCAGGCCTCCTCAGGCACTTGACCAGGTACCTCCTCGGGATCCTGAGGGTCTCAGGGCCCTTTATCACGACGTAGTTCTCGTCCTCGCCCACGATGCTCCAGGTCCTGTTCGGTATGAAGAAGAACTCGGGGCCATACATCTCAACGCCCCTCACTATCTCGTCCCTCCTCAGGTACCTCAGGAGCCCCTCCTCAAGCCCCCTCTCTATCACCTTCACGAGCCTCTCCGCCCTCTCGTAGTCGAACAGGCTCAGCCAGTTCCTGTCCATGAGCCTCGGCAGCCTTGCCAGGCTGACGGAGTACAGCTTCCTCAGGCCCCCGTCGTACTGGTAGACAGAGGTCAGGGCCTCGCCGGAGGGAAGGGACCTCTTCCTAAGGAAGACTATGAGCTCCTTGAAGCCGCTCCCGTCGCTGAAGGAGGGCTCCCTGAGGTTCTCAACGATGGCCAGCACGTCATAGTTGCGCCTCAGGAGCCTCTTCAGCCCGCTGCCCTGGGCCGTGTAAAACGTGGAGGCCGGAAGCACAACTATTGCGTAACCTCCAGCACTGAGTATGTGGTCCATGAGGAAGAAGGAGAGTATGTGAAGCCCTGGGTCCCTCCTCGTGATGTAGTTCTTATAGCCGTGGGAGACTACCGCCTTGAGTACCTCGTCCCTGTCCTCTATCAGGTGCCACCTGACGAAGGGTGGGTTGGTTATGATCAGGTCAGCCCTGTACCTCCAGCCAACCTTGAAAGCGTCGTCGCAGATGACCTCTACGTTGCCGTAAAGCGACGAAAGGACCCTGCGCCCAAGCTCGCAGGGCGCCCTGTTCACCTCTATGCCTATCACCTTGCTTGGCCTAACCAGGTCGCTGACCGATGACAGCGTGACGCCTGAGCCCATGAAGGGGTCCATCAGGACTATGCCCTCCCTCCTGTCCACCTCCCTTACGAACTGCCTTATCACGGCCAGCCCGTCAGGGGTGGTGTAATAGGATGAGGTCTTCTTCCTGTCAACTAGCTCCTGGACCTTGTACTGGAGCTCGTCAATGAACATGGCCTACGCCTTCCTCACTATCACCTTACTGTTGTCGTTCAATACCCACTCTATTTCACTATCCTCATCTATATCTAAAACTCTCTTAACCGGGACCGGCGCCGTTGTATGGTCTTTACCCCATGGCTTGCTTTCGTCCAACGCCTTAGCCATGCAAGTGAATAAAGTGTTGGTGTGCTATTAAACTAACCGGCACGCATGACCTGTTAGTGTTGGGCTAGGCCATCACGTAATACATAATCTCAGACCCCTTGAGCAAGGTATTAATGTCTTTGGGGTTAGCGAGTTAAGGTATGAAGCAAACGTCTAAGGGAGGCCGTACCTTAGCGATTTTACCGCTCTAACTAACCCCTTCAGGAAGGGGATGAGGGCTGGCGACGGCTCTGAGGCTTCGATGAGGAGGACTTAGGGCCCGACCCACTTAGGTCATAATCTTGATATATGATATATGGCACGAACATGTAATAGAAAGCTTATAATTTTTAGGCGCCATATACATTATAGCCATGACGCCTACCACTAGGTATATGGAGCTGCTGAAGGCTGCCGAGGACCTTGTCTACAGCAGCAGGAGCGCTGCCAGGACCTACCACAGGTGGGGGCGCGAGGACGCAGTGAAGGAGCTGAGACAGATTGAGGAGCTTGCTGCCTTGGTCGTGGAGGCCATAGCCTCTGGGAGGACCGAGAGGCTGAGGGAGCTCTACTTTGAGGTGACCCAGGTCAGCGTGACCTACTCTAAGAACAGGTACGCTGACCCCCGCGTGAGCTCAAGCCTCCTCTACATGAGGAACCTGCTGGCCGAGTACGCTAAGTCCTAGGCCTGATAGGCCTGATAAACTTCTTTGGCTGAGGCCGCGCTCAGCACTCCCTGCGCTTGGGCGACCGAAGTTTCAAATTTTTAATATGGGTCGGTAGGGAGGAGCCCGGTGCGAGGGCCCTGATAGAGGTTGGCGGGCTTAGGGTTCCCACCCTTGATGACCTCAGCCCAAAGGGGATGAAGGTCCTCCTGAGGATCGACGTTAACTCCCCGGTTGACAGCGAGGGGAGACTGCTCGACGACTCAAGGATAAGGGCCCACGCCCCCACGGTCAGGGAGCTCCTCGATATGGGCAACGCCGTCGTGATGATCTCCCATCAGGGCAGGCCCGGGGACAGGGACTTCATAAGCCTTGACCAGCACGCCTCCCTCATGTCGAAGTACGTGGGGCAGGAGGTCA
>Ga0315272_10001386_pt1 | contig 12088 bp, 9 predicted proteins | sample C3_middle_MG_FD_203918 | JGI IMG/M metagenome (GOLD analysis project Ga0315272, IMG submission 203918) | Sediment microbial communities from Yellowstone Lake, YNP, Wyoming, USA - C3_middle | ecosystem: Environmental > Aquatic > Freshwater > Lake > Sediment | place: USA: Wyoming | collected...
ATCGGCCTGTATGACCGCGTTGTCAATACTGCAGATCGCACAAAGCAAGAGCATGACTTTAGCTTGCGCTACCCAACACCGTATCGCGATGAACTTTCGCCCATTGCAAAACAAATTGATTTGAACTTGGCATGGGCTTATGGACTCATTCGTCAAGAGTCCCGCTTCATCATGAACGCCTCTTCTTCAGTGGGCGCCTCTGGCTTGATGCAGGTGATGCCCAATACTGCAAAGTACGTGGCCAAGAAAATTGGCATGACCACTTACACCAATGACAAATTGAGCGACACCAATACCAATCTGACGTTGGGAAGTAATTATTTGAATATGGTCTTGGTAGACTTGGATGGCTCTTGGGTTCTAGCTTCTGCGGCCTACAATGCTGGCCCTTCGCGCTCGAAGTCTTGGCGTGAAAAGCTCACGAGCCCAACAGAAGGCGCGATCTTTGCAGAAACTATTCCGTTTAATGAGACGCGAACCTATGTAAAAAATGTCTTGGCTAATGCGACGTATTATTCATCAGTGATGCATGGTCAATCGCAGTCTTTAAAACAGCGTTTAGGCGTTATTACTCCTAAAGCGGCAATCGCATCTGAGCTACCCTAGTATTTCAACCACACTGGAGTTTTATGAAATATGACATTCTGCTAATCGGCGGTAACGGTTTTGTAGGTAGAGTTTTAGCCGCCCAATTGCAGGCAGAGGGGCACTCTGTTTTGTTGCCTACTCGCCACTTAGCGGCCGCCCGTGAATTGCGTATGTTGCCTAAGATCCATTTAGAAGATGCTGATGTGCATGAATTTGATTCTCTGCAAGCGCTTTGCTCACGAATTAAGCCTAATGGCGCCGTGATCAATTTAGTGGGCGTGTTGCATGACAAACCCGCAGAGCCTTATGGAAAAGTATTTCAAGCGGCGCATGTTGATCTCCCAAAAAATATCGTGACGGCTATGCAGATGAATGGCCTTAAGCGCTATTTGCATATGAGTGCCTTAGGTGCCGACTCAAAAGGCCCGTCTATGTATCAGCGCAGTAAGGGCGATGGCGAATCTGCGGTTAAATCCAGTAATTTAGATTGGACCATCTTTAGGCCCTCAGTCATTTTTGGCGCACAAGATCAATTCATTAACTTGTTTGCCAAGCTGACCAAACTATTTCCGGCTATGCCTTTAGCAAATTCGGAAGCGCAGTTTCAGCCGGTGAGCGTAGATGATGTGGCCACGGCTTTTACAAAGTCCTTAAAAATGCCATCAACCATTCATCAATCTTATGATTTGGTAGGCCCTACTGTTTACACCATGAAAGAGATTGTAGAGTTTGCAGCGCGCAAGGCGCATACCCATTGCGCCATTATTCCTGTGCCTGCATTTGTAGGATATTTACAAGCCTTGGCATTTGAGTTTTTGCCAGTCCCAACTTTGATGTCGCGTGACAATATTGCGTCTATGAAGGCTCCTAATATCTTGCCACTCAATGGGCTGGATGCATTGACTAAAGTATTTGGCATTAGCCGCCGCACATTAGAAGGCATGAAGTAAATAAATGAAGATCTACGCAGTGGGTGGCGCTATTCGGGATACCCTCATGGGTTTGCCGGTGCACGACATAGATTATGTGGTGGTTGGCTCTAGCGTAGAAGGGATGATTGCCCTGGGCTATCGCCCTGTTGGCAAGGATTTCCCTGTCTTCCTACATCCAGAGACTCAAGCTGAATATGCGCTAGCCCGTACCGAGCGTAAGACGGGGAAGGGCTATAAGGGCTTCATGTTTTATGCTGACCCCACCGTTACCTTGGAGCAAGATTTAGAGCGTCGTGATCTGACGATCAATGCGATGGCACAAGAGGTAGACGAAGATGGTCAATGGATAGGCCCCATTCTGGATCCTTATAACGGCCAGGAAGATTTGGCAGCCAAAATATTCCGCCATGTATCAGATGCATTTGCAGAAGACCCGTTGCGCCTATTGCGTATCGCAAGATTCTCGGCCCGCTTCCCTGAATTTACGGTAGCACCAGAAACTATGGATGCCTTAAAAGCCATTGTGCAGTCAAATGAGTTGTCGGCATTATCTGCCGAACGTATCTGGCAAGAATTGGCGAGAGGCTTTACTGCTAGTAAGCCAATGCGCATGTTCCAAGTATTACTGGACACGGGTGCAGCCAAAGCATTACTGCCATCAGCATTTACGGCTAATTTGGCCAAAGAGGAATATCGCGAGAATTTGATTGCCTATTTCCATGTAGTAGATAGTCGCTTGGAAGATCGCTGCGCAGTAGTGTTGATGCATTTACCTGCCAATGAAATTCGCTCATGGGCAGAGTGCGTAAAAATGCCAAATGATGTACGTGATTTCAGTGAAATATTTAGTGAACTCAATTTACTGATTGAAAAGACGATACACACTACAAGTGGTGCATACCAAGCCGTTGATGTATTGGCCTGGTTTAATCGAGCTGATGTTTGGCGTAAGCCTGAGCGTGGGCATGCCTTGCTTAAACTCGCTCAGCAGATTGGTTTACCTGTGACCGTCTTGATCAATGCAGTGCAGAAAGCCCAGTCACTCAACACGGCAGAAATTATTGCCGGTGTTCCTGCTGAAGATCGAGCTAATGGTGAATGCATTCGTAGCGCTGTAGATGTTGCAAGACTATCTGCCATTTCGGCCGCACTCAATTACTAAAGACTTAGAGTCGGTTCCTGCCACGCAATCCCGGCAAGTCTTCCAGGGTATAGCTCGGTAATATGGCATTCAAATTCTTTGTAAATGCAAAGACCTTAAACAACTCCCCCATCTCCGCTTCAGACAATAACTTTTGCAATGCATTAGAAATCGGCAAGAAGGTTTCTGGATTGCTGGGGTCGCCAATTTCTAGGGCGATATCGCCAATACCGGCATCAAGCAGGTAACTCGCTTGATTGCTGAGATAGACATCATCTACTTGTTCTTCTAAAGCGCTGCGAGCAATCTGGGACCATTCCACGTGAGTCGTTACATCACACAGACCTGGAAGATGAAAAGGATCTTGAATGGCATGATGGCGATGATGCGCCATCAGCGTGCCTTCCAGTCTTTGAGCATGGTAGTACTCATTCTCTGGGAAGCCGTAATCAAAAGTGAGGAAGAGACCAGTATCAAGATGTTTGGCTACTTGGCGCATCCAGGCATTTGCTGGTGCGTGTAGTTCAGTGACATAGCCTTCTGAAAAGTTACCCGTCAGCAAGGCTTCGGGAAGCAAAGATTGCTCTACCGGTGCTCCTATTGACCAAGCAAGCTTGCCTTCAATAACGGCAACCCCTTGCCAACACCAAAATCCATTTTGATAGATGATGGCATCGCAAGGAATGGCATCAATCACTTCATTAGCCAGAATGATCCCTTTGAAGTTGCTGGGTAAAGAGCTTAGCCAGGCGCACTGAGTGGATATGCTGAGCTTTTCCGAGAGAGCCTTGAGGCGCGCCTCTTGTCTTTGGGCCAGATCTGGCGAGATCTCAATGATGTCGTAACAATCCAAGGGGAGGCCCAGATCATTCAGGCGGGTCAGAATGGATTCTGCCAATTTGCCTGTACCAGCACCAAACTCCAAAATCTGTGTAGGCAAGCCTTGCGCTCTGAGTCCTTCAAGAATCGGTAAAAGGCTTGAAACAATTGCTGCGCCAAATAAGGGGGAGAGTTCCGGGGCGGTCGTGAAATCCCCGCCAGCACCCAATTTATGGGCCCCAGCACTGTAATAACCCATTCCTGGCTCGTATAAAGCCATTTCCATATACCTTGAAAAGGCTATCCAGCCGCCTTGAGAGGCAATTTCTGCCATTATTTTCTGGCTGAGAAGCTCGGTATGAGACGTTTCAAGGCTGGTCAAGGTAATATCCATAGCTCGCTAGTCTAAGAGAATTTAAGTGAACTTGAGTTCAAAACCACAACCTCGGCAAAATAAAGCAGTTTTAGTGACCGGCGCTGCCAAGCGTCTTGGTCGAGAGATTGCTTTGGAGTTTGCTCGCCAGGGCTGGGATGTGGCGGTTCATTATGGGAAGTCTGAATCAGATGCCCAAGCTACCGTGGCAGAAATCCAAGGGCTCGGAAGCAATGCAATGGCATTTAAAGCTGACCTCGCTAACGAAGAGCAAATCAATTACTTATTTGAGTCAGTCATCAGTGGGTTTACTGAGTTAGATTGCCTAGTCAATAGCGCTTCAATCTTTGAATATGATCGCGCTAATTCCGATACCCCATTGAACGGTAAAAGCTTGCAAGACCACATGCAGGTCAATTTAGCTGCGCCAATTTTGTTATCTCAGTTGATGTTTGAATATCAAAAGAGCGGGGCGAGAAAAATAGCTGATACCGATTTGTCTATCCCCTCAGTGATTCAATTGCTTGATCAAAAGTTGATTAATCTCAATCCAGATTACTTGTCTTACACCTTATCTAAAGCAGCCCTCCTCACTTCGGTGGAATTGTTGGCAGTGGATTTTGCCCCTCACTTAAGAGTGATTGGATTGGCGCCCGGCATTACGCTGACTTCAGGCGATCAAACTGATGAGGGATTTTCTAAAGCCCATCAAATGACGCCTCTAGGGAAATCATCAACACCTAGCGATATTGCTAAAGCAGCAGTATTTTTGGCAAGCTCTAATGCTATTACTGGTAGCACTTTATATGTAGATGGTGGACAACACTTACTGCCATCTTCACGCGATGTAATGTTTAAAACAAACTAAGTGTTTCAATAAAAAACAAAAAAGTTAAAAAGAAAGAGTTAATACACAATTTATGCACGCTATTCTTTCTCATCCGGCATTAGCTGATTGCCGTCGCTTGTTTTTACGCGACTATGAAATCTATATCAATATTGGTGTGCATGATTTTGAGAAGAAGGCTGAGCAGCGCGTCATTCTGAATGTAGATTTGTATATCCCTCTGAACATGAATACCCCTTCCAAAGACTTGTTAGAAGAGGTGGTGGACTATGACTTTATGCGTGAAACTATTAGGGCGCTGTCTTCCCAGGGCCATATTCACTTGCAAGAGACCTTTTGCGATGACATCATAACTGCGATGTTGCTGCATCCCAAAGTGATTGCTGCTCGTGTCAGCACGGCTAAGCCAGACGTCTATCCAGACTGCCATTCAGTAGGCGTTGAGGTATTTCGGATGAAGCAGGCGTAAAAGTTGTCAGAAAAGAATTGAATAGCTATGAGCGATATTCGTAAAGTCGTCTTCGAAGAAAACAAGCTTGAGAAAAAGCTATGCCGTTTAGTTGGTCAAGCGATTGGCGACTTTGGCATGATCGAAGATGGCGACAAAGTGATGGTGTGTTTGTCAGGCGGTAAAGATAGTTATGCCATGCTTGACATACTTTTAAAGTTGCGTGAACGTGCTCCAATTGATTTTGAGATTGTTGCTGTAAACCTTGATCAGAAGCAGCCAGGATTCCCAGAAGATATTTTGCCGAACTATTTAAAGGCTTTGGGTGTTCAGTACCATATTGAAAATCAAGATACCTACAGTATCGTGAAGCGCGTTATTCCAGAAGGTAAAACCACTTGCGGACTATGCTCTCGATTGCGTCGTGGCATCTTGTATCGTGTGGCCGATGAACTGGGTGCCACCAAGATTGCTTTGGGGCATCATCGCGATGACATCCTAGAAACCCTGTTGCTAAATATGTTCTTTGCAGGCAAGCTCAAAGCAATGCCACCAAAGCTGCGTTCAGATGACGGCAAGCATATCGTGATTCGTCCTTTGGCTTATGTTCCAGAAAAGTTGCTGGAACGTTATGCGGTGGATATGAGCTTCCCAATTATTCCGTGCAATCTTTGCGGCAGTCAGCCAAATATGCAGCGCGGTGCCATGAAAGACATGTTGCGCGATTGGGAGAAGAAGCATCCTGGCCGCGTAGAGAATTTATTCCGATCAATGCACCATATCGTCCCATCTCATTTGCTGGATGGGGAGGCATTTGATTTCAAGAATCTAGAGATTTCTACAGAACTGTCGGGTATTGCTGCCAGGTCAACTGGCGATAAGGCAATTGATGAGACGGAAATCGATGAATTAGCCTGCGGCACACTCATTCAGGGGCCTTATAATCCCTCCTTATGAACATCGTTATTTTGGCTGCTGGGCAGGGAAAGCGGATGAAATCCGCATTACCCAAGGTTCTTCAAACCTTGGCCGGGAAACCGCTTCTCCAGCATGTGCTCAATACAGCTCTGGACCTACAGGGCAAAAGCGCTAAAAATAGGCCAATCGTCGTGGTTGGTCATGGTGCTGCCGATGTAAAACAATTCCTTCAGGTCGCCAGCGAGCAAGATCCCAGCTTTAGCAAGGTGAGCACCGTACTACAGGCTGAGCAAAAGGGAACGGGCCATGCTTTATTGCAAGCATTGCCTAAATTGGATGTGAATGAGCCTACTTTGGTTCTTTACGGCGATGTCCCCCTCACGAGCAAAAAGACACTTTCTAAATTAGCCAAATTGGCTGATGGTGTGCGTGGTCAAGATTCTGCTCTAGCACTTTTAACTCAATATCTGAGCAATCCAACGGGCTATGGCCGCATCGTGCGTGATATCGATGGATCAGTCAAAGCCATTGTTGAAGAAAAAGATGCGACGCCTGCGCAAAAGCGCATTCAAGAAATTAATACCGGAATAATGGTTCTCCCAACTAACTCGCTGAAGAAGTGGTTAAAGGCTCTGCGTGCCAGCAATGCTCAAGGCGAATACTATTTGACTGATGTGATTGCGATGGCGGTTAAAGATGGTGTGCCGATTCGTACAACACAAGCTGATGCTGAATACGAGACTGTTGGCATCAATAGTCGTGATCAGTTGGCAGCGCTCGAGCGAGTTCATCAACTCAATCAAGCGAATATTTTGATGGATGCCGGCGTTTCCTTGGCCGATCCAGTGCGGATAGATATTCGTGGAAGCTTAGAGTGCGGGACTGATGTGTTTATTGATGTGGGTTGTGTATTTGAAGGATGCGTCACTTTGGCCTCAGGCACAAAAGTGGGTCCTTACTGCATTATTCGCAATAGCGTAATTGGCAAGGGTGTCACGATTCATCCATATAGCCATATTGATGGCGCTAAGGTTGGCTCAAGTTCTTTAATTGGCCCGTATGCGCGTTTGCGCCCAGGCGCAGACTTAGCTAACGATGTTCATATTGGTAACTTTGTAGAAGTGAAGAACAGCAAGATTGCTGCCAATAGCAAAGCTAATCATTTAGCTTATGTGGGTGATTCGATTGTTGGTTCTAGAGTTAATATTGGCGCGGGCACGATTACTTGTAACTACGATGGTGTGAATAAACACCAAACCATTATTGAGGATGATGTCTTCATTGGCTCCGATACTCAGTTGGTTGCTCCGGTACGCGTAGGACGCGGCGCTACATTGGGCGCGGGTACAACCTTAACAAAGGATGCGCCACCAAATCAATTAACAGTCTCACGCGCCAAGCAAATTTCTTTGCAGTGGCAACGACCAGCAAAGAAGGTTGCCGCAAAGCCAGCAGCGAAAAAAATAGAAAAAAAAATAAGTCCCAAAAAACCCGCTAAGGCTAAAAAATAATGTGCGGAATTGTTGGCGCAGCATCGCGCAAGAATATTGTTGATGTGTTGATTGAAGGCCTGCGCCGTCTTGAGTACCGTGGCTATGATTCTTGTGGTTTTGCAGTAATTAATGGCGATGATGAGCAGCATCCGATTGAACGCGCCCGCACTACTGCCCGTGTTTCCGAGTTGGCGGAGCAGGGCAAAGATTTTCATGGCACCTTAGGTATCGCGCATACTCGCTGGGCAACGCATGGTAAACCAGACACACAAAATGCACATCCCCATATTTCTGGCGGATTGATCGCTGTTGTTCACAACGGCATTATTGAAAACTATGAATCCCTGCGTACTGAATTAAAGACTGCGGGGTATATCTTTACTTCAGAAACAGACACTGAAGTCATTGCGCATTTAATTCATCAAGCTTACGTATCTAGTAAGCAACTAGATCTAGTGGCTTCAGTTAGATCGGTATTGCCAAGACTGCATGGCGCTTATGCGATTGGTGTCATTGCGCAAGATCGTCCAGATGTTTTGGTGGGTGCACGCGTTGGCTCCCCATTGGTCGTAGCGCTTGGTGAGAATGAAAATTTCCTTGCCTCTGATGCTTTGGCTTTAGCTGGACGCGCCCATTCGATGATGTACCTTGAAGAAGGCGATGTTGCTATTCTGAAGGCCGATAGTGTTGAGATCATTGATCAAGCTGGCAAGGCGGTGCAAAGAGAGCATAAGGCTATGCCTGCTCAAGCTGACTCTGTAGATCTTGGGCCTTATCAACATTACATGCAAAAAGAGATCTTTGAGCAACCAAGAGCAATTGGTGACACGCTTGCCAATATTGCTAGCTTTGGCCCAGAGTTATTTAATGCAGATCCTGAGCAGTGGAAAAAGTTCGATCAAATTTTGATCTTGGCATGCGGCACGAGTTATTACTCTGCATGTGTTGCCAAGTATTGGTTAGAAGATCTTGCTGGTATTCCGACGCAGGTAGAAATTGCTAGCGAGTATCGTTATCGCACTACCGTACCCAATCCAAATACGCTTATTGTTGTTGTGTCCCAATCTGGTGAAACTGCTGATACCTTGGCCGCTTTGCGTCACGCACAGGCCCTAGGTCATCAATACACCTTAGCTATTTGTAACGTTGCCAGTAGCGCCATGGTTCGCGAAACCCATTGGAATTTCTTAACTAAGGCCGGTACTGAGATTGGCGTGGCATCTACCAAAGCCTTTACGACTCAGCTAGTTGCACTCTACTTACTGACTGTCTCATTAGCTAAGCGTGCGGGCAAAGTGAGTCCCGAGCGAGAAAAAGAGCTTTTACGTGACCTGCGCCATTTGCCAAAAGCTTTGCATGCGGTCTTAGCGCTTGAGCCACAGATCATAGCGTGGAGTACTGCGTTTTCTAAATGTGAGAATGCTTTGTTCTTAGGTCGCGGTATGCATTACCCGATTGCCCTTGAAGGCGCGCTCAAGCTCAAAGAGATTTCTTATATTCATGCTGAAGCCTATCCAGCTGGTGAGTTAAAGCATGGACCGCTTGCGCTCGTTACTGAGAAGATGCCAGTAGTCACCGTGGCACCAAAAGATGACTTGTTGGAGAAGCTCAAATCCAATATGCAGGAAGTCAAAGCACGTGGTGGCAAGTTGTACGTGTTTGCTGACCAAGATACAGATATCACTAGTAGTGATGGTATCAACGTGATTCGCCTGCCTGAGCACTATGGCAACCTCTCCCCAATCTTGCATGTAGTCCCCCTGCAACTTTTGGCGTATCACACGGCTTGCGCCCTGGGTACCGATGTGGATAAGCCGCGCAACCTCGCAAAGAGCGTTACGGTGGAGTAATCCCGTTAGGGGGTAGTGCAGATTGAGGACAGGTAATAAGGTTTGTCGGGTTGTAATAAAGATTGTCGGTAAATAGATCCTCGAATAATAAGGTTGGTCGAGACCATCAAAATTTCCTTGATTAGCTTATATTTCAACAAACAGCCTTTATTCCTTCAAATTGACACCCCTTTGCTTACCTGGATTACTGGCAGCTTCTAGGCTAACTAGAGTCATTCAAAACAGGCTATTTTTAGGGTTCTTACGGGCAGAGAACGGCCAATAGATGACGTTAAAAAGTGATTTGGTCAAGATTGGGCTTGGTTTCTCGTTTTCGAGCTGCCCCATGCGACTTGATTAAGGTTTTACTGGTCTTTATACATTCAATATCTATAATTCGAAAGCCTGTATTTCCTTTATATTCCATCCCCCGCAAGGTGCATCATGAAAACAGTAGTAGCAGTTTCATTCATATTGGCCTCACTCTTTTCAAATGCTGCCCTAGCTGTCGAAGTTAAGGTTGCCGCTGTTGAGTTTGAATCTAAGTCCCCCGGCTTCGAGGAAAACCTTCCTGGAATAATTGATGCATTAACTGTCGCCGCTAAGAATGGTGCAAGGTTGATGGTATTACCAGAAGGCATCACTACTGGTTTTATATATTCAGATACAAAATCACTAATGCCTTACGCAGATACCGTGCCAGGAAAGACTACTGCCGCTATTTTTAAGGTGACCCAAAAATATAATGCTTTTGTTGTAGTGGGCATGTATGAGAAAAACCCCATTACTGGAACTATTACAAACGATGCTGTGCTTATTGGCCCAAAGGGATACATCGGTAAGTATCAAAAAAATACACTAGCAACTGGCGAGGGTTATATGGCCGTACCAGGCAAGCTAGACTTTCCAGTTTTTGATACTGAAATTGGAAGGATTGGCTTGGTAGTCTGTTTTGATGACACTAATATTCAAAATCTTTTACTGCCATCCCTAAGAGGAGCCGACATTATTGCCCAGCCGATTGGTTCAAACAAGATACCAACCTACGCTGGCCCCATTAGCGATACAAATCACTCAACAATGGCCAATATGTCTACTGCCGTTACTTGGTTAGGTGCAAACATGATTTCTACCAATTCAACTGGAGTGCAAGGACCCGGAGCTGGGTTGGTGATGTTTGATGGTGGATCTTCAATTTGGGACAATCAGGGAAAGCGCATTGTTTCTGCGCCTGTATCAACCTGGACTGATCGAAAGAAACCATCCATTGTGTATGCAACGATCAATCTTGATAAAAAGAGTGGCCAGAAAGAATTCTGGTTAAAACATCGCCGCCCAGAACTTTATCAGGATATGAATAACTATCGCTTTCCGGATGATTCCGCAGCAGACAAGACCAAACGTGAAGTTACTTCACTACTAGTTCAATATGATCCAAAAACTGGAAACATTGATGAAAATTATCAAAAAATTGAGAGTCTAATCAAGTCGCATGCTGGCGTATTTAATTTGACTGTATTACCGTTCAATTCATTCTTGGGACCAGTTAAATTATCTAAAGATAGTATTGCCAAATATGCCGAAGAGCTAGGTGGTAAAAGCTATCAAATGGCAGCCAATTTGGCGCAGAAATATAGAACCTATGTTTTATTTTCTATGCCAGAGAAGAAGGGCAATCAGTATTTTGAAACGGCAGTTTTATTAGACTTTAATGGAAAGCAGATTGGCGTTTACCGCAAGTCTCATCTAAATGATTCTGAGAAAACTTGGGCGACAGCTGGCAATGAATTATCAGTATTTAAAACTGCTGCTTTCGGAAACGTCGCCATCATGATGGATGACGAGGTGCGTATTCCTGAGATCACTCAAATGTATGGCATCTATAGAGCAGACTTAATTTTGGTTCCAGCAATGTATAACCAAAAAGACTATGGTAGTTCTGTTGATATTCCTAAGGGTATCGTCCCTGACGCAAGTAATCGCGGCATGGCCATGTGGTACAACATTCCAAAATACTCGCAGGCTTATACATTGGTGGCTAATTATATTGGCGGAGAGCATCGCGATGTTGGCGGTAGTGCTTTGTACTCACTAACGCCGGAAGTGGATTACTACCCACCTAATATCGCACCAGATAAAGAAATCGCTCATGCTGCGAACTTCACCACGCATACCAATAAGACTGTCTTTATTGATCAAGATCGTCTGCTATCAACCAGGCGCTGGGATTTAGCGGCTCCATTAGCGCTTGATATGAATAGTGCATGTTTCAAAGAGTGGCAAAAAGACTCCACTAATAAAGAAATATGTCCTAAAACAGCCAGTGGAAAATAAATGACTCGCTATTCCATAATCTTTTTTAGGCGTTTTATAGTGTTTAATTCTTTTTGTAAATCAATTATTGCCGGCACTTTATTTTTGGGATCGGTAGCTAGCTTTGCCGTTCAGTTGCTCGATCCGCCATCAACACCTAGGGTGACCGAAATTACTGTTTTTGTGGCAAAGAAAATTGTCACGATGGATCCAGCAATTCCGAACGCCACTGCGGTAGCTATAGCTGATGGTCGCATTCTCTCAGTTGGCTCATTGGATGATATGAAGCCGTGGACTGATAAGTACCCAACGAGAATTGATCGTCAATTTGCTAAAAAAGTGATGTATCCCGGATTTATTGAGCCTCATGCACATCCTTTGCTTGCG
>Ga0315272_10001389_pt1 | contig 12073 bp, 11 predicted proteins | sample C3_middle_MG_FD_203918 | JGI IMG/M metagenome (GOLD analysis project Ga0315272, IMG submission 203918) | Sediment microbial communities from Yellowstone Lake, YNP, Wyoming, USA - C3_middle | ecosystem: Environmental > Aquatic > Freshwater > Lake > Sediment | place: USA: Wyoming | collected...
GATGGAAAGAAAGTCGGTGATGTTATCGAGGTGCCCATTGATACTGCAAAGTTATATGGTGAGAGAGATGAATCACTGGTGTTTACCGATAATATTGAAAATGTGCCGGAAGAATATCGGGAGATTGGCACGACCATCACCATGGAAAATGATAAAGGTGAAATGAAAAACTTTTTAGTGACTCGTTTCGATGACAAAACATTGACTGTCGATGGCAATAATCCCCTTTGCGGTAGAGAAGTCACTTTCATGCTGGAAGTTTTGACGATACGCGATGCGACCGAAGAAGAAATCGAGCTTGGGGGAGCAGTTGGTGCTGATCCTGATTTAAATGAAATACTTGACCGTGCAAAATGAAGTTCTCGAATATTTATATTATTTATCCTGAGAACAGAGCCCTAGAAGGAGCAATAGCGAGTTCTATGGTAGCGCTGAGTAAAGAGGTGGCCGCAGCATCAGTTCCAGATACCAAAGTTGCTGTGGCGGATAATTTTCTTTACACACGTGGGAACTATGAACCGCACCGCTTCAGTTCTAAAGTATTTGAGAGTTTACGCGAGGCGCTTGAAGTATCGCTGACAGACACTTCTGTGACATGGAAAAATCGCGACCAAGATCCTAAAGTCTGGGCAGAGGCACAGAACAGCCTTGGAAATATTCTTGCTGCAATGGGGCAGCAGCGGAGAGATACTGAATTATTTGAAAGAGCCATCCAGTGTTTTAGCAATGCATTAGAAGAGTTCAGTCAGGAAAACTCACCATTGGAATGGGCGGCCACACAATATAACCTGGGCACGGCTAATCAGGCACTTGGTCGGTTACTTGATGCTACAAAGCCGTTAAAAATCGCTGTAGATGCTTATACCAATGCTTTGCTGGTCTGGACGAGAGATAAGTCTTCTGAAGAATGGATGTTCACCATGCATCAACTGGGTGCAACTTTGCATACGTTCGGAAAATTGCTTAAAGGGAACCGTCAATTTCAAAAGTCCGTGGTTGCATATAAGAATGCGCTTGCCGTACTTGACGCAGATGGTTACCCATTAGAGCTAACTGCTACACATAATAACCGGGCTGCCGTTCTGCATCATCTCGGTGAGTCAGAAGATAATCCTGATCGAATCAAAGAAGCGATTAACTCATATGAAAAGGCATTGACGGTTAGTATGGAACAGCAGTTGCCTATCCATTTGTCAGTCATCTGTCGAGTGAATAAGGCGACAGCACAAAATGTACTTGCTCAAGTTACAAACGATGCTGAACTTGCTGAAGAAACTGCAGATGAATTCGAATTGATTATGGAATGTTTTCCTCACGCGCTACAGCCACTCTGTTTAAAGCATTGTGAGGAGCAGCTGAAAATAGCGAAGTCACAGCTGAAAGTACCTAACAGCTAGGTCATTAAGAGAAGGTTGAAATCAAATCCGCTCGGAAAGTTTATATTCCACGTTAACAAAAGAGCCAGTATCTGCCATAAAACGAATCGTTCTGGCGCCAAAACCAACTTCCGGGCTTGATTCACCTTTATCAATAGATAGGGTCAGCGCTACGCCAAGCCTTGGTGAAAGATTGTGGCTTTTGCAGACTTCAACGATTTTTTCTTTGATAGGTTCCAGTTGTTTAACGATGATGTCCGTTAAGGCAAACAAATCCACATCTCCAGTAACAGTCTCCGTTGATAACTCCCATGAACTTATTACGGGTTTATCAAGGCCACTGAATGCACCGGCAGCATTGACGGAAGTGGGTTCTATCCCTAGCAGGCGTGTAATGTTTTCGGGATTAAAATGGTAACCCAGTAGTGCAAAATATGCCCGTCCTTTATTCGCTGCCAAGATAGCTTCCTTGTAAATTGTTTACGTGTGGGAGTATAACGTATAGGTTGAATAGAATGCGGGATTAGAAATTATAATCTGGTCAGGACTATAGTCGTAGACTCTAATGTCTAATCGGATTTGATTAGATAATAAAATTCATGAATAAAATTTATTTATGATTTAATCCGGGTATGTTTCTTCATTTTTTATGTTAATAAATTGCGGTAATATTGCGGTCTTTCAGTTGCGATTATATGCATTGTGTACATGGACAGAAAGGCAGTTAGGACAAATCTCCAAAAATTGGCCTAAAAAGTAAATAAAGTTAAAAAGAGGTGTTATTTGTCAGCTGAAATTTCACAAGAAAAGAAAAGTGACCCCAATAATCCATGTCTATTTTGTACAGATCCTCGTGGGGTATCAATACAGCATGAACATGCGTACAGTGCCCGTGACTCCTACCCGGCGAGTCTGGGGCACACCGTGGTCATCCCTCGTCGTCATGTCGCAAGCTTTTTTGAACTGACACTCGAAGAAATAGCAGGCTGTATGACACTTATTAAAGAGGAAAAAAGGCTTATTGATGAGGAGTTTAAGCCGGATGGTTACAATATAGGTGTTAATGTGGGGCCAGCAGCCGGGCAAAGTATCTTCCACGTCCATATCCACATCATCCCCCGCTACAAAGGTGACGTAGAGAATCCTCAGGGGGGGGTGCGACATGTCATCCCAAAGAAGGGACATTACACACGATAAATAGTATAATTTAGCCAGCTAAGCGGGAGGGGCTGACATGCTAGTTTATCTTCCTCCCGTTTTCAACTACCCATTTTATAGAAACTGTTTTATATAAACTAAGGAGATCTGATTATGAGTGATGACAAGAAGCAATTTATCCGCCCAAAGGTTCCTGATGGACATGCGGCTCGTGTGACTACCCGTCAGAAAGAAATAGTACCCGGGCAGTTTTTTGTTGGCTATGAAACCACCTGGGAACCGGCCCAGAAAGAAGTACCTTACACCACCCCGAAGAAGCCTTAAAGAAAACAGCAAAATAATCAGCCGCGCGAGCCTTAAAGTTAGTGTGGCTGCAAATTTAAATTTATTTTGTGATAAGCACGCTTTTGATGGCGTGCTTTTTTTTGAAATATGAAAAATAATCAGAAATTAATATTCGGCAAATTCAAGTACAAGAAGAGAAACCTAACACCTACAGATATTCGGGGGCAGTACTTTGGGGTTCTGTCGCATTTACCCAAGTCAGTCAGATTCAGATAAACAGCCACACCATTTTTTAGCTGGCCTTCCCTCATGCTTAACATCAAAAGAGTGTGCTCCCGATAGACTTTATATTGGTGCGCAATCAGAAGTCGGCATCAGGTAACGCCATATTTCAATTTAGGTTTGTGCCCATGGTAAGCCGTCAAAGCGCCAACCGTTGTGGGAATTTCGGTGGTGTTCTTCGTTAAGATCACCTTCAAAACCGTGCAACACGTTATAAACTTCAGAAAGTCCGGCTTTTTCTAACGCAATTCCAGCGTCCAATGAACGGCGACCAGAGCGGCAGATCAGTACAACAGGCCGATTCAGACTGGCCGCCTTTTTGACGTGAGCAACGAAATGAGGATTGATATCCCATTCCGGTCCATCGACCCAGGGGATCAGGATGGAACCCTTGGGATGGCCGACGAACATGTGTTCCATTTCGCTGCGAACATCAATGAACACCGCCTCGGGATTGGCCTTCAAGAATTCATAAGTCTGCTTTGGTGTCATGTTTTTCATAAGATGTTCCTAAATTTGAAAGTCAAAAAAACGCCGCCGCAGATGGAAATGTTACATGGAGAATATCTTGTTTGACACATTCAGCGGCTTCCAGAGTGGCTGTTATGCCGCATAATTCGCCTTCCAGAACAAGTATGGCCTGATTAGTTGCGATTATCGAGGCACGCGAACCTCCGATAAAAATTATTTATTGCTTGAGAAGCTGAATTGTACAGTTTAAATGCGACATTAATAATACATAGCCTTTACCAATATGAAATGAGTCACATTTCTATAATGGAATATACTTACATCGTTATTATTTTAATGTGTGTATATCAAAAAACATATTGTCCAAATCACCTAATATCCAAGTAAAAGCCTTTTCAGCAAGGGGCGCAGCGATACCTGAAACAGAGCCGGGATTAACCAATATAGTCTTACCGCCCTTAATATTGGTTTGCATTGTTATTTCCGCAACGTGGCTGTGCCCGCAGCAAACCAAATCATAATCCCCAGTACAGGCCATGCCGCGACCATAATGCGGATAGTGTGTCGCAAAGATACTTCGACCGCCCAATTTCAGGTCTGCATCATGCCCGTGATATGTGAGTAGCCCTCCCGACTTAGCCATCAACCTGTGCATCGCTATCGAGTCGCCAAGATTATTGCCGTGCACCACATGGATAGGTATGCCAAGCTTCAAGGAAGCGCGTAGCGTATTTGTTCCAATCAGGTCACCGCAATGGATGACAGCTTGCGCCCCTGCGATTTGAGCATCTGCAATTGCCGCTGCAAGAGGCTCGGCACGATCATGACTGTCCGACACAATGCAAATTTTCATGGTAAGCCACCAAGCTTGGAACGCATCCGGTATTCGTCGTTGCTACCAACTGGATAAATTATTATTTTCATTCAGAGCGATGTGTTTTAAGCACAAATCATATTAAGCAAAATGGGTGGTTTTTGTGTCTATAGCCACATCGGGAGAGACAATATAACCCGAATGAGGGGTATACTCTTAATCATATAATTTTGAAATTGTTTTTAGTTATGAAACAACAAAATTTATTTTAAATAAGCATTTTATGAAGTAGTTGTTTTGTCGGCAGAATAGGCAATTTGGCACCTGCATGGGCAGTTTACTGACTCGGCAGGATTTAACAGCGCCTCTGGTTGGATTTATGAACAAAAGAACGAACACCATTAAGAATTCAGTGCGCGTTGATCATTCGTGGGCTCGGGATTCTGGCGTTACTCCTCGCAATAATGTCGAGAGTGCCGTTGCATACAAAACGCATGCGCCTGCTTCCTCTCGGGCAGGCGAACTGAAGTCCATGGCTGAAGAATTGTTGGATGCTCTTGTTAGCGCTGTAAAAGCAAGCGCTGGCGTAGTTCGTATACTCCCGGCCCATGGCCAGAATCAGCAAGTAATCAGTTCGTCCGGCTTGCCCGCAGAATTGTTTGAAGTCGGGAGCGTCGTTGATTTAAATTGTGAAGAGTGCGGCAAAGAGAATCTCGGAAACGGTATATATTCGGCGGATATCAGCGCATGCAAGGCGCGACCAAATTGCCGATATGCAAATTGTCAGCATAATTCGATAATCCTCGCCCCGCTTGCAAGCAATCGTTCCCCCGCAAATCCAATCGGGTTTATTACCATGTTCTTTAATACCCCACCAGAGGCATTTGAGCATGATTCAAAAACCGTACTGGCATTCGCCCGCTTGCTTGGCACTCTCATCGAACAGCACAAATCAAATCGCGAGGCTAAGCGCGTTGACCTGATTGCCGAGCGGCAATCAATTGCCAACGAAATTCATGACTCTTTGGCACAAACGCTGGTATATACGCGGATGCGTACAAACATGTTGATTGAATCCATACAGTCAGGAAATGAACTCATGGCGGCAAAGTACGCCCATGATATAGATGAGGCTCTGGAAATCGGACAAAAAACGGTGCGTGAATTGATTACTGATTTTCGTTGTGAGATGGATCCGTCGGGGTTGCTGCAAGCCTTGCAAAATATAACCAGACAATTTAGCGAGCGTAACAATATCACTCTGGAATATATCAATCGTGTTGTCGATTTTGACTTGCCACTTGAATATGAGATTCAGATTTATTACATTGTGCGTGAAGCACTTGCAAATATAGCCAACCATTCCGGCGCTACCCATGCGCGCTTGACCATTGATACCAGCGGTGAAAATTTTGTATTCACCATCCAGGATAACGGCAGGGGCGGGTGTATTTTTTCGCCAATCGAAGGTCACTACGGCATTATGATCATGCGTGAACGGGCAGCGCGTATGAACGGTGAAATCAAGATTGAAAGCGCAGAAGGCTCGGGTACATTAGTACAATTATCATTTCAGGTTGCAAATGCCCGCGAGGAACACAATTAAATGAATGAAAAATTGAAAGTAGTTTTGGTGGATGACCAAAATCTGTGCCGCAGCGGATTATGCGAGTTGCTTGGTAAAGGATACGATTTTAGCGTGCTTGGTGCGACCGGGACTATCGAGGGACTGCGCGAGCTACTGAGCGAACAGCCGGACTTGCTGATTATAGATTTACGCATGAAACCAATGGATGGCTTGGCCCTGCTTGATCAAATTCGCAAGGAAGGATTCATGGTTCCCGCAATTATGCTCACCATGAGCGATTCGGAAGCCGATTTGACAAGGGCGATACGCGCGGGAGTGCGCGGCTATCTACTTAAAGACATGGCACCTGACGATGTGGTGGATGCCATTAGGCGGGTAGCTGTGGGTGAATTGGTTGTCGCTCCCGCCATGACTATCAAGATGATCGATATGTTGCGTGGAGACCAGCAGAGCGAGGAGCTCAAGAATCCACTCAAATTGCTCACGGATCGGGAACGCGAAATACTGCAGCTTCTGGCTCGAGGGGAGAGCAACAAAAGTATCGCTAATACGCTCTCAATCAGTTATGACACGGTTAAACAACATGTCCGCCATATTTTGACCAAGCTCAATCTATCCTCAAGGGTTAAGGCTGCCGTGTTATTTACTGTTGACCAGCAAGCTCGGAGTGACGAAGAAAAAAAATCCGGTTCATAATTCATCCGGATCTTTAGCCTTTCCTCCGCTTTCCGAAATTGAGCGCCGCACATATTTTAGTCTGGACTTCAAGCGTGGCGCGCCATAAGTAGTTGTTCAGCAACAATCTGCGGAATCGCTAGGTTTCTTTTTTGGCGGTTTTTTTGGCGCCTGTAGCTTTCTTTGCTGTTGGCTTTTTCTTTGTGGCGAGACTTTTCGTTTTGGCAGCTGCAACTTTTCGGGTGGCAGGTTTAGCCTTAGTCGATTTTGTCGCCGGTTTGCTTGTTTTCGCGCCTCCCTTGGCAGCTTTTGCTGCTAATAACTCTAAAGCTTCATCCAGCGTGAGGTCGTCTGGCGAAACCCCCTTGGGCAACGTAGCGTTGATCTTGCCATGGCGTGCGTAGGGTCCATAGCGACCGCTGCAAATTTCAATACTGGTCTTGTCGTCGGGATGATCACCTAGAACGCGCAATACCGTATTGCCGTCGCGGGCTTGGGCCAATAGCTCCACCGCACGTTCCAGGCCTATCTCGAAGATGCTGTCGGAGCGCGGGATGGATTTAAACTTGCCATCGTGCCCGACGTAGGGGCCGAATCGGCCGATGTTGACGATGACTTTTTTGCCGGTCTCGGGATGTGCACCGAGTTCACGTGGCAGTGCCAGCAGCTTTAATGCGCTGGCCAGATCGGCCTGCTCAAGCGGCATTTCCTTCGGCCACGAGACGCGCTTGGGTTTGGCTTTTTCACCCTCCACCACTTCGCCCAGTTGCACGTAGTGACCGTATGGACCACGTAAAAGCAGCACGGGCTGATTGGTGTCGGGATGCGCACCGAGTTCTATTCTGGCCGATGCATCGGCCTGTGACTCGCCACTGATGCTGCGTTTGTATTTGCATTCAGGATAGTTGGTGCAACTGATGAAGCTGCCATAGCGGCTGAGCTTTTTGGCGAGCGGCTTGCCGCATTCAGGGCATGCCTCATTTATCAGTTCCACCGGGCGGTCGATATCGGCTTTTTCCTTGATAAGTTTGGAGAAGCCTTTCCAAAACTCATCCATCACACCTATCCAGTCGCGTTTACCTTCAGATACTTCGTCCAGTTCATCTTCGAGGTGCGCGGTGAAACCGTAGTCCACATAGCGGGTGAAATGGTCAGTGAGAAAGCGAGTGACGACGCGACCGACATCGGTCGGCATGAAGCGTTTCTTGTCCAGAATGGCGTATTCCCTGGCTTGCAGTGTGGAAATGATAGTCGCGTAAGTGGATGGACGTCCGATGCCATGCTCTTCGAGTGCCTTGACCAAGCTGGCTTCGGAGTAACGCGGTGGCGGTTGGGTGAAGTGTTGTTCACCATACAGCTTGTCTATTGGTAATACGTCGCCCTCTACTAGAGGTGGAAGTTTGCCGCCTTCTTCTTCGGTAGCGTCATCAACGTCTTCCATATATACGCCAATGAAACCGGGGAACACCAGCACCTGACCGTTGGCACGGAACAGGGTGGTGTCACCACCCAGACGAATATCAACGCTTACAGTATCGAAGCGCGCTGGCGACATCTGGCAGGCCAACGTGCGCTTCCAGATCATTTCATAGAGACGCGCCTGGTCGGCGGTCAGGTGCTCACGGATGCTGTCTGGAGTGCGCAGGATCGAGGTCGGGCGGATTGCTTCGTGCGACTCCTGCGCGTTCTTGGTCTTGCTTTTGAAAGTCGGCTGAGTGTTGGGGAGATATTCCGACGAGAAATTATCCTTGATGTAGTCGCGGATCTCCTGCACCGCTTCTTTTGCCAGGGACACCGAGTCGGTACGCATGTAGGAGATCAGGCCGACGGTCTGCCCGCCGATGTCCACGCCTTCGTACAGCGATTGCGCAGTGCGCATCGTGCGGTCGGCGGTCATGCCAAGTTTGCGTACAGCTTCTTGTTGCAATGTGGAGGTGGTGAACGGCGCGGCGGCATAGCGCTGCTTGGCTTTCTTTTCAACGCGCACTACCTTGGGTGGCAATTTGGCATCGCTGATTTTGGCGTGTATCGCGTCGTATTCAGCCTGACTGGTTACGCTGAGTTGTTCCAGCTTCTTACCCTGATACTGGAACAACTTGGCGCTAAACGGCAGGTGATCCTTGTGGCTGTCCAGATGTACAGTCCAGTATTCCTGGCTCTTGAACGCTTCAATTTCTAACTCACGTTCTACGATCATGCGCAGAGCAGGACTTTGCACGCGACCCGCAGATAGCCCGGGACGGATCTTGCGCCAAAGCAGCGGCGACAGATTGAAGCCGACCAGATAGTCCAGCGCGCGGCGCGCCTGCTGTGCATTCACCAAGGGCTGGGAGATTTCGCGGGGGTGAGCGACCGCTTCGCGTACTGCGGACTGGGTGATCTCATAGAACACCACGCGCTGCATATTCTTTCCTTTCATGCCGCGCTTGGCTTTGAGCAACTCCGAGATGTGCCAGGCGATTGCTTCCCCCTCGCGGTCCGGATCGGGTGCCAGATATATGTTATCTGCAGCAGCGGCAGCTTTGGCAATCGCATCCATGTGCTTGCTGTTGCGCGCGATGGTTTCATATTTCATCGCAAAATCGTGGTCAGGATCGACTGCGCCGGTCTTGGGAACCAGGTCGCGTACGTGCCCGTACGAGGCAAGGATTTCGAAATCCTTGCCTAGATATTTTTGCAGAGTTTTGGCTTTTGCCGGAGACTCGACGATCAGTAGATTGGTTGCCATGCGTGTGGTCTTGGGTTAAATCCGGGATTCAATGCAGTTGTGCGGAATGTAGCGGCGTGAGCAGCTCTTCAATTAACAGCGGATCAAGGTCTTGATGGCGATTCCACAACACCATCAGCATGATCAGCTTTAGTTTGTCCAGTGCAAGGTTTTCCTGTTTCAAAGCAACGGAACGATCGATGATCATTTCGCGCTCGACCGCAGAAATCAAGTGTTGCTGTTCGGCAAACAGCAGGAATTGTCGTGCTTCGTCGCAAATAAGGTGCAATTCCAACTCGGCGAAATGGCGCTGTCCGCTATGTTTAAGGTTTTCTGGATAACTGTCGGGATTTTGTTCCTGTAATGCAGACAACCAAGTCAACGCTTCGCTGATTTCGTCGCCCTCAAAACCCGCGGCGGAGAGTTTGCGCGATAGTTTGTCTGGTTCAGGATAACTGCCTGCGTCAAAATAACTTTCAAACAAGTACATCAGGATTTCAAACATGATTTGCGCAGTGAGTTAATGAATTCGTTGATACAAGCCGCCGGGCAGCACACAGATGCGACCGCCCAGTTCAAGTGTTAACAGCATGGCGGATAGCTGGCTTACCGTCAAGCCGCTACGCACACTGAGCGTATCCACATCGACTGGATCGAAGCCCAGGTACTCAAACAGCGCGGCATCCGAACCCTCTGAAGCAGGGGTTTGGGCGGGAGCAATCAGCATTCCGCCAAGTTCTTCCAAGATATCCTGCGCGGCTTCGACCAATTTCGCGCCCTGCTTGAGCAAGGCATGGCAACCCTTGCTTTGTGGTGCATGTATCGAGCCGGGAATCGCGAACACGTCCCGGCCCTGTTCCAAAGCCAGTCGTGCGGTAATCAGCGACCCACTCTGTAGCGAGGCTTCCACTACCAGGCAACCAAGACTCATGCCGCTGATGAGGCGATTGCGGCGCGGGAAATTTGCGGCCAGCGGCGGTGTACCGAGCGGAAATTCCGAAACCAACGTCCCTTGTTGCGCGAGCACATGCGCGAGGTCCCGGTTCGCTGCCGGATAGACCTTATCCAGCCCTGTGCCAACCACCGCGATGCTGCAGCCCTGGCCGCGCAATGCCCCGCGATGTGCGGCCGAATCGATACCGTGCGCCATGCCACTGATGATGCACAGTCCGGCATCGCTCAACGATTTGGCAAAAGCCTCGGCGTTGTTCATGCCTTGCGGAGTTGCGCTGCGACTTCCGACCACGGCCAGCGCGGGTCGATTGAGTAAGTCCAGCCGCCCTTTTACATACAACAACAACGGCGGATCAGGAATATTCAGCAACGTTTGCGGGTAGTCACTATCAGCCAGAGTGACTATATGATTGTTGCTGTCTTCCAGCCAGGCCAAGGTGGGAGTTATGGCATCGTCGGAGACGCCTTTGTTAATTTCTGCGGCAACATTGGTTTTGACTACTAATTTGAGAGAACTGACAGATGCGGCGAGAACCGCCTCCGGTGAACCGAATTGCTTTAACAGGCGACGTGCACTTTCGCCGCCTAAGCCTCGAGTCAGGCTTAGCGACAGCCAAGTCTTGAGCGAAGCGTCAACAATCATTCTCTTAAGGAGTTTGTGCGCGATCGAGTAATTGAACCGGCATGTGGGCCTGCATCACCAGTGCGTAAGACACCTTGTTGAATACGCGGAAGACGAACACCAAACCAAAGCGCTCGTCCGGTAGCGTAAAACTTTTTCCACCTTGCTTTACAACTTCACCTTTGTGATACAGAGCCAGCACATGACCGGATTCAAGGCCATCGCGCCCACCCTTGTTCAAGGTAATGACGGCATTTTGCCCGGCCTGTGATACGCCACCATAAACAGATATCACACGTGCGGAAATCTTGCTTTCCGGGGCGCGCGGCAGGTAGGAGCCGATCGCTTCGCTGGAGTGGGCGATCAGACGGTCTCCAGCATAAGTTTCCTCAACGGAATGCGTGATTCTGATGGTACTTACATCTGCAAAAGCTGTTACCTCGACGTTGCCCAAATAGATAGCTTCGATGCCTAAGACCTCCTCGGAGTCAGGATCGACAAATGTCTTGCCGGGGCGATAGATCTGCCACTTATCACCTTTATCCGAAGGCAATCCTGTGACGAAGCCGGTATCACCAGTACCAAGTACAACACGCCCTTCACGTGCACCAATCAGCATCGGGGCATTTTTTAACTCTCCCTTATCAATGATCAAAGGGCGACTTAAAAACGGAGCGATGATTTTGGCGGGAATGCTGGGGATGGCATCGTGGTCGCTCGGACCCTCACGTACTCTGGGAGAAAGTTTGACGATATCGCTCGTCTCGTCATCGCCCGTTTTGATCACACCGCTCGTGGACGCTATAGGGTTGATACTTTCGGGGGTGCTTGAGCCGGGTTGGCCGATGCTCAAAGTGCCACTGGCCCGATTGAGAAAAATCGTGTCACCTGGATAGATCCAGTGAGGGTCTTTGATGAAGTCTTTATTGAGCCCCCAGATATGTGGCCATTTCCACGGATCCTTGAAAAACTTGCCGGAGATATCCCACAGTGTGTCACCCTTGACGACAACGTGACGATCTGGCGCATCGCTGCGAATATCCAAACTAAGATTAGAGAGGTTTTCGGACTCGGCTGCAATGGCCGTAGTTCCTGCGACAATGGCCATGACAGGCAACAAAAGACAAATCAGCGATATAAT
>Ga0315272_10001391_pt1 | contig 12065 bp, 9 predicted proteins | sample C3_middle_MG_FD_203918 | JGI IMG/M metagenome (GOLD analysis project Ga0315272, IMG submission 203918) | Sediment microbial communities from Yellowstone Lake, YNP, Wyoming, USA - C3_middle | ecosystem: Environmental > Aquatic > Freshwater > Lake > Sediment | place: USA: Wyoming | collected...
GGCGAGACGGCTTTGCCCCCAATAATTTTAAACATGACGGCACCGCAGGTGGGGCACTTGCCCTTGATCGCCTTGCGCCCATTCTTCATCACCTCTTCAAAGGCGTTGGCGATTTCCTTTTTGGCTTTGCATTTTACACAATAACCTTCTGCCATAAATAACTCCTGGCGAATCCGCCCCATGCTTATTCGCAACGGTATTCTTAGTGTACGAGCCGCAGGTTTGCAAGGTCAACAGGGAAAAAGTGGGTGAAAGCATTATCCGTGCCATAATCCCCGCAACTCGGTTTTTAGCACTTTTCCCGTCGCATTACGCGGCAGTGCCGGTAAAAAATGGAACCGGCGGGGGACTTTGTAGTCCGCCAGTTTTTTTCGCGCGTAATGTGCCAGCGCCTTTTCGGTCAATGCCGATCCTTCACATGCCACCAAAAATGCCACCGGCGTTTCCCCCTTGCGTGGGTCGGGTTGGCCAACAACGGCCACCTCGGCAACTCCGGGGAAATGCAGAAGCGTTTCTTCAATCTCGCGGGGATAGACATTGTTGCCGTTGACCAGCAGCATGTCTTTTTTGCGGTCCGTGATATAAAGGCAGCCATTGGCATCCATGCGTCCGATATCCCCCGTCAACAGCCATCCATTGCGAAAAGCCTCGGCGGTCGCCTGCGGTTGGTTCCAATATCCGCGCATGACATTGCCGCCGCGAACACACAACTCCCCGGTTTCGCCTGCGGGCAAAAACCGGCCGGTTTCGTCCTGGATGGTCACTTCGACATCCGGGATGGGGGGGCCGATCGATCCTTCCTTCCACGGTCCGTGGATGGGATTGAGGGCGACGACGGGGCTGGCCTCGCTCAAGCCATAGCCTTCGAGAAGGGGCAACTTATGGTGGTGCATGAAGTCCTGCAATACCTTCACAGGAAGGGGTGCGGCCCCACTAACGCATAGCCGCAGCCGCGATTCTTCCGGGAAGGGGATGTCGGCCAAAGCCCGAAAGAATTGCGGGATGGCGGGCAGAAGTGTGGCCTGGCGGACGATGAGTTCCTGCAGGGCGGCGCGCGCTGGATGCAAGGATTTGATCAGCACGATGGCCGCGCCCACCAGCAGGGGCAGAAACACGCAAACGCAAAGCATGAAACTGTGGAACATGGGAAGCATCAACGCGAAGCGATCCTGATCGAGGGCGCCGAGCGCCTGTTTGCAACTGTTCACATTGTGCAACAGATTCCCATGGGTGAGCATGGCCCCTTTGGGTTTGCCGGTGGTGCCGGAGGTGTAAATGATCAGGGCAAGATCGGTTTCCGAAACTTCGGGAACCTCCAACTTCAATTTTGGACTGGGTGCGCCCGCCCATTCTTCCACACGGAAAAGTTGCCGGTTGGACAGTTCCGGCACATGCGCTGAAGTGGCTTGGACTGCGGTGGCAAATTCAGACTCGGTTATCAGCACGTTAATTCCGGCATCGGCAACGATAAAACCGACTTCCATCGGCTTGAGGAAGTTATTGATCGGTACCGCCACCGCCCCGGCATATAGAATTCCAAAGAGCGCGGGAATGAATTCGGGACGGTTGCGCAGCCAGATGCCCACCCGGTCACCGGGTTTTATCGAATAATCTTGAATCAAACGCTCCGCCACGCTCAGGGATTGATCGTATATGGCGCGGTAAGAATATTCCGCGTTCCCCCAATAAACGGCGGTTTTTGTAGGGTGTGCGTCAACCGCCACTTTAAATGCGCGCGTCAGGTTCATTCAGTATTCTGTGATTGGAACCACTTTCATAGCGCGAACGATTAAATCGTCAACCTTTTTAAGATCCGGGTTCCTTCCCTGAGGACGTCCTACTGCAAATCCGGGCGTTCAATGCGCCCAAGGCAGGGGGGCCGGTTCGAAGCCGAAATTCCGCGCGAATGCGGCGTGAGTGGCGGTGATGATGACGGGGCGGCGCCGGAAGGGATCCTGGAACGCCATGCGGATCGCCCGCAATCCCATGATCGGCGTCTTTTCGGAGCTTTTATAGGGAACTCCGTACAGGGGATCGCACAGAATGGGCAACTTGGAGGCCGCCAGGTGCAGACGAATCTGGTGCGTCCGCCCGGTAACAGGCTGGGCCAAAACCAGGGAATTGCCATTCGCGGAGGCCACGAGCCGAAAGTGGGTCACAGATTCTTTGCCTGTTTCGGCATCGATGCGCATCAGACCGGGCCTGTGCGGTTCCTGGCCGAGCGGGTCCTCACGGGTCCATTCGGTTTGCTTTGGAACCCCTTTTACCGCCGCGAGATAGTATTTGGAAACCTCATGACTCGCGAATAATTCACTAAAAACACGCAAAGCGCCGGGGCTTTTGGCCAGAAGCAGCAGGCCGCTGGTGTCGGCGTCGAGCCGGTGGATGAACCGGATGTATTTGATGTTACGGGATGCGGCCCAGTAATCACCGGCCTCGATGGAGGACCGCAAGGCGGGTAGTAGATTACGCCCGGTTTCCTTCCAATCGTCAGGAGCCAGCATCCAGCCGGGGGGCTTGTCAATGGCCATGACCGCCGGATCCTCGTAAAGAATCGCGGCGAACTGGTTGCGACCCAGATCGATCTGGTCGCGGTTTTGTTTCAAGATGCGCATGGCGGGAGGGAGTCTAGCGTAAACAAACAAATTCAGAAACGAATTTCGGCGGGAATGTCGGAACTCCATGAGAATGTCCCCTTGCCAACTCCATGAGAATGTCCCCATAGGTTGCCGCCGCAACAGCGGCAACGATGGAGAGAATATTAATGAATCGGAAAGAACGGAGTCGATTGACAGTTTTAGCAAACGTAAAGGCAGAGGACATGACACTGCGAGAAGCAGCGCAGGTGCTTTCCCTGAGCTATCGACAGGTCAAGCGAGTATGGCGGCGATATAAGGACCAGGGAGATGCGGGTTTGGTGCATCGGTTGCGGGGTCAACCCAGTTTGAGAAGAGCGGATCCGGAGCTCAAAACGAAGATATTGGCGAGGGTGGCGCAAAGGTATCCCGACTTTGGGCCGACTTTGGCAGCGGAGTATTTGGCCAGGGAGGGACTGGAGGTCGATCATGAGACATTGCGCCGGTGGCTGTTGGCCAAAGGCAGCCGCACGGTGCGCAGGAGACGCCAGCAGCACCGGCAATGGCGGGAGCGCAAGCCCAGCTTCGGAGCCATGGTGCAACTGGACGGTTCGGACCACGACTGGTTTGAGGGCCGCCGTGACCGAGCGGTGTTGATGGTCATGGTGGACGATGCGACCGGACGAGTATGGGCGCAGTTTTTCGAGCAGGAGACCACCCGTGCCAGCTATGACATGTTGGAAGGCTGGGCCAGGCGCTTTGGCCTGCCCCGGAGCGTGTATGTGGACCGGGACAGCATTTACCGATGCGAGGGAGTGGGCAGCATTGCCGACCAACTGGCCGGCAAAGAGCCGCAAACGCAGTTTGGCCGGGCGATGCAGGAGTTGGGAGTGGAACTCATTTTAGCCAACAGCCCGCAGGCCAAAGGGCGTGTGGAACGAATGAACGGCACGCTGCAAGACCGGCTGGTCAAGGCCCTGCGCTTGGAAAACATCAAGGAGTTGAAAGCGGGTAACAAGTATTTGGCCCGGAGTTTTTTGCCCGCCTTCAACCGGCGCTTCATGGTGGAGCCCGCCAACAACGCCGATGTTCACGTGGCAGTGACATGCCCCTTGGATGAAGTGCTCAGCTGGGAGGAGTCTCGCGTGGTGCAGCGCGACTGGACGGTGAGCTGCGAGAAGCGGATTTATCAACTGGATCGGCAACACGAGCCCTTGAGCCTGGTGGGGCGAAAAATCATCGTGCGCACGCTGCGCAATGCAACGGTTCAACTGGTGTTCCGAAAGGCGAAACTGCGCTGGAGAGAACTCCCCCAACGTCCGGTTCGCATGGCAGTGCGGTTAAACAAACCCGCAGCGAAGCCAAGAAGCAAACCAGCGGCAGGGCATCCCTGGCGACGAGATGTAATTGCAGCGGGACGACCGTATTGGAAAGCCAGGAAGGCAGCCGGCCAGGCAACGCGCCAGCAGTTGGTCCTGGGGCCCTCCAGTCGGCCCTCGCTACGCTCCGGCCTCCCTGCGGTCCCCAGGACCAACTGCAAAGACAAAGGAAACCCCACACAAAGGGGACATTCTCTCGTGAGTTAAAGAGGGGACATTTCTAAAGAGTTTTGACACGAATTTCGGCGGGAATACAGACGCCCGAAAGAGCGGTGTCACCAGGTTGAGTTTGTCCCATCGCGTTGACCCCGTATTCCGGGTTTGACCCTTTTCCTTGGAGGTTTAATCTCGACCTGTGAATAGGGACACCAGACTGCTCTTATGGACGGTCATTGCCGCTTTCCTGAGCTGTTTTACCGGAATGACGCGGTGTGAAACCGATGCCGCGGCCCCGGGTGGTACGGGACAAAAAGTGGCCATGGGTGTATTGGATTATTTAAAAACCAACCACGCGCGGGTGCTGTTCCGTCCGCATCATGAAATGAACCAGGGTGGTTTTTGGCGGGGCGGCAGGAAAGGTCCTGAAGGAACGGCGAGGTTGTATCGGGTTACGCAGGATTATCTGGTGAAGGAAAAGGGATTAACCAACCTGATCCGGGCCTGGGATATGCGGGATATGAGCCGCGACTTTGCCGATTATAATCCCGGGGATGCGTACTGGGACCTTTTTGCCTTCGACGTTTATGGCCCCGGCCATGACCAGGGCTGGTATGATTACATCGCGCCGATTGTTGGCGGCAAACCGATGGCCATTGGAGAATGCGAAAAACTTCCGACGCCCCGGTTATTAAATGAACAGCCCCGCTGGCGCTTTTTCATGAGCTGGGCTGAGCTGTATCAGTCAGCCAATGTGGTAAACCGTGATCAGTTGCCAAAATTCAGCCGCTTAGAAGACCAACCCTCAGCATCGAGATAAGCCAATGAAAACAAGCCTGCTCCTTTTGTGTGAACTTCTGCTGGTTGCCGCCGCAATGGCCAGCCCCCGTCCAATCCCTCAACCCCTGCCCGCGCATCCCGGCAATGTGTTCGTGTCGGGTGAAGCAGTCGTGGCCTCCCTGTCCAATGCCAGTCCCTGGAGGTTGGTCGATTACGACTCCAAAACGATTGCGCAAGGGGAGGGGGATAAAGCCGAACTGGGCCGACTGCCCGCAGGCTATTACGAATTGCGAAGTGTGATTGACGGGAAGGCATCAAAAACGATCACGACCATCGGCGTGGTGGAACCGTTCCGCGCTCCCACACCGGAGACCTCTCCCATCGGCGTTGACGTGGCCATGGCGTGGTTTTATGCCGGGGAACAGCGGGAACAATCCGCAAATCTGTGCGCCCTGGCCGGTGTCAACTGGGTGCGGGACCGGCTTCGCTGGGATGAAATGGAACCGGAGAAGGGCCGGTTCGTTGCCGCCAACAAATATGACGACACGGCCCGAATCCAGTCCAAAGCGGGTTTGCGGGTGCTGCAAGTCCATCACAACACCCCCGCGTGGGCCACCACAACTCCCCAACGCCAGCCGCCTGATTTGCGCGACGCCTACAATTTCATGCGCGAAATGGCGCGCCGATGGAAGGGCCGGGTGCTGGCATTCGAACCCTGGAATGAGGCGGATGTGGAAAACTTCGGCGGCCATATCGGCGTTGAAATGGCCTCGCTTCAAAAAGCTTCCTACCTCGGTTTAAAGGCCGGGAACCCGGATGCGATCGTCTGCCAGAACGTGTTTGCGCTCGTCCAGCCCAACATGCTCGCCGATCTGCAGGCCAATGTGGCATGGCCCTACTTTGACACCTTTAATTTCCACCATTATTGCGGCCCCGATAATTATACCAATGTTTACGCGGCCTTCAGGCCGTTCACGGCCGGCAAACCCGTCTGGGTCACTGAATTCAATTCCCCTGTCCATTGGGCCGGAGACGAACAGGAACCGACCGAATCGGATTTGCGGGTCCAATCGGAACGTGTAACCAAAGTCTTCGCCGCCTCCCTCCATGAGGGTCCGACCGCGGACTTCTATTTCATGCTGCCCCATTATTGTGAGGGCCAGACCCAGTTTGGCATCCTTCATAAAGACCTGACCCCGCGACCCGCCTACCTGGCCCTGGCGGCCGTGGGCCGTCTCCTGGCCGATGCCCGGCCGCTGGGCAAACTCCCAACTTCCGCGAACACCCGGGCCTTTTTATTCCGCGCTCGTCCGGACGGTCGCGAGAGCGATGTCCTCGTCGCCTGGGCCGCCGAAGGGGAGTCGGTCCTGGAATTGCCCGCCGCCCCCGCGGCACTTTGTGATCACCTCGGTCGCGGGAAAATTCTGGCGCGGGGAGAATCCAAAACGGCTCTGAAGATCACCGCGGCTCCTGTGTTCGCTGTCTTCGACAAGAACGCCTTCGCCACCGTGGCGCTCCAAACCGCCTCCAAACCGCCGGCGCTCAAAACCGGGAAGCCGTCTCCTATCGTCCTGCAAGTGCTGGTTCCCCAGGAAAAGACATCCCTGAGTCTCTCCGCCTGCCAGATTTCCTCCGAAAAACCCGATGTCCTCAGGGTGTTCGCCTACAATTTCGGCGATCGTAAATTTAAGGGCCGTTTTTCCATAACCGCCCCGGCTGGTTGGACGGTCCAGTTCCCCGGCCAGGTTGAGTTGGCCGCTGGAGAGCGCAAAGAACTGGCTTTGACCGTCGATAGCCATTCGGGGGCTACGGCCCCTGTGGAGACCATTGGAATCCAGGGAGAATTTGGGGACGCAGGCCAGCCTGTGCTTTCCGTGCGGGTCACTCCCACCCCCTTCAAACTGCGCGAGGGCCTGGCTCTGAACCTGCCCTCCGCCATAAGGCCGGACCGCTGGCAACCTCTTAATTCCGGCGGCAGCGAGATGCTGCTCACCAATTCGGACGGCGCCATTCTGGTCAAAGCAAAACTGAATCCCGGCGACCGCTGGGTGTATCCGATTCTAACATTGAACCGGGACGAACGCCCCACAGCGGATTACGATGCCCTTGTCGTCACGCTCAGCGCGTTGGAAGGCGGGGGAGACTACCGCGCCATCATGGACGAGGAAAACGGCAGCGGCTATGCCATTGATTTTGTTCCCCAACCAAAGCCCGGCCAAACGGTTGAGGCCATCGCCGTGCTATCCACCGGTGTTTATGGCCAGGGTTGGTCCAGGCCCGATGACAACGGAAAACTGGACCCGGACAAAATCAAAAGCCTGAAAATCGGCTGCAGCCTCAAAGGCGAGTCCGTCCACTTCACGTTCAAAAACATCCGCTGGGTGCAAACCAAAGCGCCGTAAAATCCCGCGCATTCGGATTATCATCAAGCGGGCGAGTGGACACCGATGGCCGGACCGGGATGTTTCACGGCATTTCCCTCGATAGTCCTGGGGATCTTATTTCATGGCCGGTCGCCTGGCTGGCCCACTGGAAAAGCAATCGCGCCGCCTTTTGCGGGAGAAATCTTTTGAGTGCCGCCACCCGGCAAATGCACCACAATGGCGCTGCAGTTTCCGGCCAGGGGTTTGACGGTCAGGGTTGCCATTTTACCCCTGCGATCGGTTTGTAAAACCATTTGGAGCGGGCCGAACGGCGTGGCCACGCCGTCAAGTTTTGTCCTCATTCCCGGGCCTGTCCACTCCGACGGCAGACCCTCCAGCAAATGCAGTTCATTGCCGCGGTCCAACGCCAGAAGGTGAATGGAAAGCCGGATGAATTCGGCGCTGGCCCAGTTGTGGGGCATGTCACCCACTTTTTTGAAGTTTTCACCCCGCAACGATTGCTCCTCGCGCCACACGAGAGTTGGGGCGGCGTGGTTTGCAAAGGCCGTCAGCGCTTTTGCCGCCTTGCGGCCATTGTTCTGCCAAAGCCAGGCATGTCCATAAAAGGACGCGAAGTAATTCCAAATCCCGGTCGGATCCCAACCGGTGCCATGGACCATGCCCTCGCGTTCCGTTTCTTCCAGCATTGCCATATTGCCCGCAACGAGCGGCTCATCGCTGGCAAAAACCTGGCCCGGATAAACCGCCTGGCAAAAAGCCCATTGCCCGCGCTGGGGCAGGTCCTGGCCATCCATGCGAATGGGCAGATAAGGATGCCCGTGCGCATCTTTTTTCATGTCGCGCTGAGCCGCTTTCCGGAACGCCGCCATGAAGTCATCATATTCCCTCTGCCAGGCGGCGGCGGATTCCGTCTTGCCGAGCCAATGCGCGGCGTCGATAAAGGCGCGCAGACCGGCCAGGTTCCAATAGGGGTTTGTATATTCGTCCATCACGCCGCCGATTCCGCCGTCAGGAAACCCCGCGGGCAGCAATCCGTCGTCGAGCTTTGAGGCGTTTGTCAGAGTCTGCTGCCGCAGCGTTTTGATATGTTCAGCAATGCGCTCGAGCTTGGGCCACAGTGCTGCAAGCCAGATTTTGTCCTGGGTGAGTTGCGCCTGGCGAACGCATGTCCAAAGCACGATTCCGTTTTCCTTGGAGAAATCCTTCATCACCTGGATGCGGCCATCCGGTTGCTGGAAGGTCAGTTCGTAGGCCACGCCGTTGCGAGCCTCCGCGCCTGCTCCCAGGAGGGTTGCCGCCTCCAGCAGGAAGGCGCCATCCACAATCCAGAGACCCCGGTAACAGGTCGGCCCCACCTGGAATGCGGGCAGGCCCTTTTTAATTTCGCGCGCCTGCCAGATGTTGCGGATGGAGGAATCCACCAATCCTTGAATGCCCGCGTCCGGCACCTGAATCCGCCCATACGGCAAGGGCGCTTTTTGCCAATAAGTGACCGCCTGGTCGCGAAACTTAAGGGCCTTTTTCACAGATGCTGGTTCGATCACAATTCCGCCGGCACCGCTATACAGGGCAAAAAAGGTGACGCTCCGGCCCGCCCGCACTGTGAGCGACTCCAGTTGAATCGCCCGCCGCGATTGACGCTCCTCCGCCAGACCGGTCATCTTCAGGGAGGAAGTGATCGTCTCATGGTTGTTGACTTGTATGCGTTGGGCTTCGGGTTGAAAGGTGAAGGGCAATGTCGTGTCCACGATGAGCCTGGGCCGCAGGGTGCGGACCTGGTTCGTGGTGTTCTTGACGTGGACAAGGATCAAATCGTTTCGAGCTGGCCCGCCAAAGATGGAAGTATCCATGCGTGCGAGGGCCAGTGCGTTCATCCGGCCCGCCAGCAACGCTTCGTTGTCTGTTGGGAAATCCGGGGCAAAGACGTATAGCCCGTTGAGGATCGTGTTTTTGTCAGTGCCCTGCGGCGCCGCCTCCACGGTGATCTCGATGATGCCATCGCCATTGGTGTCTTTCGCATCAAACCAAAAAGCGCCAGCTTTATTCTTCCCAAGATCGGCCACAGTATCGACCGTCGTGGGCTGCGCGCCTTCGACGCTCAAAACCTGGACGCGCCTGGCAGCCTCGTTCCACCAACCTTCGCACAATGCGAGCGCGATGCGTCGGGACGCGCCTTTTGAAACGGAAACCGTGTATTGAATGCTGCCGTCGCGGTGAACGGCGATATCAGCGAACGATGCCTCCGCGCCGCTGGGTGGCCTGGCCCAGTTCCTCTCGTGTCCGCCCCGGTCCACGCGCCGCAGTGCTGACCCCGGCCCCTTGGTTTGCGGCAGATCAGTGATGGCGAAGGTTTCCTCCGTGATTTCCAGCCCCTCCGCCAGACGTCTCGTGATTACAATGGGCACACGCGGCGAGCACAATTCCTGTTTCTGCCAGACTGCATTCTCAATTTCCTCAATGCCCACGCGGGTGCCGAATTCGCGACCACCCTGATTGTAGTGGTAGAGCAGTTCGCCGCTGCGATCCACCAGCGATTTGTCAGGGTCGTCCGGCAGGCAAATGGCCGTCTGCCATTGCGGTGGCGAGAAATGGAAATCCACCCCGGTGGGGTTCGACGCCGCTCCGATTACAGGTTGCAGGATGGCGATCGAGGTCACAAACAGGGCGGCGAGGCGATACTCTTTTGGGTATGATTTCATGGGTTAAGAATGGAAGTCACCAAAGTCCGTTTCGTTTTTTGCCCGGGATTTTTCGCCGCCACCCGGCCGCCGGTGAAGGGTGATTTCGTCCCGGTTCACACCATTCAGAAAGACATCCTCCCTCCGATCGGCGCCGCATAGGGCAATTGGCGCCCTCATATCCGACTGGCAGCTTGCGCGGCATTCTCACACTCTGCCCCATCCCTCCTTCCCAAGGGAAGCGAAAATGAATGTTTTGTTCGCCCTGGTTGGTGAAGTGTAAGCGTGCGGTCTCCAAGGTAATGCGTTATCCGGACGACCCATCCCCTGAGGGTTGGATGATTCGGGATGATCGCGTGTCATTTGTGGCGGCAGGAGGATTGCCGATATTTTTTGCAAAATACCGGCTTATGACTACCTTTGTGATGATTTAAATGAAAATGAGCAATGCAATCGAGGTGGAAGGCGGACTCCAGGCGATGACTGAGAGGCCGTCGATGGCGCCCATCATGCAGGACAAGCAGAGCGAGCGGGATCATCGGGAACTGCGGATCGATCAGGTGGGGGTGCGGGGTTTGCGCTTTCCCATCCAGGTGTTGGACAAGCAACGGGTGTCCCAGAACACGATTGCCACAATCGGCATGTATGTGGATTTGCCCAAGGAGTTTAAGGGGACTCACATGAGCCGCTTTCTGGAGGTTCTCAACGCGCACGGGAATGTGATTCATGTGGATTGCCTGGGGGACATTCTCCATGCGATGCAGGCGCGGCTCAAATCCGCGACGGCGCGTCTGGAGATGGAGTTTCCCTATTTCATGGTAAAAAAGGCGCCGGTAACCGGGTTGGAGGGGATGATGGATTATACGGCGCGGTTTGACGCGACGGCCTGCGGGCATGATATTGATTTCGTTCTGACGGTTATGGCCAATGTGACGACGCTGTGTCCCTGCTCCAAGGCGATCAGCCAGCACGGGGCGCATAACCAGAGGGGCACGGTGAAAGTGGCGTTGCGCTCGCGGCGGGCGGTGTGGATCGAGGATGTGATTACTATGGTGGAGGGTTCCGCGAGCAGCGAGCTGTATTCATTGCTGAAGCGCGAGGACGAGAAGGCGGTCACGGAGAGGGCGTATGAGAATCCGGTGTTTGTGGAGGATCTGGTTCGCAACGTCGCTTTGCGGCTCAACGCCCATCCGGATGTGACTTGGTACAAGGTGGAGGCGGAGAACCAGGAGAGCATTCACAATCACAATGCGTATGCGTGCATTGAAAAAGGTTGAAGATTTTTGTGGCGCTTAAGAGCGGCTTTGATAGATTCTGCGTTTCACGGACGGCACGGCCGCGGTTTGTGGCCATTTTAAAGCAAAAACAGGCAAATATTAATAATTGAGTTGTGACAGCGAAAAAAAACATCGTTAAAAAGCCGGTTGGGGCGCCTGAGGCGCGCGGTAAATCGATGGGTTCTGCCACATTGGCATCAATTCTGGGTCGGACCTCGGTCTCGCAGGCGCATTGGACTCCTTCCGGAGACATCAAGCCTGAGTGGGAGAAATTTTACCGGATTTTGCTCGAATTACGGGAGCGCCTGCTCAATCAGATGAGCGGTCTGGCCAAGGAATCCGCTGAGGAAATCAGCGGTTACAGCCTGCACATGGCCGATTCTGGAACCGATAATTTCGACCGTGACTTCGCCCTGAGCCTGCTCTCTTCGGATCAGGATGCGATTTACGAGATCGAAGAGGCCCTGAAACGCATTCAGAAGGGGACCTACGGGATTTGCGAGTTGTCCGGCAAACCGATTCCCAAGGCTCGTTTGGAGGCGATTCCATGGACGCGTTTCAAGGTGGAATCGCAGTCGCAACTCGAGAAGGAGGGCGCCCTCAAACAACGCCGTCTGGGGACTTTGGGGACTGTGGATAACGCCGGCGTGTCCGAGGTTGAAGAAGAGGACGAGGCGGAGGAGAAGCCATCCAAGGAAAAAGAATAAATTTTTTTTAACACCGAACTTTTATGGCCCGAGAAACTGTAACATTGGAATGCACGGAGGCGCGAAAAGAGGGTAAACCCCCGTCACGCTATCTGACGTCACGCAACAAAAAGTTGAAGACGGAAAAG
>Ga0315272_10001392_pt1 | contig 12064 bp, 9 predicted proteins | sample C3_middle_MG_FD_203918 | JGI IMG/M metagenome (GOLD analysis project Ga0315272, IMG submission 203918) | Sediment microbial communities from Yellowstone Lake, YNP, Wyoming, USA - C3_middle | ecosystem: Environmental > Aquatic > Freshwater > Lake > Sediment | place: USA: Wyoming | collected...
CCGTCAGGAAACTTCAGTGTTGCCTTTAATGAAGTGAGTCCGGACGATCCAATCGTATTAGTAACTGCATTTGACACGTCCAGAAGAACCAATTGCAGTGGTGGAGGATCGACACGATAGTCAACAGACGCATCCAAAGCTCCGGAATACTGACCAGTTGACTTAAAACTTAGAAAAAGCACGCCTCCCCCAAACTCATACAAATTTACACGGTTAACTTTGATTCTCGCAATGCCGTTTGCATCCGTTGTAGCGGTGTTTCCATTTGGGTAAAAAAGACCAATTGAGCTAGAAGGAGACGTCGAAGTTATAACTTGGCTCGGTACAGGTTTACCATCTTTTGTAATGAGCGTTGCAACGATTTCGGTTCCGCCTCCCGCCGCTACTGATTGAACGGTTACACCCGTGGCAGAGTCCTTCAATTGCGCTGTGAGCAGCGTCTGTGCGGCGACCGCAGGCGCACTCGCCGCTGGGAGCGGCGCACCACTTGGCGTCCCCGGATTGCCGCCGCCGCCACCGCACGCCGCCAGCACCATAGCGAGCGCCAGGCCCGTTGCATATTTCAATAAATTCATATCCATCTTCCAGTGATTCATTTTTTATCGCACAGCGTTATCGCGCGGCACCGCGCTCGGCCACCACCTTGGGCGTGATGAAAACCAGCATTTCCTGCTTGTTGGCAATTCTGGAACGGCTCTTGAACAGGTTGCCAACCCCTGGCAAATCACCCAACAAGGGCACCTTGGTTTCATTTTCGCTTTCGTTCAATTCAAAAATACCGCCAATCACAACGGTGCCGCCATTTTCAACCAGCACCTGCGTCTTGATGTGTTTGGTGTTGATGGCAAAGCCGGCTGCCGTTGACTGACCAACGGTGTCCTTGTTGACATCCAGATCAAGAATGATGTTGCCTTCGGGTGTGATTTGCGGTGTCACCTCCAGTTTCAAATTCGCTTTGCGAAAGGCAATCGAGGTCGCCCCGCTGGCAGAGGCCACCTGGTAAGGCAACTCGGTGCCCTGTTCTATCAATGCCTTGATCTGATCAGCCGTCACCACACGTGGGCTGGACACCACTTTGCCTTTGCCGTCGGCCTCCAGTGCGGAAAGTTCCAGGTTCAGAAAACGGTTGGCGGCAGAACTGAAAATCGAGACGGCAAACGTAGCCGGGTTGTAGCCACCCTGCCCTACCGCTGGTAAATTGACAAAATTGCTGGTCAAGTCTGCGGTGCCGCCGGCGCCGCTGCTGGCAACCACGTTGGCGTAGCTGGAACCAAACGCGATGCGATTTTCGCCCGAAAGCTGATAGCCGCCGTCACCACCTTTTTGCGCACGCAGGTCATTGCCGCCCAGCTTGACGCCCAGCGACTTGCCGAACGTGTCTGACGCCTCCACAATGCGTGCTTCAATCAGAACCTGACGCACCGAGATGTCGAGCTTGGCAATAAGTTGCTGGACCTGTTCGAGCTTGCTGGCGATATCGGTCACAAACAACTGGTTGGTGCGGGCCTCCGAGATAACGCTGCCGCGCGAACTGAGCATGCGCGAACTGTTGGCGCCAGTACCGCCGCCCGTGGCCATCAATTGGGCGGCCACTTCAGCCGCCTTGGTGTAATTCATTTGAAAAGACTGCGTGCGCAAGGGCTCCAGGTTTTGCAGCGATGCAACCGATTCGAGTTCAAGTTTTTCCTTGGCATTGATTTCGTCCCTGGGCGCGACCCAGAGCACATTTCCGGTCTTGCGCATACCCAGCCCTTTGGTCTGCAAAATAATATCCAGCGCCTGATCCCACGGCACATCCTGCAGCCGCAAGGTCACCGCACCGGTCACCGAGTCTGAAGTAATGATATTGAAATTGGTGAAGTCGGCAATCACTTGCAACAATGATCGCACCTCGATGTTCTGGAAATTGAGCGACAGTTTTTGCCCGTTGTAGCCCGGTCCCTGTGTCAATTTGGAGGGATCAACCTTGAGCGGCTTGACTTCCACCACAAACTGGTCGTCGCTTTGGTAGGCGCTGTGTACCCATTGGCCTTTGGGCTCTATCACCATGCGCACGCGGTCACCGACCTGGGACGTGGTGACGGTCTGTATCGGGGTGCCAAAATCGGTCACGTCCAGCCGACGGCGCATGCCCTCAGGCAAGGAGGATTTCATAAACTCAACCACCAAGGTTTGCCCTTGCTGGCGAATATCCACGCCAACCTGGCTGTTGGGCAGAGAAACAACAACGCGACCAGCGCCTTCCTCACCACGGCGAAAGTCCAGGTCCTTGAGCGCGAGCGTGTCACGGTTTTGGTTTTCAGCAAAAACCGGTACCGTCGGCACTGCCGAGACGGCCACCACTGCCGCGTTCAACACGACCAGCAGCGAGTTGCCTTGCAGTTGCGCTTTGTAGGTGCTGGGCTGCTTGAGGTTGAGCACCACACGCGTGCGGTCGCCCGCTTGCACAACGCTCACCGACTTCAGATTACCCTGGTTGATTTCCACCGTGGATCGCCCCATGGCACTGGTAACACCTGGAAAATCAAGCGCGATTCGGGCCGGCGACTGGATGGAAAAACCACTGGGAATGGCCGTCAGCGGTTGTGTCAAATCGATTTTGACGACTTCAACACCGCTTTGAATCGACCCCGACACCGCCTCAATCGCTGTTTGCGCCTGCACCGCAAGCGCGGCCAACAGCAACGATGCAGCCACCATCAACCGTTGCGCCGTTCGCTTTGCCATCCAACATTTTTGCTTGTTCATTTCGACCTCTCTTGCAACTGCAAAGTAGCAGTGCGTTCAATCCATTCGCCCACTGCGTCTTGTGCAATTTCACGCAACGTAACTTCAGTCTCGGTGATCTTGGTCACGCGTCCATAGTTTTGTCCAAGGTGGTTGCCGGGGCGAACCTGATACAACAAATTATCAACCTTTACCAGCGCCACCGGCTGGCCCGCCTTGGTCATGCTCCCCACCAGCGTCATGGCATCCAGCGGAAAGGCTTCCAGCGCCTCCTTGCGCCGGGCCAGCTCTGGCGCTATCAGGGCCCCATTGGCGGCCACCTGAATGGAATCGGTTTTCAGCGCTCGCGCCAGCTTTTGGTTGCTAAAAGGTTCGACCGCAGCAACCTGGGTATAGCTTTCCGGTTTGAACTGCTTGGGCTCGGCAACGGGCTTGACTCGGGGTTTGGTCTGAGCCTTTTGCTCGGCCATCCATTGGTGCAATTCATCGACACCAGAAACACCACACGCCGTCAGCGAGAAAACGACAGAAACGATTGCCAGTCTCCATGCGGCCATCATTTTTTGGCCCCTTTTTGTGCCACCGCCTTGCGTTGCGCGCTGACCTCATCGGAGTCCAGGTAGCGAAAGGTTTTTGCGGTGGCATCCATCGACAACGTCCCCTCTTTTGCCGGCACGATAGTCAGGTTGTTGAGCGTCACAATGCGCGAAAGATTGGCGATGTCCGAAGCAAACGCACCGATGTCGTGGTAGCGCCCGGTCACACGCAGGGCGATCGGCAGCTCAGCGTAATAGTCCTTGACCGCCACCAAACCTGGGCGAAACAGATCGAACTGCAAACTGCGTCCCAAACCGGCCTGGTTGATATCAGACAACAAGGCATCCATCTCGGCCTTGCTTGGCAACTGCTTCTCGAGTTGCGTCACATACTGTTGAACCTGCTCGCGCTGCTTCCTGAGCGCCTCCAGATTAACGGCTTGTCCAAGTTTGACCTGGTACTCATCACGCAACTTGGCTTCTTTCGTCTGCTCCGCCCCCAATTCATCGGCGGAAGCGCTCAACCAGACAAACCACAGCACCACCAGCACTAAGAAAGTGATCGTCACAAAAAGCGCGTAGCGCGGCAGCGCCGGCCAGTTGGATGGATCCCGGGGATCAAGGTCGCGAAATTGCCTGAGTAATTTTTCCTGTGCTGCCGAAAAATTGAAATCGAACTTCAATGAGAGATTGCTGGCCATGCTGGCGTGCTCCTATTTCTTGGCCGGCGTTGCAGCGGCCGGCGCTGGTGTCGCGGCACTGGCTGCGGAGCGCATTTTTTCAGCCTCGCTGGCGCGCATCAAGCGAACACGTACGGTGAAATTGGCAACGCGGCGTTGCTCACGCGGCGCCACAGTGGCAGAGCCGGCCACAATTTCAATCAATTCGGGCCGAGCAAACCAGGGCGAGTTGCTACCGAGATTGCGCAGCAATTCAGACACCCGCTCATTCGATTGCGCAACACCCTGCAAAGTCACGATCTGGTTATCCTGGCGCAAGCTCACAATATACACGCCATCCGGCAATTGTTTAACCAATTCGGTGAGCAGATGAACCGGCAGGTTTCTATCGGCTTGCAGGTCTTCTACCGCCTGCTGCCGAGCGAGCAAGGCCGTAATCTCGGCTTCAAGACCGGCAATATCCTTGATTTGCTCGTCAAAGCGTTTGATCTCGGTTTGCAATATCTGGTTTTTTCCTTGTTGCCCTGATATCTGGGTTTGGTACCAAAGAAAAATAATACCGGCGAGCAGCCCACCTACCAGCGCAGAAACGCCCAAGCTGAGGTTGAATACGTCGCGGCGAAGTTTGCGCGCCGCTTCACGGTGCGGCAGCAGGTTGATCAGAATCACTGCATGAACCTCCGCAAAGCCAGTCCGCATGCGGTGAGGTAGGACGGTCCGTCCTGCGCCATTTTCTTCAAGCGAACTGCGCTCCCCATTTCCATACCCTCAAACGGATTGACCAAGTTGCAGGCAAAAGTGGTTTGTTGCGTGACCGCTGCCGTCAAACCAGACAAAGCGGCCGAACCGCCTGCCAACATCACGTAATCAACCTTGTTGTGCGGCGTGCTGGTAAAGAAAAACTGCAAGGCCCGGGCAATTTCCTGCACCGTACTCTGCACGAACGGGCGCAGCACGCTGGCGTCATAGTCGTCGGGCAACTCACCACTGCGTTTCTTGCTTTCGGCCTCTTCCAGGGAAAACCCATATTGGCGCACAATCAACTGCGTTAACTGGGCCCCACCAAAGGCCTGATCCCGGTCGTACAAAACTTCATCGTCGCGTATGACCTGCATGCTGGTGGTCAAACCACCCAGCTCGAACAAAGCGACGACGCTGCCAATACCCTTGTTGGGAAGCTTTTCAATCAAGCGGGCCACCGCCACGCGCGATGCGTAAGATTCCACATCCACAATGACCGGCTTCAAACCTGCCGCTTCGGCCAGACCCTGAATGTCCTGCACCTTCTCGCGGCGCGAGGCGGCTATGAGAACTTCAACGTCGCCCGCCGATGCGGCACTGGGACCCACGATGCAAAAATCAAGACTGACCTCATCCAAGGGGAACGGAATATATTGATTGGCTTCGGTTTCAACCTGCATTTCCAGCTCCTGATCAGTCAGGCCGCCGGGCAGAATAATTTTTTTGGTGATCACCGCTGACGGCGGTAATGCCATCGCAACGTTCCTGGTCCTGGTTCCGCTTTTTTTCACCAACCGTCGGATGGCGTCCGCCACCTCGTCAAATTTTTCAATGTTGCCGTCGGTGATCCAGCCATGCTCAAGCGGCACAATGGCGCATCGTTCAAGCACCAAATTGCCAGTCTTATCACGACCCAACTCAACCAATTTGGCCCCGGAAGTGCTGACGTCCAAACCCAACATGGGAGCAGGTTGGTGACTAAACAAAGATCCCAATGAGATCAAAACTTTCCCCTAGAACAGGCCAATCGACGATCAGCAAAACATAAGACTTCACTTGAATACTATCAGCAAGCACATTGTCCCGCAAAGGATTTTTGAATTTTGCGGGATTCAGAGCGTTGCCAAAAGTAAACGCTATCGGTTCGGATGCTACCCATCTCAGCGCACCCAGCGGCGCCCAAGCACAGCGCCGCGACAATAGCCGATACTACCGCGCAACACCGTGCAAACATCATTTTTATAATGACCATCCGTTTCTACCAAGCTTTTTATGTCCTCTGACCCATCCCAAAGTAAATCTGGTGACGACCACGGTGGCAAGCCGCGCGTCTCTGCGATGAAGTGGCTACAGTCCTTTATTTTGTGGGGCACGGGTCTCGCGCTGGCGGGCGTCTTGTCACTTCTGCTACTGGTGGCAATTGCCCTGGCAGTGGCATATCCAAACCTGCCTGATATTTCCGAGCTGTCCGATTACCGTCCCAAATTGCCCTTGCGCGTGTTTTCAGCCGAAGGCGTTTTACTGGGTGAGTTTGGTGAGGAGCGTCGGCACCTGACGCCGATCCAGGAAGTTCCGAAGATCATGACCGATGCTGTACTGGCCATTGAGGATGCCCGGTTTTACGAACACGGCGGGGTTGACTACAAGGGGGTCTTGCGCGCAGCGCTGGCCAACCTAGGGCGCATCAAAAGTCAGGGGGCCTCCACCATCACCATGCAGGTCGCACGCAACGTCTATCTGTCCACCGAGAAAACCTACACCCGAAAAATTTACGAAATCCTGCTGACCTTCAAGCTCGAGCACATGCTGACCAAGGATCAGATCCTTGAGATTTACATGAATCAGATTTTTCTGGGCAACCGTGCCTATGGTTTTGCCGCCGCTTCGGAAGCGTATTTTGACAAGCCCCTGAAAAACATCAGTATTGCAGAGGCCGCCATGCTTGCAGGCTTGCCCAAAGCACCCTCTGCCTACAACCCGATCAGCAATCCCAAGCGCGCCAAGGCACGCCAGTTGCACATCATTGATCGCATGCTGGAAAACGGTTTTATCACTCAAGCGCAAGCGAATGCCGCCAAAACCGAAGAGCTCAAAGTCAAATCCAGCGCTGACAGCACCAAGGTACACGCCGAATATGTGGCCGAGACCGTGCGCCAAATGATCTACGCACAGTACGGCGAGGAAACCTACACCCGTGGCCTCAACGTCTATACCACCTTGCATGCGACTGATCAGGATGTGGCTTACAAGGCTTTGCGCGCTGGCATCATGAACTTTGAACGCCGTCAGATTTACCGCGGCCCTGAGGAATTTGTCACGTTGCCGACCGATCCACAGGAGTTGGAGGATGCCATTGACGAGGCATTGGTGGATCATCCCGACAACGGCGATGTGATGGCAGCCATGGTGCTGGAAGTCAATCCCAAAAAGATCGTGGCCGTACGCCAGGACGGGGAGGCCATGGAAATTACCGGCGAAGGTCTCAGGCCGGCCCAATCGGGTTTGTCGGACAAGGCACCGCCCAATATCAAAATCCGGCGCGGTGCCGTGATCCGGGTGACTCAAACGCTCAAAAACACATGGGAAATCACCCAACTGCCCGAAGTTGAAGGCGCTTTTGTGGCCATGGACCCGCGCGACGGCGCCATCAAAGCGCTGGTCGGCGGCTTTGATTTTGAGAAAAACAAATTCAACCATGTCACGCAGGCCTGGCGCCAACCGGGATCGAGTTTCAAACCTTTCATTTATTCTGCTGCCCTGGAGAAAGGCTTCACACCGGCAACCGTTGTCAACGATGCACCGCTTTTTTTTGACGCCGGTGTCACTGGCGGGCAGCCGTGGGAGCCGCATAACTACGACGGCAAATTTGAAGGTCCGATGACGCTGCGACGCGGTTTGGCAAAATCCAAAAACATGATTTCCATTCGCGTCCTGCAAGCCGTCGGTGCGCAAAATGCCCAGGACTGGATCACCCGCTTTGGCTTTGATGCCGACAAGCACCCTGCCTACCTGACCATGGCGTTGGGGGCCGGTTCGGTGACACCCATGCAATTGGCGTCGGCTTACTCGGTCTTCGCCAACGGAGGCTACCGCGTCAACCCATGGCTCATCGCCCGCGTCACCGAGCAAAAAGGCAAGGTCCTGATGGAAACCAAACCACCGCAACTGGACGAATCCTTTCGCGTCATCACGGCACGTAACGCATTCATCATGGATTCTTTGTTGCAAGAAGTCACGCGCACGGGCACCGCTGCAACGGCACAGGCCAAACTCAAACGCCCTGATTTATACGGAAAGACCGGCACCACCAACGATTCCATGGACGCCTGGTTTGCCGGCTTTCAACCGACGCTGACGGCGGTCACCTGGATTGGCTATGACACGCCGCACAAGCTTGGCGGCGGCGAAACCGGCGGCGGCTTGAGCCTGCCGGTGTGGATTCAATTCATGGCGCAAGCACTTAAAAATGTCCCGGTCATGGAGCCCAGCGTTCCCGAAGGCGTTGTCAATTCCGGTGGGGAATGGTTTTATGATGAATACGTCAAGGGTGCCGGCGTCAGCAGCCTGGGGCTCAACGACAAATCAGAAGCAGCGCAGGCCAGGCAGGTCATCCCGTTACCACCAGCCGAAGAAAGAAAAAAGATTCTGGATTTATTCAGGAACTAACAATTTGCGGGACAGGCCGCAGTTACATACCGAATGAGTTGGGGGACAGTCCGCAGTTACGCGAAGCGAACCAGCTCTGTCCCCAACCAATATCAGGATGTTGGCTGTCTGCAAGCTCTGTCCCCAACTGATTGTCGGATGTCCAATTTGCGGGACAGTCCGCAGTTACGCGAAGCGAACCAGCTCTGTCCCCAACCAATATCAGGATGTTGGCTGTCTGCAAGCCCTGTTCCCAACTGAACGTCGGATGCCGGTTTACGCAGAAAACAGCAACGGGTAACCACTCTGCTCGCTGGCAAAGCGCGACAAGCACTCGAAGAACTCGCCTTGACCTTTGCTGTCCAACCAATGTGCGTTCTCGAATTTGTAGTGGTAGCCGCCGGACCTTGCCGCCAGCCAGATTTCATGCAGGGGCTTTTGCAGGTTGATGACAATCTGGCTGTGGTTGGAGAAAACCAGGGTCACCATGGCACCCACGCGCTGGTTGTCAATATCGGCAAGGCTTTCGTCGTTGATACGATCACAACTTGCCTCAACCGCTTGCAACAACTTTTCGGCATGGTTCAGGAATTCTAGGTCGGTCATTACAATTTCACCATGATGCGTATTTATCAAATTCTAGTCAGTACGATTATCCTTACCAGCAGCGCGGTGAGTCTGTCGGCCTGTGGTCAGCAAGGTCCGCTGTACTTGCCAGCGCCGGCCGGACGCCCGCAGGTGAACCCGGCTCCAGCCCTACTCCCTGCTTCAGCAGCCAGCCAAGCGCCTCGATGAGCCGCCAAAACCTACCCGGTCAGCCGCACCTTGCCTACCACGGCAGCGAGCTTTTTTTAGAAGATGTCCGTTTAAACGACTTGGCAAAGGCGCACGGCACCCCTCTTTTTGTCTATTCGAAAGCCGCCATGCTGTCGGCACTGGCCGCTTACCAGCGCGGCTTTGCCGGCCGCAAGGTTCAGATCTGTTATGCCATGAAAGCCAACCCGGCCCTGGGCGTCATTCAGGTTTTTGTCCAGGCTGGTTGCGGTTTTGACGTCGTCTCAGGCGGTGATATAGAGCGCGTGCTGGCAGCCGGCGGTCTGGCTGAGAAAATCATTTTTTCGGGTGTCGGCAAAACACGTTCTGAGATGCGGCGGGCACTCGACGTTGGCATTGGCTGCTTTAATGTTGAAAGCGCGGCAGAGCTTGAAGTCCTGAATGAAGTGGCCTTGGCGATGGGCTTGCGCGCGCCGGTGAGCCTGCGCGTCAACCCCAATGTGGATCCCAAAACCCACCCCTACATTTCGACCGGCCTCAAGGACAACAAGTTTGGCATCGCCCATGAACAGGTGCTGCAAACCTACCAGCACGCCGCCAGACTGGCCGGTGTGCGCATCATCGGCATCGACTGCCATATTGGCTCGCAAATCACCCAGGAAGAACCCTACCTTGATGCGATGGACCGGATGTTGGAGTTGGTCGAAGCGATTGAAACCACTGGCATTGCCATTGGCCACATCGATTTTGGCGGCGGCCTGGGCATCAACTACAAAGGTGATGCGCCGCCGGACGCCGACGCTCTCTGGCAAAAGCTGCTGGCCAAGCTCGATGCGCGTGGCCTTGGCACACGCCAACTGATGATAGAACCGGGCCGTTCCTTGGTGGGCAACGCCGGTGTTTGCCTCACCGAAGTGCTGTACCTCAAGCCTGGTGAACAAAAAAACTTTTGCATCATCGACGCGGCCATGAACGATTTGCCGCGCCCGGCGATGTACCAGGCCTATCACCAGATCGTGCCGCTCAGGCCGCGCAGCGAAGCGCCCGACACCTGGGACGTGGTCGGGCCGATCTGTGAAAGTGGTGACTGGATTGGACATGCGCGCGCGCTGGCACTGCAGCCGGGCGATCTGCTGGCGGTCTTGTCGGCCGGCGCCTACTGCATGAGCATGGCCAGCAACTACAACTCGCGCGGCCGCGCCGCCGAGATTCTGGTCGATGGCAGCCGCTCCGACCTGATACGCCAGCGCGAAAGCGTCGCCGACCAGATGCGCGGCGAAACCTTGGTCAACCCGGGAGAAAAATCATGAGGCGACGCAGCTATGGCAAGTCGCGCCGCGCTCCACTCACTTTTTTCTTCATGAATTCAAGCCCACGCCAAGCCAGCAGCACGCCCAGAATCAAGGCATAGACGAACACTTCCGTAAAATTGTTTTTGCCTGCGCGCATCCAAAAGAAATGCAAAATGGCAAGCCCGGCCACGGCATAAACCAGCTTGTGCAAAAGCTGCCAGCGTTTGGCGCCCAGTGTTTTGATTGCCCGGTTGGACGAGGTCAGCGCCAGCGGTGTCAGCAGCACAAATGCTGAAAAACCGACCAGGATGAACGGGCGTTTGGCAATGTCTTTGGCAATCTCGGCCACCTCAAAACCCATGTCGAACCAGCCGTAGCTCAGCAGGTGCAGAGTCGCATAGAAATAAACAAACAAACCCAGCATCCGGCGAAACCGCGCCAGCGCCGCGAGACCGAAGATGACACGCAGCGGTGTCAGCGCCAACACGGCGCACAAAAATCGCAAAGTCCAGTCTCCGCCGGAGCGCTCCAGCGCCTCGGCCGGATTGGCACCCAACTGCTGCGTGCTGGCAGCCAGCAGCAGCCAGCAAAACGGCAGCAGCGCCAAAGCAAACACCAGCGGTTTCGCAAAGCGATGCAGCAGCAGCGTTTTCACCCGCATGGGCACCCCCCGCAAATGTAGCCAGGGCCGAGCCAGGGCCGGCATCAAAACAACTTCTTCAGGTCCATGCCGGCGTAAAGCTGCCCCACCTGCGCCTCATAGCCGTTGAACATCAGCGTCTTGCGCTTCCTGGCAAACAAGCCGTCCTCACCAATGCGCCGCTCGCTGGCCTGACTCCAGCGCGGATGATCCACGTTGGGGTTGACGTTGGAAAAAAATCCGTATTCATTGGCCGCCGCCTTGCTCCATGCGGTGCCGGGCTGCTTGTCGGTGAAGCGGATTTTGACCAGGCTCTTGCCGCTCTTGAAGCCGTACTTCCACGGCACCACCAGGCGCACCGGAGCGCCGTTCTGGTTGGGCAATATCTCGCCATACATGCCAAAAGTCAACAGCGTCAGCGGGTGCATCGCCTCATCCAGACGCAGGCCTTCCACATAGGGCCAGTCAAGCACGCGCGAACCCACGAAAGGCATGGTTTTCGGATCGGCCTGGGTCACAAATTCAAGGTATTTTGCGCTGCCCAGCGGTTCCACTTTCTTGATCAGTTCCGACAGCGAATAGCCGACCCACGGTATCACCATGGACCAGCCTTCAACACAGCGCAGACGGTAAATCCGCTCCTCCTGAGCGCTCAATTTGAGCAAGTCTTCCAAGGTGTAGCGGGCCGGCTTTTTGACCAAGCCCTCGACCGCGACGGTCCACGGACTGGTTTTCAGGGTGTGGGCATGGTTGGCCGGATCGGCCTTGTCGGTACCGAATTCATAAAAATTGTTGTAGCTGCTGGCGTCCTTGTACTCGGTCAGTTTTTCCATCGTGAGGGCGCCCGCCGCAGTCGATTTGACACTGACCAGCGCCGCCAGTTTGCCCGGCCGCGCAACTGCACCTGGATTTTGTGCCAGCGCCTGGCGCTGTGCCATGCTTGCCAGCGCCGCGCCCGCCACACCGCTGGCCATCAGCTTGATGAGATCGCGCCGCCCGGCATAAACGCGCCGGGCTGTGATCTCGCTA
>Ga0315272_10001393_pt1 | contig 12057 bp, 15 predicted proteins | sample C3_middle_MG_FD_203918 | JGI IMG/M metagenome (GOLD analysis project Ga0315272, IMG submission 203918) | Sediment microbial communities from Yellowstone Lake, YNP, Wyoming, USA - C3_middle | ecosystem: Environmental > Aquatic > Freshwater > Lake > Sediment | place: USA: Wyoming | collected...
GAAACGGTGCAGTGGCATGCCCATGCTGTAGGCAAGCTGGCGCGCCACTTCGGTTTTGCCCACGCCGGTGGGGCCGGAAAACAAAAAGCTGCCGATCGGTTTTTGTGGATTGCCTAGGCCACTGCGCGACATCTTGATGGCGCGTGCCAGTGCGTCGATGGCCTTGTCCTGACCGAACACCGTGGCCTTGAGGTCGCGATCCAGCGTCTTCAGCGTGTTGCGGTCGTCGTTGGACACGGTGCGCGGCGGAATGCGCGCGATCTTGGCGATGATGTCCTCGATCTCGTGCTTGCCGATCAGCTTCTTCTGCTTCGACTTGGGTAGTATGCGCTGCGCCGCGCCTGCCTCGTCGATCACGTCTATCGCCTTGTCCGGCAGGTGACGGTCGTTGATGAAGCGCGCGGAAAGCTCGGCGGCGGATGTCAGCGCGGCGGCGCTGTATTTGATGCCGTGATGTGTTTCGAAGCGCTGCTTCAGTCCCTTCAGGATTTCTATGGTCTGTTCCACCGAGGGCTCGCTTACGTCCACTTTCTGGAAGCGCCGCGACAGCGCGTGATCCTTCTCGAAAATGCCGCGATACTCCTGATAAGTGGTCGCGCCTATGCATTTGAGCGCGCCGCTGGAGAGCGCGGGTTTCAGCAAGTTGGATGCATCCATCGTGCCGCCCGAAGCTGCGCCTGCGCCGATCAGCGTATGGATTTCGTCTATGAACAGGATCGCATTCTTGGCATCTGCCAGCTCTTTGAGCACCGCTTTCAGGCGCTGCTCGAAGTCGCCGCGATACTTGGTGCCAGCCAGCAATGCGCCCATGTCCAGCGAGTACACCTGCGCATCCTTGAGTATGTCCGGCACGTTGTTTTCTGTGATGCGCCGCGCCAGGCCTTCGGCGATCGCAGTCTTACCCACGCCCGCCTCGCCGACCAGCAGCGGGTTGTTCTTGCGGCGACGGCACAATGTCTGGATCACGCGCTCCAGCTCTATCTCGCGCCCGATCAGCGGGTCTATCTTGCCGGCCAAAGCTTGGGCATTCAGGTCCAGTGTGTAGTCGTGCAGCGCGCCCTCATTGCCGGCTTCCGACTCTGTTTCGGCATCCGGCAATTTGGGAACATTCGGCTGCGCGGCATTGTTGATGCCGTGCGCGATGTAGTTCACCACATCCAGTCGCGTGATCGCGCGCTGGTTGAGGAAGAACACTGCATGGGAATCTTTTTCACTGAACAGCGCAACCAGAATATTGGCGCCAGCCACCTCTTTTTTGTTGGTCGATTGCACATGCAGAATGGCACGCTGAATGACGCGCTGAAAGCCGACCGTGGGTTGTGTATCCACCTCGCCGGTGCCGGGCAGGATAGGCGTGTGCGTGGCGATGAAATCGGAGAGAACTGCGCGCAGTTCATTGAGGTCTGCGCCGCAGGCACGCAGCACATGCGCCGCCGATGAGTTGTCGAGCATGGCGAGCAGCAGATGCTCCACCGTGATAAATTCGTGTCGCTTCTGGCGCGCTTCAACGAATGCCAAGTGCAGGCTGACTTCTAGTTCTTGCGCGATCATGATTTATACCTCTCCCAATTCGCACCGCAGTGGATGCTCGTGATGCTTGGCAAATGCCGATACCTGTTCCACTTTTGTTTCTGCAACGTCCTTGCTATAGATCCCGCATACAGCGGAACCTTCCCTGTGGACTTGGAGCATGACTTGTGTCGCACGTTCACGGTTCATTGCAAAAAAAGTTTGCAGAACCGCGATCACAAATTCCATCGTCGTGTAATCGTCGTTGAATAACACCACCTTGTACAGCTTGGGTGGTTTGCTCTTGCTTCGTTCTGCTTGTAGCAGGGAAGTGCTTTCCTGTTTCGTTGCCATTTAGTGTGGTGACCATTGTTGCAGCATGTTGGTTTGTATATTTGACGATTAGAGCGGCTTTTTCAAGTGTATTCTGAAAAAATTTTTCTCAAGCACTTGACGGTCTTGGGGAAACTGGGGTAAAAAGTGACTGGGTGTTTGGATCAAGTTACATGCATTACTGGTTTTGCCATGTGCGGTCTTGGAATTCAAACAGTTTAACGGGAATCCACCCGGTTTTTTTAGTTAAGGAAGCAACATGGCAAACGGTACAGTAAAGTGGTTCAACGACGCTAAAGGTTTTGGTTTCATTACTCCAGATGATGGCAGCGAAGATCTGTTCGCGCACTTTTCTGCGATCAACATGAGCGGTTTCAAGACCCTCAAAGAAGGCCAGAAGGTCACCTTTGACATCGTTCAAGGTCCAAAAGGCAAGCAAGCTTCCAACATCCAGGCGCCTTAATCGGTCGCTGTGATGTAAACAAAAAGCCCGCGCAAGCGGGCTTTTTGTTTTGGCGCATCTGGTGGATAAATGTTCCCGCAGGCCGTTTGACAGTATTAGCAGGGCTGTAACGCAATATGTTAGCCATTTTTACACGCCTGATAAATCCGGGACATCCCCGTGGAGGTTAATTTGAGGATGGTAGGAGGCAAGCGCCTGTTGTTGGGCGACGTGGAGAGTATGCAATCGGGATCGGGTGCGTAAAAGAAAAGATTCCAGCCTTGAATTGCTTGGTGTTGGACTAATTGACAACATATTGCTGTGTTGTTATTGTGTCCAACATGAAAGCCCGCGAATTATTCAACCGCCGCGTGCCTGTTACGGAGCAGGCCTTTGCGGAACTGGTGCTGTGGGAATTGCCAGAGCCGCTTTCCGGCAGCAAGCACCGTTACAAATACCGGCTGGCGTTCGTGACTGCGGGGGAATGTGTGCTGCGTTACGACAATGAGGCGGGCAAGGGCGACCACAAGCATATGCGAGGCAAGGAAGTGAAATACCGCTTCGTCTCGATTGACAAACTGGTGGCGGATTTTTTCGAAGATGTGAATAGGTGGCGAGATGAAAACAGTAACGATTGATATCCGGCCCATGGCTGATACGCTGGGTGATTTCACCCATGCATGGAAGAGCGGCAAGGCTTCCGCACCACGCATCAGCTTTGAATCGCCAGAGCTGATGTTCAAGGTGCTGTCCGGAAAACGCTGGGAGCTTCTGAACGTAATGACGGGCGCGGGAGCCATGTCCATCCGCGAGGCAGCGCGACGTGTGGAGCGAGACGTCAAGGCCGTGCACGGTGATGTGACCGCATTGCTCAATGCCGGATTATTGTCGAAAACCGACGATGGAATGATCGTCTTTCCCTACGATGCCATCCATGTGGATTTCATGCTCAAGGCGGCTTGAGGATCGGGCAGGTTTCTGCCGGATCAATACCGGCTGGGCGAATTTAATCAAACCGTTCGCTCCGAGGTATCGAAGGGCGCAGCATGCAGGTTTGATTGGCAGTTTCATCGCGTAACCCAAAACCAAAACCAAAACCAAAACCGTCGGGGGTAGCCCGACAGTAAGTTACCTTTTGTCTTGCAAAAAACAACACGCCGCAAAGCAGCTTGTTGCGGTGGAGACTAACCTTCAGGTTATGGCGGAGCCAAAAATAGCCAAAATCAAAGTCGCGGGGAGCGGCCCCGCATGCCGATTACTTTCTTTGTGCGGCCAAAGAAAGTAATCAAAGAAACGCCGCCCCGGTTTGCCGCCGCTGCGCGGTTCCCTGCGTTGCTCGACTGCTCAGGCGGCTGCGGAACTCGCGCTACGCGCTCAGACAGTCCTCGCCGACTACCCCTGACCAGTCTCCGCTACTCGGCGGCGCACAGGGGAAGAAAAGCGAAATTCTAAATCTGAAATCGTGGATGGGCACGTTGTGCCCACCCACCGGGCTGTTGTGTCAAGACGCGCCTCCTTGGGCATGCGTCACCCAAGGCGCGCCGGCGCGAGGTTGCAGAAATCCCATCTTTCGGCAAATATGGGCGTTCAACAGGGAGGGACTCACGCCATGAAGCGCCAGATCACCGTAATTCTGGCCGCAGCCACACTTGCTGGTTGCGCCGTCAGAAATGAGATTCAAGAAGGGAGCAGAAGCTACATTTGAGAAGTGGACTACGTGATGGATGGCCAATCGCACACAATCAAAAGGGCAGTGACGTGCGTGTACCAAACATCTCAGCTGAGCGCAGCCGACGGCAGGATTCACGTTCTCTATACCATTGAGGAGCCGCGGCACGTTGGTGTGGATCTTGGCGATGGTCTCTTGCTTGCCTTCGACAGCGAGGTGAGTTGCGGCGGGGCGGAACCCAAGAAGGGCTGGGTTGTTGAAATCTTGGATTGCAATTCCCACCCGGCCCGTGCCTATTCGTTTTATGAAGGCAAGCAAGCCGTGGTCGCGATGAAGAGGCTCCAGGTTACGGGCTCGTCGTTCCGTCAGAAAAGCTTGCCCGGCAAGCAGGTGGATGAAATGTCTGAGGCCGCATTCATCAGTGCCCGTGAGCTCTGGGACTGGCCTCGAGACGACAGCAAGGTGGCGCTCGTTTGCGCTAGACGACGCAGGTAGGGGACTTTTTCATGGCGCATGGCCCGAGATGATCTTCCAATCCCAGTGCAAGACTTCAACCCCGCTGGGGGATGAGGTCTAACAGCACGCCAAGGGGCAGCCATTACCTCCCCTGTCACATCAAATCGCATCCAGCGCCGCATTCAAAGTCTTGCTCGGTCGCATCGCTTTTGATGTCTTGGCGAAGTCAGGATGGTAATACCCCCCCATATCCACCGGCTTGCCCTGAGCAGCGATTAGTTCGGCATTGATCTTCGTTTCGTTGTCAGTCAAGACTTTGGCTAACGGTGTGAAGCGCGCCTGAATTTCTTTGTCGCTGCTCTGCGCGGCCAGTGCCTGAGCCCAGTACAGCGCAAGGTAGAAATGGCTGCCCCGGTTATCGATTTCGCCCACCTTGCGCGCGGGTGACTTGTTGTTTTCCAGGATTTTGGCGTTGGCTTGATCCAGTGTATCCGTCAACACCTGCGCCTTGGCGTTGTTGAATTTTTGGGCCAGATGCTCCAGCGACACGCCCAGCGCCAAGAACTCGCCCAGAGAATCCCAGCGCAGACAGCCTTCCTGCAGGAACTGCTGCACATGCTTCGGTGCGGAGCCGCCGGCGCCGGTCTCGAACAATCCGCCGCCATTCATCAGCGGGACGATAGACAGCATTTTCGCGCTGGTGTTGAGTTCGAGGATGGGGAACAGATCGGTGAGGTAGTCGCGCAGTACGTTGCCGGTGACGGAGATGGTGTCTTTGCCCTGGCGGAGGCGCGCCAAAGTAAAACGACAGGCGTCCGCCGGTTCCATGATCTGGATGTCCAAGCCACTGGTGTCGTGATCCTTGAGGTACTTCTCCACCTTGGCGATGATCTGCGCATCGTGCGCACGGTTTTTGTCCAGCCAGAAGATGGCAGGCGTGTTGGACAGGCGCGCGCGTGTGACGGCGAGCTTGACCCAATCCTGAACCGGCGCGTCCTTGGTCTGGCAGGCGCGGAAGATGTCGCCTTGTTCGACCTTTTGTTCCAGCAAGATTTTGCCCGTGCTATCGACGATGCGCACCACGCCGTCACCGGCGATCTCGAAGGTCTTGTCGTGCGAGCCGTATTCCTCGGCCTGCTGGGCCATCAGGCCGACGTTCGGCACGGAACCCATGGTAACGGGATCGAGCGCGCCATTCTTCTTGCAGTCCTCGACCGTGGCGACATACACGCCCGCGTAGCAGCGGTCGGGGATCATGGCCAGCGTGTCGTAGGGCTTGCCGTCTGCGCCCCACATCTTGCCGCCGTCGCGGATCATGGGCGGCATGGACGCGTCGACGATCACATCGGACGGCACATGCAGGTTGGTAATGCCCTTGTCGGAATTCACCATTGCCAGCGGCGGCTGGTTGCGGAAGCAGTCGGCAATGTCGGCCACGATCGCTGCACGTTTGTTTTCCGGCAACGCAAACACCTTCGCCTCCATGTCGCCGAAACCGTTGTTGACGTTGACCTTCAGTTCGTTGAGCAACGCACCGTGCTTGTCGAATACATTCTTGAAAAACACCGAAACGGCATGGCCGAACATGATGGGGTCGGACACCTTCATCATCGTGGCCTTGAGGTGCAGCGACAGCAGCACGTCTTCCTTCTTCGCTGCCGCGATCTGCTCGGCGTAGAACTGGCGCAGCGCGCGGCGGCTCATCACGGCGGCATCAATGATCTCGCCCGGCTTCAGTGTGAGCCTGTCCTTGAGCACGGTGACCTTGCCATCTTTTCCTACGAATTCGATGCGGGTGGTGACGGCTTGCGGTACGGTCACGGATTTTTCGCTGCCGTAGAAATCGCCGCTGCTCATGTGCGCCACACGGGTCTTGGAATCGGCGGCCCACTTGCCCATGCGGTGCGGATGTTTTCGCGCGAACTGTTTGACCGAAGCGGCGGCGCGGCGGTCGGAATTGCCTTCGCGCAGCACCGGATTCACCGCGCTGCCGAGAACCTTGCCATAACGCGTCTTGATTTCCTTGTCGGCGTCCGTTTTCGGGTCTTCAGGATAGTCCGGAATTTTGTATCCCTGCGCTTGCAATTCCTTGATCGCTGCCTTCAGTTGCGGCAGCGATGCGCTGACATTGGGCAGCTTGATGATGTTGGCTTCGGGCTTGAGCGTCAGCTCGCCCAGTTCGGTCAGTTGATCGGCGACCTTCTGCTTTGCAGTCAGGTTATCCGGAAAATTTGCGAGTATGCGTCCGGCCAGGGAAATGTCCCGGGTCTCGACCGCTACGCCGGCGGCCTTGGTGAAGGCTTGCACAATCGGCAGCAGGGAATAAGTGGCCAGTGCCGGCGCTTCATCGGTCAACGTGTAAATGATTTTTTGGCTCGTCATGTTTTTCTCATTTGGTCAGGCCAATTCCATTTGAAGTGGAAATGGAATCAGGGGCGGTGGAAGCGGTAAAATATGGCTTCAAAAATAAACAAAATTCCGATGGGACGCATACTGTTGTTCAACAAACCGTTTGGCGTGATCTGCCAGTTTAGTCGCGATGGCTTGCATCCAACGCTGGCGGATTATATCGCTGTTCCGGACTTTTATCCCGCCGGACGGCTGGATACTGACAGTGAAGGCCTGCTGCTGCTGACCGATGATGGCGGGCTGCAGCACCGTATCACCGACCCCAAGCATAAGTTGCCCAAGACTTACTGGGTGCAGGTGGAAGGCGTGCCGGACGAGGCTGCGCTGGCACAGCTGCGCAGCGGCGTGAAGCTGGCAGATTTCACGACCCAGCCTGCCACGGCACGGCTAATAGATGAACCTGCGATGCTGTGGCCGCGCACCCCGCCGATACGCGAGCGCAAGCACATCCCGGCCAGCTGGCTGGAGTTGACCATACGCGAAGGCAAGAACCGCCAGGTGCGGCGCATGACGGCGGCGGTGGGCTACCCGACCCTGCGCCTGATCCGCTACGCAATAGGGGAGTGGACGCTGGACGGACTGGGGGCAGGCATCTGGCGTGAGGCTGAGCTATAATGCGCGCCTTTCTTAATTACCAATAGGAGAATGCCATGCCTATTTACGCTTACGGTTGTTCCAGTTGCGGCCTGCAAAAAGACGTGATGCAGAAGATGAGCGATGCACCGCTGACCACTTGCCCCGAATGCGGCAAGGAGACTTTGTCCAAACAATTGACCGCCCCCGGTTTTCAGTTGAAGGGCAACGGCTATTACGCCACCGACTTCAAGGATAAGCCCGCCAGCAAGTGCGAAACAGCACCCTGTGCAGCTTGTCCTGCGGCGGGCGGCAACGCGTGAAGAAATATCTGCTCACCGGCCTGCTGGTGTGGGTGCCGCTGGGTGTCACCATCTGGGTGCTGAAAATCACTATCAGCACGATGGATCAGACCTTGCTGCTGCTGCCGAATGCGCTGCATCCGGACAGGTTGCTGGGTGTACACATTCCCGGCCTGGGCGTCATTCTCACCGCCGTGATCGTGGTCGGCACCGGCCTGTTGACGCGCAATGTTTTCGGGCAGCGCCTGTTGCGCTACTGGGACGGGCTGCTGCACCGGATTCCGTTCGTGAGTGCGGTTTACAAGAGCGTGAAGCAGGTCAGCGATACGCTGCTGTCCAGCAACGGCCAGGCGTTCCGCAAGGTGCTGCTCGTGCGCTACCCGCATCCTGAAGCGTGGTCGCTGGCGTTTCAGACCAGCGTGGCCGGGGGCGAGGTGGCGTCGCATATGGACGGCGAATACGTGGGGGTGTTCATCCCCACCACGCCCAGCCCGGTGAACGGTTTTTATTTTTACGTGCGCCGTGCCGACACCATCGAGCTGAACATTAGCGTGGATGTGGCGCTGAAATCCATTATTTCGATGGGCGTGGTGGCACCTGTTGCCAATGCCTTACCTGTCGGAACTTCGAATTAACCCTTCTTTACCTTTACCTGATTGATAGACAGACATGCGTACTCATTATTGCGGGCAGCTTAACGTTTCCAACCTCGGTCAGACCGTCAGCATATGCGGCTGGGCTCATCGCCGCCGCGACCATGGCGGGGTGATTTTCATCGACCTGCGCGACCGCGAAGGACTGGCGCAAGTGGTGTGCGATCCCGACCGCGCCGACATGTTCAAGATTGCCGAATCGGTGCGCGGCGAATACGTGCTGCGCATCACCGGCCGCGTGCGCCGCCGTCCTGAAGGCACTGCCAACAGCAATATGGGCAGCGGCGAGATTGAAATTCTGTGCCAGGAAATCGAAGTGCTGAACGCCGCGCTGACGCCGCCGTTCCAGCTGGATGACGAAAATCTGTCCGAGAACGTGCGCCTGACGCATCGTGTGATCGATCTGCGTCGCCCGCAGATGCAGAAGAACATGATGCTGCGCTACAAGACCGCGATGTCGTTCCGCCGCTTCCTCGACACCCGTGGCTTCATCGACATCGAAACGCCGATGCTGACCAAGAGCACGCCCGAAGGGGCGCGCGATTATCTGGTGCCGTCGCGGGTGCATGCCGGCGAATTTTTCGCGCTGCCGCAGTCGCCGCAGCTGTTCAAGCAGCTGTTGATGGTGGCCGGATTCGACCGCTACTACCAGATCACCAAGTGCTTCCGCGACGAAGACTTGCGCTCCGATCGTCAGCCCGAATTTACCCAGGTGGATATTGAAACCTCGTTCCTGGGCGAGACCGAGATCATGGCGCTGACCGAAGAAATGATACGCACAGTGTTCAAGGAAGTGCTGAATGTCGCGTTGCCCAATCCGTTTCCGCGCATGACATACGCGGATGCGATGGCGCGTTTCGGTTCCGACAAGCCGGATCTGCGCGTGACGCTGGAGCTGACCGACGTGACCGACGCAGTCAAGGATGTGGCGTTCAAGGTGTTCAGCGGCCCGGCCAATTCGGCGGACGGGCGCGTGGCGGCGCTGCGCATCCCAGGCGGCGGCACATTCACACGCGGCGAGATCGACGAGTACACCAAGTTCGTCAGCATCTACGGCGCACGCGGTCTGGCCTACATCAAGGTCAACGACGTGACCCAGTTGAACGAAACCGGATTGCAATCGCCGATCGTGAAAAACCTCAACGAGGCCGCGCTAAAAACCATCATCGCGCGCACCGGGGCCGCCAACGGCGACCTGATTTTCTTCGGCGCGGACAAGATCAAGGTAGTGAACGATGCGTTGGGCGCGTTGCGCAGCAAGATCGGCCACGAAAAGAATTTCACCAACGGCAAGGCATGGGAACCGCTGTGGGTGGTGGACTTCCCGATGTTCGAATACGACGACGAGGGCAAGCGCTGGAATGCCTGCCATCACCCGTTCACCGCGCCCAAAGATGAGCATCTGGCGCTGCTGGAAACGGAACCGGGCAAGTGTCTGGCCAAGGCTTACGACCTCGCGCTCAACGGCTGGGAAATCGGCGGCGGTTCGGTGCGTATCCATCAGGAGGCGGTTCAGTCGCAAGTGTTCCGCGCGCTCAACATCGGCGCGGAAGAAGCGCAGCTCAAGTTCGGCTTCCTGTTGGATGCTCTGCAATACGGCGCGCCACCGCACGGCGGCCTGGCCTTCGGCCTGGACCGCATCGTCACGATGATGACCGGCTCCGAATCCATCCGCGACGTGATCGCCTTCCCCAAGACGCAACGCGCACAGTGCCTGCTGACACAGGCGCCCAGCCCGGTGGACGAGAAACAGCTGCGTGAACTGCACATCCGTTTGCGCCAGCCTGCACAGGCCGTGGCGGAAGAGGCCAAGGAGTAACCGCGATGCAATACAGCCTCAGACTATTTTGGCTGGTATTGCTGATGTTGTGCCTGCCGTCGGCTGCACACGCCCGCAGTCACCATCCACATGGCATCGGTGATCTGCCAGCCTCGATCACACTGTCCGAGTTGCCGCCGCAAGGGCGCGCGACGCTGCAACTGATCAAGCAGGGCGGGCCATTTCCCTATGCACGCGACGGTGTGGTGTTCGGCAACTTCGAGCACCGCCTGCCGCAACAGTCGCGCGGTTTTTACCATGAATACACCGTGCCGACGCCGGGTGCACGCAACCGCGGTGCGCGGCGCATCATCTGCGGCCCGTTGCCCGAGTGTTATTACACGGGCGACCATTACCAAACGTTCAGCCGTATCCGGGAGTAGCCTTGGATAATCTCGCGCAGCGCTTGCAGGATGTGAACGAGGCGGGCGTGTTCCGCCTCAATTGCAGTGTGGATGAGTTGCATGCGGCAACGGCGCAGGCCGGTATTGCACTGTTCGAGGCTGACTTGGCTGCCGTGCAGGGCAAGGGAGAATTTCTTGCCGCCGTGGCGCAGGCCATCCGTGCACCGGACTGGTTCGGCACCAACTGGGATGCGCTGGCCGATGCGCTGGGCGATCTTCCCGGGCAGCCTTCCGCCGCTTATGTGCTGCTGCTGCGCAACGGCGGCGATACCTTGGGGCTGAGCGATACGGAGCATGAAATCGTCACAGGAATTTTTGCCGACACGGTCAGTTTCTGGAAGTCGCAGAACAAGCCGTTCTGGGTATTTTTCAGCTGATGCCGTACAAAGTTCCTGTGTCGGTGCTGGTGGTGATTTACACATCATCGCTGGATGTTCTGCTGCTGGAACGCGCCGACCATCCGGGCTACTGGCAGTCGGTGACCGGCAGTCAGGACGAGGGCGAAACGCTGCACGAGACGGCGGTGCGCGAACTGGCCGAGGAGACTGGGCTGGATGCCGGCCGCTATGCGCTGACGGATTGGCAGCAGCAGAACGTGTACGAGATTTATCCCACGTGGCGGTATCGCTACGCGCCCGGCATCACGCACAACACCGAACATGTGTTCGGTCTGGAATTGCCGAGCGTGTTGCCTGTCCAATTGTCGCCGCGCGAACATTTGAATTATGTCTGGCTGCCGTGGCAGCAGGCGGCGGATAAAGTGTTTTCGCCGAGCAACCGTGCGGCGATATTGCAGTTGCCGCAGCGGGCGGAAATTCAAATCCCCCCCAGCCCCCCTTTTGCTAAGGGGGGAGCAGAGCGAACGGAGTGAGCGGCGGATTTTATGGAATCCTATGATGGGAGATTGAAACAGTTTTCCAGAGCACTCCGCTCGAACATGACTGACGCGGAACGACTTCTATGGCAGCGGCTGCGGAACAGGCAGCTTTGTGGAGTTCAGTTTTATCGGCAAAAACCGTTGCTGTCGTTTATCGTGGATTTCCACTGCCCGAAGGCGAAGCTGGTGATTGAATTGGATGGCGGACAGCATTTTGAGCCGGAGCATTTGGCCAAGGATAGCGAGCGAGATATGCGGCTGGAATCCATTGGGCTTAAGGTGTTGCGATTTGATGATCGGCAGGTGATGCGGGAGACGGATGCGGTGCTTGAGATGATTTATGCTGAAGTGGTGCGACGGTTGAAAGAGAGTTCAAATCCCCCCTAGCCCCCCTTTTACAAGGGGGGATGACTTGAGCCCATCTTGAAAGGGTGACTTGAGTCCACCTTGTAAAGGAGGATGCTTGAGCCCACTTTGTAAAAGGGGGCGGCGAACAAAGTGAGCGGGGGATTTGAATTTCCTCAAGCTTAAGTTGAAGGAAATAGAATGCAAAACAATGTGATTTCGATTGCCTACGATCACCCTCATGCCAGCGCGAACTGCAGCACCGA
>Ga0315272_10001394_pt1 | contig 12038 bp, 5 predicted proteins | sample C3_middle_MG_FD_203918 | JGI IMG/M metagenome (GOLD analysis project Ga0315272, IMG submission 203918) | Sediment microbial communities from Yellowstone Lake, YNP, Wyoming, USA - C3_middle | ecosystem: Environmental > Aquatic > Freshwater > Lake > Sediment | place: USA: Wyoming | collected...
CTGCTCGGTGAATTATTTCCTGAATGGAAGAAGGTAAGAAAAGAGATGAGGGGATATGTCAGGTAGGGAAATGCCATTCAATGACTCTACGCTATATTAGTATATACAGCCTGCACATCATCGTCATCCTCAATCCTGTCAATAAGTTTTTCAATATCAGCAAGCTGTTCCTCCGTAAATTCCACCTGGTTCAGAGGTAATCTTTTGAGCGTTGCCTTTGTTACTTCAATTCCCATCTGGTCAAGAGCCTGAGACAGTGATCCAAAGTTAGTATAATCACCATAAACATAGACTGTATCATCAAATCTTTCTATCTCCTCAAGGCCGGCTTCAATCAGTTCAAACTCAATATCTTCAATACTCTTATCCTCAGGAAGTTCAAATTCAAAAACTGCTTTCCTCGAGAACATGAATTCAAGAGAACCTGTAGGTACTGTGCTCCCTCCTGATTTATTAAAATATGATTTTATGTTTGCAACAGTACGGGTATTATTATCAGTGGCACACTCTACAAAAACAAGTACACCGTGAGGTCCTTTTCCTTCATAGCAAATCTCAGCATAAGCCTCTGAATCTTTACCAGCTGCTCTTTTGATGGCAGCCTCAATATTATCCTTAGGCATGTTTTGTGCCTTGGCATTTAAAATGGCAGTCCTCAGTTTTGCATTGAGATCAGGATCTGATCCTCCCTCCTTAGCGGCCATAGTTATTGTTTTAGCCAGCTTGGGAAACAGCTTTGACATTTTATCCCATCGTTTCTCTTTCGTTGCACGCCTGTATTCGAATGCTCTTCCCATAATCCTGTGTTAAAGATTTAAAATTTGACAGGCAAAATTAATAACCTCGCTGGAAGGTCAGCAAGGTTCTGAGATATTTTTTCAGAGGATAAATTCCTGCCCTCTGGCAGGTATCTCAATATTCTTATAGCCCTCTTCACCAAGTGTGGCAGAATATTTTTTCTGTGTCTCGTATTCTCCGTGAACAACAAATGTCTTCTCAAGAGCACCTTTATCCTGGCAGCTGAGAAACGCTACCATCTCTTTATAATCAGCATGACCACTGAAAGAATCGAGCTTTCTTATTTCAGCCTTTACTTCATGTATGATACCATGTATTGAAACCTCCTTATCACCTCTTAATATCCTGGCCCCCAGAGTTGAGGGAGAGCAATATCCCACAGCCAAAACAGTGTTTCTCGGATCTGAGATATTATTCGCAAGGTGATGTTTAACCCGCCCGGCTTCCATCATACCCGAAGCTGAGATGATCACACAGGGTTTCTTATGATCGTTCAGTTTCTTTGAGTCCTGCTGACGCGTTATATAGAAGAGATTGTTAAATCCAAACGGATCAGGATCATATTCCATAACTTTCATGAAATCACTATTATAGCACTCAGGATGAGCTTTAAAAACTGCAGTAGCATTAACTGCAAGCGGGCTGTCAACAAATATATCAACTTTTGGAAGCCTGCCCTGGTTGAAGAAATTATTTAAAGTATAAACTACTTCCTGGGTCCTTCCTACACTGAATGCAGGAATGATAAGTTTTCCTCCTTTATTTACACAAGTATTGATTACTACATCCAGCAACTCCTCCTCCGTTTTATCATTTGATTCATGAAGCCTGTCGCCGTAAGTAGATTCAGTTATTAAAACATCGGCTTGAGGAAAGGGATCAGGTGAAGCAAGGATAGGATCTTTGGGCCTGCCAATATCTCCTGTATAGGCAATTCTTTTAATTTGCCCGTTCTCAATTATCTGGATATTAGCAACACCACTTCCCAGCATGTGCCCGGTATTGGTGAATTTGACTTTTATATTCTCATCAATTCTGAATTTCATATTATTTGGGACACCTATAAAAAGGCTCATACAAGCTGTTGCATCAGCCTGTGAATAAATGGGTGTGACGAGCGGCAGACCCTTCTTTGCCCTGCGTTTATTAAAAGTGTAGGTATCATGCTCCTGGATAAAAGCCGAATCAGCAAGCATGATAGCACAGAGATCTCTTGTGGCACTTGAACAGACTACAGATCCTCTGAATCCCATTTTATACATATATGGAATTAGTCCTGAATGGTCTATGTGGGCATGTGTGAGAAAAATATGATCGATACTGGCAGGATCAAACATAAGATCCCTGTTCATACTGTCGGTTTCCAGGCCTTTACCCTGAAACATACCACAGTCAAGGAGTAAATTTTTACCCGACTCCGTTGTAATCAGATGTTTACTGCCGGTAACTTCCCGTGCAGCACCGATAAATTTGATTTTCATGATAGCTGGATGATATAATTCAACATTTCAATTCTATATAAAGACTTTAAATATAATCATTCCTAAGAAAAGATAAAGGCAGATCGTGATAAGCATTCAGCCCAGGGCAAATGACCGGATTTCCATCAGATTTTCACTCCGATAATTGTAATATCATCTACCTGATCTGCTGAACCTCTCCAATTTGAGAACTCTTCTTCAATTCTCTTTTTCTGTTCTTCCAAAGGTTCCTGATTAATAGTCGTAAGCAGGTTCTTAAGGTTGGCAATCTTGTATTTTACGCCATCAGGTCCTCCGAACTGATCACACAGACCATCTGAAAAAATATAGAGTATATCTCCTTTTGAGACATTGATCTCATGATTTGTAAAAGACTCTTTCTCACCGTAGTAAATTCCTATCGGCATCCGGTCTCCTTTAAATTCTTTAAGGCCCCCATTCTGAAAAATCAATAGCGGATTATATGCTCCGGCAAATTCCAGCATCTTTCTGTCCTTATGCAATATACAGAAAGCTATATCCATACCGTCAGCCGCTTCACCCTCTTTACCTGTCTGATGAAGCGATGTTTTGATCTTTTGTTTCAAAAGATTCAGAACTGTATTGGCATGAAGATCATTCTTATTAGTAATGATCTCGTTTAAGGTGGAGATCCCCAGTGTGCTCATAAAAGCTCCCGGTACGCCATGTCCGGTGCAATCAGCAACTGTAAAGCAAATATTATTTTCACCTTCACCTATCCAGTAAAAATCACCGCTTACTATATCTCTCGGTTTAAATAAAATAAAGTGATCGGAAAAGTTGGTTTTAAAAAGTTCTTCTATCGGGAGCATAGCCATCTGAATTCTGCTTGCATATTCTATGCTTGAAGTTATCTCTTCTTTCTGCGCCTGTATCTCCATGGTTCGTTCACGAACTTTTTCTTCAAGAATAAGATTCTCTTTTTTAAGCTGTTTTTCCCTGAACCTGGCTACCATTACAATAATTAACAGGGCAACTGCAAGAATTATTATATAAAATGCGGTTGTTCGGGTAAAAGGGGCTTTTATTGTAAACCGAAGGCTCTTTGTCTCACTGATATTACCCCACATATCCTTTGCCCTAATTTTCATAACATGTTCGCCGGGTGGCGGCATCAGGGTTATTGTTGAAGAATTTGACCATTTTGACCAGTCCGTCATAACCTTTTCCAGAAAATACTGGTATTGAGTTGAATTCTGTTTATAGTATACCGGTGCAACCAGATCAATATAAATCGTGTTGTCGCCTCTCCTGAAAACGACATCTGACAGTTTGAAATGAATCCCATCATCATTTGTAACACTCTTTACATTAAGGTCCAGATCACTTTTTACTGTAAGATTCTTCTTCATGGCAATTCTGTACAACTGGTTATTGCCTGCAACAATCCACATGTAATCAGCTGATATGTTCACAGATATAATATCATCAAAGATCTTTAACAATGCTGCTTCATCCTGAGTGACTTTGCCATCGTCCGGCATATAAATCCATTCATCACCCAGATTAAACCATGGAATACCGGGTTGCGAAAAGATATAGTTCACTTTTACTCCGGCCGGAGCTGTTCCTCTCGCATAATTGTCAAATACATCCTTACCGGAATTATAATAAAATATGCCTCCTTCAGTAAAAAGAAACAATGTGTCATTAATGTTTTCAACTATGTATTTATTGGGAAAATCGTTTTTAACAGAATAAGTCCTGTATACCGGAGAATCGCTTCCAGGAACTTTTGAAATCATATATGCTGTACTGTTTCCTCCTGCCCAGATAATATCTTTACCAGATGAAGTAACCGAATAGAGAGGCTGGATGAACTTCCTGTCAGGCCAGGTAACACTCCATGTCCCGGCGACCCAGCTGACATAAAGGTATCCGACAGATGTTGCCAGATAATACCTGTTATTGAATAACTTTTCACTTATATAATTTACATAGATATCCTTAACTACAGGACGACATTTATGTTCATTTATGGAATAGAGTCCGTTGTTTGTTGAGACCAGAATTCCTCCGGGAGTTGATACAATCTGTTTACATTTATCATTCAATCCCTCTATTTTTCTGAAGATATAATTTATTGATTTTAAATGATTTACCTTTTCTCTAACATATTGTGGCTCAGTAACTTTCGTTACTTTTGACTGTTCAGCCTGTACTGAGGGAGTCCCTGACTTTGTTTCAGACGATTCCTTCCTGCTGAAAATCCTGGCCAGGAGGCGTTTTTTTGTCTTAGCTGTTTCCTGTGGTTGTTGCAAAGGAGATGTGGGAGCAGCGACCGCACCAGGTCCTGAAGCAGTCTTCTCCTTCCTGACAAGAACTTCAACCTCACTGTAGTTTCTTACTTCATCGAGGTAAAAGACACCTTCACTTGTTGATACATATAATTCTTTGTTATGCCAGAGAGATCCGGTCAGATTACCTGACAAACCGGGATAAATGCTGAAATTACCGGCAGGTAAACGCAGAGCAGCCCTGCTCAGGCCATACTGATGAGACATCCATAATCCCTTTTTATTGTCAGCTGCTATTGCATATAATTCATCGTCAGGCAAACCACTCTGATAATTTATTATTGCCTCAATTTTTCTGGATTTACTATCAACCACAACTGCACCCCCGTCGACTGTTGAGAAGGCGTATATGCTGTCAGTAACTGCTAACCCGTCGGTCAGAATGTTATCTTTCAGGTAACCTTCATCACCGATATTAAAATCATAAAATTTAATTCCGTCAAAGAGAGAAAGTGATCCATTTCCAAAGCCAAGAAGAACCATTTTTTTGTCATAGGGAAGTGAGAAAAGGACCTCTTCATCCTTAAGAAGATAGCCGGTAACAATAGGGAAAAGTGTATCCGCTTCAACTCTGAACAGTCCTTTTGACATCACGTTAATAAAGGTATTCCTGGGAGTCATAAAGATGCCTGTAAATAATCCGGATCCGTCATACCGGTATCTTTTCTCAAGCTTTCCCGAGCCAATATTATGCCGACTTATTGTGGTTTCGCTGTAAAACCAGACTGTCGAATCAGTTGTAATTATTTTTGTTATCAGACCTACGTTTGATGAATCGCCTGAAAGAGTTTTATAACTGTAAAAACCTTTTTCATCCTTTTCAAGATAGCCGTAATTATTGTCACAACCGGTATAGACATGTTTATCTATTGAGTTGTAAATGATAGAATAAGGCACTGCAGGCATGCGGATAATATCCCATGTCTGTCCATCAAAAGTCATGATCCCACGCCGGTTTGCAAAAAGCATAACATTATTTCCATCCTGGCAAATTGCCCAGCTCTGGTTTTCAATCTCCCTGCTCTCTCTGAAATTTGAAAGCAGGATCCCTCCTTCCTGAGCTTCCAGAAGAACACCAAAAACAAATAAATGCAGAATAGGCAGTAGTATCTTTTTCATATCTCTGCAACAATTTAATTAAAATACCCCTGTATGAAGGATAAAATTACAAATAAAAGAGTGAATAAATATTATTTAAACTACCAGACTCAGTAACATTACCCCGATCAGTCCGGTAATACCTATTGAAGTTTCCATGATGGTCCAGGTCTTAAGTGTCTCTTTTACACTTAGATTGAAGTACTCCTTGAAAAGCCAGAAACCGGTATCGTTGACATGGCTGCACATAAGGCTACCTGAACCAACTGCCAGAACCATCAGCTCCGGACTTACTCCTGTACTCGTTACGAGAGGCAGAACAATTCCAGCCGCAGTAAGGCCTGAAACTGTTGCCGATCCGATACAGATTCTCAGGATTGTTGCAATAAGCCATCCAAGGAAAAGTGGTGAAAGACCAGAACTACCCAACAGTTCGCCGATATAATTGCTCGCTCCCCCATCAACAAGAACCTGTTTCAATGCTCCTGCTCCTGAGATCAGCAGCATGATCATGGCGACACTTCCTACTGAAGCAGACAGTGACTTCATTATCTCTGTCATTTTTTTCCCACGGTCAATTCCAAGAAAGTAAATTGCAGATAAAACTGAAATGAGCATTGCAATTATCGGATTACCTATCCCCGAAAGTATCTTTCTTATCAGATTTTCTTCTGATAAAATTAATCCTGCTATTGTGGCTATTGAAATAAGTAATACAGGCAAAAGAGCACATAAAAAGCTCCTGAGAAAACCTGGCATCTCTTCATCAGTTAAAACCTTCTGATTAACAAATTCAGTTAAAGGTTTTGCATTTACCCTGCTCAGGAATTTTGCCAGTAACGGACCCGAAACAAGGATTGTTGGTACTGCAATGGCTAATCCGTAGATCAGTGTCTTGCCAAGATCAGCTCCGAAAATTGCGGTTAATGCAGTCGGAGCAGGATGAGGAGGCAGCAACCCGTGAGTAACAGACAATGATGCAAGCATCGGTAAACCTACATAGAGAAGAGGAAGGCCTGTTGATGCGGCAATTGTAAAGACCAGAGGAATCATAATAAAAAATCCTATCTCGTAGAAAAGGGCTATTCCAATTATAAACCCTGCAATCATTAATGAAGTCTGGATTCTTTTAGTATTAGCATTCTTAAGAAATCTTGTAGTAATCCTCTGAGCTGCACCACTTTCAGCCACCAGCTTTCCGAGCATTGCTCCCAGTCCGAGCACAGGTACAATTACACCCATTGTGCTACCAATCCCTTTTTGGATAGTAGCGATTGTATTTGCGACATTCATACCTGAAGCAAGTGCAACCAGAATGGCTACTATCATGACAGCAATAAAAGGGTTTAACTTTACCACCAGTATAAGAAACAGGAACAGGCTGATTCCACAGATGACAATAAGTAATGGCATAGTTTTGGTATTTGTTGCTGGTTGCCGGGCACAGGGTAGTTGTTGCAGGATGTTTTCATCAGAACCTGTTACCGGTTACCTTTCATAACAAATATAAGAAAACATTCTTCCAATAATGATTAATGGAAATTCAGAAAGATAATTCAATCATTATCTTTGGTAAAACAGTTTATATGAAATTCACCAGGCTTCTTCTATATTTTACTTTGCCGGCTCTGTTTACAAATTGTTCTTTTAGTCCGGATTTACCGGCAGGCTATCCCGACCGTAGTTCGGATCTTGATGTTCTTCCTGGATTCAGAAACCCTCCAAAAGGTTATGGTGAAGTACCATTCTACTGGTGGCAGGGTGATACACTTACTCGAGAACGACTCCTGTGGCAGCTCAACCAGCTATCAGGCAAGGAAATATCAAGTCTTCAGATTAATTACAGCCATCGCGACTATGGAGGTTTGTCATATGGATTATCAAATCCCAGTAAGCCTGCCCTTTTCACAGATGCGTGGTGGGACCTTTTCAAATGGTTTTCATCTGAAGCTGAGAAGAGAGGAATGACTGTCAGTCTGAGTGATTATACAATCGGCATTGGTCAGGGATTTTCGATGGATGAGGCAATAAAAAACAATCCTGATCTCAACGGATCTGTATTGAAACATCATTCATATTTTCTTAAGGGAAAAATAGATCTTAAAATTCCGGACAATATTATATCTGTTACTTCCTATAAAATCAGGAAAGACAGCTCTCTAATCACAGAAAGCAGGAAAGATCTCAACAAACTGGTGAAAGAAGGCAGGTTACTCCTCAATTCTGGAGATACTGTACTGAAAATAATTACAGTAAACTCTGAAAAGTTAATTCCTTCCTACGATCCTATGAATCCTGAAAGCGGAAAGTCATATAATAAGTATTTCTATGGCAAGTTTGAAAATGCTCTTCCGGGAAAAGGATCAGATGCACTGAACTTTTTTTTCTCGGATGAACTTAATTTCAGAGTCAACGGGAATCTTTGGAATAGTTATTTTGCTGAAGAGTTTATAAAACGAAAAGGGTATGACATAAAAGAAAAGATTGATGCACTGTTTGAAAATACGGGTCCTGAAACGACCAGGATAAGAATCGATTACAATGATGTCCTGGTCAGTCTTAGTGAGGAGAACTTCTTCAGACCGGTTTATCAGTGGCATCAGGACAGAGGGATGATCTTCGGATGTGATCATGGAGGAAGGGGAAGAGACGTTACTGAATTTGGAGATTATTTCAGAACACAGAGATGGAACCAGGGGCCAGGATCGGATCAGCCTGTTCTCTCAAAGGACATTGTAAAAGCAAAAGTAGCATCATCCATTGCACATCTTTATGAACGCCCGAGAGTTTGGCTTGAAGGATTTCACAGCAGTGGATGGGGAACTTCATCAGCTGCAATCACTGATGCTATCTTTGCCAATTATGTTGCAGGCTATAACCTTTTATCATTTCACGGATTATACTATTCAACTATGGGTGGATGGTGGGAATGGGCTCCTCCTGACAACCATTTCAGAAATCCTTTCTGGCAGCAGATAGATCCTATGATGAAATGTATCGAAAGGCTATCATACCTGCTTTCTCAGGGATATCACAGGTGCGATGTTGCCATAATTTATCCTACGGAACCGGTCATTGCAGCTATTGATGGTGACCAGGCTGTCAAAACTGCATTTGAAGCAGGGGAACAGATATACAGTAAAGGAATTGACTTTGACTACATTGACTATGAATCGCTTGCCAGATGTGAAGTAAAAGATAAAATGCTTCATGTTGCAGGAGAACAGTATAAAGTTCTTGTTGTTCCATCAATGAAGGTCATCCGCTATTCCTCACTTAAAAAGATTGAGGAGTTTATAAAAGACGGAGGTGTTGTAGTTTTTATCGGTTCAAAACCTGAAATGACGGATAAAGGAGAGAATGATCCGGAGACAAATAATATGTTGGGAAAAATATTCTCGGGAAGTGAAAGTGTAGTTTTATGCAATAAGCCTGAGGAGCTCATTTCTGCTATCTCTGATAAATACAAACCTGATTTCAGAATCCTTTCCGGTGAAATCAAGAGTCCTTATATCATGCACAGGTTAATTGGCAGAAGGAATATTTTCGCACTCTACAATTTTCCTGAAGGAAGCAGATGTTTCTTCAAAGCAAAGGGAGATGTTCAGCTGTGGGATCCGTGGAATGGAAAAACCGCCTCACTATCAGACTATGCAAAAGAGACACCTGAGGGGACAGAAATTGAGTTACCTCTTTCAGAAAAAGAGATTCAGATAATTGTTTTTGATCCCGTGAAAAACAGATCAGACTATAATTTTAAGAAAAAGGAAATTACGAAAAGTATTGATCTTGATAATAGCTGGGAATTTGAACTGAAACCCACTCTTGACAACCAGTGGGGTGATTACAAGTTACCGGCAAAGAAGGAGTTCATGGGTGCACAGGTAAGACTGATGCATTTCAAAGAATTTTCAGGCTACTCAGGGGAGGCAGTGGATACAGACTCCACCTGGAAATATATTACATGCTCATACGGAGCGGGGTTCTTAAAAACAGGACCTGTTCAAAAAATGCCTTCTCCCGAAGATTTGAAAGAGATAATCAATATCCGCCCGGGAAAAGATATCACACCGGATAGCAAAAATTATGTATGGACAGAATATCCGTTTTCATGGCGCGATGGAGTTGAAGGCGATTACGGTCACCAGGGATACCATGGTTTAAAGGGCAGAATTTACGATGATTTTATAAGGCTGGGCAGAATAGAGGAAGTGAAAATGTCGAAATTCAGGGTTCCGGAAAAAGAGGGTAATTATTATATCATGTATTCCAACGTCATAGCTCCATTTGATGGTGAATTTGAATTACTTACAGACAGCATAAAACCATCTGTACTCTTAATTAACGGAAAAGAAACAGATTGTGATAGCCTGGTCACATTACTTAAAAAAGGTGCAAATAGTCTTGTCATGCTTTTTGATAAAGCTTGTACAACCTATGTCATATTCCGGAATCCGAAAGTTGCAAAGACTGAAATGAATGCTGTAGCCATGAAATGGTATGGCGATCCGGGTATACTTCCATTCGATTATAAGCCTGAAAGCAGGGATGTTGGGGTTTTTACCTTTGAATCTGCCCCGGCGCTTAAATCTTTGATTTTTAAGGCCTATGGAAATGCAAGAATCTGGATCAATGGAAAGGAAGATAAACCTGAAGCCGGAACAAAAGAGGCAGACGGACTGATCCGGTATAAGCTGACAATAAAGAATTTTGTACCCGGAACTTCCAAAGTGATAATCAGACTTGAGTTTCAACCAGGATACAGAGGTGCGGGAGCCATTCCGGAGTATATTGAACAGGAGACCGGCATTGGAATAATATCTCTGGGAGACTGGTCATCAATTGATGGACTCAGGGCATATTCGGGAGGAGCATGGTATAGAAAAAACATCATGATTGATAAGCAGATGAAGAGTGACAGGATTGAGATTGACCTGGGAGATCTGGTTTCCTCAGCTGAATTGTATATCAACGGAAAAAGTGCAGGAATCAGGCTTTCTCCGCCATGGACATATGATATAACAAAATATGCAAAAACCGGAGAAAACAGGATCGAGGTGCTGGTCTACAATACATTGGCTAATAACTATACTTCAATTCCAACCAGGTACAGAGGGAGTATCAGGTCCGGACTTATTGGTCCTGTTTCTATGAAATACTACAATTAATTGTGAATTAATTAACAGCAAGACAGAGCATTATGAACAATAGTATGAATACCATTTTCAAGGGAGCAGTTTTATCAGCTTCATCTCTGATCAGCATTAACGGTATGGCTACAGAATTATCGAGGCAACCTGATAAGGGGAAAGTCGCAGAAAAGCCTAATATCCTGTTCATTATGACAGACCAGCATAATGCCGGGTATTTTGGTTTTATGGGACGTTCCGGACTCAAGACACCCAATTTTGATGAACTGGCAAAACACTCTGTTGTGTTTACATCTGCCTACTGTGCTTCACCTGTCAGCGGGCCCTCAAGGGCTGCAGTCTTTACCGGCAGGTATCCCATGAATAACGGCGTGACAAAAAACTGGGATAAGTTGAAGGATGAAACAGAATTACTTACAAATAAACTGGCAGAAGCAGGATATTACAACGGAATGATCGGAAAACTACACCTCACTCCTGTGGACAATAGCCATGGCTTCATTTACAGAAAGATCTGTGACTCACCCTATGATCTCTATGACAAGGAGGAGATCGTTGAGAATGACTATCTCAAATGGGCTGCTAATGATATGGGAATCAACCCTGAAAAGCTCGCTGCCCTTGCAGGCGAAAGTGAACATTGTGATGTTAAGGATTCACGTTTCTGGCTTGGATGGAGCTGGGCGGATGATAAGCATCAGATAACCACATGGACAGGCAATGAAGCTGTTTCATTCATTAATAGCTATGACAGACAGCAGCCGTTCTTCTTGCATGTCTCTTTTTTCGGGCCGCATCACCCCTATTCAACATGTGACCCATGGGATAAAATGTATGACCCTGATAAAATTATCCTGCCTCCTGCATTCGGTAAAATCCAGCCCGGAGCTCAGCCCGGAATAAGGCCAGACTGGCCGGAGGAGACATGGCGTAAAATAATTGCCGCTTATTGTGGAAATATAAGCGCAATTGATTTCCAGATAGGACGAATCATCAATGCTCTTAAAGAGAAAGGGCTTTGGGAAAATACCCTTATTGTCTTTGCGTCGGATCATGGAGACCACATGGGTGACTTCTCACAACTGGGAAAGGGAACAATGCTGGAAAGCAGCGTTAAGGTGCCATTGGTAATAAAACTGCCCGGAAAAGAAAGTCTGGGTAAAAAATTTTCACAGGTGGTCAGCCTTATTGAT
>Ga0315272_10001395_pt1 | contig 12034 bp, 11 predicted proteins | sample C3_middle_MG_FD_203918 | JGI IMG/M metagenome (GOLD analysis project Ga0315272, IMG submission 203918) | Sediment microbial communities from Yellowstone Lake, YNP, Wyoming, USA - C3_middle | ecosystem: Environmental > Aquatic > Freshwater > Lake > Sediment | place: USA: Wyoming | collected...
ATCCCAAAAGGCCCTTCACGCTCGACTATATCGACCACTTGTTCACCGATTTCACGGAACTTCATGGCGACCGCGCATTTGGTGATGACGCCGCAATCGTAGCCGGATTCGCCAAATTCTCCGGTCAATCTGTCCTGGTATTGGGCCAACAGAAGGGACGCGAGACCAAGGAAAATATAATCCGCAATTTCGGAATGATGAATCCCGAAGGATACCGCAAGGCATTGCGCCTAATGAAACTTGCCGAGAAATTCTCCCGGCCCATAATATCCTTTATCGATACTGCGGGAGCCTTCCCCGGAATCGGGGCGGAAGAACGCGGCCAAAGCGAAGCCATCGCGCGCAATCTCGCCGAAATGTCGGCGTTGCGCGTCCCCACTATCGCCATAATTATCGGTGAGGGAGGAAGCGGTGGCGCTCTCGGCATAGGGGTTTCTGACCGGGTAAACATCCTGGAATATTCCGTATATTCAGTGGTTTCCCCCGAAGGTTGTGCCGCCATCCTATGGCGCGACGCAAAAAACGCGCCGGATGCCGCAAAAGCGCTTAAGATGACACCCAGCGACCTGCTTGGATTCGGCATCGTAGACGAGATTATTCCCGAACCAGCCGGTGGGGCCCATCGCGACCCTGTCGCCACTGCAGCGGCGGTTAAAGCGGTTATCACCAGAAACCTTAAGGAACTCGGTGACATGAAAATAGAAGCGATGCTGGATTCCCGCTTGAAAAAATTCCTGGCCATGGGACGTTTTAAGGAGGTTCCTGTTGAAACTGTCTAACATAGTTTTTACCCTGTTCCTTATTTGCCCATCCGCCCAAGCGGTAACAACTTCTGACTCTGGCCCGGACACTCCCCCCAAAAAAGTCCCCCCGGCACCGTCATGGTACAAAGCGCCATCCAGCACCCTGGTGGAGTTTTCCTGGACGCATACAGCCGCTGAAGAAGCCCGCCAGCCGGGCGCGATAGGAAAAACTGTAGGAGCCGTATCCGAAGTCGCCCAGCGGGGAGTATTGGCCGGATATGATGCCGAGCTCAAGATGCGTCGCTGGTATAAAAAGAACTTCCAAAAACCCAAGCCCCCCCTGCCAACCGAAAAGCTCCTCATGGGATTTGAAAAACCCCGGGATTTTTTCTGGGAGACCGGCGGCTATGTAGAGCTTAACAAGGCCGAAGACCGGGCCACCCAGGGCAGGTATTCCTTACGGGCGGCATTCCTTCTTCCTTCCGACCTGGGATATCCCTCCAGCACTGACTGGCTCCCCTCAATGAAACTTACCTACCCCGCCCGCGGGAATGGAGCGGAACTAGGAATACGGGATTGGACTGGTTTCAAATCGTTCCGCCTTGATATTTCCAGCTCGGCAACCAAGTCCGTGGCGTTCCATATAGGGTTTGCCGACATACGCGGCTATACCTGGGAAACCGTTTTGTCGGTCGCGGCGGAAAGTGCCACCACACTGGAAATTCCCCTCTCTGCCCCCCGGGAAGAGCGGTTAGATCTCTCCAGAATCTCCTCCGTAATCCTGGCAATGGAAACCTCCGGACTGACCGTTCGCCCGGTTATCTACATCGACAACATGAGGTTTGAAATAATTGCTCCAAGAATAATTGCTTCAACCATCAGCATAGATTCGGGTCCGGCTGGGGCGGATATAACCAGAACCCCGACCGGCTCACCGAAGAAAAAGAAGAAGTGACCAGGCTCCCGGCAGTATTTCTGGCCGGTCTTTTATTAATCGGACGGCCAGCTATATCAGCTGAATTTCAGCCAGCCGACTACTACAGCGCCGCATTCACCGTCCTAGGCTCAGTCGGCGGCGCGGCTTTGGGTGCCTCCATAGCCGGTTTGTCCCGCCCCACGGGTTCCAGCTCCGTAAGGCCATTCATGCAATGGGGATCAGTAGGAGCAGTTACTGGAGCAATGCTCGGCAGGGATTTGGCGCATTTTTCCCTTGACAGTGAATCCGACATTCCCGGTCCCAAGCCGGTGTCTACCAGGGAGGCCAACGCCTGCCTCGGCGCATTGGGCGGCCAGTTAGCCGGCTATGCGATGGTCGCAGTAATCAATGATCCAATCCACCGGAATGATCGAACTGTTTGGGCGGGAGTGGCATTGGGAACGCTCGCCGGGGCGGCAATCGGATATTTCCTTCCTCCTATCCCATTGCTTACCCTGCCCCCGGAACAATCCAGGAAGGAAAGAATCCACGAAATTAACACCACCCAACTGGAACCCCTGATTCCGGTCGGCAAAGATGCCGCCGTTTATCTATCCGCTTCTGAATCAGTCCCGGCAACAAACCTGTCGCCCACCCGGCCATTCCTGCCCGCTTCGAAACTAACCAAACTTGACACGATTTTGATGACCCCGGAAAACGACCGCATGATTGATTCCTATAGTCCGGTATTTCCCATAGAGCCCCCCACAAAAACCAAACCTGTGCTGGCTTCCCTTAACTCAACCCAAAACGTCGACACAGCGCCGGCCATGCAACTTACCGCCCTTGCCGGATTTTGCCTGGGTTCTGCTTTCGGGGCGTCAATGGGCGGATCACGGAATGTCATGATGACGCGAATGGGGGTAGTAGGTGCAGCAGGAATGGTGGGTGGCTGGGCCTATGCCCGTTCCGAGCTGTCGCCATCCCGTGGAATGACCGATGAAGAACTCGAAGAAATTGGCATATTCCTATCCAATACTTCCGCCTGGACCATAGCCGGAACCATGATAGGGATAGGAAGCGGGGCGGTATTCCGGAATAATTTCAAGGATTTCGGCATATCTGATGCCGCCCATGTTACCCTTGGATTTGCCTGGCTGGGGATGGTCGGAGGGGCATTCTCCACCAGTTTCTAGCGGTTGGCGGACCGTCCTTTTGCTTGTTTAGTGGAAGTAAAAATAACGCGCCAGAGGCCCTTCAATCCTTTCCCGTACTACCCGCCCGGTATCAATCAATTCCACCTCGAACTTATTGACCTGCACATCGATTCCCTTTGAAAATGCCGCGGTTAATTCCACCCTCTTTTTTGCCAGATCGTAATGCATTGCGTTAATTATGTCATCGCCCTCTTTCCTGTCCTGATGGACCGGATGCACCTGAAAATCGCTTACATGGGATATTTGCAAAAACCATTCCTCCACCGGCACAAGATACTTCCTGAAAAGGGGAAAACCCCCGACAATCTGGCGGTGCTCCCTTTCAACGCGATAGAAGGGTATTTCCAGCACTGACCGGCGGACCGCAAACGAAATCCGGTGGCGCTCAAAATGCCCACCCGCCAGCCAGGAGTTGAGAACATAGATGTCGTCCGGCACCTTAACCGTAATCGATTTACGCACGAGGACGGCCGGAAAGGGTAACGAGGGCGAAACAGGCCATAGCTTCTCCGGCCCCGATTGGCCCTGAATGCTTGGCGGTTGTAGCCTTGACTGAAACGCGGCCTATCGAGGTTCCCAGCGCATCGGCAATCCGTTTGCGCATTAAATCCCGCCGGGGGGAAATTCTGGGCTCCTGAATCATCAGGGTGGCATCCGCCATACGAACCTTCCAGCCAGCCTGCCTTACCGCTGCAGCGGTCTCAGACAGGAATTTCAGGCTGGACATACCGCGGGTCTGTGCCCGGCGTACTCCAAACCGCGCCCCCATATCACCCATTCCGGAGGCGCCCATAATAGCGTCGCACAGGGAATGACAAACGATATCAGCATCGGAATGGCCTTCCAGCCCCTTAGGGAAAGGGAACCTGACCCCGCCCAGAATGAGCGGACGACCAACCACCAGTTTGTGCAAATCGAACCCGAAGCCCGCCCGCGTCTCCGTGCCGGCCATGGCTATGGAACGCGCCATCTCCAAATCTCCCGCATCGGTTACCTTGAACATCCGCCGGCTACCCCGGACCAGTTTGACCCTTACCCCGTTGTCCTCGAGAATCTGCACATCATCTGTAACATCCTTCCCGGATAATTCCTTCAGCCAGGTGGGAACGAGTTTGGATTGGACAGCCTGCGGAGTCTGGGCCATCCAAAGTCCCGCACGGGGAACGGTTCCAGCGGAAAGCTCCCGCGCCCCGGCGCGCTTAATGGTGTCCGAACCGGGAATCGCCGCCAACGCGGCACCATGGCAGACGGCCTCCCGGGCAACAGCCAGAGATATTTTTGCATCAGGAAAGGGGCGTGCACTGTCATGAATCATGACAACAGAAGAAAGGGAACGGCCCAGTGCCCGTACACCATTGGCAACCGAATCCTGTCGGCGGCAACCGCCGGCAACAACCCGGATTACCTTCCTGAAACCCAGTCCATTTGCCAGCTTCCTGGCAGACCCCAAATATGCCTTATCCACAACCAAAACGATCCGGCTTATCCATGGCAATGAATGGAAAAGGGAAAGAGAGTGCGCCAATAGGGGGCGTCCCGCCAACGGCACCCAGGGTTTGGGTATTTCCCCTCCCAGCCGGGTTCCCTTCCCTGCCGCCAGCACAACCAAGTCAGCGCGCATTATTCGTGTGCATCCTTCAAGGATTTTATCTTACCACCGCTATTTATTAACCTCTGCCCGTTAATCGGGCCAACCCAGTAGCAGCAGTCTGCGATTGCACACCCTGCCCCAAGGGACGAGAATGTGTTGTGCCAGAGATAAACAAAGGAAGGCTCTTTTTGGTTAGTTGCATCTCCATGGTCGCTGTAGCAATGCCTTTCGCCATTCGCAGCGACATTCTTGGCGCTCTTGGCCAGGAATTCGACCTTAGCCACCAGCAACAGGGCTTGCTTCAGATGGCCGCTTCCTGGGGTTATCCCCTAACCGTTTTGCTGGGTGGGATTATCTGCGACATCGTGGGCATGAAACTGCTTATCCTTCTGGCCTGTGCCGGACATGCCTTGGGCATCCTACTCACCATCGTCTCTCCCTCATTCGGTTTTCCCCTTCTCCTCACCGCCACGGCCATTCTTGGCCTAGCCGATGGAATGGTGGAATCTATCATTAACCCGCTTGTAACGACCCTCTATCCGGGACAAAAAACCGGCAGGCTCGGCTTCCTCCACGCCGGATGGCCATTTGGATTGATTGTGGGTGGCCTGCTCTGCCTCCTGATAACCAACCTGACTGGTGCCGGATTGCCCGGAGCCAGCCTTGCAGTAGTCAGCCTGAGTTGGAAGATTAAAACTGCCATGGTACTTGTTCCCATAGTTTTGTACGGAGTCCTTAGCCTTGGCCTGGTATTCCCGGCAACCGAGCGGAAAGAATCAGGTGTGTCCACAAAAGAAATGCTCAAGGAGGGACTCAGGCCCGGATTCCTGGTCCTGCTCGCTTGCATGGGCCTGGCGGCTGCGACAGAAATCGGGCCTGACCAATGGTTCGGCTCGGCGCTGACCGACACGGTAGGAATCGGCGGGATCGCCTTCCTGGTTTTCACCGCCGGGATTGCTTTCGTTCTCCGCTACAACGGCGGAAAGCTGGCCGCTTTCTTTGGCCCTTTCGGCCTGCTGACCGGTTCCTGTTTCCTCGCCGGGCTGGGACTTTTCCTCCTGGGTTTCGCCTTCACCCCCCTTACGGCACTGGGAGCCGCCGCACTGTTTGGTCTGGGAAAAAGCTGTCTATGGCCTACTATTTTGGGGGTAACTTCGGAACGCTATCCCCGGGGCGGATCTTTTCTACTGGCCATAGTGAGCGCAGTTGGAATGATTGTCGGGGGAATGGCCGGACCGGCAATGGGACGCATATACGACCGATACACCATAGCCCACCTGCCCCCACAAGTAGCCAAAGTGGCGGTAGTGAACGGAAAATACAGCCCCTTGGCAACGGAAAAGCTTACTGCACCTGCCGACCTTAAAGCGGTAAAAAATGCAGAGCAACATGGAGCCGCTATGACTTTTCGCTGGAGTGCCACAATGCCCATCCTGCCTTTCTTTATCTTTCTTGCCTTCGGCCTCCTGCACCGTTCCCGGGGCGGATACCGGGCGGTGAGAATTTCTGATAAACAAGGCATCCCATGAATAAGCAAATTCATATTATTCAGGGAAGGCGAACTTACAACTAAATCATCAATTCGTAATCGAGTACTTCAAAGAACTTCTCCCTCGCTTCCTTCTCTATCCACGGTTTATGCCCGCATTTCTCCAGAAGAATAAACCGGAAGTCTTTAAGAACCGCGCCAAGAGGGCCCCGGACACCATCGGCAGGATGCGGATCATAATCTCCATGAATCGCTACAACCGGACACTTTACTTTGGAAGCTATTTCCAGAAGTTTTCCCGTTTTTCTTAAATCCATAGATTCCTTATTAAGACCTTCGTAAATATCGGCGCGAACTTCCACTTCCCCGCTGTTGTCTTCCATTGGATTAAAGTTATCCAGCGAGGAAAACAATTCTCCCAGCCGGGGCAGGGCTTCATCCCTATCCCCCGCCTTCGTACCTCCCAATATTTCCATCAAGGAATAGGCTTCTTCCTTCTTCACTTCACTAAGCCTGGCCAACCGGGTATTCAGCGTATCTTTCCCGTCTGATTCCCGGAATCCTCCTGACGAAACCAGAATTACCTTGTTCACCTTATCTGGAAACCGAGATGCCATAATCATCGCCAGCCACGCCCCCCATGAATAGCCAAGCAAAGTAATGGGACAGGATGCCTGTTCATCAAAAAGCATCTTAAATACTGCTACCTGCGCATCTATAGTAATTTCTGATTCCAAAGGTTCCAGGATCCCATGCTTGGAAGAAAACCGCTCTGCCAACCACCCCATCTCCTTCAATACTCCCGGGCCTCCGTGCAAAAAGGCTATGCGATAGGGCGGGTTGCCATGCTTTCTCAGTTTATCCATTGCAATCGTATTATCCCATCGTTTCTTTCGATAAGCCTCTCCGATTTCGACAATATTCCACCGCTTTACAGAACGAAGCCTATTTTGCTTCCCCTCTTTAAGTTTCCCTCATGAAGAGTGGATAGAGATATAGAGAAAAGGGGGCTTTGACAGAAGGTGGGCAGAGAATATAAAGAATAACTGGAAAAGATTACTTTGGTGCGACTACTGGTTCCACTGGCGCGGGTTTTGGTAATTCGACTCGGGCAGGATCGCTCTTGGGTAATTCAACCTGGCGGGGCAATGCGATAACCCTCGGCTTGTTATCTACATCTCTCCACTCAACTGATATCGCCCCATACAAATAGGGTTTGCCATTAGCCCCCAAAACAGCCCCGACCTCCGGCATTACCTTAAGCAGATTTCCAATAGAAGCCCCCATAAAAAGACCTGGTACAAATCCCGTCCTATAAAGCCGATAGGAACTGTTAACTACCTTGGAGTCCCCGTATTCATCCTCGCTCTCGCTGTAGTGCTCTCCAAAATATGTGCCAAGCGTCAGGTAATGTAACCGGATTCCGCCATAAATACTTTCCGACCCCATCACGAAAGTTGTTTCTGCCGAAACTCCCGATTCCATATCAATACCTACTCCGACACCAGCCGCAATCATGGGCCATTCGGACCGGACCTGGTAACGCATATCCATACCCAGCATGTACCAATATGTGGGGAGATATCCGGACAGCCTAAACCCGACATCGAACTTATCCTGAAGCGGCAATCGGGTATACAAATCAAAAACTCCCAAATGCTTGTTCCCCTTATCAGGAGAGCCTATATATGTGGCTCCGCCTCCCACAATCTTATTTCCAGCCTCCACTATCTTTGGAGTCTGGCGGGCAGGCAACGAAGCGCATCCACAAATGTGCAGGGATATTCCCACCATTAAAAAGCCAAGCATCAAGCGGTGTATATTTATCATTTCTTAACCTGGCCTACAGACTTTTTACGTCTCAGGGAATCTCCGCGGACAGTAAGAATGGATGTCCCGTAAATATACGGAATATAGAAATTGAAGACTTCTGAAGTCACATTAACCAACAGGTCGCCCCCGGACTTATTAAGGGCATCTTCCACCGCTCTTTCCAGAAGTATTGTTCCGGTTGGAAATAAAACAATAATATATGTCTGATCTTTCCCCACCACCCGCTCCTGGGCCAATTCATATCCATCGATGTTAATTGCTTCCGGACGCGTCGAAACCATGGCCAGGCTGGTGTAATGGGAAGTACAGCCGGAAATTGCCAATAGCGTTATGCAAGAGGATACAAGACCGGCTGTGTATTTCGTTCCTACCATACACAGAGAATATCACATCTAATACTCAGATTTAATTCATCTCCAGCCTCCGATTAACGTCCTGCTTGTATTTATCTATTCGAAAATCAGCTAGGAAAGTTAAGCACATACGCACCTACGTCCCCAAACCTGCCATATCGGGAACTATAAAGAAAAAGACTTAATGGAATTAAACAGGTATACCCTCACCCGGCACCAGATGCCGCCCTCTCCCACGACGGGAGAGGGAAACCAAAACAAAAGGGCCGGGGAGAAGATCCCCGGCCCTACCTTTCCTTAAGAAGGAAAGAATTACCTGCTCATAACATCGCCTGCTTCGTCCTTTTTCTTCGCAAAAATCATACGGCCTGCGGCAGTCTGCAATGCGGAGGTTACAACGACATCTATCTTCTGTCCCATATAGATTTTGCCGTTGTCCACGACCACCATTGTGCCGTCATCCAGATAGCCGATTCCCTGCCCGGATTCCTTGCCTTCCTTGATGACCCGGATGGTCAGGAGTTCGCCCGGAAGGACGGCGGGTTTAAGGGCGTTGGCCAGGTCGTTGATGTTCAGGACCGCTACGCCGTGGATTTCCGCCACTTTATTGAGGTTATAGTCGTTGGTAACAATCTTGGCTCCGCGCTGTTTTCCCAGTATCAAAAGCTTTTCATCGACTTCCCGGGTCTCGGGTACATCCAGCTCAAGAACTTCAATTGCCACATTCGACTTCTGCATGCGGTTAAGTATGTCCAGACCGCGCCGGCCACGGTTCCTCTTCAGGGGGTCGGAGGAATCGGCGATGCGCTGAAGCTCCTGCAGGACGAACCGGGGGGTATAGAGAACTCCCTCGATGAACCCGGTGTCACAGACATCCGCAATGCGGCCGTCGATGATTACCGAGGTGTCGAGAAGTTTTGCACCAACTCCCGCCTTGCCACTGCCGGTGATGGTCCCGGACGAATCATTCAGCTGTATTCCCGCTTCCCGGTTGGAAAGCGCCACTATCACTCCGAGGTAACCCATGAGCAGGGCGAATACTACACGCAGTCCGCCGATGCTCGTAACTCCGGTCAGCTCTAATGCCGCCGACAGGAAAAATGCCACCGCCAAACCGGTCAACAGTCCCAATCCCGCCCGGTTCAATATCGTCGCTGGAACCTTTTCAATCGCCCATTCAATTCCGACGATTGCCGCGGCAACCACCAGCCAGGCCAGTCCCGCTTTTAATTCCGAACCCTCTGGTGCCAAGAATCCGCCAGCCACCATCGCCGCCAGCACCAGAATCACCCTTCTCACCAACTGTTTCTTCTTCATCATCATGCCTCCTTGTTAGTTCACGAAAGCGCCCTTTCGAGCGCCTCCGATAAATCCTTCACCATCACTGTTTCCGCTCCCGGGGTGCGCGACCTCGCCTGCCCTGCGACAGGCGGGCACATGCACAGGTTGAACCCGAGCCTCACAGCCTCCTCCATCCTTCTTTCCGAATGGGGAACTGCGCGCACCTCGCCTGAAAGCCCTATCTCACCAAAAAAAGCCGCCTTCCTGAGTGGCCGGTCTTTTAAAGCTGACGCGACAGCCAGAGCACAGGCCAGGTCTGCCGCGGGGTCCTCCACTGTGAGTCCCCCCGGAACATTTAGGAAAACATCCTGCGTTGAAACCCGGAATCCCATCCTCTTCTCCAAAATCGCCAGGAGTATCATCAGCCGGGTCGAATCGATGCCCTGCGACCTCCTCTGTGGAAAACCATATGCAGCCGGACCAGTCAGCGCCTGCACTTCAACGAGAAGAGGTCGGCTCCCCTCCATGCATGCCGCCACGGCCTTACCCGGCGCATCATCACCAGCACCTGACAGAAACAAAGCCCCGAGTTCGCTGACCTCCCGCAGGCCAGCTCCCTCCATTTCAAAAACCCCAATCTCGCTCGTGGAACCGAACCGGTTCTTTACCGCCCTGAGTATGCGGTAAAGGTGGTGCCGGTCACCCTCGAACGACAGCACGCAGTCGGCAAGGTGTTCGAGCACCTTGGGTCCGGCCAGCGTCCCGTCCTTCGTTACATGACAGACGACAAAAAGCGCCACACCGGTCGATTTAGCCAGCCGCATCAGGCTCCCGGCGCATTCCCTGACCTGGCCCACGCTTCCGGGGGCGGTTCCGAGCGCCTCGCTCCAAACAGTCTGGATGGAATCAATGATTACGATGGCGGGCTTCATTTTTGCCACAGCCTCTTCAATGTCCTCAATGCGGGTTTCCGCCAGTACCGCCAGGCCTTTGCCGTCCACACCGAGCCGGGACGCGCGCATTTTAATCTGGGCAGGCGATTCCTCAGCGGACACATATAAAACGGGGGGATGAAGGGCGGAAAGTTTTCCGGCGGCCTGCAATAAAAGGGTGGATTTACCTATTCCGGGGTCTCCGCCGATAAGCACAAAAGAGCCGGGAACCAATCCGCCGCCCAGCACCCGGTCGAATTCACCGATACCGGTCGGCATTCTTTCCGCGCCATCCTCGGATACCGCATCAAGCCATTTGGGTTCTGCGGCAATCTGGCTCCGGCCGGGCCTGGCCCCCATTCCCGTTGAGGCGCGCTGACGCTCTTCCACCATCGTGTTCCAGCCCTGACAGGAAGAGCAGCGACCCATCCAACGGGCAGCGGCGTAGCCACACGCCTGGCAAACGAACCTAACCTCAGCCCCTTTTTTCACAAAAGCTTCATCTTTACCGTGATGGGCTCATCCTTCAGTTTGCGAATCAGCGCCCGTATATCGTTGGCCAATTTTTCGTCATTGACCAGCGCACCGAGCGACCCCTTGCCTCCGTCTATCTTTCTGGCAATCAGGGATGCAGATTTCGCAGTGTCTTCCACGCTGGCAAGCGTGGCATTGAGCCGTTTCATGGTCGTATGAATGCCGTCGATGCTGGCCGGATCAGAAATATTCTTCATCTGACCCATCAAGCTTTCAACATCCTTGGACATTTTGTTCAGGTTCTTCGAGAAGGATTCAAGCGCTGAGAGAGCTTCATCAACCCCGCCGGTATGCTTGTCAACAACCTGGGAGATCCGTGTTGAGACCCGGCGCATGTCGGAAATAATCGCGTGGACGGAGGCGCCGACTTCCTCATTGCCGAATATGGGAGCGAGCGCATCCACCATTTTCCCCAGCCGTGTCAGCGTGGCATCGGTGCTGGTCGGATCAATCCCCCTTACGATCTTCCCTTCGGGAAGGAATGGGGCCGTGCCGGTTGGGCTGGCATCGATTTCGACATACATCTCCCCCAGCATTCCGGTCGTGAATATCCAGAACTGGCAGTCCTCGCGGACCTTAAACCGCCGGTCAATCCAAAGAACTGCTGTAACCAATTCCCCGTCAACATAGATATCCCGGACCCGCCCGATAACCACACCCGCCGCGTATTTAACCGGGGCATCAACTTTCAGGTCATTCAGGAATTTCCACTGGGCCTTAATCTCATACCCTGAAACACCCAGCCGTACTTTTCCAATCAAAAATACCGAGCCTAGAAGGAGCAGGAGGGCGATTGCTACAACTGTCCCAACCTTGCGTTCCTGGCTCATGATTTCGCCATCACATCAATCGGACCTTTGGCACGACCGGCGATAAATTGCTGTATGACTTCATCCTGGCTGTTCCTAATATCATCGGGTGTTCCCACCATTCTTACCTTCCCTTCATATAGCATTGCGATTCTGCTCCCTATTTTATACGCGCTAACCATGTCATGGGTAACCACCACCGAAGTAACGCCCAGGCGGCTCCCTGTCTCAATAATTAGGTCGTTTATTGCATCCGACATGATGGGATCCAGGCCCGTTGTCGGCTCGTCATAGAGTATCACCTGAGGCTGGGTTGCCAATGCCCTCGCCAGGCCA
>Ga0315272_10001397_pt1 | contig 12022 bp, 8 predicted proteins | sample C3_middle_MG_FD_203918 | JGI IMG/M metagenome (GOLD analysis project Ga0315272, IMG submission 203918) | Sediment microbial communities from Yellowstone Lake, YNP, Wyoming, USA - C3_middle | ecosystem: Environmental > Aquatic > Freshwater > Lake > Sediment | place: USA: Wyoming | collected...
TGCCTGCGGGAATGTCCAGAAGGATTTCATCGCCCTTCCAGCCTAATTCCACCTTGGTGCCGTCAAGGAGTTCAGCACGGGTCAAGGAAGCCGGCCCCCCTTTAATTTTTATCCGCTCGCTTTCATGCAAAAGGTCATGGATGTAGTGGGTATCTCCCCGCCGGGTGCTGACTGTGCGGGTCGAGGGTACGAATGCCCCCTTTCTGGTTCCATAGATTGATTCCCCGTTCTTTTTAAGCCAGTTCCCGATTCCTCGCAGGCGTTCCGCCTGGTCGGGATTGATAATTCCTTCCGGTGTGGGCCCCACATTGAGCAGTAGGTTGGCGCCACTTGAAGCGGCCCGGGCCAGTGTTTGGATAAGGTATGGGACAGTCTTCAGGTTGGTGTCCCCATCAGACCAGCCCCAACTGTCGTTTATGGTCAGGCAGGTTTCCAGGGGAAGCGGGGAAATTTCCCCGGTGTTCCATCCGGCGGAATTGGATCCGGGGAGGTCCTGTTCGAATGGCTGGACATCCTCACCAGGAAGCGGAGCCGTATGCCGGTTGTTGATTACAATCGCGTCAGGTTGGGCGAGGTGGATGGAGTCGTAAAGTTTTTCATATTGGAAGTCACCGCCTGCGGTGAAGTGGGGATGCTCCGTGTAAATGGGGTTCCCCGGCCATTCCCCGTCGAACCAGATGCAGGCGATATCCCCATAATTGGCGCATAATTCCGCAACTTGTCCGTGCAGGAATCCCAGATAATCGGACCAGGCCAGCCCGCTTTCCTTGCGGAACCGGTAAGCAGGGTGTCGCCAGTCAAGAAGGGAGACATAGAAGCCCAGCTTAACCCTGCCGTTTTTCCTGCATGCCTCGGCTAGTTCCGCCAGTGGGTCGCGACGGAAGGGGGTGTTGGTCACCTTGAAAGGTGAAAGCGCGGTGTCAAACATGCTGAAGCCGTCGTGATGGCGGCTGGTGATGACCATGTATTTTTGGCCGGCATCGGCAGCCAGACTAACCCATTCGTCGGCATTGAACCCGGTAGGATTGAATTTGAAGGCAAGTTTTTCGTACTCGGCAGGTTCGATATGGTCAAAGTGCATAACCCACTCACCCTTGGCGAAAATTGAATATAGGCCCCAGTGAATAAACATTCCGAAACGGGAATCCTGGAACCACTCGATGGACCGGCTGGATGCCTGCATGATTGGTGGCTCTCCCGTCACCGGAAATTGCGGCCGATGGCTTCTCCAAGTTCGATGTTGTGGGTGTCTACCTTTCGCTTGGCCGCGGTTTTGCGAATAACCTCGGAAATGAAGGCATTGTGCATAATTACATCCCGGAAGGTGTCTCGAAGGAGAGTGAATACTTCGCCATCCGCTTCACAAATAACCGAGGCGCTACGGGGTTCGTCGCTGATCAGTGACATTTCCCCGAAGAATTCGCCTGTGGCGAGAGTGGCAACTTTTTTATCCATCAAGGACCTTTTTAGGTAGACGCCTACAACGCCGGAGGCAATAACATAAAATACGGCACCAGATTTACCCTGGGTTATCAGGGTTTCCCCGCTCTTCATGGCCGATTTCTCGAATCCGGCGATCAGCTTGTCCGTTTCAGCCGGTGTCATGTGCTGGAGGAATTCGATATCTTTGAGCACTTTTCCTATCTTTTCGAGATCTTCCTTGTTCATTTCCATTGTATTTGTCCCTCCGGGCGATATTCTACACCCTCACCGGAACAGGGTGAAATTGCCGGTGGGTTTGACTGCAGCGGGGGTGAATGGGCATAATTTAGCAACAAATGAACAACTGGTCGGCTATCTTCGATATGGATGGAGTCGTGGTGGAAACAGTCCAGATGCATTTTCAGGCATGGAAGCGCATGTTTGAGGAGCGCGGTAAGCCATTCACTTTTGATGAATACAAGGCTAAGGTTGACGGAATTCCCCGTCGCGACGGCGCGCGGGCGATACTTGGCGACCTCCCACAAAGCGAACTTGAAAAGGCCTGTGATGTGAAGCAGGGTTATTTCCTGGAGTTTCTTGATAAGGAAAAGGTTCCCGCTTATGCCGGCACTGTGGCCTTGGTGAAGGCAATCCGGGCATCCGGTCGGAAGGCGGCACTGATTTCCTCAAGCAAGAACCTGCCCAGGATAATCGCCTCAGCGGGTGTCAGTGATATTTGGGATTCCATAGTCAACGGGTCTGAGATAACGAAGGGTAAGCCTGATCCGCAGATATTCCTTATGGCGGCAGAACGGTTGGGAACACCTCCGGAAAAATGTGTTGTGGTTGAGGATGCCGTCCAGGGTGTTGAGGCAGCCAAGCGGGGGCGGATGAAATGTGTGGGAATTGACCGGTATGGTGATCCATCACGGCTTTCCAAGGCTGACATTGTAGTGTCAGACCTGTCCGAAATAAGCATTGTCGAGGTGGATGCACTCTTCAATGCCTGATTTCCGGCTCTCTCCGGAGAAGTGGTTGTTGAGGGAAACAGGCTGGTTTCCCGACCGGCAGGATTATTTCGGGACAATATTGGCGCTGGGAAATGGCCACATCGGTTCGAGGTCCGTTTTGGAGGAGGTTCCGAAGGCCTGTGTCCCCGGGACATTTATAGCAGGTGTATTTGATGATGCCGGTTCTATTGTTGATGACATGGTCAATCTGCCCAACCCTTTTGAACTCCGGCTGTTTGTTAACGGGCAGAAGCTTTCAGTCGAGACTATGCAAGTCATTTCTCACGAACGGGTTCTTGATATGCGGCGGGGAGCCCTTTCCCGGCTGACAGTGTTTCGGGGAGGGCTTGCCGGAAAGTTCGAGCTTCGGACTGAGCGGTTTATTTCCCGGGCGGATTCCTCCGCGATGGTGTTAAGGGCCCGGATAACCTCATTGGATGGCGATGCTGATTTGACGGTGGCGGGAGATATAGGGGTGGCATCGGTTAATACGGAGCCCTACTATGAGTTATTAAAACGCCATTTTTGTTTGGAGGAGTTGCGTTCTGAATCCCGTTCTTCTTTCCTGCGGATTCGAACCCTGCACAGCGGGATTGATGTTGGATACTCCTGGACTACGATGGTGGACGGCGAGGCCCATTCATCTAAATCCATAAGGCATAAACTAAAAAAAGGGCGTACGGTGGAAATTGTGCGCATGGCCAGCATTATTGAGTCCGGGGAAATACCCGGGTCCGCACTGTCCGGGAAATGTGACCGGAGTCTGGCGGGCATGATGCGATCAGGCGTAGACTCGCTGCAGAAGAGTCATGAGAAAGAGTGGGAAAGGCTTTGGGATGTTTCCGACATATCGGTTAAGGGTTCGGCGGAGGTTGAAAAGGCGGGCCGGTTTAATGTCTATCACCTGCTTATTTGCGGCAAAGCGGGCGGTAACCCATCCAGTATTGGCGCTAAATCACTGACGGGAGAAAGTTACCGGGGACATTATTTCTGGGACACCGAGGTATATATGCTTCCCTTTTATGTCATGAACCACCCTGAAATGGCCAGGCATCTTCTTGAATACAGGTTTAACCATATGGATGCCGCGAGGAAAAATGCCCCGCTCAGGGGTTTCAAGGGCGCCTTGTTTCCCTGGGAATCCGGCGGCAATGGGGAGGAAGAAACACCATATTTCCCCGACGATAAGGGCGGGCTTTATCTGTGGGAAACGGGGCTTTTTGAGCACCATATCGCTGCAGACATTCCGATGGCGATGATGAATTATCTGGCGGTAACAGGTGACAGCGAAATGATGCCCTCCCGGGGGCTGGAACTTATGGTTGAGACCGCGCGGTTTTGGGCAAGCCGGGTTACATGGAACAGGAAAGATGAATGCTATGAAATCAGGGGAGTAATCGGGCCGGATGAGTATCACTATCCGGTGGACAACAACGTTTTTACCAACTTCATGGCCAGATGGAATCTGGAAGCGGCTGCGGAAACCGTTGAATCCGTGGAAATAAATAATAGTAAGGCCTTTAATAGAACCGCCAGAAGGATTTCCTTGAAGGATTCTGAAATAACAGAATGGAGGCGTATCGCCGGGTTGATAAAGGGCACAAATCCATCCGGTGATGGCGTGATTGAGCAGTTTGATTCCTACTATAAATTGAAAGAGGTTCCCATAACTAAATGGACCCGTAATGGGTTGCCCGAATGGCCCAAGGGAGTTAATGAAAAGAATGTCCTGAAGACCAGGCTTAATAAACAGGCCGACATGATTCTTCTTATGACCCTGTTTCCCGACCGGTTCAGCCGGGAGCAGAAAATTAACAACTTCCGTTATTACGAAAAGAGGACCCTGCATATGTCGTCACTTTCGGCCTGTGCATTTGCATTGGCGGGGCTTGAGTGGGGTGTTGGCGAAAACGCCATGCGGTATTTCATGTCGTCATTGTTTACAGACCTGAAGGATGGCCAGCGGAATACGAAGAATGGGATGCATGCGGCGTGCTGTGGCGGGAACTGGCAGATGTTGGTTCGGGGGTTTGCCGGGGTGGGTATCCGAAATGGGGGACTATCAATAAATCCCCGGGTTCCACGTGAATGGAAGGAGATGAGTCTTTCCATAATATGGAGGGGGAATCTGTTGCGACTAAAAGTTGCGGCAAAGTCCGTACAGATCCGTAATACTGGAAGCAAAGCGGTTTCCCTTTCTGTATTTGGCCAGCCCGTCGAGGTTGGGGCGGGAAGTAAGGCGGTTTTCAGCTCGAAATAGTTGCAGCCCTATTTTAGCCGGTGAAGTTCCGCGCTTCGTCAACCATGGCCAGATAGCTGTTTAAAGGTATGTAATTTGCAACGGTATTCCCGGTTCCCAGTGCGAATCCGCCCCCAGACAGGCAGGCCCTGAGGATAGTCCGTACCCGTTCCCTGATTACCGCTTCCGGTGCGCGACAGAGCAGGTCAACATCCACTCCGCCAAGAAGTGCTATGCGATTCCCATATGTGACCTTGGTATCGCAAATGTCCTGGATGTTGTCCTCGAAGGAATGCTTTGCATCGATTTTTACATCGGTTATCAGCTTCTCCATGATGGTGTCCAGCTTTCCACAGGAATGCAAAAGATAGTTTTTTCCGGCGGCATGGACTATTTCGGCAATCCTCTTATGGCCGGGTAGGATGAGCTCTGAAAGGGAGTCCGGACTGATCAGGGGTCCGGTCCGGAAGCCCATGTCGTCGCTGGCGAAAACAAACCGGACCCGCTTGAACTGCACTGCCACCTTTACAATTTCTATTGAATAGTCCGTGACCTTTTTTGTTATCGCCTTTACCAGGTCCAGATCGTCGTAAAGCGCCTCGCACATCGTTTCATATCCCATCAGGAAGGACATGTCCTCAAGGATATGCCCGGCGTTCCCACAGGTAATACACATGTCGTCCGGCAGGTTTTTGTCGAACCATTCCAGTGAACGGGTGTCGAAGCCGGTTGCGGGGGGCCAGGGGTACTTTTCAAACTCCTCCCAGGTGGCAACCGGACCCCGGGTCTCGTCCACGAAGTTGCGGCCGGATGACCGTGACAATCCCCCGGCGGTATCAGCGGCGTTGGCCCATTTGGCCTCAAACCCCGGGCCTTTGACATCTGAATGGGCAAAGTCGTACCCCAGGAAACGCTGGAGTGCGATTTCGGTTTTTTCATAGTGATGTGGGTCGTTCCGGGGAATATCGGCGGATATGTCGAACCGCTTAATTATTTCCTCCTGGATTTCGTTGTCCAGGAAAAACTCCACAAGATGGGGGCGCTGGGGGGTACCCTTCCTGAGCAGGCAGGCTTCATACGCATCAGCATTGGGGGACACGGCTGTCTTGAAAAATGTTTCCATATTTCCCTAATTTTGCAGATTCTATCGTGATATACAACATCAATACCGGCTATCAGGTATGGCGCTTTGGCGTTAGGCTTTAGTCATGAGGATTATTTGCTCATATTGCCGGACTGATATGGGGGAGCAGGCGCCTCAGGATGATGGCAGGACATCGCACGGAATGTGTCCTGCATGCATTGAACATTTTGTTAGGCAGTGGAAAGGTCTTGATTTGGATGAATATTTGAATAATTTCGAGAAGCCGGTATTTGTTGTTGATTCGGACCGGCGGTTGATTGCCTGTAATAGGCCTGCAGAAAAGTCCATGGGTTGGGATATGGAGGCGGTGCGCGGCTTACGGACTGGTGAATTCATGGAATGTGGGCATGCCCGGCTTCCTGAGGGGTGCGGGCAGACTATTCATTGCCGGGATTGCCAGTTGCGGATATCGATAAAGGAAACGATGGAGACAGGCGAAGCGCGGATAAATGTTCCGGCATATCAGGCCAGCTTCTCCAAGGGGCTGCCCCAAACCCGGTTATTGACTATATCGACTATGAAGGTCGGGCAGGCTGTCGCAGTAACAATCGAAAACATGGAGTATCCCGATGAATCAGTTTCGGATAAGCCGTTTGCAGGTTGACCACCGTCGCATTATTTGAAATATTGATGCAATGGGAAATAAAAGAACGGCGCTAATTACCGGGATAACGGGACAAGACGGGTCATATTTAGCCGAATTCCTTCTGGGAAAAGGTTATCAGGTTCATGGGATTATCCGGCGGGCCTCCACATTCAACACAGGAAGACTGGATAATATATATCAGGACCCGCATGAAATAGGCAGAAAACTGGTTTTACACTACGGCGACCTGTCAAACAGCGAAAAATTAGCCGACCTTATTTACAATGTCGAGCCGGCGGAAATTTATCATTTGGGTGCACAAAGCCATGTGCGCGTTTCCTTCGATACGCCGGAATATACTGGCGATATTACCGGATTGGGTACGGCTCGCATATTAGAGGCGGTAAGGAAGTCCGGAATAAAGACGAGGGTTTATCAGGCTTCGTCCTCGGAAATGTTTGGGACGGCCAAACCGCCCCAGGGAGAGAAAACACCATTCCAGCCAGCCAGTCCATATGCGGCGGCAAAACTTTATGCCTACTGGATGGCGCGGACTTACCGGGAAGGTTATGGGATATTCATTTCAAATGGAATTCTATTTAACCACGAATCGCCAAGAAGGGGAGAAACCTTTGTAACGAGGAAGATATCCCGCGCCGTAGCAGGCATCAAGGCTGGCAAGCAGAAACTCCTGCATCTTGGAAATATGGACGCAACGCGTGACTGGGGTTATGCCCCGGAATATGTGGAATGCATGTGGAAAATACTCCAGCATAAAAAGGCCGATGATTTTGTCGCCGGAACCGGGGAAACCCATAGCGTTAAGGAATTCGTTGTTGAGGCATTTTCCTATGCCGGAATGGATTGGAAGAAATATGTCCGGACCGATTCAAATTACCTGCGTCCGGTGGAAGTCCCCGCATTGCGTGCCGATATAAGCAAGGCCAAGAAGGAATTGGGATGGAGACCTCGAGTTGGGTTTAAAACGCTTGTTCGGCTGATGGTTGACGCTGATATGGAGGCAGAGGGTTTGATTCCGCCCGGGTTAGGTAAGAGGGAAGTAATCAGGTTGATGGGACGCTGGCCGGCATGACCGAAGCTGGTTCCCGGTTTAGTTGGCCGGATCAGCGGATATTACTTACCGGGGGAGCCGGTTTTTTGGGAAGGCATTTAACGAAAAAACTGGTGGAGCGTGGGGCAATCCACATAAATGCCCCTTCTGTGGAAGAGGTTGATTTACGGGAACCCGAGCAGATTAAGAAACTGATAGCCCGGGTTAAGCCCACGCTCATTATTCATCTGGCGGCAGTGGTTGGTGGGATAGGTGCAAACCGCTCCAATCCGGGCCGTTTCTTTTATGACAATGCGGTTATGGGTCTTCATTTAATTGAGGAATCACGGAAGGCTGGAGTGGCAAAATTCGTCCAGGTGGGAACAGTATGCGCATATCCCAAGTTCGCCCCGGTTCCCTTCAGGGAGGATGACATCTGGAACGGTTACCCGGAGGAGACCAATGCCCCCTATGGGCTGGCAAAGAAAATGCTGCTGGTCCAGCTTCAGGCATACCGGGAACAGTATGGTTTTAACGGGATATTCCTGGTTCCGGTAAATCTGTACGGTCCGGGCGACAATTTCGATTTGGAGTCATCGCATGTCATACCCGCATTGATAAGGAAGATGGTTGAGGCTAAGAAGAATGAGGCGTCTTCGGTTGAAATATGGGGTTCAGGAACCGCCTCACGGGAGTTTCTGTTTGTGGAGGATGCTGCCGAAGGAATACTCTTGGGGGCGGAAAAATATGACGGCCCCTTGCCGATAAACCTTGGAACAGGCTCGGAGGTTTCAATCAAGGAATTAGCCCAGTTAGTGGCGCACGCCACTGATTTCAGGGGGGGGATTGTCTGGGACTCATCCAAGCCGGATGGCCAACCCCGGCGCCAGCTTGATGTTTCACGCGCCGGAGAGCTCCTGGGGTTCAAGGCCAAAGTCAGCCTGCCAGAGGGTTTGGCCCGGACTGTGCAGGATTATCGTAAAAGTATGGGGTTGTGATTCTGCCATAAATTTGCGGGAATGGATTGATAGTAAATGGGTATAACCTCCGATTGAGTTTCACTTAAGGTAGAATTGGGTGAAGTTAAAGTTAGTGGAGAGATGGCTGAGCGGCTGAAGGCGCCTGACTCGAAATCAGGTTTAGGGGCAACCCTAACGAAGGTTCAAATCCTTCTCTCTCCGTATTAATTATTTTTTACGGAAAAGCGAAGTAACCATTTGGAATAAGCCGGCTCAGGCAGGTGCGTTGATGGCTCGATTTGTTTAAATGAAGTTCCTACGCTAACCGGAATTGCCGGGTCTATTCCTCTGTATAGAACTCCATGACTCTTTCAAGCGATTCATATCCGCCATCCCTGCGGGCATCATCAAGGCATTGCAGGGCGGGATGCCCTTCCGGAAGGATTTCATAATTCCTTTTTGTCGATCCGATAACCATATTGAGGCCCAGCGGCATTGCCCTGGTCAGGAAGGCGCTTTCGAGGGCGCTTTTAACGGGAGTTCCGTCGGATTTCTTTGATGGAAGCATATGGGAAAAATTACTGAGTCCAACGCTGAAATGGGCGCCATGGAATTCCGGATCGGCATGGAGTATTTCCATCGTGCCGAGCACCCTGTTCAACATGCTTTCGGTATCGCTGGCAATGGAGCCTATCCCCGGGTCCAGTATCAGGGTGTCATTTCCTATGGGGAACCTGCTTTCTGCCGCCATCCTGATAAGGTCACGGCCAGTTTCAACGGTTTCTGCCGGGGTCCTGTTGTGCCGGGGTTTGCCGTTCTCAAGCCTCTCGGAAAAAATGAATATCGGTATGAAGGGAACATGGCTATAGAGCTCGAACATTTCGATGCGCAGGGGGGTTATGGAGTTCATTATGGGCAGTTCCCCACCGGCTTTTATAGCGTCATAGGCCAGTAGTCCGGCCAAGGCTGTGTCGTGGTCCGGAGTGTCAATTGAAAGGGGTTTGGATGTAACCGATTGGACGGCTTTCACGATTTCGGCCATGAATTTAGGCGCCCGGTCCCCGATATTTATGTCGATGTATGATGCGCCCCGCTCATCCTGTCCCCGGGCTAAATCCATTATTCCCTGGATGTCATTGGATTCATAAAGCTTATGGGTGGTAGCGACAGAATCATTGATCGATTCCCCGATTATTCTTAGTCCTTTAATGGCCATTTTTCCTCCTAGAGCAATTATATTAATCAGGCTGTTCGAACATGAAAGTCCGTGGATTCCATCTTGCTGAACGATGTATCCGCTAGCCCGGGTCATAATATACAACAGTCAACAGTGGTTTTGTCCGGAGATGCAACTAATGCTTAGTCCGGTATAAGTCTATATAGGTCAATCACCCCCGCATGGGTTGGTTGCCAGGTCAATCCATGAATCGGCTTCGGAATACCCGGGAACCATATTTGCCGCAGACCGATACAAAATGGAGGCTACGGCGCAATGGCCCAGGGATGCCTGAATTTCAGCGCGAATGGCGGTTATCCAGGCCCGGTTTTCCAGTATCGTTTTCTCCGCTTCCATTATTTTTACGGTGGGACTGAATCCAAGAGTTTCTTCGGCTTCCTTGAGGAGGCTTTCGGCTTCACTAAACCGCTTTCGGGATGCGGATATCTTGGCCATTTCGATGCAAGAACTCGTCAGGCCCAGCCTGATCATTGTATCGTCAGCATGGTAGCGTGGGAGGCATTCACGAAGTGCTGTTCGGGCCGCGGCATATTCCTTTAATCCAAAAAGCGCCATTCCATACATTGGGATTGCCGGATGCATCATTCCGGAATCCAGCGCCGGTTGAAGAAGTTCGATTGTTTCCCGCCAGCGGAACATCCGGGCATATGCCCCGGCAAGTTCGCAGCGGAATGAAAGAACAGAAGGATATTCCCGCGAGAGGAGCTGGAATTCCCTGGCTGAACCCGCTTGGTCTCCCAGAGACCTGAGCAGGCCGGCTTGAGACGAAAGTGCATCCGCGCCAGGAAGGTAAAAAATCGGGGCAAGGGAAGCCGCTGAAGGTGTCCTCTTTATCTGATACAGGTAATATCCTCCCCAGGAATAGTCGCAGGATGAAGATTTTGAGACTATTTCCAGGCGGGACCGGCAGAGGTTTTCCCAAAGTTTCCCCATGCGACCATTCCATGGAAACCACCTGCCAACACTGGCCACCCCATAGTGGGGTGAAATGTAGTTGTAAATAATGTAATTGACGCCAGACTGCTTGAGCCTTTTAATCGCTTCATTTGTTGTCCAGGATTCTTTTGCTATCTTCCAGGTTAGCGGTGTTTCCCCTATCATTCCGTCGTACACCGCCCGGGCTGGCAGCAAATAAGTCCTTAGTTCCCCAATGCTAAGAATACGCGAGGATTTTGAGGCGGAAACCATGGCGCCCGCCTCGCCGTAAGTCCCATTACTGTTGGTGTTACCGTTGCGGATTTCAGTTTTTAAACGGAACGTTTGAATGGAAGGATGCAATATGATTGCCAGGATAGTCCATACGCCTGTTACTGCCAGGAGATAACGTTTAATAGTAGGTTTGATAGTAGATAACGCTTCTGCTGTAAATATAGCGGTGAGCCAGACCGCAGGAATCCAATACCGGCTGTTATGACCCATGGCGAGTGTAATTACCTCGGCAACAAGAAGGACCAGAAAATGGCGGCGGCGGGATGGGTGGAAGGCCAGTAGAGCCGGTAACGCCAGTGCGATGAAAAGATTGGAATCGGCCAACCCGCGCACGAAGGCGGCCGGAAAGGTCGACCAATGATCAGTACCGACCTGCCATAGCGGTGTCCAATAGTCCATATAGCGTCCAATATTTTCCTGTCCCCATCCGAAGGTGGTGATATATCCGGCAGCGAATGGATAGAAAGGGTTCCCAGTGGCAAGGACTGACTTCAACATCCAAGGCAGGATTGGCGTCAGCAATATAAGGGATTCGATGCCTAGCAGGCGTGTTTTCCCCGGACGGAGAAATACCCACCAGAGGATTACCAGCGGGGCGAATACCGGTTTGGCTGATACACATGCTCCGAGAAGGAATGCGCCAGTACGCCGGCTGCGTGAATCCAGTAGGAACGCGCCGCCGACGAAAAATGCCGAGGCAATTACATCATTTTTTCCAGTGGAGATAAAAGTGAGCAAGGGCGTGGCAGACATGGCCAGTACTGGGGCTAGCCAAAATGGGCGGATCCGCCGGTTTTCCGCGAATATTAGAAAGACCGCCACTAAGCAGGCCAGGGACAGGCATGTAGTGAGGCGGTCGTCACCTAAAATCAGGCCCGGCACGAATGCCATTTCAACCGGGAGAGGATATAGAAATCCAGTAGGAACATTGGAGATAAGGATTCGATGGGCCTGCAGGAATTGCCAGCCGGAGGCCAGGTGATAAACGAACGCGTCTATTTCGCTTATAGGAGTAAGCATGATCAGCGCTAATATGAAGCCAAGAAACAGCAGTATGGGAACATTTTGACGTGTAGGTATAGGGATGTTGGGATGAATTGGGCGAAAAGGCAGATAGGACGGTATGCCCAATATGAGAAGCACTAATATCGCCAGTGAGGGATAA
>Ga0315272_10001398_pt1 | contig 12011 bp, 11 predicted proteins | sample C3_middle_MG_FD_203918 | JGI IMG/M metagenome (GOLD analysis project Ga0315272, IMG submission 203918) | Sediment microbial communities from Yellowstone Lake, YNP, Wyoming, USA - C3_middle | ecosystem: Environmental > Aquatic > Freshwater > Lake > Sediment | place: USA: Wyoming | collected...
AATGCTTGGACGAAACGACGCAATCGACTCAAGGCCGGCATCTCTTGGAACTTTACAAAGAACGACGCCCGAAATAAAATGAACAGGCTTTATTGCACTATTACGAATTAAGTTTACAATGTACTAGTGATGTCCCGGGTTATCTGGTGGATCTAAACACTATGAATCTGTCTGGTGTGATTAAGGGCGATTTAGCAACTTTCAGTCAGAATCTTGCCATTCCAATGAGAGAATGTGGCTTTGATCAACCGGGTACAGCGCCCTTCTCTATGTACAGACTGGCTGTTATGTGTTTTATCTTTGAAATATTACAGGATAAAAAAGTGCGTGACTACCTGATAGAAATTGCATCCATATTAATCCACAAAAAGGTACTCCGTAAAGATGAAATTGCGGAAATTGCTTCTAGCAGCGGATTTGACCAGTACATTAAAGAAAATAAGGAGAAATGGGACGCCAATTATAAAATATTATTTTCACGAAAATAAAGTGCAGTGGTTAGTGAGCGCGCCCTAGATAGAAATTCCATTTCTATAGGCAGTTCATATTGTGAAGTCTATTGTGCAGTAGAGATCGGAATCAGGCGGAATAGACGGAAACGGGCTTCTCCACGACCTCAAAGTAAACGCAAAGAAGTGATAAAATACGAAAGGACGATAAGCTGTCCCTTCCTATAGAAACGGTTTCACACGGCAGGCGTCGCAGGTTCAAACCCTGCATCGCCCATTTTCAAAGGGGTTAGCATACAACTGCTTATGCCCTTTTTGTTTGGATGTCAGTTTTAGGGCAGTTCTGATGTACATCACAACCGAAGACACTCGCAAAATGCACCTTCGAAACCTGCGAATTTCGCTTGATTTTAGCGCTCACCTAGACTACCCTCTGGTTCGGGGGATAAATGAATAATTTCAGTGAAAAAGTCAGCTTCATATGGTCCGTGGCGGATCTGATCCGAGGGCCATACAAACCGAACCAATACCGTGATGTGATGCTGCCGCTGTGTGTACTGCGGCGGCTGGACTGCGTTCTGGAGACGACAAAGAGTAAGGTTCTGGATAAGTATAAGAGTCTCAAGGACGGCAAGGTCAAGAATCTGGAGCCGATCCTGAATCGGATCGCGGGCCAGCAGTTCCATAACATAAGCAAGTTCACCTTCGAGAAGCTGAAGGGCGACCCGAACAACATCGCTTCAAACCTCACCAACTACATTAAGGGATTCTCCTCCCGCGCTCGCGATATTATCGATCACTTCAAATTCGAGGAGCACATTGCCAACCTGGACAAACATGACCGGTTGTATCTGGTCGTCTCGAAGTTCTGCGAAATAGACCTTCACCCGGATAAGGTCTCAAACATCGAGATGGGGTATATCTTCGAGGAATTGATCAGGAAGTTCAACGAGGCAAGCAATGAAGAAGCTGGCGATCACTTCACGCCCCGCGAAGTCATTCGCCTGATGGTCAATCTTATCTTTCTGCCGGACAGCGACATTCTGACTAAGAAGGGCATTGTCAGGACACTCTGTGACCCTACCTGTGGCACCGGTGGCATGCTTTCGGTATCGGAAGAATACATGAGGGAGCTGAATCCGGACGCCAACCTGGAGGTCTTCGGGCAGGATTATAATGATCAGGCCTATGCCATTTGCGGCTCTGACATGCTGATCAAAGGCGAGAATATCGACAACATTCACTTTGGCAATAGCTTTACCGACGATCACTACAGCGGCAAGAAGTTCGACTATATGCTTGCAAATCCACCTTTTGGCGTTGAGTGGAAACCCGAGGCCAATGTCATTAACAAGGAGCACGAAGAGCAGGGTTTCGGCGGACGGTTCGGCGCAGGACTCCCTCGCATTAATGACGGCTCATTTTTGTTTCTCCTGCACATGATCAGCAAGATGAAGGATCCGAAAGAGGGAGGTACCCGACTCTCTATCGTTTTCAATGGCTCACCTCTGTTCTCGGGCACAGCAGGTTCTGGTGAAAGTGATATCCGGCGCTGGATCATCGAGAACGATTGGCTGGAGGCGCTTGTAGCTCTACCGGACCAGCTTTTCTACAACACGGGCATAAGCACATACCTCTGGATTGTAACGAATCGGAAGGAACGGAAGCGCAAGGGAAAGGTCCAACTGATCGACGCAACCGGCTTCTTTAAGAAAATGCGGAAGAGTCTTGGAAACAAACGTAACGAGATCGACGAGAAGCACCGCGACGAGATCACGAGGCTTTACGGAGAGTTCAAAGAAAGCGAGTTCGTTAAGATATTCGATAATCAGGATTTCGGATACAATCGCATTACCGTGGAAAGACCGCTGCGTCTCAACTTTGGCGTGACCGAGGAAAGACTTCAGCGGGTAAAAGAAGCCGGATCATTCGTGAACCTTGCTGCAAGTAAGAAAAGGAAAGACACCAAGGGGGCGGAGCAAGAGATCGAAGAAGGCAAAAAAGTTCAAGATGCGATTTTGAAAGCTCTTGCCGGATTATCTTCAAAGGGTATTATCAAAAACCAGGAGAAGTTTATCGGGTTGCTGAAGGATACCTTCAAGACAAAAGCAATCGCTGTCCCGACGCCGTTGTTTAAAACAATTCTCGCCGCATTGTCGGATCGTGATGAGACGGCTGATATTTGCAAGGACGGTGATGGCAATCCCGAATCTGATTCGGAACTGCGCGATAATGAGAATGTACCACTTAAGGAAAGCATCACGGAATACATGAAACGCGAAGTTTTGCCTCATGTACCGGATGCTTGGGTGGATGAGTCCAAGACAAAGATCGGGTATGAGATAAACTTTAGCCGCTACTTTTACAAATACAACCCGCCACGGCGTCTCGAAGAGATCGAGCTAGAACTCAAGACTGTTGAGAAAGAGATCGCCAATATGCTCGGTGAGGTGGCAGGATGAGTATCATTGACGAGGTAAAGACGTCTTCTCCCGAGCGCCGCTTCAAGTCGTATCCCGCATACAAGAATTCGGGAGTTGAGTGGCAAGAGACCATTCCTTCGAGTTGGACCGTATGGAAAATGACACATGCTTTTCATGTCGTCGGTAGCGGCACAACACCTAAAAGTGATGATTCGGAATATTATGAAGGGGATATTCCGTGGGTTACAACTTCGGAACTTCGCGAAAGCATAATTACAGATACAGTAAAAAAAATAACCAGAAAAGCACTTCAAGATGTAGCATCGTTACGCGTGTACCCGACAGGCACTTTACTATTCGCTATGTATGGGGCAACGATCGGGAGGATGGGCATTCTCGCTATTGACGCTACTGTTAATCAAGCGTGCTGTGCTTTTGCTAAACCAAAAACGATTGACACTCGTTTCGCTTATTATTGGCTCTGGATGCGACGACCGATTTTGCTCAAATTGTCAGCTGGAGGTGGTCAGCCCAATCTTAGTCAAGAAGACCTAAAAAATATTCGTATCCCTGCTCCTGCGTTAGAGGAACAACGCAACATAGCTGTCTTCCTCGACAGGAAGACGGAGCGGGTTGACGAGCTTATCGCCAAGAAAGAGCGACAGGTCGAGCTATTACAGGAAAAGCGCATGGGCCTCATCAGCCACGCTGTGACCAAGGGCCTGAATCCCAAAGCTAAGATGAAGGATTCAGGGATTGAGTGGTTGGGGGAGGTTCCAGTGCATTGGGAAGTCAGTCGCATTGCGATGATAGCAGATAAGATCACCAATGGTTTTGTTGGACCTACGCGTGATATCTTGGTAGATGAAGGGACAAAATATCTTCAATCCTTGCACATTAAGAATAATAAAATCACATTTGACACGGAATACTATGTCGAAAAGGAATGGAGCCAGAACCACGCAAAGTCGATTCTGAAGCGTGGTGATGTGCTGGTTGTGCAAACCGGAGATATCGGACAAGTTGCTGTTGTGCCCGCTGAATACGAGCGAGCGAATTGCCACGCATTAATAATTGTCGGCAGTAAGCCTAATAAAGCAGTTGGAGAATACTTAGCTTGGGTTCTCAATTCTTCCTATGGTTATGATTCATTAAAAAGTATCCAAACAGGCGCACTTCATCCGCATCTTAATTGTACCTTCGTCCGAGAGGTCAACGTGCCAGTTCCACCCATCGAAGAACAAAAGCAGATTGCTGAATATATCGATGTTCAAGTTAAGACGATTGAGCGCCTATCCCAAAAGATCAGAGAAAGCATGGATAAGCTACAGGAATATCGTACTGCCTTGATTTCGGCAGCAGTGACGGGGAAGATCGATGTCCGTGAGAAGGTAGCCTAATGCCCGTTCCGTCTCCTACGCCGATCTATCGGATAATACATATCGACAACCTTGAGCTTTGTCTCAAGCGACGCGTGCTGTACGCTCCGAACTTCGAACCGGACGACGGCCTTGAATATCGGACTATCCACAATACAAGCATACAGCGAACCAGACAATCTTTTTGTCTGCAATGCGGTCCTTGTGGTGTTGTCCACGATTATGTACCATTTTACTTCGGCTACCTGTCGCCCATGATGCTGCAACTGAAAACTGGCCAGGTGGCAGGATACAACAAAGGGCAGGAACCGCTGGTATATCTGGTTTCCACAGCGCAAAAGGTAAGCCAATCAGGCGCGGGATTTGTTTTCTCGGACGGCCATGGAATTGCGGCGTTTACCAAGTGGTACGCTAATTTGTCTAAACTCGGTAAAGTCGATTGGGACATGGTCTACCAGAGATACTGGTCTGACAACGTCAATGATATGGACCGTCAGAGGCGAAAGCAGGCGGAGTTTCTGGTCCATGAATTATGCAATTGGAAATTAATTTCCGAAATTGGCGTCATAAATGATATAATGCAGCAGAAAGTTGAGGAAATCCTGAACGGTTTCTCAGCAACCATGCGCCGCCCGGTAACAATACATAGAGACTGGTATTATTACTAGGAGGGTAACGAAATGATCGAGAAAGCACAAGGAAATATTCTTAGGGCCGATGCAGAGGCCCTCGTAAACACCGTCAATTGCGTCGGGTTCATGGGTAAAGGGATCGCGCTCCAATTCAAGAAAGCCCACCCGGACAATTACGACGCATATAAGAAGGCCTGCGACACTGGGGAAGTGCAGCCTGGGCGGATGTTCATATACGAGACAGGCTCCATGATTAACCCCAAGTATATTATCAACTTTCCGACAAAACGTCATTGGAAAGGGAAATCGCTGTTAGAAGACGTTAAAGCCGGCTTGAAGACACTTAATGATGAAGTGCGGAAGCGCAATATTAAGTCTATCGCGGTACCGCCGCTCGGTTGCGGGCTGGGTGGGCTGCAATGGGATGTTGTAAAACCTTTGATCGAAAAAACGTTCACAGATTTACCTAACGTGAAGGTTTTGCTTTTTGAACCGCAAGGCGCTCCTGATGCCAAGACAATGCCTATTGGGACAAAGTATCCGAAGATGACAATTGCACGGGCGCTCTTTATTAAGCTCATGCATCAGTACAATCAATTTGCCTATCGTCTGACTCTTCTGGAGATCCAGAAACTCGCTTATTTTCTCCAAGAGGCGGGAGAGCCGCTCAAGCTCAAGTATGATGCTGGACTATACGGCCCTTATGCTCCGAACCTTAACAAGGTTCTCGAAGCACTTGAAGGCCATTACACTCAGGGATACGGGGACACACAGAAGCCTGATGTTGAAATTGAACTGTTGCCACATGCTGTCGATAAAGCCGATGAATTCTTAGCCGAGTACAAGGACAAGTATCCTCTTCTGGACAAAGTTGCAAATTTGATTGAAGGCTTTGAAACGCCCTATGGGATGGAGCTACTCTCTTCTGTCCATTGGGTGGCACAACGCGATGCTGACCCCGCTCGCAATCCGGATGAAGCCGTTCGAAAGATTCACAATTGGAATGAGCGTAAACGGAAAATGTTCCGCGATGACCATGTTCGTGTAGCATGGGCGCGCTTACAGGAGAAAGGCTGGCTAACGGGATCAGGTGCGAACTGATGCCGAGTCAGCATACGGAAAAGGCTTTTGAGACAGCGATAGAAAACCATCTCTTGACTGCTGCCGGATATTCCAAGACTGATCCTGCCACGTTCGATTGTTCGCGCTCTCTTGATCCGACCATCCTTATCCCTTTCATCCAGGAAACACAACCCAAAGAATGGGAATACCTCAAGAACCTCCAGAAAGAAAAAACCGAAGCAACGCTCCTTGACGATCTGTGCAAGGCGCTCGATTCCGAGCACGAAGGTTGTCTCAAGGTCCTGCGTCATGGCTTTAAATGTTTCGGCAAGCTCTTCCATGTTGCCTATTTCGCTCCTGCCAGCGGCATGAACCCGGAAACGCAGCGTCTCTATGCTGCTAACCGTCTTACCGTCACCCGCCAGCTCAAATACAGCACCAAGCACGGCAATTCCCTCGATATGGTTCTGAGCCTGAACGGCATCCCCCTTGTTACGGCGGAACTCAAGAACCCGATGACGAGCCAGACCTGGCGGAGCGCAATTTATCAGTACCAGCATGACCGCGATGCCAAGGACCTGATCTTCCAGTTCAAGAAGCGCACACTCGTCCACTTTGCCGTTGACCCTGATGAAGTCTATATGACAACCCGGCTGAACGGCACGAGCACCCACTTTCTGCCTTTCAATAAAGGGAACGGCACAGGCGCGGGTAATCCTGAAAACCCACCGAAGCATAAGACTGCCTATCTCTGGGAAGAAGTATGGCAGCGGGACAGCTTCTTAGATATCTTAGCGCGGTTTATTCATCTTCAGATCGAAGAGAAAAAACTCGGGGGCAAGACAATCAGGAAAGAGACTATGATCTTTCCCCGGTATCATCAACTTGATGCTGTTCGGAAGATGGTGTCTGACGCGAAGGGGAAAGGCGTCGGTAATAATTATCTGATTCAACATTCCGCAGGGAGCGGGAAAAGCAACTCGATAGCATGGCTGGCCCATCAGCTTGCAAGCCTTTATACCGATAAGGACGAGAAGGTCTTTGATTCGATCATTGTCGTGACCGACCGGCTGGTCTTGGACCAGCAGCTTCAGAACACAATATACCAGTTCGAGCACAAGTCAGGGGTTGTGCAGAAGATCGACGAGAACTCGACCCAGCTTGCGAATGCCCTCGGGACGGGTGCGCCGATCGTTATTACAACCCTCCAGAAGTTCCCTTATGTGACAGAAAAGATCGGAGAACTGTCGAAGCGGAAGTATGCGGTTATCATCGACGAGGCGCACAGTTCTCAGGGGGGCGAAAGCGCAACGGAACTGAAAGGCACGCTGGCTGCAGCGGCGATCAAGGAAGAAGCGCAGAAGTATGCCGAAGAGCATGGTTTGCCCGATGTGGAGGAAGAGATCCTCAAAACCATGGCCAAGCGGGGGAGGCAACCGAATATCAGTTTCTTTGCTTTTACGGCTACGCCGAAGTATAAGACGCTTGAAGTGTTCGGCACAGAGGGGCCTGATGGGAAGCCCAAGGAATTTCATCTCTACAGCATGCGCCAGGCTATCGAGGAAGGCTTTATCCTTGATGTGCTCAAGAACTACACGACCTACAAAACCTATTACCGCCTGCTTAAATCGATCGAAGACGATCCAATAGTGAACAAGAGGAAGGCTGCCAGCGCTTTGGCACGATTCATGAGCCTGCATCCAGTCAATATCGCCCAGAAGACCGAAGTGATGATCGAACACTTCCGCCATTTCACGATGCATAAGATCGGCGGCAGGGCAAAGGCAATGGTGGTCACGTCAAGCAGGCTTCATGCTGTTCGGTATAAGCAGGCGTTCGACAAGTACATCAAGGAGAAGGGGTATACGGGTATCAAGACGCTCGTCGCATTCTCCGGGACTGTGACCGACCCCGATTTACCGACCATCGATTACACGGAAGTCAGCATGAACAAAGGCGTAAAGGAAAAGGAACTGCCCGAGAAGTTCGGTAGCGAAGAGTATCAGGTGCTCCTCGTAGCTGAGAAGTACCAGACCGGGTTTGACCAACCGCTCCTGCATACAATGTATGTGGATAAACGGCTTTCGGGCATCCAGGCTGTGCAGACGCTTTCCCGGCTGAACCGCATCTGTCCTCCTTTAAAGGAAGACACCTTTATCCTCGATTTCGTGAATGAGCCCGAGGAGATACTGGAATCATTCAAGCCCTATTACGAGCAGACCCTTATCGGCGAACGGGCAGAGGCGCGCCACTTGTACGAGCTACAGGCGAAGCTCGATAGCCAGCAGGTCTATTTCAAGGCTGAGGTCGAGGAGTTTTCCAAGGTCTTCTATAAACCAAAGAAGTTCCAGACCCCGGATGACCATGCCAGAATGAACGCTTGTCTTGATCCAACTGTAACCCGGTTCAAGGCGCTTGATGAGGAAAAACGGGAGGAGTTCCGGAAGGTTCTCGTTGCCTACCGTAATCTCTATGCCTTCCTGGCGCAGGTAATACCGTTCCGCGATTCCGATCTTGAAAAGCTCTATGCGTTTATTCGCTTCCTTCTCAAAAAACTGCCGAGACGAGAGGGTGGACCGATATACGATTTTGAGGACGAGGTAACGCTTCAGTATTACCGGATACAGAAGATAAGCGACGGCACGATCACGCTCGAACCCGGCAAAGGCGGGGCAGTGGATGGCCCGGTTTCCGTCGGGACCGCAGAGGGCGAGGGTCCCTGGGTATCGCTGAGTGAGTTGGTTGGCGTCCTAAATGAACGGTTTGGAACGGACTTCAAGCCCGCAGATCAGTTGTTCTTTGAGTCGATCAAAGCAGATGCTGTTGCTGACAGCGGACTCCGGCAGGCGGCAATGGCAAACACCATGGAGAATTTCGGATATGTCTTCTTAAAGGCGCTCGAAGGTCTATTCATCGACCGTATGGACCAGAATGAGGAGATCACCGCCAAGTACATGAACGAGAAGGACTTCAAGGATACGATTGGAAAGCATTTGTTGAAACAGGTGTATGAGAAGATAAGGGCAGAAGGCACAAGCTAAATAATCTTTGGGTCGGGTTTAGTTTGTCGATAAGTTGTGATGCCGGAAGAAGGCCGGCCATTGGGCCTGCTTTCCTAGAGAGGAATCAACATTAAAAAATTGACCATATTTTCATGGGGCTTTTGGGGCTGGGGAACACATGCAGAACGCTTTGTTAAAGTCGTTGATCAGGTTGAGGCCTCTCGTGGATTCAAACCGCCAATTTTCGTTGATATCCGCATTCGACGAACCGGTCGTGCAATCAATTTCAAGGAAAGTGCATTCCGTGAGATAGTCAGCGAAAAACGCTACCAATGGATGCGCGGGCTTGGGAATGCGGCCATTGCAGATGACACCTTAGAAGATATTACAATCAAAGATCCTCGCGAAGCCAAGACATTACTGGATATTGCGATAGAATCGATGAAGCATAATCGCAGGGTTATATTCTATTGTGCTTGTGAGAACCCACTCTATTGTCACCGTTATGTTGTCGGAGCACTACTTCTTAAGGAAGCCAAAAGGCGCGGCATTTCTTTGGAAATTGTTGAGTGGCCGGGAGGTAAAGTTCAGCATTTAAAAGAGAAGACCACAGACGATACGATTATGAAAATTAGGAAAGGCCAAAAAAATTATCCTCTTCCCGACAATGCAAATTTGAAAAAATTTGGAACTCTTGCCTGGGGTTCCATTGTCGAGTTATCGTCAGAATCGTTTAAGTTGCTAATTATCAGTGGCCCGATAAAATATGTCAACCATGGTTGGGCTCTTCCTGTGGTGCCAGTGCCCTGTCCTAAAGTCGCTACTAGTGCTAAGTTAAAAAGCATTGCTTGGGACTACCTTAAAGATGGTTATGGCCCCCGTGCTACCAAGATATCCTAAACCTTGTTCAAGAAAAAACGCATTTGTGGCACGGCTTCGATCTCGGTCTTGATTTATTGTCAATCTATTAGGGGAGGGTTATGAAACCTGTACGGGCATTAAGCATTCGACAACCGTATGCTGAATTGATCATGCGGGGAATTAAAAAGATCGAATATCGGCCAATGCTGACCAATATCCGGGAACGGGTGTACATCTACGCTACAAAGCGCCCCGGGCATCCTGATGATTGGGCTAAGATGAAAATGCAACCCGGCGATCTCGCTGCTGGCATCATTATTGGTACTGTAGAGGTTTGCAATTGTACCGGTGAACAGGGCGACTACAAATGGCATCTCAAAAATCCCAAGAGGCTACGAAAACATCTGGTTCCAGATAACCATCCTCAACCGTCCTGGTTCCGGCCGTTTTAGAGGAACAGGCCCCAGGGTCAAATCTCATTTGTCATCATAATGCGCTTGCATATTATATTATGGCTCGATCCTTACTATTCACCTCCCCCGTTGTCGCTCAATCTCCTGTGTACTTATGGGGTCAGACTTAAAGATTGAGATGTAAGTCGATCCCGACGTCATCGCCTAGATCGTTGAAGATTTTGGGAATCATAGGGTCACGTCTTTTATTTTGGCATTCGACTATTTCCGTTGTTTCTCATTTGACTTTCCTTTGTGGTGCTGCCATCTGGTTATTCTTGACATGTAGCCACAATTAAGTATAATGTATACATAGGTTGAAAGGAGGTTCCCATGCAGACAGTAACGAAAAAGACCGCCAAGCATTTCAGGCTGGATGCAACAATGATCAAAAGCGCCCAGAAGATACTTGGCGCCAATACGGAGACCGAGGCAATTGAAACAGCGCTTACCGAGGTTATTTACCAGGAAAAGATGAGGAAGTTTATTGAGCAGACAGCCGGTAAGTTCAAGTTTGAGGGCCTTAATTGAAACCAAAGGCTATTCCCGATACGTCCTTCCTCATTGAGCATTTTAGAAAGGGAACTGTTCAAGAAGCCTTTCTGAATCTTACCCGCTACTATCACGTTGCATTCAGTTCTGTTGTACTCATGGAACTTCTCGCCGGTGCCTTTGATCCGAAGGAACAGAAACTTATTGACCAGATAATACAAAATTTCACTGTCATATCAGTTACCGAGCGTCAATGGTTCCTGTGCGGTGATATCATGATGAAGCTGCGAAGAGACAAAAAAATCGACCGGGCGCGGATTAAAGGACTCTTGGCGGACATTTTGATCGCACTATCAGTTCGAGACACGGGTGCGGTTCTCATAACGAAGAACGAAAAAGACTTTAAGCTTATACGCGAAGTGTACGAGTTCAAATATATCGCGGTTGATTGAAATGGTCCAGGACCTCTCAGGGTCTTGCTGGGGACCATTGCACCCGTTGCGCAGGCAAATTTAAAATAACTGAGGTTGGAAAATAGATATCACAGGAGCAGAGGTCCCAGGGTCAAATATCATTTGTCACCATAAGGAGCAGGCCCCAGGGTCAAATCTCATTTGTCATCATAATGCGCTTGCTTATTATGGCTCGATCCTTACTATTCACTTCCCTTGTTGTCGCTCAATCTCTTGTAAAAATTCCCGCACATTCATGATTCTCATCACGGATTCGTCTCTGGGAAAATGCTTCTTGTTCTTTGTCACGATCATATCCGCACGACCGGCCGCAGCCGCGGAAAGAAACTTTTCATCATCGGCATCCGTACAGAGTCCCTTCGATGCGGCAGGTTTTACCTTAACGGCCTTTTCAAATACCAGTTCGAGCAGTTCTTCGCTTGAGCGCGAGGGGACATCATTATCGAACAGGTGCATGACGCGGACATACTCATCGAACACATCGTGCGTGATAACGAGTTCGAATTCCACCTCCTGAAACGCGCGAATGATCTTCGCGGCGCCGCCGTCCCATTGAGCAGCCCGGCAAGAAAGATGTTGGTGTCAATAACCGCTCTCAAGAAGCGGAACTCTTTCGTGCGCTCTTGACGGCAGCTTCAATCGCCTTGGTCCTGATCCCTGCGCGCTTCGCCGGTTTGCGGACGTTTCCGAGGGCTTCATCGAATTTCAGCGACCAGTCCACGTTCTTGTCGGAAACCCGTTTGGGGGTGAGGATGATACGCTTGCTTTCATAAGATATCTCAACAA
>Ga0315272_10001399_pt1 | contig 12008 bp, 8 predicted proteins | sample C3_middle_MG_FD_203918 | JGI IMG/M metagenome (GOLD analysis project Ga0315272, IMG submission 203918) | Sediment microbial communities from Yellowstone Lake, YNP, Wyoming, USA - C3_middle | ecosystem: Environmental > Aquatic > Freshwater > Lake > Sediment | place: USA: Wyoming | collected...
GTTCCCCCCTGCAGGCGCAGATTGTCGCTTGGCATGTCCGGGCCGGCGACAGCGTCAGGGCCGGTGATCTGCTCGTCATTCTGGAAGCCATGAAGATGGAGCACGAAATTCGTGCCGAACATGACGGACGGCTGACCGAGCTCTTCTTCGAAGATGGCGCCGTGGTGGCCGAGGGCGAGGTGCTGGCAAACCTGGCGCTGGTCACGCAGAGCAGCTCAGAGGCGGCGAGCCAAGTGAGCACCGGCCCTGAACCGGAGCGCGGCGCAACAGCCTTGCGTGCCGACCTGCGGCGCGTCATCGACCGCCATGCGCCAACGCTGGACGCCAATCGCCCCGAGGCGGTGGCCAAGCGCCACGCCCTGGGCCAGCGCACGGCGCGCGAGAACATCGCAGACCTGTGCGATGCCGGCTCTTTCATGGAATACGGCGTCTTTGCCGTGGCGGCGCAGAGCCGCCGCCGCTCCGAAGAGGACCTGATCAAGAACACCCCGGCCGACGGTATGGTGACCGGCATCGCCAGCATCAACCAGAGCTTGTTTGGCGCCGAGCGCAGCCGCGCCGTGGTCATGGCCTACGACGCGACCGTGCTGGCCGGCACCCAGGGCATGCGCAACCACCAGAAGACCGACCGTCTGCTGGGCATTGCCTTGCAACAAAAACTGCCAGTCGTGCTGTTTGCCGAAGGCGGCGGTGGCCGCCCCGGTGATGTCGACATGCCGATCGTGGCCGGCTTGCATGTGACGACCTTTGCCAGCTTTGCACGCCTCAATGGCCAGGTGCCGGTGCTGGGTGTCGTCGCCGGGCGCTGCTTTGCCGGCAACGCGGCGCTGCTGGGCTGCTGCGACGTCATCATCGCCACGCAGGCCAGCAACATCGGCATGGGCGGCCCGGCCATGGTCGAGGGCGGCGGCCTTGGCGTTTTCAAGCCCGAGAGAATCGGCCCGAGCGACGTGCAGCACGGCAATGGGGTCATCGATATTCTGGTGCCCGACGAAGCTGCGGCGGTGGCGGCGGCGCGGCATTATCTGTCGTTCTTCCAGGGTCGCGTGCAGGACTGGCAGGCGCCCGATGCACTGGCTCTGCGCGAGCTGGTGCCGGAAAACCGTTTGCGCGTCTACGACACACGCGCTGTCATGGTCGGCATCGCCGATCAGGGCAGCTTGCTGGAACTGCGCCGCGGCTTTGGCAAAGGCATTCACACGGCGCTGGCGCGCATCGAGGGCCGGCCCGTCGGCCTGCTGGCCAACAACCCGCTGCACCTGGGGGGCGCCATCGACGCCGATGCCGCGGACAAGGCGGCGCGCTTCATGCAGTTGTGCAACGCGCACGGCCTGCCGCTGGTCAGCCTGGTCGACACGCCCGGCTTTATGGTCGGGCCGGAGATCGAAACGCAGGCGCAGGTGCGCCATGTCAGCCGCATGTTCCTGGCCGCGGCCCATTTGCGCGTGCCCTACTTGAGCGTGGTTCTGCGCAAAGGCTATGGCCTGGGTGCCATGGCCATGACCGCCGGCGGCTTTCATTCGCCGCTGTTCACCGTGGCCTGGCCGACCGGCGAGTTTGGCGCCATGGGCCTGGAAGGCGCGGTGCGACTGGGCTACCGAAAGGAACTGGAAGCACTGCCCGAAGGTCCACAGCGCAGCGCCTTGTACGACCAGTTGGTGGCACAGCAGTACGACAAGGGAAGCGCCATCCACATGGCCGCCACGCTGGAGATAGACGCCGTGATAGACCCCGCGCAAACCCGTGCCTGGCTGCTGGGCGCCCTGCAGACACAGCGCGGGTTGCCGCCGGCGCAGGGGCTGGTCATAGATGCCTGGTAGGTGGCGTTTGTGGGGCGGGAGTTTGTAGTAGTGGCGCTGGCAGGGGTGGGGCAGATGCCTGCGCCTGGGGGATATGAACAGGAAGAGAGTTGCTCTATATCGGGGCGACGCGGGCCACTCAGCGACTGGTGATTACGGCGAGTACGGATGGGGGTGGCGGCAAATTGAATGCGTGATCAGGCATTCAAAGGGCTGTAATGCTGAACCAGTGCGGCCACCAGTTCTCTACGCAAGGCGTTGGGTTCACCAAACCGTATTGCGCTCCAGTCTTTCAAGTCAAATCGTACGTCGTTCGCTTCGATTTTTTTCTTGTCCTCGTTCCCAACAGGACTCCGATCTTTGTGCCAAATCAAAATCAGGTTTGCTACCCGCCTTCGTTGCTGTGCAGTGTTTAACCCGAAGAGATAGCCGATCTCGTGGTAAACATTTGCGTTACCGTATGTCAAGTCGGCAATCACCAGCCCACACTCTTCAATTTGCCCCATGATCGAGTCTGTGATTTTGTGGCTGCGCCATGTGTCAAATTCGTCAATACGTATGGGCTTGATTGGCAGCAGGCCCAAGTGGTGATCGCGATTTACGTCGTGAATAGCGTCCTGAATCGCCTGAAATGTAGCCTTTGTCTCGTCCCGAAACGCCATGGCAACAAACACCTGCCGACTCTTCGCCGTCTGTAGTTTCTCAAAGATACCCAGCAAAGCGACTGGCGCAATTTCACTCAAACCGGCAAGATGCCCACGCACAATCCAATCCGTAAATCTCGCCAACTTGGCACGTGGCGCTGGCGCGGTCTCAAGCGCCAAATAGACGAACGCTGCCAACAAACCGCGATTGGTGCTGGACTTAAGAGAATCATGTGCAAGGTAGACGCTGTTGATAAACTTCAATGCATCAAACACCTTGACAACCCATTGTTCATCCTCTAAAGCCACGTCATCAAAAAGCTGCGCAATAGCCAACGCAAAGGTGCGGTGCAACTCAATCGCCTTTCCCTCATCTTGACTTGAAAGCACATTGCCCAGTGCATCCAAAAACTGCAAATTGATTTTTGGCAGCAACATGCGGGCACGTACATAAGACATGCCAAAAGATGGCTCCGTTTCCAACTTGTCAGAAGGAAACAGGCTAAGGTTTTCCTCTGTATTGTCCAGAATCAACTTCAAGTTGTGCTCCATATCCATGGGGCGCTGTTTGAAGTTAATGGTGTGGAATACAGCCCTGGAAAAGCCCTTGGCCTGATCGGCGTCGCCAAACAACACGATGCAAAAAGGCACACGATAGCGCCGCACACTGTCTGACATGGTTGCGCTGAGGCGGTGATTCCCGTCAATGCGTTGCAACCGTGGTGCACCGTCTTTTACAGTCAAGCTGCCATCATTCAAACGTTCGCGCACACGTGCGTCAACTTTGGTTTTGGCGTCCGGTGCGTAATAACGCGACGACAGCTTGATACCAAGAGATGGCGTGTCTAATTTGAACGCTTGTGGCTTGGCGCTGATGGATTGCAGAAATACGCGGACTTCTTCAAGGTGCGTTGCATCCTCAAAGTTGGCAGCCAAAACGACCTCCGGGAAGAACTTGTATTCCCCTCGTTCCAGGTAGTCACCCAGCTCGTCCGGCCGACCGTCAATCAGAGGGCGCTGGTAACTTTTGTCAGGTTCCGAAACATCCACCAACTCGCCCAGTGTGGCGAACCCACGCAGACAGACAAAGTTTTCAAACGCTGTTTCAATCACGCCTCTGAAGGTGGTGCTCGGCATTTTGTCAATCTCCCAGAATCACTTTTTCCACTTCACGCTTGGCAGTGTCCAGCACGTGTTTGGCCTTCGCTCGTAGCGCAACCGCTTCGTTTTGAAGTCCGGCGATCTCCGCAACGATATCTGCCTGTTTGGCAAGCGTCGGCAGGCTAACCGGCAGACTCAAATATCTGTGGATCATTAAATTGCGGATACCGTTGGTTTGGCTCTGTAGCAAGTCAGTGACGCCAATGGCGTGTACAAAGCGCAGGTAGTGAAACAAATAGGTGGGTAAAACCTTTGCAGGATCGGGCTTGATCTTCTCAACGAAATTCGAATAGCAAATTGATTGGGATTGCAATAGTGCGCCCTCCAGAATGGCGACGCGCCCCACCGGTTGATCCGGGCTACCGCCAGACTTCTCAATCAAGAGGTCACCAACCTCTATTTGCATGCGATTTAGTTTCTCTACTTTGACCTTGCGGTACTTCTCTCGCCCGTTTTCAATGCGCAGGTTGAGCTCGTTGTCAAATTCTGTGCCTCGAATTACAAGTCGCTTTTCGTATTCTTCTGCGTCGTCTTCGAAGCCTTCATCTTCCCCCCAGTCGCCCGCCATGCGATGAGTGATGACTTCACGCAATTGGGCTACCGGAAACTTTGAATGTGCCAAGGATTTAAGAAGCGCAACAGAACGCGGCGCGTGAGTCTTGGGATCGAATATGTTGCCGGAAAGTTGTCCCGCCGACACCGAAAATATCCGCTCTTTAAGCGGGATTCGCGCCATATTCATTCGCGGCAATGCTAATTCCCGGTACATCACACTTTGAACCTCGGCAAGCAGGTGGGTTGCTTTCGATTCAAGCTCCAGCATGTTGCGATGCGCGGCTTGCATCCTAGTGAGAATTCTTGCGTCTTCAATAATTGGTATTGAAAGTAATGCTGGATAGTCCAAAGCAGGGCGCGTACCACCCGTGGCTCTGCGTGATGCCAACTGCTCCACAAAGTCCAAATTTATATATGCTGCCAGCGCTTTGCTCTGTTCGATATTGGCAGTCTTAATGGCTACGATGTGCTGATTGATATTTGCCGAGAAACCCTCCGGAACCACAGATGCGATAGCCATACGGCCCACACCTGTGATCTTCACTAGCAGCTCACCACCATTTAGCCGACTGCGTGCCAATAAGCCCTCGTGTGTTGTCTTCGTAATATGCTTGACATCTGAAAGATTAAGGCTGCCTGTAGTGGATAAGTTCTGCACACGAATGAATGGTATGCCATCTTTTGCCTCTGCATAGTGCTGGTCACCCTCACTTTTTAGCGGTGTGGCACCCCCTGCCATTGAGCGAGCGAAATCCCGGAGTCGCAAGGTGGTTTTCGCCTTTACTTTCGCCTCCAGATTGACCAGGGTTGGTTGGAAATAGTACGGATCCCACCGCTTTTCAATGTCTGATTTTTTTACCGTAAAACGCTGCATTGACATTGCTATGCCCCAATCGCTTCGACAAATGAGCGCAGTGCAGTTCCAATTTCATCCAGCTCGTTGATTTTGGTTTGCTTGCCAGTTGCGTCATATCCAATCTCTTCAGCAACCGCCATGAATACGTCGTAGTCGTCTTGACTTTTTCTAAATGCCTCCTCGTAGGCTTCATTTGCAGTAAATCGCAGCTCTTCAATTTGATCGGCAAATCGCTCGCTGACTTCCTTCTTCCACGCCTGGTAGGCAGGCGTGTCTTCAAATTCAAATTGTTCTTCGGGTTTTTCTTCGCGCATGTACACCAGTTGCAAGGCCGCGCGCCTGCCTGGTTCCGCATTTTCAAACCCGGTTTTCTTTTTCAAAATATCCCTTTTTCTTTGCTCCAACGCAGCCAATTTTTTGCTAAACCCGTGCTTGGTTTTGATGCTGTCTTGCAGGTTTTGGCGCAGGTCTTCAATGCGTTTGGTCTGCTGGGCACTGTGTTTGCGCAAAAAGAGCACTGAGCTCTTCACGCCCGCACCAGTGGCGGCAAATGCGGTTTGCGGCATGGATACGACGGCCACGATGCGGTACAGGCTTTCGATTTGGTCGCGCACATACTGCAAGCTGCTATTGGTCAATATTCCATCGGGAATGACCATTGCCAAGTAACCACCTTCACGCAGGTAACCGTGGCATTGCTCTATGAACAAAATTTCAGTGTCTTGGGCTGGCCGCTGGGCGGCTTTGCTTTTGGGGTTGAGCCAGTCCGCACTTTTGTTGGCTAGCCGGTACTGGTGAAAGTACGCTTGTTCGGTTTGGCGGACGCTGGAGCCAAACGGTGGGTTTGTAATGATGAAGTCGAAGCTGTTGGCCTTGAATTCTTTGTTGCCGGTCTTCTTGGCTAGTTCATCCGGGGGCAACAAGCCGTCGGCCGCGACAACGTTGGTGTGCCCGTCATCGTGAATGATCATATTCATCTTGGCGGTGCGCGCAATTTGTTCGTTGATCTCGATCCCAAATAAATTCTTTTCAGCAAAGTCATGCCAGTGGCGGTGATGGCGTGCACCCTCTTTGCGGCCCTGGGACGGTGTGGCTATTTCGTCTGGGTAGTAGCTGCCCGCTTCGAGGCGCACTTTTTCCAAGGCATGAAGCAAGAAGCCACCACTGCCGCACGAGGTATCGAGCACGCGACTCTCGTTGGTAATTGGCAGTACATCCACAATGAATTTGACGATCGGTCGGGGCGTGAAATACTGACCAAAGTCACCGCGAAAAAATGAGCCCATGAAGGTCTCGAACGCACGGCCCTTGCTGTCCAGGTCAGTCTCGGAGAGATTGATGTCTTGCAAGTAACCCACGACTGCGCGCACTTTGTTGGCCCGTAAACGTATGTCGTCCTTGAATACCTCTGGGTCCTTCTTACGCCCCTCTTCGTACAAGGCGCGCACACGTTCCAGCAAGTCCGCATTGGTCTTCTCGTCGGTATCGTGCGCGAAGACCTGAAAGGCGTAAGGCTCGCCTTTTCTGCGCGGCTTGCGCTCGTCCCAGATTTTGCAAAAAATGAGTTTGTCGAGTTCGTCAAACGCTTCCGACGGGTTCAGTTCTCCGCCGCCCCACAATGCCTGGTGAGCTTGTTTGAAGCGTGCAGTCAACTCGTCTTGGGCAACAACTTCAATGGGCTTGAGTTTTTGTCCTTCTGGCGTTGTGCCGCCGCCATAGGCGTATTTGTAGACCGCAAGCTTTTTGATTCCAAACTGCGGAATATCGGGTACCGTGATGCGTGCTTTTGGCTTGTCTGCGGGTACTTCGTAGTAGGCGTCTTTCAAGCCTGATGTGGTCCAGACGTATTTGGCACCTTCGGCGACTGCATAGCTGAAGCATTGATCACATGCGCGCTGATACTCAAGCTCAGACACATCTTGCCGCTTGCATTCCACCACGATGTGGGGCTTCAGGCAGAGCGCGTCGTCGTAAACGATGATGTCCGCCTCTTTGGTGTCTGAGCCCATTCGGACACTGACAAACTGTTGTATGCGTTCAGGTGGATATTTGTAGTCGATCACTAGGCTGAGGAAGGATTCAGCTTGTACCTTTTCCTCCGGGCTATCGAAGTTTCGCCGCTTGTTTTGGTTGACGTAAACAATGTATTTGTCGTTGTCTTCCAGACGGACCAGCTTGAGGGCAATGCCTTGGCTTAATAAGTTTTTCATAGGTTTCGAAGTTGGATTCTGAATTGGCCTGTTCCGGGTTCGTTTTGCTGGTCAAGGTGGGGGGGTAGTTGAAATGCTGCAACGTGGATGCCATCATTTCTGTGGGTTGGCACCCTGCCACAACAGCGACACCGGCCCCGCATGCAGCTTCTCGTCAAACGGCGTGACGCGGTCGTGGTCGTGCAACACCAAGCCCTGCACAAACTTGTTCCCCACAGCAGCCTGCAGTTGACGCAGGCCGCGCAGGTCTTGTGGGCGCACGGTGGCGGATGCCTTGACCTCGATGCCGATGACGCGCCCGCGCCGGTCTTCCAGCACCAGGTCCACCTCGTCCTGATCTTTGGTGCGAAAGTGCGAGATGCGCAGGCGCTTGTCCGACCAAGTGGTGAGCTTGAGCACCTCGGACACCACGAAGTTCTCCAGCAACGCTCCGTAGGGGGTGCGGTCCTTCTGCAACTGGCTAGCGGTGGCATCCCGCAATGCCGCCAGCAAGCCGGTGTCCAGAAAATGCAGCTTGGGCGTTTTGGTCAGGCGGCTGACAGCGTTGTGGGACCAGGGCGGCACCAGGCGCAGCAGAAACAAGCGCTCCAGAATGCCCACATATTTCTGCGCCGTGGGCACGGTCAGGCCCAGCGCTGCGCCGTAGCTGCTGTGGTTGACCAGTTGCCCGGCATGGGCGGCCAGTACATCCAGCAGACGCGGCATGCGGTTGAGTTGGTCGATGTTGGCAATATCGCGCACATCGCGGTCAAGAATCAGCGCCACGTAGTCCTCCAGCCATGCCTGGCGGCGGCTGGCGCTGGTGCGGCGCAGGGCTTCGGGGTAGCCGCCTTTGAGCACGCGCTCCATCAGCGCATCGCCCACCACGGGGTTGACCACGGCGGGCAAGCCCTCGCCGTCAAACAACCGGTCCAGCAGGTCGCCCTTTGTTCCGGCGAGTTCGGCCTGGGCAAATGGCAGCAGGGTGATGACTTCGAGCCGGCCCGCCAACGAGTCGGCCACCTGCGACATGGCCATCAGGTTGGTGGAGCCAGTCAACAGGAAACGGCCCGGCGTTTGGTCTTTGTCGACACTTTCCTTGATGGCCAGCAGCAGGTCTGGGGCGCGCTGAACTTCGTCAATGACGGCCTGCTTCAAGCCACGCACAAAGCCCGCTGGGTCGGACCGCGCCGCTGCCTGGGTGGCGGCGTCGTCCAGCGTCAGGTAGGGGCGGTCACCGCTGGCATAGAGCCGGGCCAGCGTGGTCTTGCCAGCCTGCCGTGGCCCGACCACCAATACCACACGCGTATCTTGCAAGGCAGTTGCAATTCTGCTTTGTACGCGGCGTGGTATGGCGCCATCGGATGGGGAGGGCATATCGGTGGTCATGCGGTGCAATCCATTGTCAAATATGACCGACCGATTAGAACTCATTTCCCGACCAATTTAAATTAGAAGTGCGACTATTTTAAATTCACGACGCCGGCGCCATTGCAGCGACAGCCGCAAAGCGCAGGGTGACCGCAAGGCGTTGAACAGCCATCGATTACCATCCCCACGATTCAACTTCGCCCGATGCCGGGCCCTAACGGAGAAAGCCATGTTCAGTCATGTGATGGTTGGTGTGAATGATCTTGAGGTCTCAAAGAAGTTTTACGATGCGCTGCTCGGCACGCTGGGCATTGGCCCTGGCGTAGCGAACAAGGACCGCTATTTCTACCGCAGCCCCACCGGCACCTTCGGCATCACCAGGCCCATCAACGGCCAGCCCGCGACCCACGGCAATGGCAGCACCCTCGGGTTTGCCGCGCCGTCTCCCGAGCAAGCCGATGCCTTCCATGCGGCTGGCGTCGCCAACGGTGGCACCACGTGCGAAGACCCACCGGGCTGGCGCGAAGGCGCGGCCGGCAAGCTCTATCTGGCGTATCTGCGCGACCCCGACTGCAACAAGATCTGCGCGCTGCACCGCCCCGCCAAGTAGGGCGTTCTGCGCCCGAGACCAATGCGGTCAATCCGTGGTTGACCCGGCGAGATCATGCTTATGCCCAGACTCGCGCTAGGCCCACACACCGAAAAGTCAGGTTCAACCTGCGCCGCCCGACAGGCGCGTGCTCGCCGTCGGCCAGTGCGGCCACGCCGTGGTAGGTCAGCCGCGACGGGCCACCCCACACCACCACGTCGCCATGCACCAGCCGGTGGCGCTGGGGGCGATCTTTGCGGCTGGGGGTGCCAAACAGAAACACCGCAGGCAACCCCATTGAGAGCGAGACGATGGGCGCGCGCAGGTCTTTTTCGTCCTTGTCCTGATGCAGCGAGAGTTTGGCGCCGGGCACGTATTCGTTGATCAGGCAGGCGTCGGGCTGGAAGTTCGCGTAACCGGCCTGTGCAGCGGCGCGCCAGGCCAGGTCCAACAGGCAGGCGGGCATGGCGGGCCAGGGCTGGTTTGATACCGGGTCCAACGCGGCGTAGCGGTAGCCCTTGGGATCAGACACCCAGCCCAGCGCTCCGCAATTGCTCATGGCCACCGACATGGTGTAGCCACCGGGGGTTTGCCAGTGGCGCAAGGGGGCTTGGGTTATGACGGACCGGGTGGCTTGCAGCAGCTCAGCACCAGCTTCGCGGGCGAAGCCATGCAGCAGCACCGCGCCGGGCGCGATCTGCGTCTGTGCGCCATCGATGGGCGGTGGCAGGTCGTCAAAGAGGTCCATCGGGGGTCGATTGTCCGCAGGGCCTTACTTCGGTGGTGCTTTCAGAGCCCTGTTCGCAGCCCTTGGTGGCAGGTAATTGTTACCGGACACCACCGGCTTTCCGGTCTGGCTCTCCAACTGCCTGCGCGCTTGTCTGGCGATGCCACCGCCCGCTTTGGCGGCGGTCTTGTTGTCGGCCATCCCGGTGGCATCCGTCGTTTCGGCAATCTGCCGCGTGGAGAGCTCGGCCAGTGCGGTGAAGATCAGCTCGGCCTCGGTCATGTGGTCGCGCAGGTTGTGGCTGGTCAGACCTTTCGCCTGTTTGTGGTCCTTGACGCTGACGCCAGTCCATTCCTGGTGAATGATGTTGGTCAGGATGGCGAACTCCCGGCCTGCCTTGATCTCGTGCTCGCGCCAGTAGTCGGTGAGCTTGTTGCGGGTAACTTGGCCGGTCATGCGCTGCTGAATCCACTTGTCGCTGCGGCCATGTTGCTGCCAGGTCTGGCGCGCGCGGTCCAGTGTCAACGCGGGGTCGGCCATTTCCTGCATTCGTTCGTAGCCCACTTTGGCCAGCCAGAGTTTGATCGGCTCGGCTTTGGGGCTGGGCACCGACTGTACGAGACGGAGTAGGGTTTCGGCGGTGGCTACGTCGGTGAACCGTTGTTTGCCATCGGCGGCCGGCATTTTCAACTGGTGACAACTTGTCACCAGTTGGCTGCCTTCCTTGTCGAGGCGGCTTTTGAGCTGGTTCCAGTATTTGCGTGCGGTCAGGTCATCAACCTGCTGCGTCAGCACCTGCACCACATCAATCACCGAAAACCACCATGTCTGGGTGTCTTCGTCGTACACGCGGCGGATGGACTGACCATCGAACTCAGTCGGCAAGATTTTCATGGATACGCTTCCTTGGGCAGATGTGCTGGCGTTGCGTTTGAATAGGTACTGTATTTTTACAAGGGGTATCCACTTAGCTCCAGTACGCTCTGGATGCTGGATGGATATCCAGCTTACTGCATTCTATCGAATGCTCTGAAATGTTCAAGCTTTTGGTTTGGTTTTGCGCTTGGTGCGATTGGTCACCACCTGCGCATACGTGACGGGTTGTGTGGCCACGGCTTGCTGCAATAGCCTGTAGAACAGCATCCCGCGAGAATTCGATGTGCGCCGATTGAAGCGAAACACGAACTCATCCAAGTAGGCATCCAGATGTTCGGGCTGAACCGAGCCGTGGTGCGTGCCCAGAATCCAGCGCTGTACAAGCGCTGCTACCCGATGCACTCCAACCATGGAAACATGGGCTGGTACGTCCGAGCCGAGCATGACAGTGCGTTGATGGGGGTAGCCCAATTCCTCCAGCTTCAGATAAGCGGCCGAGCCATCTGTATGAACTTGGGCACCGGGCTCGACCACCTCCTGCACGAACGGAATAACGCAGGCGGCTGAGTCATTGGCGATTCGGCGCAGACGGATTCGCCCGAACCCTTTGGGCTGTAGCGTCTCTACGGCTATGGCTATCTGAATCTTCGTCGTTTTGCTCTTGCGCGCCACAGGCGAGATGGGGTTCTGGCGGTCGGTGATGGCTAGATAGGTTTCGTCAACTTCGACCTGGCCTTTAAGTTGCTCGCGGCCCGGGCGGACCATCGCGCGACGAAACCGGTGCAGCATGGTCCAGGCGGTTTGGTAGCTGCCCAAGCCCAGCACGCGTTGCAGTCCCAAAGCACTCACGCCCTGCTTCTGATTGGTCAGATACCACGCCGCAGCCAGCCACACGCGCAAGGGCGTGCGGGTCTTGTCGAAGATGGTTCCCGAGGTCACCGTGCTTTGTCGTTGGCAGTCGCGACACATCAGCCGGGTGCGGCTGGCGCGATACGCCTGAGCGACACTGCCGCAGTTCGGGCAGACAAATCCGCTAGCCCAGCGTAGCTTCTCCAAGTAGTCCAGGCAAGCTTCCTCGGTGGCAAACCAATTGAGAAAATCGTTCCAGTTCTGGGGATAGTCTTTGCCGGGAATTGGCGCTACTATATGGGTTTCCATCCAGCTATTTTACATCGACTGGAGCTAAGTGGATACCCCTTAATTGCATCCAGTATATGCATTTCGAATGCAGGCTGCAAGCG
>Ga0315272_10001402_pt1 | contig 11994 bp, 11 predicted proteins | sample C3_middle_MG_FD_203918 | JGI IMG/M metagenome (GOLD analysis project Ga0315272, IMG submission 203918) | Sediment microbial communities from Yellowstone Lake, YNP, Wyoming, USA - C3_middle | ecosystem: Environmental > Aquatic > Freshwater > Lake > Sediment | place: USA: Wyoming | collected...
CATGAACATCGACGAGACCCGGATCGAGGCGGCGATCACCCCGCAGACCAAGGCCATCGTGCCGGTGCATTATGCCGGGGTGGGCTGCGAGATGGACGCCATCATGCTGCTCGCCGAGAAATACGGCCTGTTTGTCATCGAAGATGCGGCCCAGGGCATGATGAGCCGCTACAAGGGCAGGCCGCTTGGGACGATCGGCCATCTTGGCACTTACAGCTTTCATGAAACTAAGAATTACACCAGCGGTGGCGAAGGCGGGTTGCTGATCATCAACGACAGCCGCTTTGCCGAGCGGGCCGAGATCATTCGCGAGAAAGGCACCAACCGCAGTCAATTTTTTCGTGGCATGGTGGACAAGTATAGTTGGGTGGACATCGGCAGCAGCTATCTGCCTTCCGAGTTGCAGGCCGCGTATCTGTGGGGACAGTTGGAGATGGCTGAGGCCATCAACGCCGACCGGCTTAAAAGCTGGTTGGCCTACCGCGACAAACTTGCGCCCTTTGCTGCGGCCGGGGTCATCGAGCTTCCTGTGGTCGCAGAAACCTGCCAGCACAATGCCCACATGTTTTATATCAAGGTTAAGGATCTGGAAGAGCGCACCGTGCTTCTGGAGTATTTTAAAAAGTCTGTGATCTGGGCGGTGTTCCACTATGTGCCGCTGCACAGCGCGGTGGCAGGCCTGAAATACGGGCGTTTTTCCGGGCGGGATATCTACACCACCAAGGAAAGCGAGCGGCTCATCCGGCTACCGCTGTATTACGGCATTACCGAAGCGGAGATTGACACGGTCTGTGAAAAAATCAGGGAATGGAGCGGGAAAAACTGATGGCGCATCTCTATATCTTCGGCACGATACTCTTTACGGTGTATGGTCAGTTGATCATCAAGTGGCGGATACCGTTTCACGGGGCTTTGCCCGGCGAGATGTTCCCCAAGCTGATCTTCCTGCTCAAACTGTTTTTCGATCCCTTCATCATGAGCGGTTTTGTCGCAGCCTTTCTCGCCTCGCTGTGCTGGATGGCGGCCATGACCGCCTTTGACCTCAGCTATGCCTATCCGTTCATGGGCCTCAACTTTGTCCTGGTCTTTCTGGCATCCGCCATCCTGCTCAGCGAGCAGGTCACTTTGTACAAAGTGGTCGGCCTGATCCTTATTGTGCTGGGAATCGTCATTTCAAGCAGGGGCTGATTCTCAGCCCCGCCCGTATTCTTCCCAATTTTCACAAAAGCCTATTGCAGAGCTGGATCGCGGTTGTAGATGTCGGAGCGGAACTGGATGATCCCTTCCCGATCAACCCAGGCGGTCATGTAGACGATATGGACGGCGATGGGCGATGGGATAACGATCTGCTGCGTTTTTTCGCGGGAGATCGCCGCATTTATGGCATCCATGGAATTGAGTTTGGTGCCTTGCAGGAGGTACACCGCCAAATCCAGGGGCTTGGCGATGCGGATACAGCCGGAGCTGAAGGTGCGGGTGTCTTTCTGGAACAGCTCACGGGCCGGGGTGTCGTGCAGGTAGACATCGTAGGGGTTGGGAAAGAGGAACTTCACGCGGCCAAGAGCGTTGTCTGGCCCGGGGTCTTGGCGAAGCCGGTACGGAAAGTGCGCCGGAGAAAGCTTTGCCCAGTCGATCGCGGTGGGGTCAACCTCTGTGGCGTCCTTCCAGCCCTTGAATACCCGGAGATGCAACTGGCCGAGGTAGCCAGTGTTTTTCTTGATCTTCGGAAGAATATCCTTGGTGGCGATGCTGTGCGGCACCTCCCAGGTGGGATTGAGCACCAGGGAGGTGATGCGTCCATTTAACACCGGGGTTTGCCGGTAAGTCTTGCCGACAATCACGGGCATGGAGAGCACGGGTTTGCCATCCTCGTAAAGCTTGAGGGTGAAGTCGGCGATGTTCACCAGGATATGGCGGCCTTCCAGAACAGGCGGCAACGGCTGGCAGCGTTCAAGGTTTGCGGCGAGTTGTCGGATACGTTCGTCGATGGGTACGTTGATTTCGTTCAGGGTTCCTGTCCCGACAGCGCCATCGGCGGTAAGGCCATGGCGGGTTTGGAATCTCTGCACCGCCTCCTTGAGCAACCCGTCGAAATGATCTCCCTGGCCCGCGGAAGCAGCCAGGTCGGCGCTTGCCACCAGGCGCTTTCGCAAAAAGGGGATGCGATCATTCCGGTCGCCTTCGTGCAGGGTGGGGCCGCCGGGAACCTTGGGCCAACCGCCTTGCGCGGCAAGTTCACGATACTGGGACAAAGATTTTTTCAGCGCGGGCAGCAGGCAGAGCTCCCCGGTTGCCGGGGTGGCGTCAAGCGTTGCCATTGCGGGCGCGGAGGGCAGGACAAGGACAAGCGCACAGCAAAAAAAGCGAAGGAGGTTTTTGACAAGAAACATGGGGGAAGGTGTATTTTTTAGCCGGGCTACCAAGTGCGAAATGCTCCTGAGTCGATATGGACGAAATCCTCGCTTGGGTAGTAGCCAACCCCGCCAACGCGGAGCGAGAGAGCGGTGCGGTGGAGATTGGCCAGGGCCGTACCTGGGATGCGGATGTCGATGGCGCGGCCTTCCAGATGCAGGCTGTGTTTTGCCACCTTGTGGCCTTGGCTGATGAGGTACTCGTTGTATTTCGGCGAGCGAAAGCCGGAGATGACATGGATTTCGCTGTTGCAGCCCAGCCGGGTGTTCACCTGGTCGAGAAAATCCAGGGTTAGGAGATCAATGGGGTGCTGCTCATTGGTATAGTGGCAGCGCAGCAACCAGTTCAGCTCGTTGATGGCTTGAGTGTTGTACTGGCCGTCGGGGTCGCGATAGGTGGTGCTGATTTTCTCGCCGGTATGGATGTTGTAGAGATTGAGTCGGCCCGAGGGCTGCTTTTCTGTGGAAAAATTGGCCAACGCCTTTCCGGGGTGGAGAAAAGCAAGGGTTGTAAGCAGTGAGACTTTGAGGAAAGAGCGTCTGCTAGTGGGAAGGTGCATGGAGAGATTCTCCTGGATTTTAATGGTATAGAGGGCGATTTGTGGGGGGTTGCAGATGAGTACACACAGGAAGCCCTTACTATGTGGGGCAGTGTAACCGTATTTGCCTGAAATTCCCATATTTTTTGATGTATTCGTACCGTATGGGGCAAAAAACGAAAAAAGGGCCTAGAGAATAACCTCTAGGCCCTTGCTATTTCTGGTGCGCCCGGCACGATTCGAACGTGCGACCTGCGGATTCGTAGTCCGACACTCTATCCAGCTGAGCTACGGGCGCATAAATGAGATGGGATTTATAACGCACATTGTCCTGTTCGGCAAGAAGTTTATAAGGAACACCCATCTGAAATTATTTGTAGATATTCAGGCGGCCTTGAAGGTGTATGGGGTGAAAAAAGCAATGCCGGTGCGGTTGAGCAGCTCACCGAACCGTTCCCCCTGTTTGTTTTCCGCCTTGAAATGGATGAGGCAGGTGTCGATGATGGCCAGGGTGGTTTCTGCGGAAAATATTCCGGAAAGCTCTTGGCCAAGCTGCGGGTGGCGGCCCAGTTTGCCGCCTAACAAAATGCGGTAGCCGGTAAGCCCTTGGGCGAGGGTCCCGGTGGGGCAGACCCTGGCGCATTGGCCGCAGGCCAAGCAGCGCTGCCAGTCGAACTGTGGGCCGGCTCCTGACACGGAAAGTGCAATGGCCTCTTCCCGGCAGGCACCAAGGCAGGCCCCGCATTCCGAACAAGGAACATCGCTTAGCTTGGGGAGGGAGGCGCAGATCAGGCCGATATCAACAATTTGGGGGCGGGAGCAGGCATTAGGACAGTCGGCCAGGGTTACCCGAAACTCGTGGTGCAGTTTGAGCGGGCCGGACACCCGGCTTTGCATGAATTCCCTCAGGTTGTGCGCACGCAGCAGAGTCTCAAGCTGTTTGGTGAGATCCTCTCCGGTGTCGATACGGTTGGGGCAGCCGTTCTGCCCGAAACAGGATTCCACAGTAAAGCCTTGCACCTCGTCCTCTTGGTGGTGCAGGTAGCGTTGCCGACAGGCCGCAACATGAGCCATTGTTACCTTGTCGGCTCCAGCCTGTTGCGCCTCGGTCTCCACCCTTTCCCGCACACGCTTGCGAACAAAAAAAGGCACCTTGTCCACCGCTTGTTCCGCATTTTTTTCCCACAGCATGGTTCACCTTGAAATATGATTGTCCGAAAACAATAGCGCGGAGAGCGGCGGGGGGCCTTGATCCAAGTCAAGGACGGAGAATTAATCTGGCGCTTGCTGTAAAAAATCGAGAAAGGTTGCGCAGATGGGAGAAGGCTGCCGATTTTTCCGGGTTATCAGATAAAATGGACGGGAGAGGCGGATGTTGTTCAAGGGGACCGCTACCAGGGAACGGCGTTCGATATCCTCGGCCACCGCTCGGTGTGAGAGGATGGCGATGCCGACCTCTGCTTTGACGCCCTGACGGACCGCCTCTGTGCTGCCCATCTCGGCAACGATCTGTAGTTGACTGAGATCCAGGTGCTTTTCGAGCAGCTGGGTCACGACCCGGCGGGTGCCGGAGTCCCGTTCCCGGATGATCATTGGCTCGTTGAGCAGCTGGGTGGGTTCCACGGTCTTTTTTTTGGTAAAAGGATGGGTGGGATACACGGCCAGGACCAATTCGTCGTCAAGTATCTCCATCCATTTCAGGGCCGGGTCGCTCCAGCGGGCACCGACCACGCCGAATTCGGTGTCGCCGGCCAGAACGCCGTCTGCCACCGTACGCGAGTTGCCGATGGAGAGGGTGATCTGGATGGCGGGATGGAGTTTTTTGAAGGCGCCGATTTGTTGCGGCAGGACATAGGCACCGGGGATGGTGCTGGCCCCAAGGGAAAGATGACCGGCCAGGGTGCCGCGATAGCTGGCCATGGCCTGCATGGTTTCCTGGCGAAGGCGGATGATCTTTTTGGCGTATTTGTAAAGAATCTGCCCTGCCTGGGTTGGCAGAGCCTCGCGGCCCAGGCGGTCCACCAGCCGTTCCCCGAGAATTTCTTCCAGGCTGCGGATGTGTTCGCTCACCGTGGGTTGGGAAAGAAAACTGGCCTCCGCGGCCTTGGTAAAACTCTTCAGATCAACGACCTTGCAAAAGACCTCAAGACGATGAATATCCATGGGAAAATTGGTCCTCTCGACTATTGATTATGATAGTTATAGTCGATATAGGCCATTTATGATCTCAATGCAAGGGGTGTGTGGTTTTTGTCTCGCAATCTTTTGTTTTTGCGGAAGGATCATCGCAACCGCTGCAGTTGCAGCTGCAGCCGGTTTTGTTCCCGCTGAGCTGGCGGCGGATGCGACGACCGAGGAAAAACATGCAAGCCACGATGATAAAAAGGATGATGATGTTCTGCCACATGACGCTCCTCCTTGGTTTCGGTTGGTTTATCCGGCAAAGCCCAGCGCCCGGCCGCTCTGATAGACCAGGGTGGCCAGCAAAAAGGCGAAACCGGTGTTGAAACAGATGGAAAACAGCCCCCACTTCCAGGAGCCGGATTCCTTTGAGATGCACACCACCGTGACAAAGCAGGGTGCGTAAAACATGACAAAGACGATGAGGGCCAGGGCCACCACCGGGTTCCAGTGAGGGTCTTTTGCCAGGGTTTCGGAAAGGGAGGTATTGTTTTTTGGGTCGGTCTCGCCTAGGGAGTAGGCCGTACCCAGAGTGGTGACGATGACCTCCTTGGCCGCAAAGCCGCCTACCAAGGCAATATTGGTCCGCCAGTCAAAGCCGGGCAGCCAGCTGACCGATTCCATGGTCGTGCCGATCCTGCCGGCCAGGGAATGGCGCAGGGCGCTGCCCGCCTGGGCGGTGTCGATGGCGTGTTCTTTAAGTTGTTGATCATCCGCAGTCTGGGCGGCAGAGGCGGCTACCTCTTGGCGTTGCTGGGCGAAGTTCTGTTCTTCCGATTGCGGCAGACCGGGAAAGGTCATCATGGCCCAGATCAGGATGGAGATGGCCAGGATGGTGGTGCCCGCTTTTTTGATATACTGCCAGGTTCTTTCCCATGTGTGGATGAGCAACCCCCGGAAGGTTGGAAAGCGGTAGGGCGGCAGTTCCATGACAAAGGGGGTGGATTCGCCGCGCAACACGGTGAGTCGTAGGATTTTGGCGGCGGTGAGCGCCACGATCCAGGCCAGCAGGGTCAGGAGAAACATGAGTTGGGCCTGGCTGCGGGAAAAGAAAGTGGCGGTAAGCAGGGCGAGCACCGGCAGCTTGGCCCCGCAGTTCATGAAGGAGACAGTGAGCAGGGTGGCCAGCCGTTCGCGGGGGGAGCGCAGCGTGCGCGCTGCCATGACCCCGGGCACGGCACAGCCCCCGGCAATGCCGCCGGAAACGATGTAGGCCATGACCGAACTCCCGTGCAGCCCGAAGATGCGGAAGACCCGGTCCATCATGAAGGCAACCCTGGCCAGGTAGCCGGAGTCTTCAAGGATGGCGATGCCGAAAAACATGAACATGATCAGCGGCACAAAGCCAAGCACTCCGCCCATCCCGTGGATGACTCCGGAGATGAGCATGGATTTCAGGTGGCCGTCCGGCAACAGCGTGTTCAGGTTGGTGCTCAGCCAGTCGAAAAATACCGCAAACCAGGAGACTGGCAACTGGCTGTAGGTGAAGGTGAATTTGTAGAGGCCTAGGAGAATGGCCAGCATGATCAGCGGGCCCATAAATCGGTTGGTCAGAACCTTGTCGATCCGGTCCGAGGCATGAAGCCGGTCGATGTCGAATTTATGGGTGATCACCTCCTGGCGGAGCACAGACTTGATATAGCCGTATCGGTGGTCGGCAATGATGGCCTCGGGATAGGTTTCCATGGTCTTGAGAAGATGCTCGCTGACCTTGGTCACGATCTCCTGAAGCTCCCCGTCAACCGCCGGGTCGGTTCTTCTCCCCTTTTCCCGGATCTGGCTGTCGCCCTCCAGATATTTGAGTGCCAGCCAGCGCGGGGCATAGCTGTCTGTCATGAACCCTGCCGTGGTGATACGTTGCGCCATGGTTTGCAAGGCGAGGTCAACGTCTTCCCCGTAAGAGATATACAGGGGATCCCAGGGGGCGCTTTTGCGGGCCAGATCCAGGGCTGCGGCCATCAGCTCGGGTGTGCCTTTGCCGGAGCGGGCAATGATTGGGATAACCGGCACATTGAGCAGGGCGGAAAGTTTTTGGGCGTCGAGGCTGATGCCGCGATCTTGAGCCACGTCGATCATGTTGAGGGCGATAACCATGGGCACGCCAAGCTCGAGAAATTGGGTGGAAAGATAGAGATTGCGTTCCAGATTGGAGGCGTCGGTGATATTGATGACCACATCGGGTTTTTCCTGCACCAGATAGTCGCGGGCCACCACCTCTTCCACCGAATAGGCGGTGAGGGAGTAGGTGCCGGGCAGATCGATGATCGTGGCTTCTTCGCCGCTGGCAAAGGTGTACGTCCCTGCTTTTTTTTCCACGGTGACGCCGGGGTAGTTGCCCACATGCTGACGGGCGCCGGTCAGGGTGTTGAAAAGGGTGGTTTTGCCCGCGTTGGGGTTGCCTGCCAGGGCGATGGTAAGGGGTGTTGACATGCTCGTGCCTCGTTACGGGAAATCAGGCGATTTCCACTTCGATATAGTCTGCTTCGCTGTTGCGCAGGGTCAGGGTGCCGCCCATGATTCGGATTGCCACCGGATCGAAGAGGGGAGCCCGGCCCATGATGGTTATGCGGGTGCCGGGGACAATACCCATGTCGCGGATGCGTCGGCCAAGCTCGCCGCCGACCTTGACTGCGGTAATGGTGCCCGACTGATCTTTCTGCATTTTGCGGAGTGGAACTGTTGGCATGCGTGCTCTCCATAGTACCGGGTGGCGATTGCTGCTAATGAGGGGCAATAATAAAAAGTCACGGTTAAGAAGTCAATATCTTTTTTAGGTTGTAGAATAAAATTATGTAACCCAAACTTTTAGGCCGCATAATTTTCATCCAGGAAAGAACTGGTTGATCCGAGCGGAGTCGGTGGTTCTGGCCAAGGGAGTTTCAGAAGAGATAATGCCTGGAGAATGTCGCGCCCCACCCTCAGGTGCAAGAGAGTGGGGCGCGTTGTTGCTAATCACGGGTGTTGCGCATCATGCCCAGGGAGTTTGGGTGGTGCATGTCCGTGTCCATGTCAATGGTGTGGCAGACCTTGCAGTTGCGGTTGGCGCCCAGAGGGTAGGGATTGCCTTGATACTGTCGGGGGCCGAAGTTGTCGCGTTCCTTTTCGTAGGGGTTGGTGGCAGGATACTCGGCATGGGTGCTGCCGTGGCATGCAGCGCAATGGATGCTGCCGAAGTCGTCGTGCCGGTTGCGGTAGAGATCCTTCCCGTCTTTGCCCCAAACATTAAAGGCGCTGTCTGTCTCGGGTGGGGCAAAGTTTACATGGCAGGTAAGGCAATCCGGTTGCTGCTGCCAGGGGGTGCGGGGTTGTATCCCAGCAAGGCCTGTTGCCAGCCGAGGTTTGAGGTGCTGCATCAGCCGGTCCGCCCCCGCTTTTCCGGCTTTTTTCTCGGCTAAAAGCAGGGCCAGGGCGTGGTCCTCCAATGCGCCGTGGCAGTTGGTGCAGTCAAGCCCGGCATCGTGATGGATGCCGCGGAAAGAACGGGTGGCGCCCTGCGGATTGCTTGGGTGACAGAGGGCGCAGGCCTCGGCGCCACGTCCGCTAAGAAAATTGGCATGGAAGCCATGGATGGAGGCGGAGAGGTTGAGAACTCCGGCTTTGCCGGGGGCATTCAGCATCGGGTCCGGATGGCAGCTCTGGCAGAGGACGGGTTTGCCTGCCTTGGCCAAGCCCACCAGTGTGGTCTTGTTGAATCGGTCATGCATGGCCAGGATGTCGTGGGCAGTGGCGACAGAGAGTCCGGTCGTTCCCCTGCGCCACCCTCCCCCATGACAGGTTTTGCAGCCCATCTCGGTTGCAACCGGGGCCACCATGCGGGTAGTGGCAAGAAGGGCATTGGTGGACTTGTCACGGGCCTCGATGGTAAAGGTCGGATAGGGATGGTAACCTCCTTGCGCGGGATAGGGAACCACCGGAACCTTTTCCGCAACAAAGGCCTTGTCTCCTTTTTTGAGCAGCATGGTGCCGGAAAGCCCCTGGCCGGAAAGGCCGATATTGTCGGGCAGGCTGATACCCGACAGAGAAGGCGCTTTCCAAAAGTTCACCTGCCGGGCGGGTTTTTCAAAGCCCGGCCCCACCCGGAAAAAAAGAACCACGCCTTCGGTGACTACCTCCGGGGTTGGCCCGCGCTTGATGAGCTGGGCAAAGAGATCGTTTCCTGGTGGCATGAGGCTGAAATAACCGTCCGCGTCGCTTATGCTGTGCATACCAAGGTTGTTCCAGGCAAGAAGGACATATCCGCTCTGCTCCGGGTTAAAAGGCAGTGGGGCAAGCGGCGGGGCGCTCAGCGGTGCGGGGTTTTCAGCCACTAAGGCCTTCCTGTCACGCAGACTCTCAACAATAAAAGAGGCCAGGGCGTGGCGTTCCTGGTCGTTGCCGGGGAAGGGCGGCATACAGCGGATCAGCTTGCCCTGTCCGCTTATCTCGGACTCCATGGCATAGACCGATTCGTATTTGGCGCTCATTTTTTTGATATCCCGCATGGGGCCGCCCACGGAATGACAGGAAGAGCACATAATATTGAAGAGCTGCCGGCCAACCACCAGCCGATTTTCCTCGGTGATTTCCTTGGTGACCCATTTGGCCGAGGTCAGGATGCCCTGGGCCTGGATCGCATCGAGATTCTTTGCCAGGATGGAATTGGCGTAGATGTGACCGTACAGGGTAAAGGGCCGGCGGCTGCCTTCCCGGATGTATTCAAAGGAACCCATGTAGGTGATGCCTAAAAGCAGAAGGACCACGGCCAGAGTGCGCGTGGCTGTCTGCGGCAGTCGGATCACCATGATAAGGCCGCCGAGAAAAAGAAGCGGGGAGGCCCAGAGAAAGACGGTGAGAAAGGGGGCCAGCTCCGGGCTGAAGTTTGCGATCCAGGCACTTTGCGGCTCGGGCAGGGATTGGACATACCACCAGGCCGAGGCCAGGAATAGCAGAAAAGGGGCAAGGAGCCAGGTGGCGCAGTAGCGGACCATGCGCAGGCGCAGGGTTTGCTCCTTGATGGCGGTGGAGGTCAGGAAACCGTAAAGTCCAGCCAGCATCAGACAGAGAAAGGTTCGGAAAAAGAGGGCTGGCCAGAAGGTGGGATTGAAGAAGCCGTCCCAAAAGTTGCCGGTGCGCAGCCATTCGCCAGGGGTGAGCATGAAGCCGATGATCCCATTGATGGCAAAGAGGGAGAGCCAGGCAAAGATGAAATAAAGCCAGCCGATGATCAGGTGATTGTGGCGCTCCATGCGGCCAAAGGTTTGATAATAGATGAGGATGGAAACGATCTCCGCGAAAAAAAAGACCCATTCAATGGCCCAGGCGAAGACAAAGTTGTGGATGAGGATGGAGGTGGCTGCCGGGGCGATGAGGGCGATGGTGAACCAGATGCCCACCCCGGTTATGGCGCCCAGCACCAGGGTGAGGAGCAGGAAAAACTTGGTGTGTTGCCGGGTGTAGTCCAGGATAGCCTGCGAGCTTTCCCGGTAGCCTTTCATCTCGGTGAGTACGAGGAAAAGGCCGCCGCCAATGGCGAAATGGGAGATATACACATGGAAAACGGCGATGCAGGCGATGAGCAGGCCGCCACCGGAAAAATCCAACTGCCAGACCGGATAATTCATCAGCGCACCTCCTCAGGAACCCGGGCTGCGAGCCTGAGCATGTAAATGACCACGGTAACCCCGATCACCAGGATAGCTACAAAAAGAAACATCGGCCCCCACTGCGGCACGACCAGCAGATCGGCGGGGTGGAAGTATCTGGCCAGATAGGCCTGTCTGGCCAGATCCCGCACCAGAACCATGAAGAGGACTGTTGCCGCCATGGCGAAGGTGGTCGGCCAGACCCGTTCTTTGGCTCCAAAGTAAAGACTGTAAAAGGCTGCGATCAGGGCGGTCACGAAGAGGCTGGTGTGCAGAGCTGAACCGCCGACGAAAAGGTGGTGCACGTTTTTAGGCAGGGAAAAAAGAAAGGGGATGCCTGTGCCGATTTCAACCACCGTGGCGTAGGTAAACCATTTCATCCCAGTACTCAGACGTTTCATAGCCCCGGGGTCACCTTTTTTTTGTTGAAAAAAGGCGAGGATTGCCAGAAAAAGACCGCCGACCGACACGGAGGCCACCACAAAATGCAGATAGCGGGGGAGGAGAGTCGGGTCGGCAAGGTTTAGGAAGGTGCCGTCCGGTCTGTGAAAATAAACGCTCCAAATATGCGGGGTCTGTAGCAGGGTTATATTATTGACAAAGAGAAAGGCGATTGTCAGCAGGAGTAGGAGGCTTGTGGCCAGTGCCCGTTTCCGGGAGGAGGCGGGCAGGTCGGCTGCCATTTTATAGAGATAGGCACTGTAATAGGCGAGAATGAGCAGGCCGATGATGGAAAGCCAGTAAGCTCCCATGAGGATGGAGCTTGTATAGATGAAGTGGCCGTAGAGCACCTGGAGGAAAAGAAGGGGCGCCACCCCGAAGTTCACGGCAAAGGCGATGGTGTATGGCAGTTTGGAGGCAATATCTTGACAGGGAGGCGGGTCGGTGGGCTGGGCCCTCATTTCCCTAACCAGGGCGATTATGGCGCTGCCCAGCATGGCATTCATGAAAATAAGGTGGCAGAAAAAAGTCAGGATAAGAAGAATTTCGAAAAAACCCCAGGGCGCCGGAATGGTGTCGGGGGTTGGGATAAGATAGGCTGGGTCCATGGCTGGTCTCCGTGTGGATAAAATTTTCTTAAGTATAGCATAAAAAGGATGTGCAGGAAAAAAATCCGACAGAACAGGGGCATGCCGAGAGGGAAAAAAACGTCCTGAGTTGTAAAGAAGATAAAATGAGATAATAGCAGTAATATTGAGCTATGAAGAGAAAAACGTAATGTTTAGCGGTTAATGAAATGAT
>Ga0315272_10001403_pt1 | contig 11992 bp, 14 predicted proteins | sample C3_middle_MG_FD_203918 | JGI IMG/M metagenome (GOLD analysis project Ga0315272, IMG submission 203918) | Sediment microbial communities from Yellowstone Lake, YNP, Wyoming, USA - C3_middle | ecosystem: Environmental > Aquatic > Freshwater > Lake > Sediment | place: USA: Wyoming | collected...
CTGCTTTTGATCGTGCCAATTCAGACGACTGAACGGGTTTTGCTTGGACTGCTCTGATGCGCCGGGCTGGGCGCATTTCGATGGCGTGAACTGGCTGCTGGATTTGCATGTTCAGCCAGGCGCAAAGCAGGACGGCGTGGTCGGGCAGCACGGCGACCGCCTCAAGCTAAAGATTTCCGCTCCGCCAGTCGATAACAAGGCAAATGCGCACCTTCTACGCTGGCTGGCAGTGCAATTGGGTGTCCCGAAATCCGGCGTCAAGCTGATACGCGGCGACACTTCAAGGCTGAAAACAGTGGCGATTAGCGGCGCAGACCCCCCTTGGCGATTACTCGAGAAAAAAATCAAAACATGAGCGTGCGTTTGGAACAAGAGGTTGCTGATTACAGCGAGCGGCGTATTCGTCTGTCGTCTGCCATCAGCGATTATGCAGAGTGGCTGGACCGGTTGCACGGCATTGATGTGGAACGCAGCTTGCGCCTGACCGACACAGCGGCCAGCCTTAAAAAAGACCGTCTGGTCATCGCGTTTGTGGCGGAGTTTTCGCGCGGCAAAACCGAGCTGATCAATGCCCTGTTTTTTGCCGACCACGGGCAGCGCCTGCTGCCGTCGGATGTGGGCCGCACCACCATGTGCCCGGCGGAGCTGTTTTCCGATACGGATGAAGCGCCCTATCTGAAACTCTTGCCGATTGAGACGCGCACGCGCAATGAATCGCTCGGGCAGTTGCGCCATATGCCGGTGGAGTGGAGCCGGGTTAACTTGAACGCCGGTGACCCGCACCAGGTGCAGGAAAGCCTGAAGAAGCTGACCGAAACCAAATCGGTGCCCGCGACGGAAGCGATAGCGCTAGGTTTGTGGGATAAAAGCGATCCGACCGAACACCATCGTTTGCAGTCTGACGGCACGGTCGAAATTCCGGTGTGGCGTTATGCGCTGGTGAATTTTCCGCATCCCCTGTTGCAGGCAGGCCTGACCATACTGGATACGCCCGGCCTGAACGCCCTCGGTGCCGAGCCGGAGCTGACGCTATCGGTGATTCCCAATGCGCATGCCGTGATTTTTCTGCTTGCCACCGATACCGGCGTGACGCGTTCCGACCTTGAAATCTGGCAAAAACATGTGCATCGCCACACCAATTATCACATTGCAGTGTTGAATAAAATCGACATGCTGTGGGACGAACTGAAAAGCGATTCCGAGATTCGCGCGTCGATTGAGCGCCAGGCAATGGAGACTGCGCGCATTCTGAAATTGCCGCCGAGCCAGGTATTTGCGGTGTCCGCACAAAAAGCGCTGAGCGCCAAAATCATGGCCGACCCGGCGCTACGCATGCGCTCGGGGATTGACGCGCTGGAGTATCTGCTGGCGCATCAGATCATCCCGGCGCGACGCGATATTCTGTGTCACTCCGTCAACCAGGAAATTGTCGGTATGCTGGATGAAAGCCGGGTCGGCATGTCTGCGCGGGTTCGGCGCAGCAGCGAGGAGTTGATTCAGCTGACCCAGTTGTCGGGCAAAAACCGCGAACTGGTCGAGCAGGCGCGCACCCAGTTGCAAGCAGAAAAAGAGTCGTATGACGCGACTGCCGAACAGTTTAAACAAACGCGCAGGATATTGCAGGGACAGGGCGAACTGCTGCTGGCGCAACTGTCGGATGTTGCGCTGAATGACCTGCTCGAAGCCGCGCGCCAATCGATGGAAGCAAGCTGGACGACGCGCGGCCTGACGTCGGGAATCAATCAGATGAGCGAACAGATGACTGCGCGTTTCAAACAGGCAGCGGCCCATGCCGACAATTTGCTGGACTCGCTGGAGCAGGCCTATTCGCGTTTCCATATCCAGCACAAGCTGCCCAAAATGGAAGTGCCACGGCTTGATCTCTCGGCGTATCAGCACCGGCTGAAAGTCCTGATCCGGGAAACCGAGGAATTCTGCCGCGACCCGGCCAATCTTTTGTTGGAAAAACGTTTTATGATCCGACGCTTTTATGCCGGCCTGGTCGATCAAGCTCGGAAGGCGTTTGAACTAGCCAGGGTTGCGTCCGAACGCTGGCTGCGCATTGCGCTGGATCCGGTGATGACGCGCATACGCGAACACAAACTGAGCCTCGATACGCGTCTGGCCAGCCTGAAAAAAATTCTTGGGAATATGGGCACGCTGCACAACCGCATGACCCAGATCAAACAGGACATCAGCGATATGCGGAAAGACAAACTGATGCTGGATGAAATCGGCGCACGTCTGGCGAGCTGATTTTTCAGGCGTTAAGTCGGCTTAGCAGACTTGCCGTTCGATCTGGATCGATGTTGCGAATCAGTTTTTGCGCCCCTGGCGTGACGGTATCCAGATGCGTTTTCAATACCTGCTGTTTGACAGACAGCAGGCTGGTTGGCTGCATCGAAAACGCGCGCAACCCCAATCCCAGTAACAAACGGGTTAACGCCGGATCGCCCGCCATTTCACCGCACACCGCGACGGATTTTCCGGCTTTGGCGCCGGCACGTATGGTCTGCTGAATCAGGCTGAGCACCGCCGGATGCAAGGGATCGTACAGGTGCGCCACGCTGTCGTCGGCGCGATCAATGGCGAGCGTGTACTGGATCAAATCGTTGGTGCCGATTGACAGGAAGTCGAGCTGATCCGCAAAAACTGCGGCGGACAGGGCGGCGGCGGGAACTTCGATCATGCCGCCAATTTCAATTCCCTCGTCGAACTTCAAGCCGTCGCGGCGCAATGCCTGGCGGGCTTCGTCGATGAGTTGCAAGGTTTGGCGCAGCTCCATAAAACTGGCCAGCATCGGAATCAGAATGCGTGTGCGACCGTGCGCAGAGGCACGCAGAATCGCCCGCAACTGGGTATGAAACAGGCCCGGTTCGGCCAGGCATAAGCGAATCGCACGCAAGCCCAGCGCAGGATTGTCCGCCATCGAGTGTCCCCACGGCGCCTGCTTGTCAGCGCCCAGGTCGAGCGTGCGGATGGTGACCGGTTTGCCGTCCAGCGCTTCGACTACGGTTTTGTAGGATTCGTATTGCTCGTCTTCAGTCGGAAGATCGTCGCGGTTTAAGAACAGAAACTCGCTACGGAACAGGCCAATACCGGTTGCCCCCGATTCCAGCACGGCGGGAATATCCTGCGGCAGTTCGATGTTCGCGTGGAGCGCGATCACGGTGCCGTCCAGCGTGGTGGCTTTGCTGGTTTTAAGGCGCTTGAGTTTGTCGGTGTCGATGCGCCACTGGTTCTGGCGCAGGCGATATTCCGCAAGAATGACCTCGTCCGGATTGACGATCACCACGCCTTCGCGGCCATCGACGATCAGCATGTCCTGATCGCGGATCAGGCCGCGTGCATTGTGCAATGCCATTACCGACGGCATCGCCATGCTGCGTGCCAGAATCGCTGTGTGCGACGTCGCCCCCCCGAGGTCGGTGATAAACGCCGCGAAGCGCACGCTCTTGAACAGAATCATGTCGGCGGGCGACAGCTCATGCGCCACCAGGATGCGGTCTGCGTCGCCGCCGCCGACCAGTGGCAAATGGCTGGGGTGCCCGGTCAGCACTTTCAGTACGCGCTGCACCACTTGCACCACGTCTTCCTGGCGGCTGCGCAGATAGGCGTCGTCGATTTCTTCAAAGCGCGCCACCAGCGCTTCCATTTGCTGTGCCAGTGCCCATTCTGCGTTGCATTGTGTGGTCGTAATCAGCCGTTTTGGCTCTTCGGCGATCATCGCGTCACCCAGAAACATCAGGTGCATGTCCAGAAATGCGGACAGTTCGGCGGGCGCATTGTGCGGGATATGGCTGCGCAAGGTTTCGAGCTCGGCGAGCGTTTGCAGGATAGCTTCGTCAAAGCGCGCCAGTTCTTCGGCGATATATTTTTTGTCGAGGACGTAATGCGGGACTTCTACGCGTGCATGCGAGGTCAGGTGCGCGTGCCCGATGGCAATGCCGCCGGAGACACCGATGCCATGCAGGCTAAAACTCATTCGCCTTCACCGAACTTGTCGTTGATGAGTGCGGTAAGCGCGGCCATCGCGGGAGCTTCGTCCTCACCTTCGATTTCGATATTGATCGTACTGCCGCGCGCCGCCGCCAGCATCATCACCCCCATGATGCTCTTGGCATTGACGCGGCGCCCGTTGCGCGCCAGAAACACTTCGCTTTTAAAGTTGGAAGCAGTTTGCGTCAGTTTTGCCGAAGCGCGCGCATGCAGGCCCAGCTTGTTGATGATTTCAATTTCCTTTTGCTGCATGGCACATGGTCTCGGAGATGTGATCGATGCTGGCGCGACCGCCATTGACAATGCGCTCCACCAGTTGAAGCAGCGGCATGCTGTCGCGGTAATTCAACGCTTTCAACAGCATCGGCAAATTCACCCCGGCCACGCCTTCGACGTGGTCGGGCGCCAGCAGCCGGCACAGCGTGTTGCAGGGGGTGGCGCCGTAAATGTCAGCCAATACCAGCACGCCGCCGCCTTGATCGAGTTCGGCGATACGTGCTTGAAGAATGGCAGTTCGTTCGTCGGGATCAGCATGCCCCATGAAATTGAGCGCTGCCAAATCCGTGGGGCGTTGACCCAGAACATGCGTGGCACACTCGACCAGACTCTCGGCCAGCGTGCCGTGGGCTACGACCAGAATACCTATCATTTCGGAATATCAGATGGCTTCAATAGTGATTATTCTAGCGGAGTCGTGTCGCTAACGCAGGGGAGACGGTTTTTTTACCGCCCGCATCGACCGCGAGATACGCACTGACACCCATGCGCGCCGCGCTATCTTGCACATGCTCAACACCACCTATAAACAGCGGTTTGGACAACGCATCCGAGCGCGTACCCGCGTGCAAGCCCGCTATCAGCACCGTCACCGATTGCATGCCCATCGCCGGAAAGCCCGTGCGCGGGTCGATCAGATGGCAGTAGCGCGTGCCGCCCACTTCAAAAAAACGCTGGTAGTCGCCCGAGGTGCCGAGCGCTTCGCCATCGTGCAAATCCAGTGTGGCCAGCATGCCCGGTTGGCGCGGGTGCTGGATGCCAATGCGCCAGGGCCGGTCGCCGTGTTGCCCCAGGGCAATGAGATTGCCGCCGATGTTCACCAGCGCGTTCCTGATGCCGTACGCTTTGAGAATGCGCACGGATTCGTCCAGCGCATAGCCTTTGGCGTAACCGCCGAGATCAAGTTGCAGCGACGGGTTGTCGCTCCAGGCGATGCCATTTTCGATATGCAGATCGCTCATGCGCGGTGCAGCCTTAACCCGCCGCATAATTTCATTGGCTGCGGGTATGCGGCTTTGCGGCGTGTCCGACTGAAATCCCCACAGCGCAATCAACTGGCCGATGGCCGGATTGAACAGCCCCCCGGACTGCTCGGAGATTGCCGTTGCATCGGTCAAAAGCGCGGCCAGTTCAGGATCAATCGCAGCGTGTTCATGGCGGGCAAACGCGGCGTTCAGGCGCGACAAATCGCTGGGCTGCCAGGCGTGCAGCTTGCGGTGCAGTTGATCGAAACGTGCAAGCACTGCGGCGATGGCGGGTTTGGCATGTGATTCTGAATCATCAATGACGCTGACTTCAACCAAGGTGCCAAAGACGTAGGCTTGTTCGGTGACAACATCGTCGTTGTGCGTGCAACCTGCGACGACGAGAAGCAGCAGGCAGGCAAGAAGCTTGCGGATCATGTTTTTAGAAAGGACGTAGGGTTAAATAGCGAAGCGCATTGCGCCGCATGGCTGCATGTCAATGCTCAAGCGCAGCAATAAATTGCCCTGCCACATCAAACCCGGTCTGCACGGTGATTTCCTGAAACCCGGTTGGACTCGTCACATTGATTTCGGTCAGACAGTCTCCGATCACGTCCAGCCCAACCAGAAACAGGCCGTGCTCCCGCGCCCACGGCGCGATGGCATCGGCGATTTCGCGGTCGCGAACCGACAGCGCTTGCGCGCGCCCGGTGCCGCCTGCGGCCAGATTGCCACGGGTCTCACCTGCTTTCGGAATGCGCGCCAGCGCCCACGGCACCACTTCGCCACCGATAATCAGAATGCGTTTGTCGCCTTGTGAAATTTCGGGCAAATAGCGCTGCGCCATAATCGGTCGGCGGGCATGATGGGTCAGCGTTTCAAGAATGGCATTGCGGTTGGGATCGGTCGCGGTCAACCGGAAAATTCCGCTGCCGCCCATCTCGGTCAGGGGTTTGACGATGATGTCGCCGTGCGTTGCCAGAAACACCGCAATCTCGTCCGTGTGCGCACTCACCAGCGTTGGTGCGATGAACTGCGGGAAATTCAGGATGGCGAGTTTTTCGTTGAAGTCGCGCAACGCAGACGGACGGTTGAGCACGCGCGCGCCGTTTTTTACCGCCACATCGAGCAGCTGGGTGGCGAGCAGATAGCCGGTATCGACCGGCGGGTCGGTGCGCATCAGCACGGCATCAAACCCGGCCAGCGCCAGACTGGATTCGCCGTTAGCGCTGTACCAGTCATCGTCGTTTCGCACAGTCAGCGCCATGCACTTTGCCAGCGCCTGACCGTCGCGCAGCATCAAATCCGCCGTAGTCGCGGCACACACCGTATGGCCGCGCGCCGTCGCCGCACGCATCATCGCAACCGAAGAATCCTTATAGGGTTTGAGCGTGGCGAGCGCGTCAACGATGAACAGCAGTTTCATGCGGCCTCGTTCAGCGCTTCATCAAGTTCGATAGATGCCGCCAGCATCGCCAGCCGCGCAATCACGCCATAGGCGTAAAAGCGGTTGGGCGTGGCGTCCGGGTTAGCGCTGCGGTCGGGCATCTGGCAACTGGTATCAAACGCCAACGGCACAAAATGCATGCCCGCACTGTTGAGGTTTTCGTCGATCCCGCGCCCGGTATGCACGCGATAAAACCCGCCCACCACAAAGTGGTCGATCATGTAGACCACGGGTTCGGCGACCGCATCGTGAATGCTTTCGAAGGTGTACACGCCTTCCTGGATCAGCACTTCGGTCACTTCCACGCCTTCTTTTCCGACCGCCATTTTGTTGCGTTGCTTACGGTTGAGGTCGCGCACGTCATCCGGGCTTTTCACCGTCATGATGCCCATGCCGTAGGTGCCTGCGTCGGCTTTAACAATGATGAACGGCGACTGGTCGATGCCGTATTCACGGTATTTTTCGCCGATTTTTTTCAGCATCACATCGACTTTTTCGGCGAGACAGGCTTCGCCCTCACGCGCCTGAAAATCAATCCGTCCACATTTGTCAAAGTAGGGATCGATCAGCCACGGGTCGATGTTGATCAGGCGCGCGAACTCGCCCGCAACATGGCTGTAGGCCGTGAAGTGTTTTGATTTGCGGCGCGTTGCCCAGCCCGCGTGCAGCGGCGGCATGATGGTCTGCTCGATACCTTTCAGGATGCCCGGCGCGCCAGCCGACAGATCGTTATTCAGCAGCACAGCGCAGGGGTCGAAGCCTTCCAGCCCGATGCGGTCGCCACGGCGCACCAGCGGTTCCAGCGTGAGCCGCCCGCCAGCGGGCAGTTCCAGTACCGTGGGTTCGGTGATCTCCGGGATCAGCGTGCCGATGCGTACGACCAGCCCGGTCTGGCGCAGGATGTGCGCGAGCATCGCCACGTTTTGCAGATAGAAGGTATTGCGCGTGTGGCTCTCGGGGATGAGCAGCAGGCGCTGCGCATCGGGGCAGATTTTTTCCACCGCGCCCATCGCCGCATGCACGCACAGCGACAGAAACTCCGGGTTCAGATTATTGAATCCGCCGGGAAACAAATTGGTGTCTACCGGCGCCAGCTTGAAACCGGCATTGCGAATATCGACCGAGGTGTAAAACGGTGCCGACTGCTCCTGCCATTGCTGGCGAAACCAGTGCTCGATCGTCGGTTGTGCATCAAGCAGCCGTTTTTCCAGTTCCAGCAGGGGGCCGGTTAATGCTGTGGTGAGGTTGGGGACCATACAATGTCATCTTCCAGGTAATGCTTCATTTTAGCGAATGTTCGACATCGTGCTCTATCAGCCAGAAATTCCGCCCAACACCGGCAACCTGATCCGGCTCGCCGCCAATACCGGCTGCCGTCTGCATCTGGTCAAACCGCTGGGCTTTGATCTCTCCGACAAACAGCTTGCGCGTGCCGGGCTAGACTATCACGACATGGCCAGCGTCACCGAGCATGAAGACTGGCAGGCCGTGCGTGCGGCCCTGCCAGGGCGGCGCTGGTTTGTCTTTACCACCCGCGCCACCGCGCCCTACGCCGAAGCAAAATTCGGCCCCGGCGACGTGCTGCTGTTTGGCCGCGAAACCAGCGGCCTGCCCGATGCAATCCATGCCGAATTCGATGCCGGTCAGCGTTTTCGCCTGCCGATGGTGGCGGGTTCGCGCAGCATGAATCTCGCCAATACCGTCAGCGTCGTTTTGTTTGAAGCCTGGCGGCAGAATGGTTTTGTGGGCGGATACTGAGTTATTTTTTGGAGTGCGTGCAGCATTGGATGAATCAATTTTCTTATGGGCACTTCTATAAATCCCGTTAAATTCTACCTGCCGTCATCAAGTTTTATTTTTTGATGACGTTCGGATGAGATTTGCAACGTTTACGGCGGTTTGTTTATTTTCTCAGTCAATGTCGGCTATTTTGGGTGACCATCCGCCCGCTTTCATGCGGTTGCCCGCGCAACCGACGCACCTATGTCGAGCATGACCACACGCGCCAGCTCCCGCGTCGCCGCAGTGGTGATGATTTCACCGCGAAAGCCGCGCTTGACCAGGAGCGGTAGCCGTCCGCAATGATCCAGATGGGCGTGGGTCAGCAGGACATAATCGATAGCCGCAGCATCAAAACCGAAAGGGGCGGCGTTCTCTTCGCTGAGTTCATGCCCGCCTTGATACAGCCCGCAGTCAATCAGCACGCGCTTGCCTGCGCACTCCACCAGATGGCAGGAACCGGTGACGCTGCGGTCGGCGCCGTGAAAGGAAATATTCAAGATTGTTCTCCCAGTGAGCGGTGGCTTGCCATGAAGCGTTCGCGGGCGCACGCAAGGGGCACGCTGTCAGTGGATGATAGGCAATGCCGCGCGGCTTTGCTATGCACGCCGCTAGAACTCGGCTTTGATTTCCCGGTTTAGCAGCGCGTTGACGGCTTCCGCAGCGGGCAGGCCTTCGAACAGCATCTGACAGACGCCGCGCGTAATTGGCATGTCGATCCCCAGTTCGGTGGCGCGGGTGGATACTTCGCGCGCGCTGGCGACGCCTTCGGCGACGTGGCCAAGATCGTTGAGGATGGTATCGAGGCTTTGGCCGCGCGCGAGGCGCAGCCCGACCTGGCGGTTGCGCGAGAGGTCGCCGGTGGTGGTGAGGATGAGATCGCCCAAACCGGACAAGCCCATGAAAGTTTCGAAGCGGCCGCCGAGTTGCACGCCGAGTCGGGTCATTTCTGCCAGGCCGCGGGTGACCAGTGCGGCGCGCGCATTGTGGCCGAGGGCGAGTCCGTCGCAAATACCGGCGGCGATGGCGATGATGTTTTTGACTGCGCCGCCGATTTCCACACCGATCAGATCATCGCTGGCGTAAATCCGCATGCGCGATCCCGACAGGGTTTCGGCCATGCTGTGGGCAAAGGCCAGGTCGCGTGAGGCGAGGGTGAGCGCAGTGGGATGGCCCTGGGCGACTTCTTCAGCAAAGCTCGGGCCCGATAACACGCCAGTTTGCGCAAGCTTGGGCAGGCTGTCGCTAATGACTTGATGCGGCAGTTTGTGGGTGCCGGTTTCGAAGCCTTTGCATACCCACAGCAGCGGCGTAGTGGGCGCGTGCTGCGCGAGGCTTTGTGCAGTGATCCGCAGGCTGTTGGTCGGAACGGCGAGGACGACAAGTCCGGCCTGATCGAGGGCGTTCGTGAGCGAGTCCGTCAGCACGAGGTTTGCGGGCAATGAAATGGCGGGGAGGTAGCGGCTATTTTCGCCGCTGGCCTGCATGTCGCGAATGTGGGCGGTGTTGCGTCCCCACAAGCAGACGTCGTGCTGGCGAGCCCACTGTACTGCGAGCGCTGTGCCCCAGGCACCTGCGCCCAATACGGCGATTTTCATTCGCCCCACACTTCACTCTGGCGCAGCCAGCCGATAAGGCCGTCGGCATGGCGAACCCTGATCCAGCCAGTGCCGCTGTCGTTTTGTACTTCCAGTACGACACCGCGCGTGACCCGAAAACCGGGTTCGGCGTGGTCGTGCGCTTGCTGCCGGACCACGGCTTCGTCGACGCTGACCATGACGGTGCGTGTGTTACCCAGCGCGGCGTTTTCCAGCCAGGCGAGCCGACCGGTGTGGTCGCGCACCTTGGTCCAGTTTTCAGTTTCGACAAACACCTCGAATGGCACGCCGATTCCGGCGACCGCTACTTTACCGGCTTGCCGCGATGGCGCGTCGTACAGGATCGCGGCGTGAGCGGTGCTGCGAAACTGTAGCGCCCATGCCGGGCACGCCAGAATCAGCGCCAGCCCGGCCGCAAGCCAATAGGATTTCACTGCAAGGATTTCAATGAGCTTGGCGGTTCAATGCGTGGCTGCGGGAGCCGCTTGTTGCGCTTGCTGCTGCTGATAAAGCGCCTCGAAATTGACCGGGTTCAGCAATACCGGCGGGAAGCCCGCACGAATCACTACGTCGGAAATAGTCTCGCGTAAATAGGGGAATACGATATTGGGACAGCCGATGCCGAGCACCATGGGCAGTTGGTCGGCGGGTACGTTCTGGATGCGGAAAATGCCAACCTGTGAGCATTCGACCAGGAACATCGTTTTATCGCCAGCCTTGGCTGTGACGGTAACGGTGATGCTGGTCTGGTACAGGTCTTCGCCAACTGCCTGGCTTGAGGTCGACAGGTTCACGTCCATTTGCGGCGTGTCACGATCCAGAAAAATTGCCGGAGCGTTGGGGACTTCTACCGATAAATCCTTGACGTAGAATTTTTCGACGCTGAGTTGCGGTTGTTGCTGTTCTTCGGCCATGTTGTTCAATCCCTGGAAAGTAAAATTAAAAAATGCGCGCATTGCTCCGCGCGGTTGCCGCATATTGTACCTTGAGTGCGGAGGGTCTAAATACCTTGTGCTGCGAGCCAGCGTTTTAGCGCGAGTGCATCCATGGCACCAGCGGTGCGTGCGACTTCGGCACCGTTTTTGAACAGGATCAGGGTGGGAATGCTGCGGATATGCAGCCCCATCGAAATCTGCGGGTGAGCTTCGGTTTCGACTTTGGCGAAGCGGACTTTTGTATTCAATTCGGCCGCGAGTTGCTGGAACACGGGAGCCATCATTTTGCACGGGCCGCACCAGTCAGCCCAGAAATCGACCAGAACCGGCAGGCTGCTTTTCTGGACGAAGGGGTTGAAACTGGCGGTGGTCAGATCGACCGGTTTGCCGGGCAGCAGCGCGGCCGAGCATTTGCCGCATTTAGGGTTGTCAGCGATGCGTGCGTCGGGAACGCGGTTGACGGCAAGACATTGAGGGCAAGGGAGTTCCATTTTGCGTCCTTGAAACGAGTAACTCGTACCAAGGTGGTGACGAAATGTTTCGAATCAAGTCCCGGCCAGAAGTGGCATCAGTTTGCCCGCCGCGTCCAGGTCGGACAGGTCGTCAAAGCCGCCAACGTGCGTGCTGCCGATATAGATTTGCGGCACGGTACGGCGTTCGGTGCGTTCCATCATTTCGAGCTGGCGCGCGGGGTCGAGGTCGATACGGATTTTTTCGATGTGCTCTACGCCACGGCTTTTGAGCAGGCGCTCGGCCGCAACACAATACGGGCACACGGCGGTGCAATACATTATGACTTTAGTCATGCTTTTTTCTCCATTGGCAGGTTGGCTGATTCCCAGGCCATGACGCCGCCCGCAAGATTCGTGACGTTTTCGAAGCCCTGTTTTTTCAGGATGCGGCAGGCTTGCGCTGAGCGTTGACCGCTGCGGCAGCTCACCAGAATGGGTTTGCTCTTGAACTTGTCGAGTTCCTTGATGCGCGCGTTCAACA
>Ga0315272_10001404_pt1 | contig 11991 bp, 10 predicted proteins | sample C3_middle_MG_FD_203918 | JGI IMG/M metagenome (GOLD analysis project Ga0315272, IMG submission 203918) | Sediment microbial communities from Yellowstone Lake, YNP, Wyoming, USA - C3_middle | ecosystem: Environmental > Aquatic > Freshwater > Lake > Sediment | place: USA: Wyoming | collected...
GCGCAGATCGTTGGGCAGCCCTAATTGGAGCAAGAGCACTATCCAATACAAACACACTAGTGGTGAATGCAGGCACTGCGACCACCATTGATTTACTGGGTGGCAATGGCGTTCATTACGGCGGCTGGATCTTGCCAGGACTTAGCTTGATGCAAGAAAGTCTCCAAAGCAATACCGCTCAACTTCCATTGGTAATTCGCTCCAGCACCCCAGCAGCCCAAGCAAAATTTGGTACGAATACTAATGAAGCGATTACTGGTGGTTGTGATGCAGCGCAAATGGGAGCAATATTGCGAGCGGTTTACTTAGCAAAGGAAATCCATCATCCCATTGAACGCATTTGGCTTGATGGTGGAAACGCCAAAATTTTGGCAACTGAAATCAAACAATTTCCAGAATTAGCAGCGCTTCCGATTGAGCCTATTGAAGGATTAGTCTTGCGTGGCCTTTGGGCTTGGCTTCTACAAAATCTCTAAAGGTTCAAATCCGCCTTGATTGGAAGCACTGACTATTTAGCTAGTACGGATCTTGCCCAAAAGAGTTGTTGTAGAGCGCTCATATAAAAATGGGATAGCGATTGCTTTACCGCCCCAAGTCTTCACCAGACGCGTTTCTTCCAAAGTATCGATTTCATAATCTCCGCCCTTGACGTAAATATCCGGACGAATTTTGGCGATCAAATTCACCGGAGTCTGCTCAGTAAACAACACTGCCAGATCCACGCTTGCAAGGGCAGCCAATAGGGCTTGGCGGTCTGCCTCTGTATTAATAGGACGGTCATCTCCTTTTCCGAGCATCTTGACTGAGGCATCGGAGTTCACCCCAACCACGAGACTGGCCCCCAACTCCCGAGCTTGAGCTAAATAGCTGGCATGCCCGCGATGCAAAATATCGAAGACGCCATTGGTAAATACAAGCGGTCTTGGAAGCGCAGCAATACGAGCATCCAACTCTTCTGGAGAGCATACTTTTGACTCAAACGAGGGTAAAGGTAAAGAGGTCATAACGTCATATTAATGGCATTGAGACAGGTCCAACGATATTTGCCAGAATGTCTTAGACTTAGACATCCCCGCTCAAGTAAAAGGCTTTAGATGATCCGCAATATGACAAGGCACCTATTGGCACTTCTTTTGCTAGTTTCAGCAATGCAATTCGTAGAGGCAGCTCCTCCCATGAGTCCCAACTGCAGCGCCCTCTTGTCACATACCTTCCCAAGGCTGCAGGATGAGGCCCCACAAAATCTCTGCCAATACCAGGGCAAGGTGATTTTGGTCGTGAATACTGCGAGTTTTTGTGGATTTACTAGCCAATATGAGGGCCTAGAGAAGTTATATGCCAAATACAAAGATCGCGGTTTGGTTGTGCTGGGATTCCCATCCAATGATTTTGGTCAGCAAGAGCCTGGCAGCAATAAAGAAATTGCTGAATTCTGCAAAAATACCTATGACGTGAAGTTCCCCATGTTCGCCAAGAGCTCAGTCAGCGGAAGCAATCCAAACCCCTTATTTAAGATGCTCATTGCCAAAACCGGCACGACGCCTAAATGGAATTTCTATAAATATCTGATTGATCGTAACGGTAATGTAATCGATGCATTTGGCAGTATGACTAAACCCACTAGCAGCAGCCTTACGAGCGAGATAGAAAAACTTCTTGGAGAAAAAAATTAGTGAGTAAGAAAAAAGTTGCCATTATTGGCGCTGGGATATCTGGACTGGGATGCGCCTATGCATTAAGACAGCGCCCCGATTTAGACATCACGATATTCGAGGGTGGTAATCATATCGGTGGTCACAGCAATACCGTGGACCTCTCATTGAATACACCTCAGGGTACGCTCACTCATGGAGTAGACACTGGGTTTCTAGTATTCAACCGCAAGACCTACCCTCGCTTAGTTCGTCTATTTGAGGAAATCCAAGTTCCGATTGCACCATCAGAAATGTCGTTTTCGGTATCAATTGATGCCGGTGAAAAAACGGGGCACTCCAAAAAAATTGAATGGGCTGGTAACGATCTCAATTCTTTTTTTGGTCAAAGATCAAACTTGCTTTCACTCTCTTTTTGGAGAATGGCCTATGACATCTTACGCTTCAATCGTCTTGCCACTCAACTAGCCGAGGAACAAATCACTGCCAAGCTCGAATATTCTGAGCCAGATGAGTGCATCAAAGACTTTCTGGATCGCAATCGCTTTAGCACCAGCTTTAGAGAAAATTATTTCTTGCCAATGATTGGTGCAATCTGGTCATGCTCCGTTGAGCAAATGCTGGAGTTCCCAATTCAGACTATGGTGCGCTTCTGCCACAACCATGGCCTTTTACAAATTCAGAATCGCCCTCAGTGGCTTACCGTTCAATGTGGGTCACGAGAGTATGTGAAGCTTCTAGTAAAAGCCCTAGAGAAACATCAGGTCAGGTTTTTACGTGAGTCTGTTAGCCGCGTCAATGCGAGCCAAACAGAACAAGGTCCAGTCGAAGTTATCACAGCCTCTGGCTCACATTGGTTTGACGAAGTAGTGATGGCTTGCCATAGCGACCAAACTTTAAATTTAGTGCACGGCATTAAGCAAGATGCTCGGAATATTCTGGCATCGATTCCCTATCAAAAAAACCGTGCAATTTTGCATACAGATACCGATTTCCTGCCTACTAACGAGCGCTGCTGGGCGGCTTGGAACTACACGGCAAAATCTGGTGCAACCCCAACTGCACAACAGCATGTGAGCGTGAATTATTTAATCAACCGCTTACAGCCCTTGCCTAAGGCGCTTCAAAACACGCAAATTATTGTGAGCTTAAATCCGCCCACGGACCCCAATACAAAGTTAGTTCATGAAGAAATTCATTACTCACATCCCGTATTTGATATGCGCGCTGTACAGGCGCAAAAAAAGCTGCCCCTGATTCAGGGCGACTCCTCTATTTGGTATTGTGGTGCATGGACAGGTTTTGGCTTCCATGAGGACGGCCTGCGCTCAGGTGAGCTGGTGGCAAAGGATCTGATAGAAAGTATCTCCTATCGCATCCAATCAAACTCCGCCCAAAATATTCAATAAATGAATTTGCCAACGATTAATTTTGGAGCGGTAAAACATCGGCGTTTTCGCCCTGCCCAAAATACATTTGGTTATGGTGTATTTACCTTATCCATTCCAATGCGTGCGCGCAAAGCAGACAACACATTGCTAAGCAAACATGGATTGCGGGACAATCAATTCGGACTTTTTGCATTCTTCGATCAAGATCATGGGGCAGGTAATGGAGATAGTCTTGCCTGGATTGAGCAAGTTCTTCAAGAAAACCACATTCACTCTGTTGGTGGTGAGATTTGGCTACAAACCTTCCCGCGGGTCTTAGGCTATGTCTTTAATCCAGTGAGCTTTTGGATCTGCACTAGAGCCGATGGGCAAGTACAAGCTGTACTCGCCGAAGTCAATAACACCTTTGGTGAGCGGCATTGCTATCTTCTCCACCATGATTCTGGTGAAGTACTCAAATCCGGGGAGACCCTCGTTAGTAAGAAAGTATTTCATGTATCGCCTTTCTGTGATGTGCGAGGGGAGTATCACTTCCGCTTTTTGTTTCCCCAGGATAGCAAGTCCAAAAGAAATATTGTTTGTCGCATTGAACTCCATGAGGATGGGACCCCACTGATTAATACCAGCATTAGTGGCTTAGCTCAACCTTTGGGCAAGAGCACCCTCTACCTCGCGTTTCTGCGTTACCCCCTGATGAGTCTGGGAGTCATTGGTAGAATTCATTGGCAAGCATTTAAATTATGGCTAAAAGGTGTACCTTTTTATTCAAAACCAAAACCTCCTGAAATTGAAATCACTCGATGAATCGCCCCGGTCAATCATTGCTGTCACGCCTGATATTTTCTCGGTCAGAGAAGCGAGAGTCTAAAAAGCAACAACACCGCGCGAGCACAGATGCCTTCCTGGGCTTGCTGGCTCGATTGCGTAGCGGACATCTTGTACTCACCCTACCTAATAAAGAGGTAAGGGAGTTTGGCAATCGCACCGACCTACTCCATGCAGAAATCCAGATCTTAGACTGGTCCGTCTTTAAGCAGGCGCTATCCCATGGTGATATTGGCTTCGCTGAAAGCTATATTCGCGGGGAATGGAATACCCCTGATCTCAAGGCTGTTCTGGAACTTGCCATTCGAAATCGCACCATCCTAGAAAAAGCAATTTATGGCAGCTGGCTCGGCTCTTTAGCTTATCGCCTCAGGCATTGGTTTAGAGATAACTCAAAAGCGGGTAGCCGTAAAAATATTCATGCGCACTATGATTTGGGTAATGCTTTCTATACGCTCTGGCTAGATCCCACCATGAGCTATTCCAGCGCCTGGTTCTCTGAGGGCGACCAACAATCATTAATGGATGCCCAACGCGACAAGATTAAGCGCATTTTGAAGTCTATCCATGCTAAAGCTGGTGATCAACTTTTAGAGATAGGTTGTGGCTGGGGTGGCTTCATGGAGGAAGCCCTGCGAAATAACAATCAAATTACCGGTCTCACTTTATCTACAGAGCAAAAAGCTTTTGCGGAGTCTCGACTTCAACAGGTCTCCGCAGAAGTAGGTGGCTCGAAAAAATTTGAGGTTCGCCTTCAAGACTGCCGCGACTGTACAGAGCGGTTTGATGGCATTGCCTCCATTGAAATGTTTGAAGCAGTAGGTGAAAACCACTGGGGTGAATACTTCCAAACTATTGCTAAACGCCTCAAAGCAGGTGGTAGGGCTTGCATTCAAACGATCGTCATTGCAGAGGATCTGTTTGAGCGCTATCGCCACAGCACCGACTTTATCCAGCAATATGTTTTTCCAGGAGGTATGTTGCCATCACCCTCTAAATTTAAGGCTGCTGCAGCTAGTGCAGGCCTAGTGGTGGAGTCAGAGTTTGCCTTTGGTGCCGACTATGCAAAAACCTTATGTCTCTGGCGTGATAGTTTTAATCAGAAGATTGACGAAATCTATCGATTAGGATTTGATGAAGCTTTTATACGTCTCTGGAATTTCTATCTGATGTATTGCGCGGCTGGCTTTTCTGAAAAGAATATTGATGTCGTGCAATACACCTTAAAACACCAATCTAATCACCTTTCTGGCGACGCACTGACACCATGAAACAACAAGGGCTCGAGAATTTTCTTAATAAGCGCATTTGGGTCATTGGTGCCTCAAGCGGGATCGGCGAAGCTTGTGCTACCGCTTTATTAAAGCTAGGTGGAAAAGTAGCTCTCTCTAGTCGTCGTGCCGAGCGTCTAAATACCCTCGCACAATTTGGAGGCAAAGAACAAACTTTAGTTCTTCCTCTAGACGTTACCCGCCAAGGGGAGCTGGAATCCGCCTATCAATCCATTCTTGATAGCTGGGGTGGATTAGATTTACTACTGTTTGTTTCGGGGATGTATGTCCCTTTACGCGCTGACAACTTTGATTTCGATATTGCGCAGAAAACAATTGATGCTAATTTACTTGGCCCCATGCGCGCAGTTGCAGCCGTCTTGCCTGAAATGCTCAAGAATCACGCTGGTCATATTGCCATTGTGGGTAGCGTGGCCGGCTATAGCGGACTCCCAAAAGCCTTAGCGTATGGGCCTAGCAAAGCGGGGATTATTAATTTCTGCGAGACTCTTTATTACGACTTACTGCCACAAGGCATCAGCGTACACATGATCTCTCCAGGCTTTGTGGCCACTGAAGCTACTGCAAAAAATGATTTTGAGATGCCTGCACTCATCACTGCAGATGAAGCTGCAAAGGAAATTTTAAAAGGCATTCAGGCTGGGAAGTTTGATATTCACTTTCCTAAGCGGTTTTCAGGATTCTTAAAGTTCCTCAGAATCCTACCCTACCCACTTTACTTTTGGATCGTGCGTCGCTTCGTCCAACTCTAAAAAATTATTTGAATTTATCCTTACGGATTTTTTGCTCTAAGTAATCCATCACGGAGATCGCTTTCGCCTTAGTACCAGCAATCGATGGTGAAGTTACATAACGACCCTGCATCACAATGGTTGGCACTCCATCAATGCGGTACGCGTCAGCCATTTGTCTTGCTGCGCGCGCCTTAGCTACCACCGCAAACGAACGATAAGTCGCCAAGAAAGTATTGCGATCAATGCCTTGTGATGCAACCCAGTCAGCAATCTCATTCTCGGTCATGAGGCGCTTATTCTCTTTGTGCATGGCGTACATCACTTTTTCATTCATTGCCTCGCCTTTACCCATCGCCTCTAGGGCATAGAACAACTGGCTATGTGGCATAAAGTCATCGCGGAACGCAACTGGTACTCTACGGAATGTCACATCCTTAGGCTGGCGTTTTATCCATGCACTTAACTCTGGCTCAAAGTCATAGCAATGTGGGCAACCGTACCAAAAGAATTCGATAACCTCAACCTTGCTTTTAGATTCCACTGGCTGAGCAACTGGCAGGATGCGGTAATCAAATCCTTCTTCGATCTTAGGGCTTTGTGCACTTGAAAGGCCAGAAAAAGAAATTGCCAGACTTAGGGCGGCAACAGATAGCAGTGTTCGCTTCGACTTAGATAATGTAATCATGATTTGCTAGATTTAATAACGCTAGGTTTAATGCCTATGCCATTGAGTTTATCTCGCACAGGGTTGCTGTCTTCAACGCTGTTGTATGGACCAACACGAACGCGCCATAGTGTATTGCCCTCGCTACTGATCTCACTCAATTGCGACTGAATGCCTTGAATGGCCAAACTCGCCTTTTGTGCATCAGCATCAGCACGCTTATTAAAAGCGCCTACTTGTAAGAAATAGATTGCATCGGATTTGGCTACAGCAGCTGGGGCCACTTCTGTTGGTTTCTTACCAGCAGCTACATCACCAATCGGATCCGATGTATTGGCAGCGGGCGCAGAAGATTTACCTTGCAAGGGTTTATTCAAATCTAGGGGCTCCGCCGGAGTTGCCGCCCCACCCTCTGCGGGTGCAGGAGCGGATTTAATCGTTAGCGGAAGATTAGGAGCCCTTACTCCTGGTCGCTCCTGTGGGGTGTTCTTTGAAAGGTAAAACGCGATCACAAATGCCACACCCAAGCCAACCCCTAAGCCCAAAATAAAGCCTAGGATGGTGCCACCGTACTCCGAGTTTGAAGTATCTACTTTTGGAATATAGCCAGCTTGTTGATTCGTTTTTTTCATCGCGTCTCCAACCTTCTTTTTTACTTCTTTAGCACTACCAAACACTCACAGCTTACATCTTAGCTGGTGCTGAAACTCCCAATAGTTTTAAACCATTTTCAAGTACTTGGCGAGTCGCCGAAAGCAGGGCTAATCGAGCCAACTTCAAGGCGGCATCATCCACCAAGACACGGTCCGCGCTATAGAAGGTGTGGAAATCTCCTGCCAAATCCCGCAAGTAAAAAGCCAGGGCATGGGGGGCTAAATCCGCAGCTGCATCAGTAAGCATTTCTGGGTACTCAGCTAAGCGACGCAATAGATGGTCGGAAGCCTTACTTTGCAGCAAAGAAAGATTTGCTGCCTTGAGGTCGGATACCTGACCACCCCATTGAGTCAAGATGGAGCAAATACGCGCATGAGCATACTGTACGTAGAACACAGGGTTCTCATCGTTTTGTTGCAACGCTAAATCAACATCAAAAACAAACTCAGTATCGGCCTTACGTGAGATTAAGAAAAAGCGTACAGCATCTCGTCCACGTTGTAATGCGAACTCACGTTCATCGGCAGTCATCTCTGGCGTGACGCCGCCAGACCACTCCACTAAATCACGCACAGTCACATAAGATCCTGCACGCTTAGAAATTTTGACTTCTTCACCATGGCGCATCACTGTGACCATCTTGTGCAACACATAATCAGGATAGGTTTTAGGAATATCCCAGCCACGCTTCTGCGCTACGCCCTGCAATCCAGAGCGCACACGGGCAATCGTACCGTGGTGATCACTGCCTTGAACGTTAATCACCTTTGCAAAGCCACGATTCCACTTGCTGGTGTGATACGCGACATCGGGCACAAAGTAAGTAAAGCTGCCATCAGACTTACGCATGACGCGATCTTTATCGTCGCCATCATCAGTGGTCTTAAGCCAAAGCGCGCCCTCAGACTCATAGGTCTTGCCAATGCTCTGCAACTCTTCAACAATTTTTGCAACACTGCCATCGATATACAAAGAAGACTCTAAGTAATAGCAATCGAACTTCACGCCAAAGATTTTTAAATCAATATCTTGTTCGTTGCGCAAGTAAGCGACCGCAAATAGACGGATCGCCTCCATTTTTTCTACATCGGATAAATCATCTCGATATCCGGGAGCCACTTTATAAGCACTTGCAATCTCAGCAATGTACTCACCGTTATAGGCATTCTCTGGCCAAGCAGCATCGCCTGGCTTCAAGCCATTTAAGCGCGCCTGAACGGAAAGCGCCAAATTGGCAATCTGTACGCCAGCATCGTTGTAATAAAACTCGCGATGCACTTTAATGCCTTGAGTTGCCAAGAGGTTTGCTAGCGCATCACCCAAGGCAGCTTGGCGGCCATGACCCACATGCAAAGGGCCAGTGGGATTGGCTGAGACAAACTCAATCATGGCACTGGGTACTAGAGCATTCTCTGGAGCTAATTGGCTAAACTGAGATCCCGCTGTCAGCACCTCTTGAACCACAGCGGTTTTAGCGGCATTGCTGAGGCGAAAGTTAATAAATCCAGGGCCTGCGATTTCGCAAGAAGCAATCAGGTCGCTATAACCGGGTTGTTGCTCTAGGCGCTCAACCAAGGCTTGTGCCAGTTCTCGAGGATTAAGTTTCCAGGCCTTGGAGAGCTGGAGAGCGATATTGCATGCGACATCCCCATGATCGACTGCCTTAGGGCGCTCCAAACGGGGCTGGGGAGCCTCGCCTAAACCACGCTCCTGAGCCAAACCTTGCAGTGCAACGCCGAGCATTTCAATTAAACGATTTTTATTAGTTAACAACATAGATAAGTGAGTTTATCAGGTGGTAAGCTATCGAAATGATCTATCAATTTCGCTCCAAAGCGGGTCCAGACGTCATTATGTTGGCTGATCTGACTCAACGGATATTTGATATCTTGGGTCGCCCCTTAGAAGGTAGAGGAATTTTGACGATTGAGCAATTGCCACCCCTCATCACCGCCCTAGAAACCGCCATCCTCAAAGACCTTGAGGAGCGCTCCAAAAGCAATACCGCCGAACAAGAAAATACGGAAAAACCGAAGTTAGCAGACAGGCTGGGGCAACGCGCCTACCCCTTCCTAGAGCTTATGAAACAGGCTAAGGCCAAAGATGAGCCGGTAATGTGGGGCGTTTAAACGCAACTGCCCCGCTCCACATAATCCAAACAAAGTGACTGTATTTAATCGATTGAGCTAGCCAGATGGCGACGCACATCCTCAATAGACTCATCACGGCGTTTAGCTAGATCGTCAACCTGATCAGCAGAAACCTTACCCACGTTAAAGTAGCGTGCATCCGGATGGGCTAGGTAAAAGCCACTGACGCTAGAAGCTGGATTCATAGCCATTGACTCTGTCAGAGTCATGCCAATATCCTCCGAACCAATGACGCGCAGTAAATCCCTCTTCACTTCATGGACTGGACAGGCTGGGTAACCAGGAGCCGGACGAATACCGCGATATTCCTCGTTAATCATTTGATCACTCGTCAAGATTTCATCTGTCGCATATCCCCAAAGGTCAGTACGGACGCGGTGGTGCATAAGCTCTGCAAATGCTTCCGCCAAACGATCAGCCAAAGATTGCAGCATGATTGCACTGTAGTCATCATGCTTCGCATGAAACTCAGCAACCTTCTTCTCAACGCCGTGGCCTGTAGTGACTGCAAAGCAGCCTAGATAATCTGCAACACCTAAATCTTTCGGCGCAACATAATCTGCCAAACAACGATTAGGGCGACGTACGCCATCGACTACCGGACGCTCAGCTTGTTGGCGTAAGTTATGCCAAACAAATAGTGGGTGCTCGCGAGACTCATCGCTATATAAGACGATGTCGTCGCCAACCGCATTAGCGGGATAGAAGGCTACTACTGCATCAGCTTGTAACCATTGGCCTTTGATGAGCTTATCTAGCAACACCTGAGCATCTTCAAAGACTTTTTTAGCCTCTATGCCCACTACTTCATCATCAAGGATTTGTGGGAACTTGCCAGCCAAATCCCAAGTCTGGAAAAATGGTGTCCAGTCAATGTATTTGGCGATATCACTTAAAGCGAAGTTCTTGAAAATACGACGCCCAATAAATTTTGGTTTCTCAGGCACATAGTTGGCCCAATCAATCAATTCACGATTCTTACGCGCAGCCTCTAATGAAATCGTTGGAGCCGCCTTTTTATTCGCATGCTGTTCACGAATACGGACATAGTCATCGCGCAAATCTTGAATAAATTTCTTAGAATTCTCATCAGACAATAAGCTAGATGCTACCGATACAGAGCGAGACGCATCTGGAACGTAAACCACTGGACCATCGTAGTGCGGTGCGATCTTCACGGCTGTATGCACACGGGAAGTTGTTGCGCCACCAATCATCAGCGGAATTTGACGCTCACGGAAGTAATCATCACGCTGCATTTCTTGCGCAACATAAGTCATCTCTTCAAGTGAAGGTGTGATCAAACCGGATAAGCCGACGATGTCTGCCTTTTCTTCTTTAGCGCGCTTGAGAATTTCTGCGCAAGGTACCATCACACCCATATTGGCAACTTCGAAGTTATTACATTGCAACACTACAGTCACAATATTTTTACCGATATCGTGAACGTCGCCCTTCACGGTAGCCATGACAATTTTGCCCCCGGCTTTCGCTTCACCACCAGAAGCAATGTGGAGCCGCTTCTCTTCTTCAATGTAGGGAATCAAAATGGCAACAGCTTGTTTCATCACGCGCGCGCTCTTCACTACTTGCGGCAAGAACATCTTACCCGCGCCAAACAAGTCGCCAACGACATTCATGCCGTCCATGAGCGGACCTTCAATAACTTCAATCGGCCTGCCGCCTGCGCCCATAATTTGCGCACGCAACTCTTCCGTATCTTCTTCAATGAAAAGAGTAATGCCATGCACCAATGCATGCGTTAAACGACCACGCACTGGGGATTCACGCCAAACTAAGTTCTCAACCTGCTTTGCACCACCACCTTTAAATTGGTCGGCAATGTCGAGTAAACGCTCAGTTGGAGTCTTGCCTTCTTTTTCTTTAAAGCGATTGAGAACAACATCTTCAACGCGCTCACGCAACTCAGCATCTAAGTCTGCGTAGACACCAAGCTGTCCCGCATTGACGATACCCATGTCCATACCCGCCTGAATGGCGTGATACAAGAACACCGTATGAATAGCTTCACGCACGCGATCATTGCCGCGGAATGAGAAGCTAACGTTCGATACTCCACCGCTAACTTTTGCGCCTGGTAGATTTTCTTTAATCCAGCGAGTGGCATTAATGAAATCAACCGCATAGTTGTCGTGCTCTTCAATCCCCGTAGCGATTGCAAAGATATTGGGGTCAAAAATAATATCTTCAGCGGGGAAGCCAACCTCATTAACCAAAATCTCATAGCAACGCTGACAGATTTCTGTCTTGCGCTTAAAGGTATCGGCTTGGCCCGCCTCATCAAATGCCATCACCACAGTAGCAGCACCGTAACGACGAAGTAAACGAGCTTGCTTTCTGAAAGGCTCTTCACCTTCTTTCAAGGAAATCGAATTGACAATCGGCTTACCTTGAATACATTTCAGACCGGCCTCGATCACGCTCCACTTAGAGGAGTCCACCATGATGGGTACGCGCGCGATATCGGGTTCAGAAGCAATCAGATTTAAGAAGCGCGTCATCGCCGCCTCAGAATCTAGCATCGCCTCATCCATATTGATATCGATGACTTGGGCACCGTTCTCCACTTGCTGTCTCGCTACTACCAATGCCTCATCAAACTGATTAT
>Ga0315272_10001405_pt1 | contig 11989 bp, 16 predicted proteins | sample C3_middle_MG_FD_203918 | JGI IMG/M metagenome (GOLD analysis project Ga0315272, IMG submission 203918) | Sediment microbial communities from Yellowstone Lake, YNP, Wyoming, USA - C3_middle | ecosystem: Environmental > Aquatic > Freshwater > Lake > Sediment | place: USA: Wyoming | collected...
GCCGCTTGCAGGTTGGCCCTCTTGAATTGTTCGATTGTACCGGCCACGGTCCCCGTACCAGTCGGGTAGCTCATCACAACGTGCTGTCGGCCAACCCAAAACGGCTGGCCCGAAACGGCTCAGATCAGTCCGGATTCTTCTAGCAGAGCGGTGTCGTTCAGGATCTCCGGGGCGGGTCCCTGCGATCGAATTTCACCTTCGCGCAACAGAATCACACGCGATGTCGTGGCGCAGAGGAAATCGAGATGATGGCTCGCAATGAGCTTCGTCAAAGCAAGCCGATTCAGCATCGTCGAAAGCTGACGGACCGCGCGTCCATCGAGCTCGGCCGTGGGTTCGTCCATAATCAGGAACTCGGGGCTCCGAACCATCGCCAAAGCGACAGCCGCTCGTTTCCGCTGTCCCAAGCTCAGATGCGTGGCCGGAAGGTCGGAGTACCTGGCAAGCTCAAATCGGTCCAGCCACTCGCGGGCGGTTGCCTGCGCGTCTTTCGGGCGCATCCCGCGATTCACGAGCGGTAGAGCGAGGTCCTGCGCCAAGGTCGGCATGAACAACTGGTCTTCGGGATTCTGAAAAACCATCCCGATCTTTCGCCGGCAGTCTTTTGTCGGTTGCCCGCCAAAGAGGCGCACCACTCCGTCGCCATGGAGCAAACCCGCTATACACCAAAGCAAGGTGCTCTTGCCGGAACCGTTGGCACCGACAAGACCCACCGATTCGCCCTCGGCGATTTGGAATGAGATCCCCCGTAACGCCCTCTCCGATGCGTATCGGAAGTTCAATTTCGAGACTTCCAAAATCGTCGTCATTCCTCGATGCCGCCTATCGTTTGCGCCGCGTAGAAACGCTCCGCCCTGTCAATAGCACGGCGGAAAACCGAAGCGGTGGCCCACGCCATGGACTGGAATCCTCCCCGCCTGAAGTTCGCCGACACGCAAAGAGAACGGGCCTGAAAGGCGCGCCGAACTTCCTCGACTAGCACCGTGGCGAAGTGATGCACGAAAAGGAGAAACATCACCGGCAGATACCAGTGCGAACGGGGATCGATTTCGGCGATCAGATCGGCCCATGGGAGGATTCGGAAGGCCGCCGTCGAGCAGAGGAATACGGCAATAGTCCGCAAGGGCAGCCGGATGTCCACGCTGCCGTTTAGCCATTGAAAAGCGATCAGGACCAACGCGAACAGAAGCACAGGGGCGGCGAAAGGGAGCGCCATTCTCGCCTTGGTGCGCATGGCGGCGTGCGATGCGATTCCGAACCCAATCACGGCGGCAACAGCTCCCGGTCCAAACCGCAAGGCCGCCGTTCCAGCCGTGAGCAGCCCCAGAAAGGCGAGCGATCGGGAAGCTGTCCTCACTGCTTGCGCGCCTGCACGCAGTACCAGCCGCTCGCGTCCTCCGCGCAGAGGACCTCAACCGCCATGCCGGAGAGCATCCTGCCGAGAATGCTAGCCGGAGGCAGGCGATCATGGCCCACGGGGCCACCAACCCCCGAGTGGAATTGGTTGAGTTGCTCGCTTCCCATCGAGTGGCCGATGGACAGCACTCCTCCGGGACGGAGGCAGTCCAGCAACTCCCGAAGAGTCTCGTCGATTGGCGTCAAGTGCGGCAGAGTATTGAAGCAAATCACCCGGTCGAAGCTGGCCTTGCGGAACGGCGGGCATCGCGCGTCCGCGCAGACGTGCGCCGCGATTCTCGCCTCCGGCTTTTTCCGGTTCTCAAGAAGCATGCATTCGGCCAAATCGAGCTCTACGATTTCTCTCGGTGCCTGGTCCTGTCTGAGGTATGGCAGGAGGATACCGGTGCCGCAGCCTACGTCGAGAATCCGTTTGGCGGAATCGCCCAAACAACGCCCAACGAAGCGAGATACCGTCGCGGTCTCGGGCTGATCGGGCAGGCAATCCCATCGCCTCGCGAGTTCGTTGAAGAAGCTCTGTTTATGATTGGGGACCATGGTTGAAAAGGAGTCCGCGCCGGCGATGAGTCTGCCGCATCACCAGCGGAACCACCGCGAGCTGTAGAAGCACTCCCGGCAGTCCTTGAGCGAGCGTCGCCGCAGTCACAATCGTGGCCGGAAGCTGGAACGCTCGCGCGAGAAGCCATGTGGCGCCGAGAGAGGTCGCCCTGCTCAACAGGATCGCGGCGATCAACGCACACCACAGGCGCTTCGGGCGGCCACGATAGATCGCAGCCGCAGTCCCGCCCAATACCGCACACTCAATTGACATGCTGAAGGCAACCGGAGGGAAAAGGGGAGGCATCCCGGTTGTGACGGCGGAAAGCACGGGCACCAACGCACCGGTCGCAACCGCCCAGGGAAACGGTACCAGGAAACCGTTCAGAAGCAACGGAAGGAGCATGGGAAGAAACTTGCTGCCCATCCCGACGGCATGGAAGGCGATCGGAAGCACGAGTGCCATCGCCGCCATACTGGCGCTGATCACCATCGCGCGAAGCCTGCTATCTCCGCTCTGCATGGTCAAAAACCGAATGTCGCTCTGTCAGGAGGACCGTTTAAGCGGACTTGGCCACGCCTTCCGTCGACCTCGTCACTACTGCCAGTAAAAAGCGGTACAGGCCAGCCCGATTGGGGGAGCATTTTAAGAGTTGTGAATGCAGTCATCTGAATAGTAGCACGACTGGTACCATCGTGCTACCTGATTTTGAGCACTGCGGCTTGATGAACCGCCGCAGGTGAAACTCGCGGCGAGCTGCAGGAGTTCCGCTATGCCCAGTGACCTTCCACGTCTGCCGAGGCGGCGGCCACCAGTTTGCCCGCTTTGAATTGTTGGATGGCGTCGGCCACCGTGCCGGATGCGCCGGTGTAGATCTTCACTCCGCCGGCCTGCAAGGTGGAAAACGCCTTGGGACCGACGTGTCCGGTAATCAGACCCTCAACACCGAGTTCGGCGACTCGTTTGCCGGCCTGGATGCCCGCTCCTTGCGCGGCGTTCAGGTTCACGGTGTTGTCGGCAGCCGAGAACGCGCCGGTTTCGGTATCCACCACGATGAAGTAGCTGGCCCGGCCAAAGCGCGGGTCCAGGGGTGACTGTAAATTGTTTCCTTGAGAAGAGACTGCAAGTTTCATTAATGGTCGTTATGCACGCGTCGGTCCATTCTCCTGGGCCTTCAGCTTGCGATACAAAGTGCTGGCGTCGATTCCCAGTTCCCGCGCCGCCTGAGTGCGGTTCCCGTTATGCCGCTTGAGTGCCGCTTCAATCAGATGTTGCTCCATAGAGCGGAGGCTCATCGATCCGCCGGCGTCGTCTCCCTGGGCCGCAGCCGGCCGCAGCTCGGGCGGCAGGTGATGCAACTCGATCCATCCGCCACGGCACAACACAAACGCCTGTTCGATGATGTTTTCCAACTCGCGCACATTGCCCGGGTAGTCATGCTCCATCAGCCGTACCATAACCTCCTCCGAGACGCCGGCGATGTCCTTGCCTTGCAGCCGGTTAAATTTGACGACGATGCGATCCAGCAGCAACGGGATGTCCTCGCGACGCTCCCGCAGTGCGGGCAGCTTCAGGTGAATGACGTGAATGCGGTAGAAGAGATCCTCACGGAAGTTACCCTGGCGCACCAGTTCCGCCAAGTCCTTGTTGGTGGCCGTCACCACCCGGACGTCAACCTTCACCGGTTCGACCGCTCCCAGCGGTTCGACCACCCGCTCCTGAAGCACACGCAGCAAGCGAACCTGCAGGGCGGGTGAGATGTCGCCGATTTCGTCGAGAAAGAGAGTGCCCCCGTCCGCCAGCGCAAAACGGCCGGGCTTGTCGTGCCGCGCATCGGTGAAGGCTCCTGCCTTGTAGCCGAACAGTTCCGACTCGAGCAACGCATCCGGCAAGGCGGCGCAGTTTACCGCCACGAAGCGCTTCTTCTTGCGCCGCGACAGGCTATGGATGGCCCGTGCGAAGAGTTCTTTGCCAGTGCCGCTGGCGCCCTCAATCAGGACGGTGCTGCTGCTCTCGGCAATCTGGGGGAGGATCTCGAATAACTCCCGCATGGGTGCGCTTCGTCCCACGATGTCCTCAAACGTGTAGCGGGAATCCAGTTCCTTGCGGAGTTGTTCGACGTGGCTGAGGTCCTGAAAGGTCTCCACTCCGCCGGTGACAGCTCCATTGGCATCCTTGAGGAGTGCGGTAGATATGCGCACCGGGATCTGCTCCCCGGCCGCGCTGGTGATCTGGGCGGTCACGTTCACGATGGGTTTACCGGTTGTGAACGTGCGCTTGAGGGCGCAGGCCTGCTCGCAAATGCTGGCGCGGAATACGTCGGAGCAAGAACGGCCGATGGCCTCCTGCCTCCGCACACCTGTGATCCGCTCGGCAGCACGGTTGAACGTCGTGATGTGCCAGTCCGGGTCGACGGTAAAGACGCCCTCGTTGATGGAATCTAGGATCGGATCGCTATTCACGTCTAAGTGTAACTAACACTCTATGCAATTTGCAAGAGTGCTCTACCGTAAACCTGGGATTTTGCACGACCCGATAAGGCTGGGCCGGCCGAATTTCGTACCACCACAATGAGTTGCGGGTTTGGCACGGTATGTGCCTTTCTCAGCGGTGTGAGACTGGCGATTCCACAGCATCAGGGGCGCATCTCGCCGGTATTCGATACGGCCGGCAGCGTGTTGCTCATCGACCTGGAAGACGGACGGGAGATCCGGCGGGAATCACGGATCTTAAGCCGGAACGAGTTACTGGCCCGGGCAGCGGAGTTCCTGAAACTGGAGGCGAATATCCTCATCTGCGGCGCCATCTCAGCGCCGCTCGAGACCCTGCTGATTTCATCGGGCGTCCATGTGATCGGGTTCCTGTGCGGCCCGGTCGACGAGGTTTTCGCGGCTTTTCTGAACGGAGATATCGCGAAACCGGAGTTTTCGATGCCCGGTTGCCACGCGTGGCGGCAGCGCCTGGGGCAGACAAGGAGAAACATGATGGCAGGAGGTTTTGGAATGGGCTCGGGTTCTGGCGGCGGCCAGGGCCGAATGGGTTCGGGTCCTGGCGGCGGCCGGGGCCGCGGATCAGGCGGGGGCGGACGCGGCAGGATGGGCGGACCATCGGCCGCCGGACCGGGCGGAACCTGCGTCTGCCCGAAATGCGGTGAGAAGGTGGCGCACACGGTCGGGCGGCCCTGCAATCAGAGGGCGTGCCCGAAGTGCGGTACGGCAATGACACGAGGGTAACGGGGAAAGGAGGTGCAACCATGATGAGTCGAAATCGAGTGCTGGCGCTGGCCGGCGTGCTCGCCGCCATGCTGCTGACAGCGTCGCAGGTGGGGGCGCAAATGGGACCGGGAATGGGTTTTGCTCGGGGCTATTACGGCGCCCCGAGCGAGACGATTCACGGCACGGTCGAAACGGTCCAGAACAACACATCCTTCTGCCAGTGGGGTGGCACGGAGGCGGCGTTGAAAACGGACAAAGGAACCGTCAACGTCATTCTCGGCCCTACTCCGTTTCTGTCGCAGAACAACTTCAGTGTGGCCAAGGGTGACGAACTGAGCGTGACCGGATTCAATCTTGCGCCTCAGGGGACGCCTTACGTGATCGCACGCGAGGTGAGCAAAGGCGGCGCCACGCTTACGCTGCGCAACGCGCAGGGATTTCCGGCTTGGGCAGGGCGCGGGCGCGGGATGGGGTGGAGGGCTTACAGTGGCTGGCGCGGCGGCCCCGGCTGGGGCAGGGGCGGTCGCTGGTGGTAGCCCGACATTGATCGTAGCAGCAGCAAGAATTTCGAAAGGAGAATTCAAACATGCCATTTGGAGATAGAACAGGTCCGTTGGGACAGGGTCCCAGAACAGGACGAGGCGCCGGGTATTGCTCCGGCTTTGCAGTGCCCGGGTCGATGAACCAGGGCGGTGGTTCCGGCTCTTTCGGCCGCGGTCGCGGAGGCGGCGGAAGGGGCCGGAGAAACTGGTTCCAAGCCACCGGCCTCACCGGCTGGCAACGTGCGGCGGGCGTTTCCGGAGCGCCTCCGGCGCCGCAGGCCGCCGGGTTGGCCGAGTCAGACCAGACGCAGGAACTGGCTGGCCTTCTGAAGAGTCTGACCGAGCGTTTCGAACGAGCGCTGGAGAGCATCGACAACCGCATCGAAGGACTCGCTGGTAAAGCGAAGCCGGAACAGCCGTAGCCGCCCGGCGGCGGGCCGGCGTGCGATGCAATTGCATCGTACGCCGGTTCTCCGTGAGAACCGGAACCGCACGGATAGTCCGTGAAGACTCTCAAATTGGCTGAAGGCCAGTTGGAACGGGCACTGGGCATCAGGATCTGACAATGGACATAAAAGACACGGTGGAGCAGAAATACAAAGAAGCTGCGCTGCGCGCATCCAAAGGAGGGTGCTGCGGGCCAAAGACGCCGACGGGGATCGCGCAGGTATCCCGTGAATCGCACAAAATCTATGAGGCGGAGGAAATAGCGGGGATCCCGGCTGCGGCGATCTCTGCTTCGCTCGGCTGCGGAAACCCCGTTGTGATTGCCCGGCTGACACCGGATGAAACGGTGCTCGATCTCGGTTCGGGTGGTGGCATCGACGTCTTTCTCGCCGCAAAACACGTCGGCCCGGGCGGCAAGGTCTACGGTCTCGACATGACGGATGAGATGCTTGCCCTGGCCCGCGAAAACCAGAAGAAAGCTGGCGTCGAGAACGTCGAGTTTCTCGAAGGTGTGATCGAAAGGATACCGCTGCCCAATCAGTCTGTCGACGTGGTGATCTCAAATTGCGTCATCAATCTCTCAGCGGACAAAAGCCGGGTCGTCACGGAAGCATTTCGCGTGTTAAAACCCGGTGGCCGCTTCGCGGTTTCCGACATCGTACTATGCGGCGAGATCCCCACCGCGCTTCGCAGTCATCCGGAATTATGGTCCGGCTGTGTCGCCGGAGCATTGCAGCGGGACAAGTATGAGTCTGCGCTGGCAGCGGCCGGATTCGTCGATGTCGAGATTGAGCCGATACGGGTATTCCGCGCCGCAGACGTTCGCCAATACCTCGTTGCCGCCGGGGTGGACGCAATTCTCGCGGCTGACGAGGCCGATGGAAAGATCATGAGTGCCTCGGTGCGCGCCACAAAGCCCAACGCGCCATAGGAGATTCCCATTTTTCGAAGTAGCCCGGAGCGGAAGGGAATACGCAATCCAAAGAGAATTCGCACATCATGAAAATTGCCATCGCCAGCGGCAAAGGCGGAACCGGAAAGACCACCGTTGCCACCAATCTTGCCTGGGTAGCCGCGCGCAACGGGCGCAGCGTCGCTTACCTGGATTGCGACGTGGAAGAGCCGAACGGACACCTCTTCCTGAAACCGGAGATCTCGTCGAGCCGCCCGATCGGGCGGCTGTATCCGGCGGTGGACGAAGAGAAGTGCACCCACTGCGGCCTGTGCGGCGAGATCTGCCAATACAGCGCCATCATTTGCGTAGGCGAAAAGGTGCTGGTCTACCCGGAACTGTGCCATGCCTGCGGCGGCTGCGTCCTGGTCTGTGCTCCCGGAGCCATTACGGAGGTTCTGCGGGAGAGCGGCAAGCTCGAAATCGGGCAAGCGGGACCGGTCCGGTTCGTCCACGGGTTGCTTCGTATTGGAGAAGCGATGAGCACGCACCTGATTCATCAAGTCAAGCAGGCCGCTCCAGAAACGGATTTGGTCATCATCGATTCTCCGCCCGGCACTTCCTGCCCGGTGATTGAAAGCGTGCGGGACGCCGACTATGTGCTGCTGGTGACGGAACCGACTCCCTTTGGGCTGAACGATCTCAAGCTGGCGGTGGAAATGGTCCGAACCATGAAGTTGCCTTTGGGCGTTGTCATCAATCGCGCCGGCTCGGACGACAGCCAAACCGCCGAGTATTGCCGCATGCAGGGGATCGAAGTGCTCGCGACAATCCCTGATGACCGTCGCGTGGCAGAGGCTTACTCGCGCGGCGTTCTGGCGTCGGAGGCGATGCCGGAAATCCGGACACGGATGGAGCAATTGCTCGCGCGGCTCTGCGGCGCAACCGCGCTCTGCGAGGTGCGTTTATGAGCGATCTCGTCGGTATTCTGAGCGCCGGCCGCAAGCCAGTGAAGGAACTGGCGGTGATCAGCGGCAAAGGAGGAACGGGCAAAACCTCCATTGTGGCTTCGTTCGCGGCCTTGTCACATAGCTCCGTGCTGGCCGATTGCGATGTCGATGCCGCGGACTTGCACCTGGTTCTCGATCCCCGCATTCTTCGACGGAACGAGTTCATGGGAGGCAATCGCGCTCGTATCAAGTCCGGCCATTGTACCGCCTGCGGTAAGTGCGAAGAACTTTGCCGGTTCGACGCGATCTTTTTCGACGGGCCGGGCAACGGCATCGTGGAGAAGACGTTTCGCGTGGATCCGGTGATCTGCGAGGGCTGCGGCGTCTGCGCCTGGTTCTGTGCTGAGGACGCCATCGACTTCGGCCCGGTGGTGAACGGCGAATGGTTCCTATCGGAAACACGCTGTGGGCCGATGGTTCATGCCAAGCTGGGGATTGCGGAAGAAAACTCGGGCAAGCTGGTCAGCACCGTTCGCACGAGCGCCAAAAGAATCGCCGAAGAGCGCCAGTTGGATCTGGTGATTATCGACGGTTCGCCGGGCATCGGCTGTCCGGTGATCGCCTCGGTTACCGGTGCGACCCTGGTTTTGGTGGTCACCGAGCCGACGCTGAGCGGTCTTCACGACCTCGAACGCGTCGCGGAGTTGACGCGGCACTTCGGCATCCCCACGCTGGTTTGTGTCAACAAGTGGGATATCAACCCGGAGGTTTGCGAGCGGATCGAGGCGCGGGCCCGGGAAGAAGGCCTCGGGCTGGCAGGCCGGGTGCGCTATGACCACGCCGTTACAGAGGCGCAAATTCGCGGGAAGGCCGTCATCGAATATGCGCAGGACGGATGCGCTGCCGACGTGCGCGCGGTTTGGTCCGTGGTCGAGGCGCGCCTGAACGGCTCCGCGTGCCCCGCTGGAGAGGAACTTTGATATGCCGGCATACGACTATGAGTGCAAAGAATGCGGACGCCGCTTTGAGCGGCGCCAGAAGATGTCCGACCCGCCCGTTGAGTTCTGCCCGCAGTGTGGCGGAAAGGTAGAGAGGCTCATCAGCGGCGGGGCCGGAATAATCTTTAAGGGATCGGGGTTTTATGCAACTGACTATCGCGCGGCACGGCCCAGTTGCGGCCGGGACACGCCGTGCTGCGGACGGAACACTGTCTGCGACAGCAAGCCCTGCGGATCCTGAACGCGACTCGAACCATGGCGGCATATGATCGAACTGTTCAAGACCGCGCTGATGATCACCGGCTTCGTCCTGGGGATGATGCTGATCATCGAGTACCTGAACGTGCTCACCGCTGGAGAGTGGCAAAAGAGCCTGGCTGAGCACGTCTGGGGACAGTACGTTATGGCGGCATTTCTGGGGGTTCTGCCGGGTTGCCTGGGCGCCTTTACCGCCGTCGCCATGTATACCCATGGCGTGCTCACGCTCGGAGCGGTGGTCACCGCCATGATCGCCTCCAGCGGCGACGAGGCCTTTGTGATGCTGGCGCTGATTCCGCGGCAGGCCGTGCTGCTGATGGGGATCGTATTCGGCATCGGCCTCGGCGCGGGCATCCTGGTCGATGTGATTGGCGGAAGGCGGAGAACGAAGCATCCGGCGGCATGTTTCGAGTTGCATGGACAGAATCGGTGCGGTTGTTTCGATCCCCGGGGAATTTCCGCGCAGTGGAAAAGCTGTTCGCCCGTGCGGGGAACGCTCACGGTTGCGCTTGGGCTTTTCCTGGCGGGGATCCTGGCGGGCCAGTTGGGGCCGTCGGATTGGGGTTGGATTCGCGTCACCTTGGCGGTCGTGACAGGAGTGGCGGTTTTCATCGTCGCCACGGTTCCGGACCACTTTATCGAGGAGCACCTGTGGCAGCATGTCGCCGTAAAGCATGCGCCTCAAATCTTTCTCTGGACCCTCGGTGCCCTACTGACGATGCATTTGCTGACCAATGTGCTTCACCTCGGACCCGCCATACGCAACGGCCGCTGGACGGTGCTGCTGGTGGCGTGCCTGGTGGGGCTGATTCCCGAGTCGGGACCCAATCTGATTTTTGTTACTCTTTTCGCCCAGGGTCTGATTCCATTCGGTGTTCTGGTGGCGAACTCGATCGTACAGGATGGCCACGGCATGCTGCCGATGCTGGCCCACTCACGACGGGAGTTTCTATTGATCAAAGGGATTGCCTTTGCGGCCGCCTTGGCATTTGGAGCCGTTGCCCTGGGTCTCGGGTGAGCAATGAACGGTTTTGGAGGATGAGCTATGGCTTATGTAATCACTGACACCTGCATCAAAGACGAACTTTGCGTAGAAGCGTGCCCGGTGGATTGCATCCAGCCGAGAAAAGGCGAGCCGGTTTTCGAGTCGGCTTCGCAATTGTACATCAGCCGCCCAAGTTCGCGGAGTTTGCCGCGAAGAACGCGAAGTTTTTCGCGCAGCAAGCGTAGTTCCCGATGTCGGGATAGCGGAGGTGGAGCATGAACTCGCCCGATTTCCGATATGTCTATGGCCCCGTACCGTCGCGCCGGTTGGGCCGATCTCTGGGTGTAGATCTGGTGCCTTTCAAAACATGCACCTACGATTGCATCTATTGCCAGCTTGGACGAACCACATGCAGGACGACTGACCGGAAAGAATACGTCCCGGTCAGGGACATTCTGGTGGAATTGCGCCAGAAACTGGCTGAGGGGCCCGCCCCGGATTTTGTGACCTTGGCGGGATCGGGAGAGCCGACCCTGCATAACCAGATCGGAGAGTTGATCCGGGAAATCAAACGCTTGACATCCATCCCCGTGGCCGTTCTTACCAATGGCTCGCTTCTGTGGATGCCCGAGGTTCAGGAGGCCCTGTTGGACGCGGACCTCGTGGTTCCCTCGCTCGACGCCGGGAGTGAACGCACGTTCCGGCACGTGAACCGCCCGCATCCGAGTATCGAATTTGAGAAGGTCGTCCAAGGAATCGCCGAGTTCAAAGCTCGCTTCGGTAAGCCAGTCTGGCTTGAAGTGTTTCTTCTCGCGGGGGTCACGGGTCTGGCTCCTGAAGTGGGGAAGATCGCCGCGTTTGCCGCGCGAATGCACCCGGATCGAATCCAACTCAATACCGTTTCGCGCCCACCAGCGGAAGCATTCGCCCACCCGGTACCTGTAAAGCAAATGGAGGCATTCGCCGGTATGTTCGCCGGAAAGGCGGAGGTGATCTGCGAGCAAGGCGTTGCGGAATCGGAACTCCTTTCTTCGGCGGCAGTAACGGATGGCGATATCCTGGCTCTGCTGAGCAGACGACCTTGCACAGCCCGAGGAGTATCGACAGGGCTGGGCCTACACATCGCCGAGGCGACCAAGCGCCTGCAATCGCTGACTGAACGGGGATATGTTTTTCCTCTGCGAAAGAGTAATGGCCTGTTTTACGAGATGAGAAGGGGAACATGAGCCATCCACCGGCGGGCGCGGTCGTAGAAGGCTCTCTCTTCCCGTCGCTAACGGCGTAAGCGCAAGGCAAAGGGTAATCGCCGCGAGCGCCTGAGGATGTCGTGGTGCAAACTCAGTAGCAATATGAGAACCACATGGCACGATTCGCAAGACTAAACGTTCTTCATAAGATGATCGAGACGGGCCTGGTGCCCGTCTTCTACAGTTCGGACATCGAGGTGGCCAGCAAGGTCGCTGAGGCTGTTTTCGCCGGCGGTTGCCCGTTTCTCGAGTTCACCAACCGGGGCGACCACGCCTGGGAAGTTTTCACGGAGTTGGAGAAGCGCTGCGCCAAGGACCTTCCGGACATGATCCTCGGAGTGGGTTCGGTGGTGGACCCCGGCACGGCCTCGCTTTACATCAACTGCGGCGCTAACTTTGTGGTTGGCCCGATTCTGAATCCCGATGTGGCTCGCGCGTGCAACCGGCGAAAGATTCCGTACTCGCCCGGCTGCGGCAGCGCCAGCGAGATCTCGCAAGCTG
>Ga0315272_10001406_pt1 | contig 11988 bp, 8 predicted proteins | sample C3_middle_MG_FD_203918 | JGI IMG/M metagenome (GOLD analysis project Ga0315272, IMG submission 203918) | Sediment microbial communities from Yellowstone Lake, YNP, Wyoming, USA - C3_middle | ecosystem: Environmental > Aquatic > Freshwater > Lake > Sediment | place: USA: Wyoming | collected...
TTTTACTCCACCATGGCGTGCACCGTGGATTGCGGATGCACGACTACCTCGACGTCCGCCGGAGCGAAATCGAACAGCCAGCAGGCCTCAATAACCTCGAAACCCTTGTTCATCAGGGTGGCCGAGTCGATGGTGATGCGCGGGCCCATCTTCCATGTAGGATGATTCAACGCCTGCTCCGGCGTCACAATCGCCATGGCCTCTCTGGAAAATTCACGAAACGGCCCGCCGGAGGCCGTCAGAATCAATTTTACCGCTTCGGAGCGCCGTCCGGCCCGCAGACTCTGGTGCGCCCCATTGTGCTCACTGTCCACCGGCGTGAGCTCGGTCCCGAATTCCTTCACCGCACGCATCACAAGACGTCCGGCCGCAACCAAAGTTTCTTTATTTGCCAGCCCGATACGCTTTCCGGCCCGGATCGCCGCATAGGTGGCCTCCAGACCGGAGACGCCAACGATCGATGACATCAGGAAGTCGACTTCCGGTGCGACTGCCGCAGCCACATAGGCGTCCGGACCCGTGGCCAGATCGGGGCGGGAGGATCGGGACAGGCCGGCTTCGTCGAGCAGGGCAACCAGGGCAGGAAGCGAGGCCGCATCTGCCACAATCGCGACTTGCGGGCGGAATTCGACAATCTGCCTGGCCAGTTCGGCGACATTGCGGCCCGCGACCAGGGCGTAAACGCCGAACTCGTCGCTGCGCTGTCGAACGATGTCGAGGGTGCTGCGGCCGATGCTTCCTGTTGATCCTAGGACTGTGATGAGTTTCATCTCTGAACAGCCGCCATCATACCACCCGGCAATTATTAGTCCCAGTCGGGGGCTTCGAGTCATTTGCCGCCGGACGGCCGGAAGGGCTCAAGACCGTGAGCCTCGGTGTTCGAATCAGGTTTTCGTGGGGATTCAGCTCTTAAAAGGGGGCGCCAGGGAGGTTGAATGCTTCAGGGGTCTTTTGAGGTTAGTCTCGCTTTGGTGGGAGTTGCCTCCCTGGCTTGATTCCAATGTTAGGATACTGAATTGCGGATTGCAAGATGTTTTTTATGATTTTTTGGAGATTTTTTTGACCTCTACCCCTGCCATCCGCTCTAACACCTTGATAGTGCTGCACATATCCTCATCGGCATAGCCTTCTGAAATAGCCATTTGAAAAAGCTGCCGGGTCAGGCCCGTAAGCGGTAGAGGAACGCCCAGTTCAGCACCCGTTTCGAGCATCAGGCCCGTGTCCTTGTGCATCCATCTTGTTGAAAAATTGGTGGAAAAATCCCTCTTGAAGACGAACGGAGCCTTGAAAGAGACCAGACCCGAGCGGGCGGCCGAGTTGCTGAGGATGTCGACCATCAACTCAGGATCCACACCGGCTCGCGTGGCCAGTACCATGCCTTCGTTAAAAGCTTGTAAAAGGTTGGAGAGAATCAGGTTCTGGGTCAGTTTGGCGTGCAGACCGAGGCCGGTGGACCCACAGTAATAGATCTGCTTACCCATCGGTTCCAGGTACGGCTTCAATTTCTCATAGATTAAGACATCGCCGCCAATCATGAAGGTCAGAGTGCCCCCCTCGGCCCCAGGTTTGGAGCCGGTGACGGGCGTGTCCAGGAAGTGGGCGCCTTTGGCGGCGAAGGCTTCGGCGGCCCGGCGGGCGTAGGAAGGAGCGACGGTGGAGCAGTCGGCGACGATGGACCCGGCGCGGACGCCTTCCAGCAGGCCGTCCTCGCCGAGGGCGATCTTCTCACTCATCGCCGTATCGCCCACGCACAGGAAGATGATGTCGGCCGCTTCCGCGACGCCTTTGGGCGTCTCGCACAGCTCGGCGTTCTCTTCAGCGGCCAGCTTCCGGGCCTTCGAGGCCGTATTGGACCAGACTGCGACGGCGTAGCCGGCGCGCAGGAGGTTGCGGGCCATGGGGTAGCCCATGATACCGAGTCCGAGGAATCCGAGTTTCATTTGAAGGAGCCTCCAGTCGAGTGAGAAATCGCCGATTTGCGGGGGCGAAATCGTATTGTAGGTCCGCATCCGGCGCCGAGACAATCGAAGCGCTCCTCGATCGATCGCTTCACGTCTGTGCTCCGGCTGAATACTCTCCTATTCGATATTCTTAAAATTGGAAGTGGAGTCAAGATTGAAACCTCGGGTTCTCGTGACCAAACGTGTCTATCCGGAAGCAGTCGAACTGCTACGGCGCCATTTTGAAGTCGATTATGAATGTACGGACGACGGGCTGACGTCCGGCGCGTTGCTCGCTCGCGCGCAGGGCTGCCAGGCTGTGATGAGCCAGCTCACCGACCAGTTGAGCGCGCCCGTCATCAATGGACTGAACGGGGTAAGGATTCTCGCCAATGTCGCCGTCGGCTACGACAATATCGACGTTCCGTCGGCTACGGCGCGAGGCGTCTATGTGACGAACACGCCGGACGTGTTGACCGAGACCACGGCCGACTTTGCGTTTGCGCTGCTGATGGCGGCGGCGCGCCGCGTGGCGGAAGCCCACGCCTACGTGCATAGCGGCGAATGGAAGAAGTGGATGATCGACCTGCTGGTGGGCCAGGACATCTGGGGCCAGACCATCGGGATCTTCGGCGTCGGGCGCATCGGCCTCGCGGTGGCGCGCCGGGCGCATGGCTTCGGGATGCGCACCCTGTACTGCGACGACCGGCCCGCGCCAGCCGGGATCGCCGGGGAACTCAACCTCGAACGGGTGACCAAAGAGGAGCTGCTGCGGCAGGCTGATTTCGTCAGTCTGCACGTTCCGCTGCTGCCCTCGACCCGGCATCTGATCGGCGCGGAGGAACTGCACCTGATGAAGCCGACGGCCATCCTCGTCAACACGGCGCGAGGTCCGGTTGTAGACGAAGCGGCGCTGGCTGCGGCGCTCAAGAACGGACAGATCGCCTACGCCGGCCTGGATGTCTTCGAAGACGAGCCGCGGGTACATCCCGAACTGCTGAAGCTCGACAACGTCCTGCTGGCGCCGCACATCGCGAGCGCATCGGTGGCCACGCGCCGGCGCATGTCCACCATGGCGGCGGAGAACATCATCGCGGCGCTGACAGGGAATAAGCCGGCGAATCTGTTGAATCCAGAACTTTGGCCCGCATAGACGTGCCGGGAGAAGCGGGTTCGGGCGGGATCGAGATGGCGGTCTGCAGGAGTGGAGCCGCTGACCGCCCTGTCGGGCGCGGCGGTGCGCGCGACTCATGGCGACTGCTTATTGGGGCGCGAGGCGCTCCCTGCTGACGGCCGGACGTTGAGTCGCAAACGACGCCTGCGCACGAGAATTGCGGATGATCGACGATTCCGCCAGAACCGGCAAGGAGCGGCGGCCTGTGCTCGTTGAGGGCGCCGCGCTCATCCTGGCAGAGCGGAGGATTCTGGCGGCTCCCCGTGTCCAGCCGCCGTTGAATAATTTCGCCCGGTCGAGCCAGTTCTCGAGAGTTGCAGTAGCCTTCGCCCGACGAGAAGGAACCAGATCGGGTAAATGGGTCCTGCGACGGCCATCAGGACAGCGCCAAAGACCGGAAGGAACGGCATGAGCACGATGTGGGCCAGATCGAGCCCATGCGTCACGATGCCCACGTAGGCAGTTGCCCTGCCGAAGATTCCGCTATGAAGCATGACGACGGATATCAGTACGGCGCCGCTCTGCAGAAGGACGGCGCCCATGATCGCCCCGGTCCCGTGCCATATATCGGTGGCCAATAGCGCCTCTCCCGCGGCCCGGAACTGAGTTCGCATCGCCTCCGTTGTTGCGGCGGCGAACTTGTCACTGAGCGGGATCATAGACAGCGCCGTCGGAGTCGCGAGGATGAGCGTTACTCCGGCGAAGGCGAGAGCAAGGGAGAGAGTTGCATTCGCACGGTCAACTCGCCTCAAAGATGCAAACAATCCGAGGAAGAGAAAGTAGTACAGAGGCATCGCCACGATGGTGGGCAGGTCGAGGCGCAACAATCCCACCAATCTGCTCTGCTGCAGCAGGCTGAACGCCTCGTTGGCCGTCGCCGGCTGTCCGCCCAGCACTACGAGCTGAACGATTGTCGCGAGAGAGTAAACAATCAGGACCCAAGCTGCGATTCCACCAATCCGGCACCAACCGCTCAAATCAGAGGTGGAGGACGCGCCGGGGCTGGATCTGTCGTGCGCAATGCCCGCCTTCACTGCTCCTCCCAACACCGCCCGCTTGCCGGTCTTGAAATTGGCGGCGTGAGTCCAATCTACCGCGCGGACAGGAACGCCTCACACCACTTGCTGCGCAGGTTGAACAGATCAGAGCTTATCGCATTGCCAGCGTGCGTGGCTGTGACAATTTGGCGGCGCCAATGGGTCTCAGCGCAGACCGGCTTCTTTCACTCTGGAGTGCGGCGCACTTGGAGGTCACGAGTCCGCGAGCGTATCGTGCGCGCCCTCGCGCCCGATGGCCAAGGGCATCCCTGGCCGTCGCGGCTGCATTCAGGTCTTAAGCGATCTTCCAGCCTTTGCGGAATTTCGGTTTCAGGTGCTGGTTCGCTTCTTTGATGTTCGTGAAAACACCCTTCTGGGCGTCCCAGTCGAGCTTGCCGTCAAAGCGCATCGCGATGGTGCCGAGCAGCATCCACTGCACGAACGGTCCGGCCACGCTGAAGTTCGAGCAGGCAGGGTCGCCGCCCTTGCAGGCGCGGATCCAGTCCTGATGGTGGCCCGGCGAGCGGGTCAGCAACTTGGGCGGCATCTTGTAATCCGCCATCTGCGACGCAGGCACCAGGCGCGTCCGTTCGCCGTAGCAGCCTGTCGTGATCATGCCCTTGTCCCCGATGAACAGGCTGCCATTCACGTCCTCGTCGCCGAGCAACTCGTCGGCGGGCACTCCGTCAAACTTCGGCACGGTCTCCAACCCGTCGTGCCAGAAGACCTTCACCGGGCCGAACGCGCCGCGGGCGGGGAAGTCGAAGCGGATCACGGATTTTTTCGGAAACGTGTACTTGCCTTTGCCCTCTTGCAGCAGGCATTCGACGCCAGTCGGATCGGCGAGCTTCAGGGCCATGTTCGGAGTACCGAGAATGTGGCACGCCATGTCGCCGATTGCTCCGCAGCCATACTCGGGGAACGCGCGCCAGTTGTGCGGTACGTAGGCCGGACTGTATGGACGCGGCTCCGCATCGGCCAGCCAGGCGTCCCAGTCGAGTGTCGAGGGCACCGGCGCCTCCTGCGGGACCACTTCGGGGCCCTGCGGCCAGTACGCCCAGGGACGGTTCGTCCAGGCGTGGACTTCGGTGACGTTGCCGATGGCGCCAGACCAGATCATTTCGCAGCACTGCCGCGCGCCTTCGTTCGAGTAGCCCTGGTTGCCCATCTGCGTCGCGACGCCGTACTTCGCGGCGCCGAGGGTAAGTTGCTGCGCTTCCCAGACGGTGCGGGTGAGCGGCTTCTCGCAGTAGACATGCTTGCCGCGCGCCATGGCCCAGTTGGCCGCGCTGGCGTGAACATGGTCGGGGCAGGCGACAATGACCGCGTCGATGTTCTTCGCCTCCTTGTCGAGCATGACGCGAAAATCTTTGTACTTCGGCACGTTCGGGTAGAGCTTGAAACCCTTCTCGGCACGCTTTTCGTCCGGGTCTGTCAGAGCAACGATATTCTCACTCGAGCAGCCTTCAATGTCGGAAAAGGCCCGGCCTCCGGCGCCTATCGACGCGATGTTGAGTTTCTCGTTCGGTGATTTGTAACCGAGACGTTTCAGCGACGGGGTACTCCCGAATCCGGCAGCCGGGACGGCGCCGGCCAGGAGCGTGCCATAAAAGAAGTGGCGTCTGGAAATCATGGCGATGGCCTCCGAAGGCAATTCGTAGTAGAAGGCAACAATAGCTTACACCCGTTCAGGACCGTGCCGAAACCGGAATTGCGTTAAGGACTGTCCACGCACGGCGGTGTGCCGATAAGATCTTGAACATGAGAACATCTCTCGCCTGCCTGACCGCCGCGCTCTCCCTCGGAACGCAGGCCGCCGAAGTGTCGGGTCTGGCGGCGCGGCAACCGCCGGATTGGGTGCGCGACGGGATCATTTACGAGATCAATCCGCGCGCGTTCTCCGCGACGGGCAATTTCTCCGGCGTCACGGCGAAGCTTGACGACCTGAAGCAACTGGGCGTTACGATCCTCTGGCTGATGCCCATTCAGCCCCCGGGCGTGCTGAACAGGAAGGGCACATACGGCAGTCCATACGCGGTGCGCGATTACGACGCAATCAACCCGGACTACGGGACCGCCACGGATCTGAAGAAGCTGGTTCGCGCGGCGCACCGTCGAGGTTTCAAGGTCATCATCGACATCGTCGCGAACCACACGGCGTGGGACAGCGTGTTGATGAAGCATCCCGAGTATTACAAGAAAGATGCGCGGGGCCGCATCACCTCGCCGGTGCCTGATTGGGCGGACGTGGCCGGGTTGGACTACTCGAACCCGAAGCTGCGCGAGTATATGATCTCGATGCTGGAGCGCTGGCTGCGCGAGTTCGACCTGGACGGCTTCCGCTGCGACGTGGCCGGAATGGTTCCCACCGATTTCTGGGAGCAGGCGCGGCCCCGGCTGGAGCGCGTCAAGCCGGACCTGTTCATGCTGGCGGAGTGGGACTCGCCGGACCTGCTGGTGAAAGCCTTCGATCTCGATTACGCCTGGCCGTTCCACAAGATGCTCACCAAGGTGCTCCAGGCGGGTGAGCCCGCGAGCGCGCTGCGCGTGGTCTGGGAGGAGCAGAAAGCCAAGTTCCCGCGCGGCGCTCTGCACATGGTCTTTTCGGATAACCACGACGAGAAGCGCGCCATTGCGCGATTCGGCGAGGGAGGCGCGCTGGCGGCCTCCGCGCTGGTCTTCTCGCTGGAGGGCGTGCCGATGCTTTACAACGGCATGGAGGTGGGCGACACGACAGAGTCCGGGGCTCCGGCTCTGTTTGAAAAGCTGCCGGTGTTCTGGGCAATTGGCGAGCGCAGGCCGGAGTTCCGCAGGACTTACGAGACGCTGATCCGGCTGCGCGCCGAGCATCCGGCGCTGCGCCGGGGCGACCTGAAATGGCTCTCGAACGATGACGAGGCAAGCGTCGTGTCCTTCGTTCGCCGCAACGAGACCGAAGAGGTCGTCGGGCTGGTCAATCTCTCCAACCGGCCGCACAGGGTGAGCGTGGCCATTGATTCGAACAAGAACTTCCGGGACCTGGTGAACGGAACCAGGGCGGACAAAGACGGGCCGCAACGCAAGGCCTGGAGCGTGGACCTGGAAGCGTGGGCCTGGCGTTGGTATGGGCGACCCGTGAAGTAGAGCGGCGGCGGCGCGCGTCTGGTAACGCCGGTGCAATCACGAACTCTGCCGCAGGCGCTCGCGGCACGTTTTGCGTCTCCGAGGAGACCCGGGTGCTCCTGCCGCAAAAAATAGAAAACGGTCTGAAACTGACTGTTGAGTTGTATGATCGAAGACAGCCGGGAAGCCCGCACAGAGATCCGGGCTGAAGACCGGAAGACGCCTGCTGCCAGTCGGGGCCGACCGAAGACACCGTTGTTTCCCGCAATGGCCCGGATTGCTGCGGCACACAAGTAAGATCGCGAACGAGGAGCTTGGAGATGACCTTCGAACCATCGCGCAGAAGTTTCCTGGCCGCTGCGGCGGCATTGCCCGCAGCGGCTGCGCTGCCCGCCGTGGCTGCTCCGGAGACCGGCAATCAGGTGAGCTATCGCATGCTGGGCAAGACGGGGTTGAAGGTGACGCCGGTGGGTTTCGGCGCCATGATCACCTCGGATCCCAGCGTGATCGCGCGCGCCCTCGAAATGGGCATCAACTATTTCGACACCGCTCGCGGCTACCAGAACGGCAACAACGAACGCATGGTGGGTGCGGCGTTGAAGAACCGGCGCAAGGACATCGTGTTGTCGAGCAAGTCCGAAGCCAAGACGGCGGCCGAGGCGACGGCCGAGCTCGAAACCAGCCTGAAGGAGCTGGGTACCGATTACCTGGACATCTGGTACATCCACAGCAGGGACAAGCCCGCGCAGGCGCCCGACGAACTGGTGGAGGCCTGGGTCAAAGCCAAACAGCAGGGCAAGATCCGTCACATCGGGTTGAGCACGCATTCCCCCAACGAGATGGTGGACCGCATCCTGGAGATCGGCAAGATCGAGGTGGTTCTTTCCACCTACAACTTCACGATGGGCGACACGCGCGACGCCACGTTTGAACGCATCCACAAGGCAGGTATGGGCCTGGTGGCGATGAAGGTGATGGCGGGCGGGCTGAAGACGAAGAACCCGAAGCCCCAGATGCAGCGTCCGATGGCCGGATTGGCGGCTTTGAAATGGGCAATCCGCAAGCCGTACTTCGCGACCGCTATTCCGAGCATGACCGACATGGAACAACTGGAGATGAACTTCCAGGCCATGGCGGGAACGTTCGCGCCGGCCGACGAGCGCATCCTCGCGGCGCGGTTGGAGGAGATCCGGCCGGATTATTGCCGCATGTGTTACGGTTGCTCAGGCCAATGTACAAAGGGCTTGCCGGTGACCGACATGCTTCGTTATGTCACCTATGCTGACGGCTATGGCCAGTTTGCGCTGGGGCGGGAGCACTTCCTCAAATTGCCCGCCGCCATCCAGAACGTGAACTGCGGCGATTGCTCGTCGTGCTCGGTCCAGTGCCCTAACGGTGTGGATGTGGTGCGCCGGCTGCGGAGGGCACAGGAACTTTTCGCCTGAGCTTCCACCCCAGGCAAAACAGAGCCATCGATCACTGGCCGCGTGCCGAAATCCGGCCGGGCGGTCGCCGTTGCCAGGTAATCCGGAATTCGCGGCGTGGCCGCCGGACGCGCATGGACCTATTGCCGGAAACTGAAGCCTTCCCCGAGATACACCTTCCGCACTTCCGCATCGAGCGCGAGCTGTTCGGGCGTCCCCGCCCGGAAGATCCGGCCATTGTTGATGATGTAGGCCCGGTCAGTCACGGCCAGCGTCTCCCTGACGTTGTGATCCGTAATCAGGATGCCGATGCCGCTCAGTTTGAGATTGGCGATGATCTTCTGCAACTCCAGAACCTGAATCGGGTCGATGCCCGAAAAGGGCTCGTCCAGCAGCAGGAACTGCGGGCGGATCACCAGTGACCGGGCAATCTCCACCCTGCGGCGCTCGCCGCCGGAGAGCATGTACCCCTTGTTCTTGCGAACTTTGTCGAGGCCCATCTGCTCAAGCAACATCTCCAGGCGATCGCGGCGCTGATGGGCGTTCAAGGAGAGCGTCTCCAGAATCGCCATCAGGTTGTCTTCCACCGAGAGCTTGCGGAATACGGAAGGCTCCTGGGGCAGATAACTGATGCCGACCCGCGCCCGCTCGTACATCGCAAGGCTGGTGATATCCCGCTCGTCCAGAAAGACCTGCCCGGCATCGGGCGTGATGAGACCGACGATCATATAGAAGGACGTCGTCTTGCCCGCCCCGTTCGGCCCGAGCAGCCCGACGACTTCGCCCGTCTGGACCGAAACGGAAACTCCGTCGACCACCCGGCGTCCCTGATACGATTTGGAAATCTCGGCGGCTTTCAGAATGCCGCGCCGCTCCGGTAGATCGCCGGTTTCCCGGTTTGAGTGTGCGCCCACGTTCACGATTATCTCCAATTCGCGGCGCATGACCTCATTTGTGAAAATTTCCTGAAAGTTATATTTTCCGGACGGTAACCCGCCCTTTAAGAACAGACCCGCACATTACCAATTTCCCCAGGCTCTGCCCAGGGATTAAGTTGCGGAGAGTTTAGCGGCGCCGGTTCCTACTGCCCCGTCCAATTCGGGGACCGGTTGCTGAGAGGCTCACAATCCGTAGCTGGGTATTTGTGCGCTAGCGGAATCGCATGTGGGCCGTCGGCGTATGAGTGAGACCCCGTTCGCACGCGCGTCAACGCCCATCTGCAGCGCTTGAGGCGGCTCGCCACCGTCTGGGCGCGGAAGTGCCTTCAGCATTTCAGATTTCGCCAAACGGCAGCTCCCGGGGCGGGCACCGCCGCGCCCGCCCTTTTTTTCGTTCCCGGGCTCCCTACTTTTTCTCTTTCACCGACCGGCTCAGCACGCGCTCCTTGGCCGTGGCCGTCTCCACCAGCATCCGGTCTTCTCTGGAGAACCAGGTGATCTTTGGCGCCCGGGTGGTTCCTCGCAGGGAGTCCGACACCTCGGGCTGCCCGCCCGTCAAGAACATCCGCTCCTCGGTCAGATAGTATTCGGCGTGCTCGCTGTGGCCGTGCCGCACGCGGCCCGGGGGCCGTTGGATGATCTCCACCGTGTCGTCCGCTTCCAGGTGCTCCAATTTGGTCTCGGTGCCGCCGCCCTGCTTCGGAGACTCTTCGAAAAAGGTCCTCAGAAATCGCGAGCGCACGTCGAGCCCGGTACGTTCCAGGTGCGCATTCCCCCGATAGAAGCCCTGCTTGATCTTCCCGTCGTAGGTGAATTCCGACGCCGTGACCACCGAGAAGCCGCGCGGTGTGACCGCCTGCTGCTCCTTCTTCCCATCGGTGGGCGGCGCAGCCGCGGCGGTTTGGGAACTGCCCGACTGGCTCGAATCCGCGACCCGCGTGACCACATCGCCGTGTGCCTCGAGCTTCTGCGCTCCGCGGTCGATGAAAACCTCACGGCCCTGCACGCGCGTGGAGCCCTGCCAGACGATGGCGTCGCCGGTGTAGCGGATCTTCTGATTCCTGTCCCAGGTGGTCATCTCCGCGGCGCGCGCCATCAGGGGCTGATCGCCGGCAATCAGCCCGCTGCCGGAGGAATCCCCGGCCCCATTCTGCGCCTTGGGATCCGCTGAGTCCTTGTGATCGGGCAGGTGTGTCGAGGCGACGTGACCCGTGGCCACCGTGGTTCCCGACCGCTGGTCGATCCGGATCTGCTGGGCGTCCGTCGAGCCCGTCTCATCCCAGGCTCGGGCTTGGCCGCGCAACAGGATCACGTTTGTGGTCTCGTCCAGTTGCGCCGCATCGGCCTTGGCTCGTCGCGTGTCCTGTTCGTACTCGAAATTCCCGCGCTGATCCATGGTCGTCACCTGGCCCCGGGCGTCGAAAAAGGCTTCGAGTTCCCGGCTGTGCGTCAGCGTGATCTCGGGCGGCTTGGGCTTGGCGCCGCGCACAGGCTTGACCGGCGCCTCAGTTCTCGTCGAAGCCTTGGTCGCACGGAAATCACGCATTATGTTTTTGGGGCCGTACCAGACGATCATCTGTTCAGCATCGATCTGCCGTCTCGGGTCGTCTGGTTTCGCCGGCAGGAATTCAAGCCGGCCAGGGGCCAGCGTGCGGGCCTGGTCGATCTCCTGGCCGCCCGGCTTCATCGTCATTTCGAGCTTTTCGCTGGTGAGGATTTTCGGACCGGGCTGGGAGGGACCCCTGTCGTTGCCCACTTCCTTCCCGCCTTGTTTCACGGCGGACGCGACACGCGGGGCGGGGTGCGACTCCACCCGGCCCTGCCCGGTCGCCACGGCGTGGCTCAACTGGCTCTCCCGTTGCACCGCGACGAAGTCGAGGTCCAGCCGCTGGCCGGTCATCACCGTCTCGCCGCTGGCATCGTGCGATATGACGCGCGCGGAATCGGTGCCTTCCATCCGGTGCACCAGGCCGTCTTCGTCGAACCAGATCTTCAGCCGTTGTGCGCCGAAGTTCACGCGGCGAGTCGGCAACTCATCCACGCCCTCCGCGGGACTGGTCTCCACGGTGTCGATCTTGCCATTGGCCAGTTCGACCAGGGTGTCGCCGCCATCGACGGTTAACGTACCGCGCACCAGCTTCACCGGCGCCCGCAGGTCGACCTTGTCTTCATGCTCGTGGTACAGGGCGTGCGAGGCGTCGAGGTCCATCGGCGCACCGCCGCCCTTGCCCTGCCAGTGCATCTTAACCGCGCTGTTCAGCTCAATCGCGTGGACGCCCGGATCGTAGCTCGCTCCGTCGCCTTCGCCATTGCCGCCTTCGAATTCCATCGTCGCGTGGCGATCGGTCCAGGCCTTCTGCGACTTCGAGTCGT
>Ga0315272_10001407_pt1 | contig 11984 bp, 11 predicted proteins | sample C3_middle_MG_FD_203918 | JGI IMG/M metagenome (GOLD analysis project Ga0315272, IMG submission 203918) | Sediment microbial communities from Yellowstone Lake, YNP, Wyoming, USA - C3_middle | ecosystem: Environmental > Aquatic > Freshwater > Lake > Sediment | place: USA: Wyoming | collected...
TCCCTTCCGGAGGGGTCTCAGGATGGATCTCCATACCTCGCCAGAGGACCTCAAGGTCGAATTCCTGTTTCAGCTTTTCGACGATGCCCTCGCCGATGTAGCAAAAGGGTCAGATGTAATCGGAAAAGACTTGGATCCGGATGGACATGAGAACGACCTCGTTTTTAGACAACTGAAGCGTCAGTTCAATAGTAGCACAGTTCTATTCCATTTTGGTTGTTCAGGGCTCAGACCTTTTCCAGGAGAGCGCGTGAGGCCTTCACAAAACAAACGCCTTCAGGCAATTTGCAGTTGCCTGCCTTCTTCTGACCTGAGGGATTCGAAGCATTGACAAGGCCTGCCAGGCTGCGGCTCGTCTCGGTCAGGAGCGCTACGACCTCCGGAGGAAGGCTGTTAAGTGCGGCCGAGTGCTCTGCTTCGAACTGCTTCAGCGCTTCCCGGGTATTGTTCAGCGTGTTGTTCCATGCGCTGCATTGGCCGCAGAAGAGATCGTGCTGCTGGTTTGCCAGTACACCGGCCAAATAGTGATATGCGCGGAGATGATTAAGAAGTTCCATGAATAACCTCGATGAGCCTGGAGTCAGTTATGCGCTCGCGCAAAAGTACTTGTTAAACAACAACTCGGAACGCTGCGCAGCTTCCGTCGTAAGAGCAACGGACTTCGCCCTGGACCGGGGATCGCTGATAAGGCCTTTTTCGTGCAGCCGATTCATCGTTTCCCAGTCAAAGCCCTTCCAGGCGCGCTCCTCGCCTTCCCTGCCGTGTATGACCAGATACAAAAGCGCGAGCGTCATTTCGTCAACCTTGTCCTTGTCATATTCCATGGCACACCTCCTGACAACACATACTTGATTTACAGAGTATGAGATTATCCGCCGGCTACATTTTCAGAATAGCAAATTGGGGAGATGGTGTCAAACGGAGCGAAGTGGAAAGTTAACTTTTGCAAATCTTTCATCGGCAACAAAGTATCAAACAGCAACACCGTCCCATAAATGCTTCCCATAGATGCTCCGAACTGACCCTACAGTCCTATACTTCAATAGTCCCTCGCCAGAGCTCCAGCGAAGAGACTCGCTGCATCCTTCGCAGCGGCAATGCCTTTGCGCACATCTTCGTTTTTCAAATCAAGTACGCGTAGTTTTCCCATCGCCTCTGCAACCGATTCGATTCGGCGGTAGACCTTGGCGTGCGACTCCGCGTACAAGGCAAGTCCTTGCAGCTTGGGCAGTGCATCGGCCAGATGCAGGCTGTGCGGGTCAACGATGTCGGCTGCTACCGTTCCATCTTTTTGCGTAGCAAAAAAGATGAAGTCTGGGCGAACAATCCCATATTGCTCGCCGGAGAGGTAAGCAATGCCGAGCGATGATTGCCCCGGCTGTTGTGGATTGCGATACCAGAAGCTAAAGCCTGCGCGCGTCATCTCGGTCTCAAGGACTTTCTCTTCCCAGGTGTTCAGCAATGAAGGGTATATACCCTGCCCAGCACAAAGCAGGTGGCTCTTGTAGGTCGGAAGCGCCGTTTCATTTCCGTTCTCACGCGCTTTTGTTAGCTCGAACTTAGCCTCCGGCTTAACCAGATCAACATCCTGCGGTTCTGTGCTCATCTCCTTGATCTGACGATAAGACTCCTGCCGATCGTGCGACAGGCTTTTGATGGCCACCCGGTATTGCTCTGACCAGGCCTTGGCTAACTTGTCCGCCGCGGCATCAAAATAGGGCTGCACTTCCGTCACCAGACCGAGCGCTGCAACGGAAACTCGCGCCTCTACAAGAGCTTCCTCAAATTCATCCGCGTCCTCCGGATCAGCAGACCTGTACGCGAGGGCATCGACGTACGTGCGGGAAATGTCGGGGCTGAAGATGCGCGCAGCGCGCCGGTAAGCATCATCAATAACCGCCATGTCTGCATCCTCCAAAAACTTATCAAAGCTCTTGGATTGTCCTTTCATGTCAGCCTTCACCGTCTTGCCGTCAACCGTCATCACAGCTTTGCGCTTGGCTTCTATTTGCGACTTGAAGTTTTTCTGTGCTTCGTCCAATACTTTGTGCATCTCGGCGTGAGCTTTCTTGCCCGCGCCAGGCAAGATGTCATCAGAGGCCAGTTCATGCGCCAGCGCCGTTAATCGCTTCGCCGGTTTGGCGCCGCGTTGCGGGCGTGTCTGCGATGGCAGGGATTCGAATTTATCCCATACAGCCTGCAATGCTTCAGTATTAGGCTTCATTTCTTCAGGGTTGATGAGCACGCGCCCGCCGGGAGGAGGCAGGGTGTCATCCCCCTTCATCAAAGCATCGACCACTTCGTTCACGGTTTTGACATTGAATTTCGGCAACAAGCAGTCCACCGAGTTGAGGCGGTCATTGCCGGGGATTCGGCGAGCCAGGGGCGAGCGCACCATGCGGCCCAACAACTGGGTGATGTGAGTGCGATCAACCGCCGCGCGGAAAGACACCATCACCTCAGCGCGAGGGCAGTCCCAACCTGTGCTGATGGCATCCTTCGCGATCAGCACGCGCACCCATGTTGAATCCTGCACGCGCTCCGGCGAGATATAGGGCACATTGCGATTTCCGAACTGTTGCGTCGTGTGTTCACCGAACACATGCGCCACACTGCCACTCGGCAACTCCGGCCATTGCTGATAGATGGTGTCCAGAGCACGGCCAATGTCGTTCGGGTCGGGGGTATTGGGCACCTGCAGCACCATCAGCGGAATGACGGTATGCGCTTCATCCTGCTGCTTGGCGTACTCAGCCCAGGCTTCAGTCGAAACTTTCAGCTTGTCGGTGGCGCGGCGCACCAGCACCGTATCGAAATCACCGACTTCGTCGGGAATGTCGAGGATGATGGTGTCCTTGATGAGGCCCGACTCCTGCACCTTGGCCGAATCCACCACTACATCCTGCAAGGTGTCACGCTTTTGTGCACCTTCCATTGCCTTCTTGAAGCGCTCCACCGTTGCGGAAATACCCCACACCACCGGTATACCCGGCACGCCGCTGACACCATTGATAAGCCGCAGGACAATGGTGCTCTTGGCGCTCTCCGCTGCTTTGGTAGGATTTCCCATGCCTCGGTGCGCTTCATCCAGCACCAGATACAGGGTCAAATCCGGGTCTTCTATGGTGTTGCGAACCGTGTCCCAGATCAAATACGAGCGCTTATCCGGGCGCGTTTCCAGAGACAGCTCGCCGTTATCCTCACCCTCAAAGCCACGCACCAGCAGGCTATTCTTACCAAGCTTTTGCGTATTGAGAAAATAAATTTTCCCGGCCTGGAACTTGGCACGGTTAAAGGTGTTCTCCACCACCACCATATCCGTGTGGCGGATACGGTCAGAGGCTTCCATCAGGCGGAAGCGGGTCTGTTCGTTCAGGGCCGGATCATCACTGAACCAGATTACTACCGCGCCGGGGTCTGCATCGAAGTCGTACTCGTCATCACCATGGAAAAGCGCCTCGAACGCCGCAGCAGCCATCACCGTCTTACCGGCGCCGGTTACAGCGGTCAGCGAAAAAGCGTGCTTGTCAGCGTCCTCATGCCATCGTTTACGGGCCTTCTTCAAGTTGGACAAAGCATCGCGTACCGCATCAGCCTGATAATCTTTCAGCGTGAATTTCATTCTTTATTCCCCGTTGGCAAAACTGAAATTGGTTAAGTAAGACTCGTATAGCCGTACTGGTTCAACGCCATCGGGCATGCGTCGCGCAATGGCTTGGAAACGGCGGTCATCGTCGGTGACGATGAAGGCTACCCGCAGATCCTTGGCTTTGTTTACCGACTTGATGAACGGTGTGGCGGCATCGACATTTTCCAGCAGCCCATAGGCTTCCATCACGGCCCACCCTTCCTTGGGCAACTTGTCGATGCGCTTGCCGCGGCTGCCAGCTCGCAGCCAAAGCAATGGCGCAATACGGGCAAAAGCGCGGTTGTGATTGACGGAAACTGGCGTTTCGTAAGTGAGAGTGAAGAACTCGGCGTTTTCTTCGAAGCCTTCTGCCATTGGGAATTCGTCGGTGAACTTGTAATCTCCGTTAATTGGCAGTCCATCCGGGGTTTTGCCGGTAATGGCAGCCTGCACGCGCGGCTTAGTTATGTAGTCGCAGATACCGTGCTGTTCCCACTCGGCATCACCGGGACGCAGTTCCTTCTTGCGAAGCGCTTCTTGTTCCGTGGTAGCTACTTCATTGTTGGTAATTGAGATGCACTGGCGGCGCCCACCTTCCTGGCGGTTTAATCGCATCACCGCGTGAGCGGTGGTACCTGAGCCTGAAAAGAAGTCGATAACGACGGCTTCGGGTTTTTCTCGAACGGCAAGTCGAAGTACGTCTTCAACTGCATAAAGCGATTTCGGATAAGGGAATTTGCGTCCGGGCAGAAATGTTTTCAGCAAGCCAGAGCCATGTTCGCTCGCGCTATGGCTTACCTTGTCCCATACGGTTCGAGGAGCCGAAATCCGCCCTCCATCTTCGCGGAAGAAAACCTGCATAACGCCCTCTGGCGTCTTTCCCCGTACTTCCAGCTCACCTGCTTCGACTGCTGCAAGCTGTTCGGATGTGAGATAGAAGATTGGAAACTGCCCTTCATCCGGGTTTACTCGCCCAACCTTAACTGCACCGATCTCGATCAATGCCTTCAACCGTTCGGGAACGACTGACCACCGCCCATCTTCGCCATCGGGACGAGGAGTTGGCCACACAGCAATCAATCCTTTGCGCGGGGCCACAGAACTTGCGTCTTGCCCAATTGGCAGAGCATCGCCAACTTCGACAATCTTGCCTGCTTTGTTGAAGTAGATCGGATAGTACGCTCCCGGAGATTTGCTTCGGATGCCATTCGCACCCGATCTCGTCAAGCCACGCCAACGAACTTCAGTGCCACCGCTTCCTTCTTTGATGTCGCCAACAATTTCCGACGAGCCGAACTGTGCAACGTAAATGTATTCGTCCACACGTGCAAACCCGTCTCTCGGAACACCTTTGGGATTGATGACTGTGCTTACCATCTGAATTCGCGCCTCTGGAAACAACTGCTCCAGCAACAACCCCAATCGCAAGTATTCCTTCTCGTCGATGGTGACGATCAATACTGAATCCGCTGGATTGAGCAGTTCCTTCGCAACTAGCAAACGGCGCTCCATCATCGCCAACCACTTGCTGTGCCGGTACAGGTCATCACCCTCGACGTAGTCGTTGTTGTATTTCCAGTCTTTCGCCCCAGAGTTGTATGGCGGGTCAAGGTAGATCGCATCCACCTTGCCACGATGCGTATAGGTCAACGCCTTCAGCACATGGTAGTTCTCGCCATTGATGACCGTGTGGAACGGTTTGTCACCGCCACGCTGCACCTTGCCGGTGCTGACAAGGCCCGGATAGATTATGTCGCGGAACTCGGCCACAAGCACCAAATCATCCAGTGCCACGGTCTGCGTCTGCGCCTCTGCCGCGCCTAACAGTTCCAAGTCGGCAACCTTGCGCCCGCCCTTTTTGCTGATGTTCTTCACCTGCCAGAGCCGCGGGTCGCCTTTCTTCGTCGAACCACGCTCCGGCAGCACACGCACCTTGTCGCCCTTGCGGATGGGCCGCTGCGGTAGTTCCACGGCCTCCGGACGGTGGCGCTCGAAATTCAGGCCAAAAGACAGACGCGAGGACAGCACCTTGTACTCTCGCTCCAAGTCTGCCCCCATTTGAGGGTCCTTGGCCTTGGCTTGCACAATGAGGTCAGTAAGTCGAGACACTTGATCTCCTTAGTTGTGGCGACATCGATACTCCGCTTCTATTGTCAAGATTTTGGCACTGCATAGAAGCAATACTTCTTTGCGCAGGTCGTCTGGATTGATGACCCGCACGCCGCAGCCCTTCATCTGCTCGAAGAAGCTCCGTGGACTTGACGGCGTCGCATGAAGAGCACCACTTCGAGGGGCTTGACCGCCTTCGCGTCCTGAACAGCCCACCCTGCCGATACCAGCATGCGGTCGATCTGTTCACGGGCTATGTCTTCGGGGCCAAGGGGCATTCGTTATTCCTTAAAGCAGGCGAGGTACGTAAAAACATTATGCAACGACGAAGTTACAGGAAATAGACGCAAAAGGCAAGGGTATTTAGGGTAGGCAATGCTGCGTTAATTAAAGAGAAAAGGGCCTCCTGAGAGGCCCTTTGGGCTGGACACGTGTGAAACAGTCAAACTCTTTGTCGTTGCATCCGACCCGGCCAGAGTCTATTGCCCATCATGCAGCGCAACGACCGTCGTTATTCCAGATGACTGGATCCCGGCGAGATCAGTCGTAGGTTTATGATTATCAAAGCTTCAACCGTGACATTTGTTTAATTGTCATTATCGAAAATTTGACCCTTATTCCCCCAATAAGTGTAGAGGGACTCTTCATGTGAAACAACGTTACTTACCTGTAAATTTTGAAATCAATTTTGGCCCTAATCCTATTCCAAATGTCAAACCCGGGCTCTGCACACCGGTAGCAAAAGACTTATCATAACCAACCAAAAAATATACAGTCGAGTCAATATCCCAGAGCAAACCCAAAGCAGCACCCTTAAGCGAAGAAGCAGCATTATTGTCTGCTCCTGTTGCGCCGCTGTTCCCAATTATGCTCCATGATAAAGCTAGAGAAAAACCATTGTAAGACGACCCATCTTTATCAAAATATCGATAACCGAGTGCGAGACTAATGGGAAATGCTGAAAACTGGAGGCCTTCTGCCGTCTTATCAAAGTTTGTCGCAAAGATACCGGTTGGCAACCATAACCCATCGACATCTAGCGCTGACTGATAAGCACTCCATCGCCCTTTTTTCTGGAGATAATAATTAAGAGTATTCGTAGATCTGGAAACGAGTGCCAGATGAACCTCGTCAGCGTGAATATCCTTGCATATTGCTGGACCGAACTTGTTACTGGATTGACTCTTAGCATAAATCGGAATTACCAGTGATGTATCGTTCGCCAAGTCAATGCTTCCAAGTTTGATATCTTTATTATAAATATCAATAGACTGAAATCCTGCTTCCTGCCAGGTAAGTGCTTTGCCATTCAATCGATGGAACGGTCGTGCAAAAAATGCAGATTCGCACCCGATTTGACGCTGATCTGGAGTGCCGAAAGTGGTCTTAAACTCGACGGTGCCGGACATGGTCTTCAAAAAATCCGGATAGATCATATCGGGGGACGATAATTCATCAACCTTTAGCGGCCTGGGGACATAGAGAATCTTTACCATGGAATCCTTGGGTTCAAATGTTTGTCCCGTAAATTTACCAACCACAGAGTCGTCCGCTTTTTTCAGGAGATTAACTGAAAAGCTTGTCGTCGGTGGTGCCGCGCACAGTTTTGCCCCCCATACTGAATGATCAACACGTATCTTAATGTAACCTGTGGAATCCATATCAATAGCCGGTGGTGCAGGTTTTTCTTCGCCTAAAGTTATGGTGTAACTGTCGACATTATTTTGAGTCAGCGGTATCCGTTTGTTGTTTTTGTCGAACGCTACTACAACAATATAAGAACTACAGGCCAAGGTAGCATCTGAGATCAATCCACTACCCTCTTTGACAAGATATGAAGCAGGACTTTGAATCTTTGCGGTCGGGAGCTTAACCTCCAATCCATGGATGTATTCACGGAATGCAGTCGACGAATCAAATGACACCAATTTTTCAGCTATCTCTGCGTTTACTGCGGTAACTGCATACATATCATCCGCATACGCACTTTCTTTCCCGGCTTCAACAATGACTACTATGACGGCGATCATGAACAACATACTGCATACCCTACATGTTTTCATTGTTTTATTCCCCCTTAGTTTTTTTATTCTCCCCGGCGTAGCCAGGGGTTTAGCTTTGGGCTTATTTATCTTCCCACTTTTCGCTTTGCGAAATCACGACTTGATACCGCAAGACCATCCCCAAACGTAGGTTTCAAAGTTTTAGAGTCCTCCCGGTAAAATCTCCACAGATAGAGTCATTCGAGGACGATCTCAATTCGTCCGCACAGCCCGCGCGTAGCGGGCCTTCAACAGCTTATCGATGGCATCTATGTGCCCGGCATTGTCGAAGACCGCACAACCGTTGTGCGTAAGCTGTTTTTCCATTTCCGTTTGCACCGCGTCCGAGAGCACCCACCCGAGAGGGATGCCCATTTTGTTCTTACACAGGCCGAAGTGCAGAAAGTTCTCTTCACCGACATGCCACTTTATTGTCTCACGGGCATACATGGCTCGCGCATTGCGGGCGTTGAGAAGCGTGATGGGCGGGGACAGTATTTCATTCAGACCGGCGAGCGGGGCAGTGGCCTTGTCCTTCGGCGCAGTAGCGAGATGGACCGTTGAATAAGCCGGGTCCACGGGCTCATTGCTTATATGGATCACAACGGGACGCACTTTTTTCCAGGCGGGGTTGTCCTCGGCAAGCTGGTCGAGCGTCTGCAGGACCTCCATTTCGGTGGTAGTGCCGGAGTTCTCAAAGTAGCCGCCATCCACAGCGCGGCCGTACGTTTCACCGTCTTTTTTCAGCGTGCCTGCAGGGCTCACGTAGGTGAAGCGCGCGCTCAGGTGCGCGGCGGTGCTCAACGGTAAAGCGTATTTGTCGTAGAAGCGGTTAACATCTTCAGCATCGTTGAATTCCGCGGAGGTCACGGCCAGGTTGCTGATGATCAGGCGTTTGCCGGTCTCGACCCAGGTGGAGTTGAGAAACAGCGCGGGCATCCACGCGTCGGGCCGGTCGCGCCACAGGTTGTCGAAGGGCTCGGCAAAACGATTGTTGCCTGCGTACCTGGACCAGGCGCGCTCCCAGGCTCCTTCGAGCGCCCGCGCCCGGTCGAACGACCCCACGGGGAACGGCAGCATGCGCTGCACGAGATCGGGGTACAACAGCGCGGCAACAACCGGCGCGAGAAAATTCTCTCCCAGCACGTTTTGCGCGGTCTTTTTGAGCGGTTTCGTGCCGGACGCGGGGCCGCCGTGCGTATCGCAGCGGAAGCCGTTCATTGTCGCGCGTGAGTCGGCAAGCTGCGCGATGAATACCGTTGAACCGAGGCTGCCCCCGGAGATGCCGCTTATCGCGAACAACTGGTCGGCGAAACACGGGTTGCGGTCCTGAATCTCGGCGAGCACGGTTGCCGTCCAGAAGGCGGCGCGAATGCCTCCCCCCTCGGCCGAGACCACGAACAGAGGATAGGTCCCGTCCGGCGAAGGACGTTGCAGCTGGCGCTGATACCAGGCCCCCAGCGCCGCGCTTACCGTGGGCCGGCTTGTCAGGCTGTTCGGCGGTTCCGGCAGGGTGCGCACAGCATGGTTGTCGTTCCAGAAACTAAAAACGATCGTGAATACAAACAACGTGCTGATAACGGGGAATTGTAAACGCATACCCACGAAGTCCAACACGCTGCCGGCCGCCATCCAGCCGGCCACGGCAAACAGCAGGATGGCCGCGGCGCCGATCACGGGAGCCGTTGCCTGCAGGGCAAATACGAACAGCAGGAAGAGGACGGCCATGATCGCAAGCGTCGCGCCTGCGGTAAGCTTCACGCCGCGCGGCAGGTCGCGGAGGCGCAGGGTGCCGTACTTGAGATTGCTGCCCGGCGTTACCGCGAGCAGGCCCACGACAGGCGTCGCAAATCGTCCCTGCAACAGACTGACGGACTGCAACCGATTGTAGGCGGCAAGAGTCCAGTCGCGGCGCTTCGTGATCACATAGAAAAAGACAACCGCCCCGACCAGTGACACGAGCGCGTACAGGAGTAGCAGGCGGCGCGCCGGGTCCGAGAGGTTTTCATACCCGAACGAAGCCTTGAACAGCGCCGCGGCAACGCTTGCACCTGCCGCACAACCGATAAAGCGAGGCGCCTGCATTCGAAAGGCGTGCAGGCCAGGGTCATTACCCGGCACGCCCGGAAACTCCAGGTACAGCATGACTCTCGACCAATACCAGCTGGAGACGGTCCAGAGCAGTGCGCTCACGATGAAGAAAAAACGCAGCCAATTGTCGGTACTCGTACCGGCAATGCGTTCAGCGAGGCCGCGCAGCAGGTCCTGGCCCTGCGGCACCATGATCAGGAACACCGCGCCCGCCAGCACCATGAGCAGCGGAAAGCGGCACGGTTTGAGCACCAGCGCCCACGTGCGAAGCCATAACCAGGCGCGGTATATCGGCGCGAAGATGCGGTCCATAACCCATGTGATGATAGTATGCAGAATCCCGGATTTAGTCATAGAAACCCCCTTTCATGGTTCTATTTTTACGTGCAAAGCCGAAAGTATGTCTTTTGCCGCCATTACTGAGAGCTCGGTGAAAATACTACGATGATGCACTGGACCAGTTTCTCGTGCAATACTAAGCCAAGCGTTCCGCTGCTTAATTCAAACTACTGCGCTGCTCGTGATCCCCGATGAATTCTTCAGCGGGACCGCACAATCAAGAACATTCGAAACTGTTTCATGCAAAGGTGAATACTTCTATGAAGGGTGAATTGATTATACGAAAGTAAAGCTATTTGTCAAGAACTTCGATGGGGTAATTTAAGGGTAATGGTTTCGATTGCGGATTGGAGAATCAGGGACGTTCGGAATGCGCTAAACTGACAGAATGAGGCTTTACCGGTCCGAAATCCGCAATCAGCCGGAATTACGGCCTTTCATTCCGAAATCCGCAAGAAGACCTGCCCCGATTTATCGGGGAATCCGGCAATCAAAACCGTTTTCTCTTGACTTTTCGGGCAAATAACGCTACTTTTCATAATATTATTTTTCATGGCCCGGACCCGTACGGACCATGCACAGAGGGGCTCAGCCACCCATGTCGTATCAGATCAAGCTCGAGATTTTCGAAGGTCCCATGGACCTTCTGCTGCACCTCACCAAGAAGCACGAACTCGATATCTACTCCATTCCCATTGCACTCATCACCCAGCAATACCTCGAATATATCGAGCTCATGAAGAGCCTCGATATGGAGATCGCCGGTGAGTTCCTGGTGATGGCGTCGACGCTCACGCTTATCAAGTCCCGGGAAATGCTTCCGCCTCCCGAGAACCCGGAGGCCGAAGAGGACGGCGTGGATCCGCGGGCCGAGCTTATCCGCCGGCTGCTTGAGTACAAGAGCTTCAAGGAAGCAGCCTCCTCCCTGGAGGGCAAGGAAGAGACCTGGTCGCAGATCTACACCCGATCGGCCGAGGCGGCTCCCGACCTCCCCGAGGAAGAGCAACCGCTGTTGTTCGATTTTCATCTCTTTGACCTGCTTGCCGCGCTGAAGGACGTCATGGCGCGCGTGCCGGATGCAAGCTTCGAGATCACTGCCGAGGCCGTCTCTATCACCGAGAAGATCTCGCAAATTTTGGCGCGCTTCGAGACCACGGACAGCATGCTCTTTACCGAGCTTTTTGACAACACCACCAGCAAAGCCCAGGTCGTCGGCACCTTCATGGCGCTCTTGGAACTGCTCAAGACGCGGGTCATCAAGGTATTTCAGATGGAGCAGTTCGGCCCCATTCGGATCATGAAGGCCGTCATCGACACGCAGGACCGGGACAATGCAACGGGAAACCTCTTTGGATAAGTAATTGAAGAAGGATAGCAGCAAGGAACAGGGAACACAGTAGCAAGTAGCGAAGTAGCAAGGTTTTTGATTTCCTTGACCCTTGCTACTTGACCCTTGACCCTGACCACTGGACCCTGGCTACCTCCTGGACCCTACATAAACCTATGAAACCTGACATCAAAGCACTGGCCTTTTCAAAAAAGTTCGGCGAGATCGAGACCGCGGTCTATGCAGACCGGTCGCTCATCGGCGACCTGGTCGCGCTGCTCGGCGAAAAGAACGGCGATGTGCGCTCCGGCGTGCTGAACCTGTTGTCGCGCGTGGGCTTTGACTACCCCAACGACACGCGGCGCCATCTGCCGACCCTGATCGGGCTTTTGGACGATCCGGACATGTTCATCAAGATCGATGCGGCCAACGCGGTCGGGAACCTGGG